>ERZ1645192.2275-NODE-2275-length-15914-cov-5.117031_pt1 | contig 15914 bp, 14 predicted proteins | sample MGYA00575354_ERZ1645192 | MGnify/ENA primary metagenome ERZ1645192 (study PRJEB40844, sample SAMN11349763) | freshwater sediment metagenome | isolation source: river sediment | host: Sediment | place: India: Faizupur Khadar , New Delhi | collected 2017-02-21 ... | reverse complement strand
TTTCCATTTTCGTATTTTTTCCTTTTATTATGACGGAGAGCTACTAAACGAGAGGTGAAATTCCGATATCATGTCGTTTGCGTCTAACTATAAGTCGAAGGTAATTTTCAATCATTTTTGAAAGACTTGTATTTTTATCTTTCGCATATTCTTTAGCAAGTTCAATTGTTTCTTGATCAAGTTTTAATGTTAATTTTGAGTTCATGACGGAAGTTTTATACGTACAAATATATATATTAAATACGTATTATCCAAATATTTTAACAAACTTATGCATGAATATTGCTAAATCGGTATTAATACAAATAATAAATACGTAGAAGAACGTCAAGCACGTATAAAATAATAAGCCTGCTATTAGAAATAAATAACAGGCTTATTAAAAAAAAATATTTTGTTATTTTTTGTAATAAGTCATAGCCGTAGGCAAAAATTCTTTAATTGCCTGAATTCTCTTCGTATCGCTAGGGTGTGTACTTAAAAACTGAGGCAACTGAGCTCCAGTTGATACTTTCGACATCCGTTCCCAAAAATCCATTGCCTTAGAAGGGTCGTAGCCGGCAAGAGCCATAAATACCATGCCTAATTTATCGGCCTCATATTCATGTAAACGAGAATAGGCAAGTGTTCCAAGAACAGATCCAACACCATAGCTTGTTAAAAAAATATTTTGTGTTTGCTCCGGTTTTTGCGATAATGCTACACTTAAACTAGCTCCTCCAAGAACAATAGCCAATTGCTGACTCATTCGCTCATTCCCATGACGAGCAACGGCATGTGCAATTTCATGACTCATAACAACTGCTAATCCTGTTTCATCTTTGGTATAATCGAGCAAACCGGTATAAACCACTACTTTTCCGCCCGGCATACACCAAGCGTTTACAGTAGCATCTTTAACTAGATTATATTCCCATTTATAATTATCAATTCTTTTCGACTGTCCTTTCGTATTCATAAATGTTACAACCGCTGTTTCTAATTTTTTACCCGCTGTTTTAACCATAGCGGCACTTGCTTCAGAAGAAGCAATAGGCGGATTTTTTACTAAGAATTCTTTATAACTGGTAAGACTTAAACTCATCATAATACTTTCAGGTAACAACTTTAGCTGTTTTCTGTTAGTAATAGGCACTTTTGAGCAGGATAGTATTAATAAAGAAATTATTAATACGCCAATAATTTTATTTGATTTCATAAATATAATTTATTAATATTTATTCTATTGATGTTGTTAGATTCCGATTATTTAGCTTATTATGTAATGGTTCTAGTGAATCGAGGGAACCTGTTTTTATCATACATTTACCTTTATAATGCACAATTAAAGCACATTGTTCTGCTTGAACAGTATCATGTTTGCATATTTCAACCAATGATTCAATTACATGATCAAACGTATTGAAATCGTCGTTATGTAAAATAAGTTCTTTCGATGAAGTTAAAGAATCTTCATTTTTACTTTTGGGATATGTTTTTTGTTTAACCATAATTTTTATTTGTGATAGGAATACAAATTTAGCAAAATATTAGTTATCTGTTAACACCTTTTTTAAATATCTTTTTTAACTTTTTTAAGATTTAATAAGTTCATCGGATTGCTGGTAAGTCCGGAAATATTCTTTTGACAAAACCGAAGTACTTGATCATAATAAAGAACGATAACTGGAGATTCTTCTATCAAAATACGGTCCATTTTTTTATAATATTCGAATCGAACAGAATCATTTATTTCTTTTTGAGATTTTTCGTATAACAAATCATATTTTTCATTTTTAAAATGAGTGTAATTCGGTCCCTTGGGTGAAAAATTTTTACTATAAAAAAGAGAAAGATAGTTTTCTGCATCAGGATAATCGGCTATCCAGGAACCTCTAAAAAAATTTATTTTGGAATTTGCTATCATTTCACGCAAGGTAGCAGGGGGATTTACATCTATTTTTATTTGTATTCCTATTTCGTTTAGTTGATGTTGAATATACTCACATAAATCTAAATAGGTTTTATCGATACTGAGCGTTATCTCCGGCAATCCTTCTCCATTGGGGTAACCGGCTTCAACAAGTAATTTTTTAGCCATTTCGGGATTATACGCATATCCTTTCGATGAAACCGAATCAAAAGAAGGCATTCCGGCAGGAATAAAGCCATATAAACCGGGTATTCCAATACTATTTCGCAAATATTTAATCATTTTTCTTTTATCGAAACCATAGTTAATGGCTTTTCTTATTAGTTTTGCTTGCGAAGGAGTTGTTTTTGTTGAATTTGAAGAAGAATCCATTAAAAACCCGAGGTATTCTGTATTTAAGTATGGCTCTGTTAAAACATAAAATTTATTAGCATATTTCGGATTTAAATGCCCGTTTTTTGTTAATAGTTCGTCTTTATAACCGGGATGAATGCTATTTAAAAAATCAATATTTCCTTTTAAAAATTCAAGAAAAACAGATTGCATATCGGTATTAAATGTTATCGCTACGCCGTCTAAATAAGGTAATGATACGCCTCCTTCTTTTTCAAAATATGCTGGGTTTTTACGTAACACCAATTTTATTCCTTCATTCCACTTAATAAATTGAAATGGACCTGTTCCTACAGGATTTTTCCTGTAATCTTTCCCATAATATTCAACTATTTCTTTTGGAATTACGGAACAATACTGCATACTAAGCATACTTAAAAATGCAGGAAATTGTTTTTTTAATAATATAACAAAGGTAGAATCGTTTAACGCTTTAAAATTAAATTCCGATAGATTATCATTTACATTATTAAATATCCACGCTCCAGGCGAGGCAACTGTAGGATCGATAATTCTTTTTAAGCTATATTCAAAATCGGATGCAACGACCCTCCTTCCCTTTCCTTTAGGAAAAAGAGAATGATCGTGAAAAAAAACATCGTCTCTTAAATAAAACGTATATCGTAACCCATCGGTAGAAATAGTCCACGACTTGGCTATACAAGGGCGTACTTCGAGTTTATCGTTTAATTGAACTAAGCCATTATAAATTTGATTACAAGCCCATATACATGCTTGATCTTTTGCGAAAGCAGGATCGAGTGATGAAATTCCTGCTTTTTCGTTATAACGAAATATTTTTTTATTGGAATCTTTTCCTTTATCTCCGGTGCAAGAAATAAAAAAGAACAGACCTAAAAGAAAGATAATAAATAAGAATTTTTTCGACATTTGAAATTGCTTTTGATGAACAATTTTTCAATTGTCAAATTTATTCAAAAACGATTGGACTTTTAATTTTATTTTTATTTAAAGCGATTTTTTCTATTTCAATCATTTCTTTAATATAATGAAATGTGAGTCCATCTAAATAAGTCGGTTTTATATCTTCAATATCCTTTCTATTTTCTTCCGAAAGAATAATATGTTTAATATTTACCCTTTTAGCAGCTAATATTTTTTCTTTCACTCCCCCTACCGGCATAACTCTTCCTCTTAAGGTAATTTCGCCTGTCATAGCAATATCTGTTTTCACTTTTCGTTGTGTAAAAATAGATGCTAAGGCAGTAAACATGGTTATTCCGGCCGAAGGACCATCTTTAGGAGTAGCCCCTTCAGGAACATGAATATGCACATTCCACTTATCAAAAATACTTTCATTAATACCTAATAAACTAGAATGCGATTTTAGATATTCAAAAGCCAAAGAGGCCGATTCTTTCATTACATCGCCTAAATTACCTGTTAAGGTTAAATTTCCTTTTCCTCTACTAATACTCGCTTCTACATAAAGAACTTCGCCCCCAACAGCTGTCCATTCTATACCTGTTGCAATTCCGGCTATATCGCCATTAAGACCTCTATCCTTTTGAAAAATAGGAATACCTAGAATTTTTTGTAAGTCGTTTTTAGAAACACATTTTTCATATTCTTCGTTCATAGCAACAGCACGTGCTTTGTTTCGGATTACTTTGGCAATATTTTTCTCTAGTGTTCTTACGCCCGATTCGCGTGTATATTGATCAATAATACTTTCAATAATTTTTTTAGGGAAAACAACCTGTTCTTTTTTAACTCCATGTTCTATTAATTGCTTAGGTAAAAGATGTCGTAGGGCTATTTCTAATTTTTCTTCAATAATATAACCACTAATATCAATTACTTCCATTCTATCGCGTAAAGCGGGATGAATAGTGCTAAGCGTATTAGCAGTAGCAATAAACATAACATTCGATAAATCGTAATCTAGTTCTAGGAAATTATCGTAAAAAGCAATGTTTTGTTCCGGATCCAATACTTCTAATAAAGCAGCCGAGGGGTCTCCGCTAACGGTGTTTCCACTAACTTTATCAATTTCGTCGAGTACAAAAACAGGATTAGAAGATTTGGCTTTTTTAATATTTAATAAAATTCGACCGGGCATAGCACCAATATACGTTTTTCTATGTCCTCTAATTTCAGCTTCATCACGAAGTCCGCCAAGCGACATTCTGACATAGTTTCTATTTAATGCTCTCGCTATTGATTTACCCAGGGATGTTTTTCCAACTCCCGGAGGTCCAACTAAACAAAGTATAGGAGATTTCATATCCCCTTTTAGTTTAAGTATAGCTAAATGCTCAATAATTCGTTCTTTTACTTTTTCCAGTCCAAAATGATCTTCGTCTAAAATATTTTGAGCTCTATTTAAATCAAAATTATCCGGTGTTTTTTCATCCCATGGCAATTCAACCAATACCTCAATATAATTCATTTGAATGGAATATTCTGCCGCTGCCGGGTTCATTCGCTGTAGTTTATTAATCTCTCTTTCGAATATTTCGGCTATTTCGGGTTTCCATTTTTTATTTTTTGCTTTTTCGCGAAGCGAACTAAGTTGCTGTTCATTAGGATTTCCGCCTAACTCATCCTGTATTGTTTTAAGTTGTTGATTTAATAAATAATCTCGTTGTTGTTTATCAAGATCAACTTTTACTTTAGACTGAATTTGGTTTTTTAGTTCAAGGATTTGAATTTCTTTTGTTAAATATATTAACACATTATTCGCTCTTTCATGCAAATTTAATTCTTCGAGCAGTTTTTGTTTTTCGTTAAGTTCTATATTTAAATTAGAAGAAATAAAGTTTATTAAGAAAGTGGGACTTTCAATATTTTTAATTGCAAAACCTGTTTCCGAAGGTAAATTAGGAGAAAGCTTAATTATTTGAATAGACAAATCCCTAATAGAAGAAATTAATGCATCAAATTTTTCATCTTTAACAGGGAGTACGGTATGTTCGTATGGAAGAACAGATGCTTTAAAATAAGGATTAGATTGCACACATTCCCCTAATTGAAAAGGTTTTTTCCCTTGAATAATAACAGTAGAACTACCATCGGGCATTTGCAATACTTTAAAAATGCGAGCAATGGTACCTATTTTATTTAAATCTGTAAATTGAGGGTCTTCAACCGCTAAATCTTTTTGGGAAACCACCCCTATTACTTTATCGCCTTTATATGCTTCTTTCACTAGATTAATAGACTTATCTCTACTAACAGTAATTGGAATAACAACACCAGGAAATAGAACCGTATTACGCAAAGGTAAAATAGGTAATATTTCGGGTAATGCTTCCGAATTCATTTGCTCTTCATCTTCGGGAGATAATAAAGGAATAAACTCTGTATCTTCATCCAACAAATTGGGAATATCATTTTTTTTAAATTCTAACCAAAAATCCTTCATGCTTTATATTTTATGTCAAACTGTCAGAAACCATTATTAATATACATCGACTGCTGTATATGTCAATCATCATGCCATTATAAAAAACGATATTCACGTGTCATTATATAAATATGACGTAAAATATTTTTTTCAATTTCGCTCAACACCATTTTCCTTCTTTCGTAAACTTTCTCAGCAACTTCTATTGCTTTTTCTATTTCAAAGGTCGTAATACGAGAAGAAGAAGAGCCCCAGGAGAAAGAAGCTATAAAATTACGCTGATAACCATGTCCGTAAATATTTGAATTAACTCCAATAACAGTACCTGTATTAAACATGGTATTTATACCACATTTACTATGATCGCCCATAATTAAACCACAGAACTGCAAGCCCGTATCAATAAATTTTTTGCTAGGATAATCCCATAATTTGACTTCGGTATAATTATTTTTCAGATTCGAATTATTGCTATCTGCACCAATATTACACCATTCCCCAATAACAGAATTGCCTAAGAAGCCATCGTGTGCTTTATTAGAATACCCAAAAATAACACAGTTATTAATTTCACCACCTACTTTAGAATGAGGACCAATAGTTGAAGGGCCATAAATTTTAGCCGCCATTTTTACGGTAGCATGTTCACATAAAGCAAAAGGGCCTCTAATAACCGAGCCTTCCATAATTTCTGTATCGGCAGCAATATAAATGGGGCCATCGGTTGCATTTAAAACGGCACATTCTATTTTTGCTCCTTTTTCAATAAAAATATTCTCCGGACAAATTAACGTATTTGTAACACTCGCTTTATCGGATTTTCGACCTTCTGTTAATAATAAATAATCTGCTTTAATTGCTTCTCCATTTTTTTGAAAAATATCCCATAAATAATCTATTTTTAAAAGAGGGGTATTTACTTCAACATCTTCAATATTTTCGGCGCTATCTAAATTATCAATATCCCCTTCGTTTAAGTTAATTGCAACAAGTATTTCTCCTTGAACTAACGCTTGATTTGGTTTTAGTTTAATTATTTTTTTTACTAATTCGGGAGAGGGGCATATAGAACCATTAATTAGAATATTACTTTTTCCTTTAATAATTGGAAATTTTTTACTCAAATAATCTTCGGTTAAGGTGGAGGTTTTTGTATTTAAATACCGTTCCCATTTTTCACGAATGGTAAGTATTCCAATTCTTATATCGGCTACCGGCCTTATAAATGTTAATGGTAAAAGGTGATTTCTATTCGGGTTGTCAAATAATATATAATTCATAATGTTATTTTTTCGATTTATTCTTCATTATACGCAAAAAATCCCCCGAGGTTCGGAGGATTTTAAATAAATTCCAAAAAAATTCATTATTCAGAATCTTTCTCTAAATGTTTTTTGTAACGGTTTCTGAACTTATCAACACGACCTGCTGTATCAACCAATTTCATTTTACCGGTGTAAAAAGGATGCGAGGTGTGAGATATTTCTAATTTTATTAAGGGATACTCTTTTCCGTCTTCCCATGTTATCGTATCTTTTGTTAGAGCTGTCGACTTGGTCATAAATGTATATTCGTTAGACATATCTTTAAATACAACAAGTCTATAGTCTTTTGGATGAATATCTTTTTTCATTGTAAAAATCCTTTATTTTATTAATCTTATTTAAGTTTGCAAAAATATTAAATATTTTTAAACTGACAAAATATTTTTATTTAAAAACGTTATTTTGGGGATTAATTTTGTTTTTAAGGCATATCATTTAAAAATTGTATCGTATTTACCCCGTCGGCATAATCCCATAACTCCGGTTTTTGACTTTTCCCAAAAGAAACCACCGTATCGTTCAAGTTAAACTCTTTTGCAACAACACATTGTATTTTTTCCCTATTTTTATTAATCTCTTCATTAAGCCACGTTCTATCATCATAAAACTCGTAGTGTAATACAGATATAGGGGAAGAAATAGCACTATTTTCTTGTAATATACTATATCCGATATCGGTAAAAGGGATTTGGTTTAATAAAAAAATGGTTTTATAATATTCATAATTATTCATATACTTATTATGATTCCATAAAATATCCTTATACCCATCCATGGCTTTTATTAAGGGAGTAAAATCATAATTACGTGGCACATATAATTTAGACACATTTCTACAACCTAATCCAAAATACAAGAAAATATCATCCATTAACAAATTAAGTTCTTCCTTGCTTTCGTTTCCGGTTAAAACAGCAATGCTACTTCTTGATTTCCTAATAATATGAGGGTATCTATTAAAATAGTGTTCAAAATAACGAGCCGAATTATTAGAACCGGTCGCTATTATTGCATCAAATTCGGGTAAACGAGTCTCGGCAAACTCAATATATTTTTTTTCTTCCGGAGCAATATTTATTATTTCTTGAGCAATAAATGGTAATAAAAATTTATCTTGTGTTGAGAGTTTTCCAATAAACATATTCCCAGTAATATATACGCATAAAAAATCATGAAAACCAACCAAGGGAATATTCCCTGCCATTATAACCGCAATTTTATTAACATTAGCACTTTTAATTTGTCCTTGAGATTGTTTCCATTTATTTAAATTTTCAGCACTTAATAAATAAGATATAGAACGAATCGCTTTAATAACAAAATCTTGTGTAAACCATTTATTGTGTTGTATTGAATTTGAAATTGCATGGTTTAATTTTTCAGAAGTGCCATTTTCGATATAATCGGTTAATTTCTTCTGTAACGATGATAAGATTATTATTTTCTCGGAAACAATCATCAATAATTGATTTTTCACAAAAATAATGAAACATGACACATGATAACACAATAATATTATATTTTTGTCATTATTATTAAATATCCATTTAAAAAGTATTAATGAAAAAAACCATCATTTTCTTTATTATAATAATTAGTTCAACACATATCTATTCTCAAAAAAACACAGAATTAAAGAGGTTGGAAGATTCCTTAATTAGTTTGGGGAAAATAATACGCGATGGGGAAACTGATTTTATTAAATACAATGCAAACGAAAAATTTTTAATTTTACTTGAAAAAGCACTTATTACTGAAAATTCGTTTAATTATCCATTCGATTCATTAATTACAATTGCTCGACTAAAATCAGAAGATAATAAATTCCGAATCTTTAATTGGCTTTTAAAAAAGGCGGATGGTACGTATGAATATTTTGGTTTCATTCAAGCATGGAATAAAAAATTAAAAAAGCATATTTTATATCCGTTAAAAGACAACTCCGAGAACATAAAAACGCTGGAAACACAGATCTTAGAACCAATTAATTGGTATGGCGTGTTGTATTACAAAATAATTTATAACAAATATAGGGGGAAAAGGACATACACGCTACTTGGGTGGGATGGGAACAACAAACAATCGCAGAAAAAAATAATTGATGTTATTTCATTTAATTCTAAAGATAAACCTGTATTTGGGGCAGCTATTTTTAAATACAATAAAAAAATAATGAAACGAATTGTTTTCGAATATAATTCAACAGTATCTTTTTCGTTAAAATATGAAAAACAATACATGTTATATGGGAAAAAGAAAAGAAAAATGATTGTTTTTAACAGAATGGGCCCATTGGAATCGGAGATGGTAAATAATAAAGAATTTTATTTCCCCGAAATTAACATCTTTGATGCTTTTCATTTTAAAAATGGGAAATGGGTATATATTAAAGATGTTGATGCCAGAAATACTTCTATTGATAAAAACAGGAAGAAACAGCAAAAAAAAATTCGTCAACTACAAATAGAACACTCATTAGAATAAGCCATTATATAAATTTCGTATAAAAAATATTTTTTTTGCAAATTATGTTAAAAAAATTTTGCAATTTTGAGCATTATTAACATTATTAGTATAATTTATTCATTAATTAAAAACTTATTATAATCATGAAAAAAGTTCATAATTTTAATGCAGGACCTTGCATCCTTCCCAGAGTTGCTATTGAAAACACAGCCAAAGCGATACTCGATTTTAATGGTATAGGGATGTCTATTTTAGAAATTTCTCATCGCAGCAAAGATTTTCAAGCTGTTATTGATGAGGCAGTTGCTTTATTTAAAGAACAACTTAACATACCAGAAGGTTATCAAGTATTATTCTTAGGTGGTGGTGCTAGTCTACAATTCTGTATGGTTCCGTTTAACTTATTAATAAAAAAAGCAGCCTATTTAGAAACTGGAGTTTGGGCAAAAAAAGCAATAAAAGAAGCAAAAGGTCTTGGAGAAGTTGTAGTTGTTGGTTCATCGGCAGATAAAAATTTCTCATATATCCCCAAAGGATTTGAAATTCCAAAAGATGTTGATTATTTCCATATTACAACAAATAACACAATTTACGGTACCGAATTAAGAACCGATATCGATAGCCCTGTTCCATTAGTTGCCGATATGTCGTCAGATATTTTTAGTCGCCCTGTTGATGTAAAAAAATATGCATTAATCTATGGTGGTGCTCAGAAAAATTTAGGCCCTGCCGGTGCTACTTTTGTAATTGTTAGAGAAGATATTCTTGGTAAAGCAACTCGTTATGTTCCTACCATGCTTGATTACAGAACACATATTAAAGAAGGCTCCATGTTTAATACGCCTCCTTGTTTACCTATTTATACTATTATGGAAACCTTACGTTGGTTAAAAGGACTAGGTGGGGTAAAAGTAATGGAAGAAATGAATAAAAAGAAAGCAAAGGTATTATACGATGCAATTGATAACAGTAAAATATTTACAGGAACAGTTGAAAAAGATTCACGTTCACTTATGAATATTTGCTTTGTTATGAAACCTGAATATGCCAGCTTAGAAGAAGATTTTATGACTTTTGCTAAAGCAAACGGAATGATAGGTATTAAAGGCCATCGTTCTGTTGGTGGATTTAGAGCATCTACATATAACGCTTTACCAATAGAAAGTGTACAAGCAATGGTAGATTGCATGAAAGAATTTGAGAAACAAAAAGCATAATAAATTATGTTCGTAGTTTTTAGTTCTTAGTTTATTGATTTTTTGCTCATAGAAACTAGTTATATAATTGTATATAATATGATGGAAGTCTATTTTAAATTTGTAGAATTGAATCAAGATTCGCGTTAATGGAAATTTCAAAAATGCTTTGTGGTTTAATTGCTTCATTAAAAAAGGAACCAACTAACAACTAAAAACTACGAACTAATAAATAAAAAAAATATTAATTTTAAAAAAATATCCAATGACAAAAGTATTAGTAGCTACTGAAAAACCATTTGCAGCAGTAGCCGTAAATGGAATTCGTAAAATTGTGGAAGATGCAGGTTTCGAGCTTGTACTTCTTGAAAAATATACTGACCCTAACGATTTAGTTAAAGCTGTTGCCGACGTGGATGCTTTAATAATTAGAAGTGATAAAGCTACCAAAGAAGTTATTAATGCAGGTAAAAACTTAAAAATTATTGTTCGTGCCGGTGCCGGATACGATAACATTGACCTTGCAGCAGCCACAGAAAAAGGAATTGTTGCCATGAATACCCCCGGTCAAAATTCAAATGCTGTTGCAGAACTTGCTCTAGGTATGATGGTTTTTATGGCTAGAGGAAATTACAAAGTAGGTAGTGGTGGAACTGAATTAAAAGGCAAAAAATTAGGTATTCATGCATATGGTTATGTTGGTAAAAATGTAGCCCGTATTGCAAAAGGATTTGGAATGGAAGTATATGCGTTCGATCCATTTGTAAAAAAAGAAGAAATAGAAAAAGAAGGCGTAAAAGTGCTATCTTCTGTAGAAGAGCTTTATAGTACATGTCAATATATTTCTTTACATATTCCAGCAAACGATAAAACAAAAAAATCTATTAATTACGATTTATTATCGAAAATGCCAAAAGGGGCTACCTTAGTTAATACTGCTCGCAAAGAAGTTATTAATGAAGATGATTTAAAGAAAATATTTGCTGAAAGAGCCGATTTTAAATATGTTTCAGATATTGCTCCTGATTGTAACAATGATTTAACTCAATTTGAACCTAGGTATTATTCAACACCTAAAAAACAAGGAGCTGAAACTGCAGAAGCAAATATTAATGCAGGTATTGCTTCGGCAAACCAAATTGTTAACTTTATAAAAAAAGGAGACAAAACATACCAAGTTAATAAATAATACCATCTATTAAATTCATCATAAAGAGTGAAATAACAAAAAAAGCTATTTCACTCTTTATTTTAATTAAAAATAAATTCACTATTTTATCATTATAAACCTAATATTTATAATACTATGTCAAAAATAAAACCTTTTAAAGGATTACGTCCTCCTAAAGAAATTGTAAAAGAAGTTGCCTCTCGTCCTTATGATGTTTTAAACTCTGAAGAAGCACGAGCTGAAGCAACCGAAAAATCATTACTTCATATAACAAAACCTGAAATAGATTTTGCTCCCGGCAAAGATGAACATACACAAGAAGTTTACGAAAAAGCGGTTGAAAATTTTAAAAATTGGCAAAAAAACGGTTGGCTTGTTGCCGATAAAAAAGAGATGTATTATGTGTATGCCCAAACAATGAACGGTCGCACTCAATACGGACTTGTTGCTTGTGCGAATGTGGATGATTACATGAACGGAATTATAAAAAAACACGAACTTACTCGTAAAGATAAAGAAGAAGATCGCATGAAACATGTTAGAGTAAATAATGCGAATATAGAACCGGTTTTCTTCTCCTACCCTGCTGTTGCTGAAATTGATGAAATCGTTCATAAGATAATTCAAAAACCGGCTATTTACGACTTTGTTTCTAATGAAGGGTTCGGACATCATTTCTGGACAATAGAAGATGAAACAGTGATTAAACGAATAACTGAATTATTTGCTACCAAAGTCCCTTATCTTTACGTAGCAGACGGTCATCACCGTACTGCAGCTGCCGCCTTAGTAGGTAATGAAAAAAAACAAAAAAACCCCAATCATACCGGAAATGAAGAATATAACTACTTCTTGTCCGTTTTATTTCCAGATAACCAACTAAAAATAATTGATTATAATCGTACAGTAAAAGATTTAAATGGACTTTCCTCTTCTCAATTAGTGGAAAAACTAACTAAAAATTTTGTAATTGAAGAAAAAGGAAACGAAATTTACAAACCTTCAAAATTACACGAATTTAGTATGTATATTGATGGAAAATGGTATTCTTTAAATGCAAAACCTGGCACGTTTAACGATAATGACCCAATAGGAGTATTAGATGTAACCATTTTATCAAATCTTGTACTTGACCAAATTTTAGGCATTAAAGACCTACGTACCGATAAAAGAATTGATTTTGTGGGCGGAATAAGAGGTTTAGGAGAATTAAAAAAACGAGTTGATAGTGGAGAAATGAAAGTTGCTTTTGCGTTATACCCTGTAACAATGAAGCAATTAATTAATATTGCAGATACCGGTAATATTATGCCACCTAAAACAACATGGTTTGAACCCAAATTAAGAAGTGGTTTAGTTGTACATTTACTCGATTAAACATAAAAAAAAGCCTCCATTATTTGGGGGCTTTTTTTATTATTTTAAATTTACAATTGGTATAACAACTTATCTTAAACGTTCAGTAGATTTTATTAAATTCTCGTCCTTTTTAATAAAAATATTTGCCAAAATTAATAAGATAACCGCTACTAAAGGAAAAAGCAATCCTATTTGCCATTTAGAAACAGCGGTAAGCATTTGCTTATCTATACTTGAAGGAATCCAATAAAATAAAGTAAAGATAAAAAACAAAGAAATGAAAATATTGTAGTTATTAATTTTAATTTGAAAAAGCCTATTTTTGAAACTAAATAACGAGATACCACACAATATCGTAGAAACAGATGCAAGAACAATTATAGGGAGTGTCCCAATGGTAATATTTAGCATTTCTCCACTAATCCATTTTATAGCAAATAATGAAATTTCATAGGTATAAATAGGGTCGAAACTAGTATAAATCCAAAAAGGAAATAAAAAACAGGCAACAAAAGATGCCAAAGCTCCAAGAAGAAATAAAGATTGAATTCTTTGTATCATAATATTTTTTTATGCAAAAATAAAAAATACCTTGAAGAAATTACAAATAATAATATTTTTTAAGCATTTGTGTGTGTTAATTAATTTTTTTTTGTATGTTTGCAGAGCGATACCCTAAAATCGCATTTCTTTTTTTCAATCAAAAAAAATCTTTTTTAAATTTTTAAATCAACTACCATATTATTCAATTTATATTTTATAAATAAGAAAATATTACTTATTAATACACTAACCTAATAAACATTCATGTACGATATTATTGAGCTAAACAACAAACTTGCAACAGAGTTAAAAGAAATTGCAAAAAATTTAAACATTCCTAAGTACGAATCTTTAAAAAAACAGGATCTTATCTACAAAATCCTTGACCATCAAGCATTAAACCCATCCCCTGAAGATTTAATAAAAGAAAAAAAAGATCGTACTCGTATTTTTCGCCCTAAGAAAAAATTTAATGAACCCAATACCTCCTCTGCTACTGAAATAGATACACCTAAAGAATTAATTGTAGATGATACTGCTGTCCGCTTAAATGAAGAGCCTATTATAAATAATATAATAGAAGATATTCCGGAAATAATTTCCAATGTAACGGAAACACCCTCTAAAAAAACAAGTGAATCCGTTTCTGAAACAATGCAAGAAATGGAAATAAAAACAGCCGTTTCGGCAGAGAATTCAGAAGCAGAAGCAGAACCAGCAGCCTTACCAAAAGCAGAAGAACAAGAAAAGAAAGAACCTTATCAAAAAAATAAATTTTTTGAACGAAAAAATCAAGACATTTCCGAATTCGACGGAGTTGTTACCAGCGAAGGGGTTTTAGAAATAATGCCCGATGGCTATGGATTTCTTCGTTCATCGGACTATAACTACCTTAATTCACCAGACGATATTTATGTTTCTCAATCGCAAATAAAACTTTTCGGACTAAAAACCGGTGATACCGTTAGAGGGAATATTCGTCCACCAAAAGAAGGCGAAAAATATTTCCCATTAATTAAAGTTGAATTAATAAATGGCAGAAACCCTGCTGAAGTTAGAGATAGAGTACCTTTTGATTTTTTAACACCCCTCTTCCCTATTGAAAAATTTAATTTAACCGGTGGAACGGACACTACCATGTCAGGTAGAATTGTAGATCTTTTCACTCCTATAGGTAAAGGGCAAAGAGCATTAATTGTAGCTCAACCCAAAACCGGGAAAACGGTATTATTAAAAGAAATTGCGAATGCTATTGCATATAATCATCCGGAAGTATATATGATAATCCTCCTTGTAGATGAACGCCCTGAAGAAGTAACCGATATGGCTCGTAGTGTTAGAGCAGAAGTAATTTCGTCAACATTTGATGAGCCTGCTGAAAGACATGTTAAAATTGCGAATATTGTTTTAGAAAAAGCAAAACGTTTAGTTGAATGTGGTCATGATGTTGTTATTTTACTCGATTCTATTACCCGTTTAGCTAGAGCATACAATACTGTTTCCCCTGCTTCAGGAAAAGTTTTAACAGGAGGAGTCGACTCAAATGCACTTCATAAACCAAAACGGTTTTTTGGTGCTGCCAGAAAAATTGAAAATGGAGGTTCTTTAACCATTGTTGCTACCGCTCTAATTGATACCGGATCTCGTATGGACGAAGTTATTTTCGAGGAATTTAAAGGAACAGGAAACATGGAATTACAACTCGATAGAAAATTATCGAATAAACGAATATTCCCATCTATCGACTTAGTAGCTTCCAGTACTCGTCGCGACGACCTTCTTCTCGACAAAGAAACACTACAACGCGTTTGGGTTCTTCGTAACCACTTAGCAGATATGACTTCATTAGAAGCGATGGAATTCTTAAAAGAAAGAATGAAATTTACACAAACCAATGAGGAATTTTTAATTTCAATGAATTCTTAAACGTATTCATTATTATTATAATTTTGTAATATTAATATCAACTAGAGTGCAAATTTTTTACTACATATTAAAAAATTGTTGTTGCGATACCGAAATATATTCGGGTATCGCATACTTGTGTTGTAATCATTAAATTCCCATTCAACTAAATAACGAACTCCCGGATATACGTATCTGGGAGTTTTTTTTTATTCATTATAATTTAATTTAAAAACATGAAAAATTTATTAGATACCATAGGAAACACACCAAT
>ERZ1645192.2274-NODE-2274-length-15915-cov-5.885246_pt1 | contig 15915 bp, 8 predicted proteins | sample MGYA00575354_ERZ1645192 | MGnify/ENA primary metagenome ERZ1645192 (study PRJEB40844, sample SAMN11349763) | freshwater sediment metagenome | isolation source: river sediment | host: Sediment | place: India: Faizupur Khadar , New Delhi | collected 2017-02-21 ... | reverse complement strand
CCGATGGCGGCAATGGCCGCGATGCCGATGGTGTTGAGAATGTAGAGCATGTAGGGGCTTAAGACAAACGGCGCAACCAGGAAAAGTAAAGCCAGGAAAATAACCATCCACAAACGGCCGAAATCCGTTTCGAAAATATTCAGTTCCTGCTCGTAGGTTTCACGGTAATTGCCGCAGGGATGAAAAGATAATTTTCTTTTTATTTGCATTGTCTACACTCTTTCTATTTCCACCAACCCAAACAAACCGTACGGTTTGACCATTAAAATAAATACCAGAACAATATAAGGTACAACGTCCCGCAACGATGGCGACAGGTAGCCGCCGGTAAATGTTTCCAGTAATCCTATGATAATACCGCCGATAATGGCGCCGCCGATGCTGTCCAGCCCACCCAGAATAACGACAGGGAAAACCTTGAGGCCGATGGAACTCAAATCATGAACATTAACGCCGTTAATGATCCCGAGAACTATGCCGCTCATACACGCTACCAGCGCGGCAATCGCCCAAGAAAGAGCGAACACCCTTCGCACATGAACGCCCAACGAAAGCGCCGCCTTCTGATTATCGGCAACCGAACGCATGTAAATACCTTGTGCGGATTTTTTGAAAAACAATCCGAACAACACCAGAAAAATAACGCTGATAATCAGTGTGGCTGAATAAACCGGCGCCACATAAATAGCACCGAATTGCATGGCCATTGTATCGGGCAAAAATTCAGGATAGGTGTGCAGATTGCCGCCCCAAATAAGCAAAATCAATCCTTTGAACATGGCTGCCAGCCCCACGGTCAGCATGATGACAAAAATCAGTTTTTCGCCGATCAACGGACGCAGGAAAAAGCGTTCAATAAGAAATCCCAGCATGAAACAGCCTATCATGGTGAGGATGAAAGCGACATATACCGGTAGTTGTGCCCAAGTCACCAGCGAAAGGAAAAAGAATGCACCCAGTGCCAGAAGTTCACCATGGGCAAAATTCAAAACACTTGATGATTTGAAAATCATGACAAAGCCCATCGCAGATATGCCATAGAGCAATCCGATACAAACGCCGTTAACCAATAATTGCAGAAAAAATTCCATTTATAATTCCTCAGCTAGTTCTGTGCTAGAATACTTGTCACATCGACTCCAGCTCTGCCGGAGAGATATCTTTTCTTTATACCGAATTTATCAAGATTTCTCGCTTCGTTCGAAATGACATCATTGTAAAAAATCATTTGCATCACAGCACTACATCACATTAATTACATTTATTTTTGTCTCTATCTCGCCGATTCTTCCGTCACGATACTTAACCTTGCCGGTCACCGCAACATTCTTCAGATTGTTGTACATCGCCTCAATAATTTTCAGATACAAGCCGTAAACAAAGCGACGGCGCACCTTGCCGGTGCGCGTTAGTTCCTCATCATCCGCATCCAGAAGTTTATACAATAGAACAAATTTTTTAATTTTCATCACTTCAGGCAATTGTTCGTTCACCTGACGGACTTCCTGAAGAATCAAATCCTCCACGGCGGATTGCGCGGAAAGATCCATATACGTCGTATAGGGAATCATCCTGTCCTCCGCCCAGTTTCCGACATTTCCCATGTCAATATTAATCATGGCCGTAATATAGGGACGGGCTTCTCCGAAGGTAACCGCTTCCTTGATATACGGACTGAATTTAAGACGCGTTTCAATAAAGTCTGGCGAAAATGCTTCACCGCTTTTATTGCGAATAATATCTTCTTTGCGCCCGATAATCAGCAAATGGCCGTCCGCGTCGATATATCCGGCATCACCCGTTTTGAGCCAACCGTTTTCAAAAGCGTTTTGAGTCGATTCATAATCGTTATGGTAACCGGAAAAATTCGCTTCCGATTTAACGAGCACTTCCTGATCTACGGCAATCTTTATCTCGGTCAATGCCATGGGTTTACCTACGGTTTCCAGTTTCACTTCGTTATCAGGCTGTATCTGAAAAATTCCGCAGGATTCCGTCAGTCCATAACACTGTTTCAAATTCAGACCGATCGCACGGAAAAAATGGATAACATCGGGGCTGATGGGATGGCCTCCGGTAAAAGCGCTGCGGAAACGCGCGCAGCCCAGACGATCCAGGAGCGGTCTGTATACCAAAGTCGACATGGCTTTATAGGAAACACTCAACAATAAAGGGATGGGTTGTTTATGTGACTGTTTTTCGACAACTGACTTGCCGATTTTTTCACCAAAATAAAATAATTTCTTTTTCACCCATCCGGCGTCGGATATTTTTACGCGGATGCGCGAGGCCATGTCTTCCCAGAAACGCGACGACGTGATAATCATCGAGGGACCAATTTCCCTGAAATCTTCCAGAACCGTTTCGGCCGTTTCCGGAAAATTCATGCACATGGCACTGCCCAGCGCTACGCCCATGCCCCACATCTGGTCAACAATCCACGCCGGCGGAGACATCGAAAGCCAGTTTTCCTCCGGTTCGATTTTTGTTTCTTCGAGCCATTGTGCGGCCATCGTCGTCAGATTACGGTGCGATAGCATTGCCAGCTTGGGAACACCCGTCGTCCCCGAGGTCTGAATCATGACAGCAATATCTTCGGGACGACCCTTATTAATTTCATCTTCGACAAAACCGGGATGCTCTTCGATATACTTTTCTCCCAGTTTTAAAAGCTCGGCATAACCGATCAGCCATGGATCATCCGCGTAGGACGTCATACCGGTCGGGTCAATATAGACAACTTTTTTGGTCTGAGGGAGTTTTTCTTTCACCTCGATCAGCTTGTCAACCTGTTCCTGATCCTGAACCACGACCACGGGCGAATGGATTCTTTTGATCGAGAAAGCCAATTCATCGGCAATGGAGGACGTGAAAAGATTCAGCGTTGTCGCTCCCAGCGCATGCGCTGCAATCTCCGAAAAAAGCCATTCCGGATGATTATGCACAATCATGCAGAGATTTTCGCCGCGCCTGAGATTCAGGGCGGCAAGTCCGGCTGCCGTCGTCAGCGCGTAGCGCGCGTAATCCGCCCAGGTATATTTCTGCCAAATGCCATAGGCCTTTTCCCGTATGGCCGTTTTTGCATCGCCGTACCTCGCGGCATTGTCCATCAACAATTGCGGCAAGGTGAATTTTCTTGCTGTTATATTTGTTGCTTCTCTATCCAAGATATCTCGCCTTGATTATCATAATGCTTCGGCTTCGCCGAGATAAGCTTTTATAACTTCAGGATTGACACTGATTTCATCAGCCGTTCCTTCACCAAGTTTTTCTCCAAAATTCAAGACCATAATCCGCTGCGCAATACTCATGACGATGGACATGTCATGTTCCACCAGAATCATCGTGAGTCCCCATTGCTGATTGAGTTCCAGAAGGAAGCGCACCATGTCTTCCTTTTCTTCCATGTTCATGCCGGCAAACGGTTCGTCCAGAACCAGAAGCTTCGGTTCCAGTGCCAGCGCCCTGCCCAGCTCGACTCTCTTCTGCATTCCATAAGGCAGAGAACCTACCGTTTGTTTCCTGATGGATTGCATTTCGAGAAAATCGATTATTTCTTCCAAGATTTGCCGGTGGCGGATTTCTTCGTCTCTCACTGATTTGGAAAAAAGAAATGATTTGATAAAATTGTATTGACAATGAATATGTCGTGCCAGCGTCATATTGGCCAAAACGGTCATGCCGGGGAAAAGTTCGATATTCTGAAATGTTCTACCGATGCCCACACCGACCAGCTCGTGAGTATGCAGATGGGTGATGTCTTTTCCGTTGAAGACTATTTTGCCCTGCTGCGCTCGGTAAAAACCGGTTATGCAGTTGAGCAAACTTGTTTTTCCCGCCCCGTTGGGACCAATGATTGCCATGAACTCGCCGGTGTGAACCTTTAGATCAACATCCTTTACGGCGACGACTCCGCCAAAACTCAAGCGTAAATTCTGTATGTCCAGTTCAGCTTTCTTTTCTTCTTCCCGCCGATGAATCATGATCGACGGCCGGCTGCGAAAAGCCTTCATGAAAACCTCTTACAAAATAATTTTTAAAACTTTTTTCATACAGGCGTTGCCGGACATCATTCATATCCCAGGCAACGCCTGTATGATCATTTTATTACTTCTTGAAAACCTTAATCTTGTCTTTACCCGGAACATAGAAATTGGTCAGTGAGGTATACGTCCCGTTTTCCTTTACCTGAACCATACGGGCGGTAAAAGACGCGCCATGATCATCTTTCGTGAAGGTGATTGCGGGAACCAAGCCACCAAAGTCTTCATTTTTAAATGATTCCAGTGCGGCATTGATGGTCTGTGGATTGATGACCTTGCTCTTCTCATACGCACGGGTAAAAGCTCTTTCCATAATCATGCCAATGACAACACCTTCCCAGTAGGACGCGTCGAATTTATTGACCGTTTTGTAACGGTTCCACAAATCCTCCATTACGGCAATCCCCTTGGATTTATCAGCGGGTAAACCTCCGGGGAATTGAATGACCAGCCTGTCGCGTATGAGCCCTTTGCCCATTTTGAAAAAATCGGGGTCGGTTGACGTCCATGTTCCAAGAAACATTGGATTATAATTAATGCGGTCGGCGCTCTTGAAAGCGGTGATAATCGCGGAAGGCAACATCTGCATAAACACATATTCCACGCCGGCCTTTTGAAGACGGAGAAGCTCCGTATTCAGGTCAACGGTTTTGGGTGGAAATTCTTCCACCGCCACAAGATTGATGCCCAGCTTCTTTGCGTATTCTTTGCTGGGAGCATGAATGGATCGCCCATAAGCATTGTTGTAAGTAAGCAACCCGACTTTGGGAGCTTCTTTCCCTTTATGAATCGCCTTAATATATTCCAAAACAGCATGACAATCCATTTTGTAACTACCGAACGGAAGATACATGTAATCAATCGGTTTCTCTAATATTTCCCAACTGGTGGAATAATTGATCGTCGGGACCTTGTGTTTCTGAATGATGGGTTTGGCTGCCAAGCCTTCACCAGCACCCCAGGTTGCAATCATGTCCACTTTATCCTGCAGAACGAATTTATTGACCGCGGCCTGCGCTTCAGGAACCTTGTAGGCTGTATCCACGGTAATCATTTCAATCTTCTGGCCATAGACCCCGCCCTTGACTTCATTCACATATCTAAAATAGTCACGCTGACCTTTCTCATGAAACTGTCCCCACGTTGATGCGGGACCCGTCAAGTTAATCGCCGCCCCGACTTTAATCGTCTTGGCCTGCAAATATCCGGCGCCGGTTATCAGAAAAACAGCTGATAAGATACCAATCCAAATTCTCCTTTTCATAAAAATTCCTCCCCCTTGTGTATAATTTTCAAAATGTAAAAAACACCGTGACAACGGCAAAAAAAAACCGTGGGCTTTTTATCTGCCCACGGTTCATTTCCACTTATGCATGGTCATGAAGCTATCAGGCAGACTTTGCTGATAAAGTTAAAGAAATAAAAAAAGACTGCCTTTTTAATGAAAACTTTTTTTGACATTTTACCGGGTACCTCTTGCGATAGGGATATAGTGCAAAAGTAACCGAAAAGTCAAGTAAAAATAAATTTTTTGTTTTTATTCAGATCATTAACTTGCTTATTATCGAATACGACCCTCTGATGTCATTCAACACCAAGTTTTTCAATGCGATGTCGCAGAGAGTCGAAAGAAATTTTCAATAATTCAGCCGCTTTCTTTTTCGATCCTTTGGTTTTCTGTAAGGCTTTTTCAATAAGATTTTTTTCAATCTTGTCCAATTCCTCGTTCAAATCGATTCCTTTATCCGAAATATCTATGTCAATTTTAGGAGCGTCAAACGAAAGGCTTTCCGGCAAAACGATATTGGAACTTTCCATGGCCACGCCCCGTTCGATGATATTTTGAAGTTCGCGGATATTGCCTGGGAAATCATAATTCATGAGTAATTCCATGGCGTAAGATGAGATGTTTCTTATTTCCTTGCCCAGCAATTTTGAATATTTATCGATAAAATTATTGATCAACAGTGGGATATCTTCCCGTCTTTCTCGCAACGGTGGAATGTATATGGGTATCACATTTAAACGGTAATAAAGGTCTTCTCGAAACTCTCCTTTTTTTACCTTTTCCTGCAAATTCTTATTGGTGGCTGAAATGATACGCACGTCAACCTTGATATCTTCCGCACCGCCAATACGGCGAAAAGTTCTTTCTTGAATCACCCTTAAAAGCTTCACCTGCAAGGAAGATGACAATTCCCCTATTTCGTCAAGAAAGATGGTTCCGCCACGCGCCATTTCAAAATATCCCTGCCGGTCGGCATACGCTCCGGTAAAAGAACCTTTCATATATCCGAAAAGTTCACTTTCCAGAAGCGTTTCCGGTATTCCCCCACTGTTAATCGCGACAAACGGCAATTTGGCACGTGATGAATTTTCATGAATGGCTCGCGCGACAAGTTCCTTACCCGTCCCGCTTTCACCCAGGATTAAAATATTGGCGGGCGTATCAGACACCTTTTTAATGGTAGAAAATATTTTCAGCATCTCCCTGTTTTTACCAATCATGCCACAGAAAGAATGATGCAAAATAGTCATCTCATCACCGGCATTTTCTTCCGACTGTCTATTGTCCAGCACACCTTTCTTCTGCAGTGCCGCTCGAACAACTTTTTTCAGCTCATCAACGCTGTTTCCTTTTTCAACATAATCATAAGCGCCTTCCTTCATGGCGTTGATCGCCGTCTCGCCGGAAGCATAGGCCGTGATAAGAATAACCATGATATCAGGATTATGATCCTTGACGAGTTTCAGGAATTCAATGCCGTTGATTTTTGGCATTTTTAAATCAGTGATCACCAGATCAAAATTTGTTTTTCGGCATAATTCTATGGCTTTTTGAGGCTCGTCGGTACTGATCACGTCATACCCCTCCTGCAATAACATGATTTCCATTAATTCTTTCATGCCTTGATCATCATCGACAACCAGAATTTTTGCCATGTGTTCCCCCCTCTATATTACAATCATGTAAAAATACTTTATTCCTTTTCAACGGGAAGCAATACTCGACATGTTGTTCCCTTTCCTATCACACTTTCTATTTCGATTTTTCCATTATAACCCTCGACGATATGATTGACAATCGCCAGTCCCAAACCGGTCCCCTTTTCTTTCCGTGTAAAAAACGGTTCATAAATTCTATTTAAATCATTTTCATGAATTCCACAGCCCGTATCGGTGATGATGATTTCCGTGTACTTTTTTTTCTGATGTGTAGTCTCCCGCTTTGTCTCTACAGACAAGACGCCGCCTTCTTCCATTGCTTCAAGCGCATTCAGCAATAGATTATTAATCACTTGACGAATCTGTTCCTTGTTGGCAAAAACGTTTATATCTCTTGCAAATATTGTTTTTACCGTATTGTTTTTATGCCATTGCTTATTTAATTTGATATCCTCCAGGCCCTCTTCTATCACTTCATTCAAATTAATAACTTCGCTGGCGACCGGTACCGATCGCGCCAACACAAGAAAGTTACGAACAAAATTTTCCAGTTGATTTTTGCCTCTCAAAATTATTTCCATTAATCGTTTATTGGTGCCTTCTTCTAATTCCATGCCTTTCTTTAAAATCTCTATGGAACCGGTGATCGCCGCCAACGGATTTCTGACTTCGTGCGCCCAACCTGCAGCCATTTCACCGATCAACGCCATGTTCCTGCTTTTTTCCAGCGCTCTTTCCATCTGTTTTATATTTGTGATATCCTGAAAAATAAGGATATAACCGATTTGTTTGTCCGCTTTTCCTTTCAGCGGGGACACGGACAATCCCAGATTAATTTTCCCTTTATTATCATCCTTGATGGTGATTTCTATCCGCGGTTTTAGGGGCTCATCATCCATTTGGTAGTTTAGAAACGGCAAGAATTCAGGAAACACGTCATTAATTTTAAGTCCCTGAACACTCTCTCGTTTCAGGTGAGTAATCTTTTCCGCAGCATTGTTAAACGTTTTAATAACGTTATTAAAATCTATCGTTATGATGCCGGTATCCACCGACTCAATGATACTGCGGAAAAGGCGATCTAACTGATTAAATTCAGATTCTTTTTCTTCCAGCAAAAATGAGGCTTTCTTTTCCTGTTCCGATATAAAGCTGGCCAGAAAGGCTAGGAAATAAAACGATATAATCCGCACCATAAGATTGGTCAAAGCATCGGCCGTATAAACATCGTAGTCAATTTTTATGATAGGTAAGGACGGCATTAAATTATGAAATTCAAGATTAATAAAGATACCGTAAAAGATGCTCGAAATTGAGGCAACCAATATTCCTTCCTTACGCCCTAGAAATATTGCCGAATAAATGATGATCAGAGTGTAAAAAAGAGAGTAATCGATCTGTGTGTTCCCAAACATGAAGATTAAGAAGGTAACGGCCAGAATATCGATGGTGATCTGTAGGATAATATTTCTGCGATCATTGATCCCCAGTCTGTACAGAAGAGCGTAAACAGCCGAAAAAAAATAAATAACAATAACGATGAAATAAAAATACCTCAGCGTCACGTCCGGTATGGGAAATAATTGTTTTTTTATACTAATGAAAACCGTGATAAGAAGGAAAATCGTTATGATACTGATTCTCGAAATGATTAAGTATAGTATCCGTCGCTTATTTTTCGCTTTTAATAAGTCATGATCATGCGTTATAGACATTCATGCCTCGGTAAGATAGATATTTTGTTTATATTATAATATTTAATTAATTTTAGCGAATAAATTTAAAGAATTCGAACAAAAGGTTCATCATATGCGCAGGCCGATTATCGTCCTTTTTTTATTTTTTATCATGGGTATTCTTGCCGGCAGCTATTATACCCTTGATCTCAATATCATGCTGATTTGCGCCGCTTTCCTGCTTTTTCTTCTTCTCATAAGCTTGATGAACAGATGGCTCTTCCCGGGTTTTCTTTCCCTTTGTTTTTTTATTTTTTTACTGGGCGTTTTTAATATTCAAAAACAGTATGACCCATTGAACCATACTCCGACTATATTAAATTATGCCGATCAGAGCAAGATGGCTGTTGAAGGTGTTGTGATTGAAAGCCCCGTTTCCTATCAGGACAAGGATGTTGTGATGGTAAGCAGTATTCGCGTGTTAAAAGAAGACGCCTACATGCAAACAACGGGTAATATCCGCCTGGTCATTCCTCCTGCGCTGAATTTCCAATATGGTGATTTTATTCGTTTCCATAGCCATTTGAAAACAATCCGGAACTTTAATAATCCGGGACGTTTCGATTATCAACGTTATATGAATCTTCAGGGCATTTTCGTCTCAGGATTTGTCAGTGATCGTTCGGACATCATGCTGATCAGGAAAGCAACCGCCGGAAGTTTAAAACGGAAGATGGAATCGTTCAGAAATTATTTAATACAAATCATCAACAAGAATTCATTCTCACCGGAAAAAGAAATCATCAAAGCGATGATCCTCGGCAATCAAAATGAAATTCCTGCCGACATCCGGGATAGTTTCAATAAAACAGGCACCGCTCACATTTTATCCATATCCGGTTTGCATATCGGAATGGTCGCGGCCACATTTTTCCTGCTTTTTTTTCTTCTTTTAAAATCATCCCCATACATGATGTTGCGATTCAATATCATAAAAATAGCCGCTTCATGCTCATTCGCCATGGTGTTTATTTACGCTCTGATCGCAGGAATGGGAGTCACGGTCATGAGGGCGACGCTGATGGCTTTCATTTTTCTGATGGCTCTCCTAACCGGAAAACAGAAGAACTTATATAATACCCTGGCCATTGCCGGTCTGCTGATTCTTTTGATATCGCCGGAAGCTCTTTTTGATATTTCTTTTCAGCTTTCCTTCATGTCTGTTCTCGCTATTATTTACTTTGTTCCACGTTTCAATTTTTTGCCTTTGGATAAATTTTCGGATATGCATCTCTGGATAAGAAGCATTATTAAGTATATCTACTTCTCCGCTATCATATGTGTTGCGGCAACCCTGGGAACCCTACCCCTGATCATTTACTATTTCGACCGTGTGTCTCTTGTGAGCATGATCGCCAATATGATTGCCGTTCCACTGCTGGGAACGTTGACCCTTGCTGTTGCCATGTTTTTCATCCTCTTTTCATTCTCTCCTGTAATTTCCGGTTTTCTTATTCAGATGGCAACCTTCCTGACGCAAATTTCCATCACGATCATTCATAAATTTGCATCCCTCCCCTATTCGTCTTTATCAATACCTAAATTAAATTTCGTAGAAATCGCGTTATTTTATGTGCTGATGGTTTTTATCACGAAATTTATGGATGAAAAAAAGAAAGAGCAACGTGGGGTTATGCCGTCTCGTGTCCAATCAGCGACACTGAAATATTTATCAGCAATCATTATTGTATTTTTTATCCTGGATATAACCTACTTTACGTTGAGAGATCAATTTTCATCTGATTTGAGAATAACCGTTCTGGACGTGGGACAAGGCAATTGCACGGTGATTCAATTGCCCGGTGGCTACAATATGATCGTTGACGGCGGCGGTTTTGCAAAAGGGTCTTTTGATGTAGGCAAGGGCGTTGTCGCTCCCTTTCTCTATAAAAAACGAATTAACCGTATCGACACGGCCCTGCTCAGTCACCCTCATCCTGATCATTTGTTGGGCCTCATTTATATTCTGAACAATTTCAAGGTTCGTCAGTTATGGAAAAACAATTTGACCATAGATGCAATCGCCTATCCTCAATGGGAGGAAACCATCAGAGCGCGTCATGTCCATGTTTCCAGCATGACCAAAAGCATTCCCGATAAAATATTCAACAAGGTCCGTCTTAAAATCTTGTGGCCTCCGGATAAAGATTTTGATGACTCCCATAATCTATCCTACGACGCCGTCAATGATTCTTCCGTCGTTTTAAAAATAACGTATGGAAAAATAAGTTTCCTGATTCCCGGCGATATATCCGCCGATATTGAAAAAAGCCTTGTACAGTCCAACATTGATCTGAAAAGCGACGTTGTGATTGCCCCTCATCACGGTTCTTCCAATTCCAGCAGTATCGAATTTATCAAAGCCGTATCCTGTCGTTATGTTGTATTCAGCGCAGGAAAATCCAATGTTTTCAAGCATCCCAATCCCTCCATCATTCAACGATATCAGGAAGCCGGGGCCACTATTCTTCGTACCGATCTTCATGGAGCGATAAGCTTTACGACAAATGGGGATGATCTCAAGGTGTCCACCTTTATCAATAACCGCTAAAGTGAGCCTATTGCATCCGGTTTGTTTTCATGTCCGTAACGAACGGCTGGTGAGCGAATTTATATCTTGACTTTGTCATCTGAAGGCCTATAATATTACTAAACAATCGGTTTTATAGGTATTTTCATTTATTCTGTTTTCTTATAGAAACATTTTTTCATACTTTTTTATCATTATATTAGCAACACGTTTTCGAAAACGGCAACCAATCGTATTTACCCGCACAATTTGGCTTTATGAAAAAGAATTTTTCTATAAGGGTTGCACCAATGAAAACAAAATCTTCCAAGCCATCTCCTTCGTCAGCGCAGAAGCGTTCCCAGAAAAAAAAATCACACAAAAAAAATTCTAATCCATCGCGTGCAAAATATTCCAAAAAATACCAGGAAATCATCGAGAATATCCGGGAAGGTTTGTACGAGATTGATCTTAAAGGAAATTATATTTTTGTCAATGATGCTGTATGCCGTGTTCTCGGTTACAGCAAAAAAGCGTTATTGAGAATGAACAGTCGGCAGTTTACCGATGAACGTGACGTCGATAGAGTGTTTCATGCATATAATAACGTTTACAAAACGGGACGGCCTGTACGTGATCTGATCTGGCAAGTCACACGCAAAGATGGCACAAAAAGATTTATTGAAGGATCGATTTCACTGCTTAAAAATACTTCGGGGAAACCTTTGGGATTCCGAGGCATTGCTCATGACATCACCGAACGAATAAAAAATGAATCGCAGAAAAATGCCGCGATAGATGCGCTGCGAAAAAGTGAAAAATTTTTCAGAGAAGTCACGGAAAATTCGTCAGATATGCTCGTGATCTTGGATAAAGACGCTTATATAAAATATTGCAGTCTTTCTGTAGAACGTTTTACGGGATATCCCATCGAAGAGCTTATCGGAAAAAATGTTTTTCAGTTCCTCCATCCTGACGAACGGAAACGTGCCATGGAACGCTTTGGCAAAGCTATCTTGGAAAATGACGTCACGCTTACCGCCGACGGATTCCGAATGATGCATAAAGACGGAACAGAAATGTATATTGAAGGACTGGGGAAAAATCTTCTGAACAATCCGGATATCGAGGGGTTTATCATCAACGTTCGTGATGTCACGGAGCAGAAAAAAGCGGAAAAAAAATTACGCGCAGAACAGGAACGTTTTCGCGCGTTAACCGAACAATCATCCGAAGTTATTCTACTCGTCAATCGTGACGGTAACATTACATACGAAAATCCTGCTGTTGAAAATGCCCTGGGATTTAAGCCTCATGAAAGAATCGGGGCGTCGGCATTTAGCCTTGTTCACCCGGATGACATTCAGATTGTGACGAATTCTTTCAGCGTCCTTTTTAAAGATATTAACGCTTCTGTTCAAAAAGCTGAAATACGCCTGAGACATAAAGACGGACGCTGGAAAACGTTTATGGCGGTGGCAAGCAATCTAAAGCATGAAGACCATATTGAATACGCCATTGTAAATTTACATGACATCACGGAAAGGAAAATGATTGAACTCGCCCTGAACGAAAGCAAGCAAAAATACAAAGAGCTGAGCATTGTCGATGATTTGACCCAGCTCTATAATTCCAGACATTTTCATTCACAACTGAACAAGGAAATCACCAGAGCAAACCGTTACGAACAACCGTTGACCCTTCTATTGATGGACCTGGATAATTTTAAATTATATAATGACACGTATGGTCATCTTGAAGGTGACAATTTGTTATCACGACTCGGCAGAATCATAAAGCGGTGCCTACGCGATTCGGACTCCGCTTATCGTTACGGTGGTGAAGAATTCACCATCATCCTTCCAATGACTACCAATGATGATGGTATTTTAATTGCAAAAAGAATCCAAAAGGAATTAAGCAAAGAAAATTTTTCACCGGCATCCTATCATCCGATCCATATGACATTGAGCATCGGCATATCACAATACAGATTAAAAGAAGAACCCAAGGAATTTATCCACCGTGTGGACACATTAATGTACAGGGTCAAAAACTACAAAAAGGGCAGGATTTTTTCCGATAACGAAATGATGCATTAATATTTTTACATCCATCCATGAGGAAATCGCTTTCAATGAAAAAAAACATCACGAATAAAACATCTAAAAACAAGACTGAAAAACAGTCAAACATGAAGACTCTTTCATCAAGAAAAATTTCCATGTCTAAATCCCCCAAAAACAAAAAACGTAAAATCGTCGCATCGAAAGCTCATCCTGACAGGAAGCTTGCAAATTCAAATCAAGAATTCAGTACAAATACATACAAAGATATTATTGAAGATCTTCAGGAAGGAATTTTCGAACTCGATCTTGCCGGTCATTATACTTTTTTAAACAAGGCGGTTTGCCTCGCTCTTGGATACACAAAGGAAGAGATCATTGGTAGCAATGCCATGCAATATGTCGATATTCACGACAGAAAAAGAGTTTTAAAAATATTTAAAAAAGTTCATCAGACAGGCAAGTCAGCCAGAGAAGTCGGTTATTACATAACGAGAAAAAATGGTGAAAAAGCGCATGTTGAAGCTTCTGTTCAGTTACGAAAAAAATTATCTGGCATACCCGTTGGTTTCAGGGGCATAGCGTATGATGTTACCGAACACAAAAGAGCCGAGGAAAAATTGAGAAAAGAATACTACTTCAGCCAGGCAGCCTTGGATAGCCTGACCGTACCTTTTTTCATGTTCAGTATTACGGACTGGCATTTCTTCAGATGGAACAAAACATTTGCGGCCGTCTCCGGTTATTCGGATGATGAGCTTTCCCGGATGAGGCCGGGAAACCTGGTTCCTGAATTTGCGCAGGAACATTTGAATAAAATGCAGGATAAATTTCTTGCGACCGGCAACATCTCTTTTGAAACGTTTGTCCGCTCCAAGGAGGGAACGATCACGCCTTACTTATTATCCGGCAATCTATTGGAATACGATGGAAAGTATTACGTGATCGGAATGGGAATTGACATCAGCGAACGCAACCTTGCGGAAGAAATGCTCCGTAAGAGTGAAGGCATCTTCCGGGTTCTCTTTGAGCAGTCGTATCATCTTATGGGACTGATGAAACCGGACGGAACACTCCTGCAAATCAACAAGATAGCCAAAGATTTCTCCGGAATCCGTGAGGAAGATGCTATCAATAAATTATTCTGGGATACCCCCTGGTGGGCGCACTCGAAAGAAGAACAAAAACGGCTTCGCGCTGCTATACACCAAGCAGCCAAAGGTGAGTTTGTCCGTTATGAAACAACGCATCCCGACGCTGCCGGGATTATTCACTATATTGATTTCTCCATTAACCCTGTCAAAGACAGTAACGGTGATGTGATGTTGCTCATCCCCGAAGGATCCGATATCACAGAGCGCAAGTGGGCGGAGGATGAATTAAAACAAAGCCGTGAAAGCTATAGGAGGCTGTTTGAAGATCATGTGGCGGTGAAATTAATCATCGATCCCGTTGACGGCGCGATTATTGACGCAAATAAGGCGGCAGCACGATATTACGGATGGACACGCGAAACCGTGAGGAAAATGAAAATATCAGACATCAACACCCTCATGCCTGAAAAAATAAAAAACGCGATGGACAAAACCTTGGATGGCAAGAATGATCAATTTGAATTTCGTCATCGTCTGGCAGATGGTTCCATCCGGGATGTAGAAGTTTACTCCAGCTCTATTGAAATGAACGCCAAAAAAGTTCTTCACTCGATTATTTTTGATATCACAGACCGTAAAAAATATGAAAAAGAATTGAAAAAGAATGAGCTGATGTTCCGGAGTCTTTTTGAAAACAGTCCGGTCGGCATTTTTATCATCAAAGACCGTGTATTTTCCGAAGTTAATCCGTCACTTTGCGGTTTTACAGGATATACCCCCGAAGAACTTGTCGGCCACAGTGCCCGCATCGCTTATCCGGATGAAGAAGAATTCAATCGAGTGGGAGCCCTACTTTACGAACAGATCGAGAAAGAAGGCAAAGGTTCCACAGAGGCGCGCTGTGTACGAAAGAACGGCGAAATTTTCAGCGCATTAATCTTCATGAGCCCGATTGATCCTCAAGATGAGTCCATGGGATACGAGGGTATTTTGGTGGATATCACAGCACAAAAACTGACGGAGGGAAAAATACGAACGGAAGAACAGCGCTTTCGCGCATTGGCGGAGCAATCCTCAGACATTATTCTTCTTTTGGATAAAAACGGAACGATTGTGTATGAAAACCCCGCCATAAAAAACATTATGGGTTATAATCCTGAAGATAGAATCAACAGAAATTCATTTGAAACCCTTCATCCTGATGATTTGGATATGACGGTCAAAGCTTTTCAAACATTAATCAATGATAAAAATGCGCCAACCCAACGACTTACCATACGCGCTTCTCATCCCGACGGAAATTATCACACCCTGGAACTGGTGGGAACCAGTCTTGTGACGAATGATACGGTTGAAGGGGTTATTGCCAATCTTCGCGATGTAACAGATCGTAAAAAAGCTGAAGAGGAACTTAAAACTGCCTATCAACAGCTGGAAAACATTATCGAGTTTCTGCCGGATCCGACGTTTGTCATTGACCAGGACAAGCGGGTTGTCGCGTGGAACCGTGCCTGCGAGGTC
>ERZ1645192.2273-NODE-2273-length-15915-cov-8.923834_pt1 | contig 15915 bp, 14 predicted proteins | sample MGYA00575354_ERZ1645192 | MGnify/ENA primary metagenome ERZ1645192 (study PRJEB40844, sample SAMN11349763) | freshwater sediment metagenome | isolation source: river sediment | host: Sediment | place: India: Faizupur Khadar , New Delhi | collected 2017-02-21 ... | reverse complement strand
AAGAAGGACGGCGGCCCTGTCGATGCAATAACAGCCGCTACGATCAGCTCCAGGGCATTCTGTGATGCAATACAGCGTGCCTATAACACACTTCAGAAAGGAGGCAGTAAATGACACAATTACAGAACTTTACAAAAGGTTTCTTCAGGGAGAATCCCATCCTGGTGCTGGTGCTGGGCACCTGCCCTACCCTTGCAACAACTTCTTCAGCGATGAACGGTCTCGGCATGGGAGTAGCCACAACTTTTGTACTCCTGGGATCAAATGTTGTCATATCGTTGCTCTCGGGTGTCATACCCGATAAGGTCAGGATACCTGCTTTCATTGTTATAATAGCCTCTTTTGTGACTATCGTCGACCTGGTAATGCAGGCTTATGTACCATCTCTTTATGAGACACTCGGAATTTTCATTCCACTGATCGTTGTCAACTGTATTGTCCTTGGCCGGGCAGAAGCTTATGCCAGCAAAAACAGTGTTCTTTCCTCATTCTTTGACGGACTTGGAATGGGACTTGGATTTACGATGGCCCTCGGTATTATGGGAACAATAAGAGAATTGCTGGGGAACGGATCAATACTTGGTCATAAATTTATTTCCGGTGACGGGATCCTTGTATTTATTCTTGCACCGGGAGCATTCCTGGTGCTGGGATACCTGATCGCACTGATTAATAAGTTAAAAAGAACTTAACCTGACTTAATATGGAATATATCCTCATCATAATATCTGCAGTCTTTATAAATAACGTTGTTCTCGCACAATACCTGGGAGTCTGCCCATTCCTGGGAGTGTCGAACAAGGTAAATACTGCTCTCGGTATGGCAGGAGCTGTCGTTTTTGTCATTGTGCTGGCAACAATGGTCACTTATCTTATACAGACCTATGTTCTTGAAAAGCTGGGAATAGGCTTCATGCAGACAATAACTTTTATACTTGTCATCGCAGCACTTGTACAGATGGTCGAAATAATTCTGAAGAAAATAAGTCAGCCTCTTTACCAGGCGCTTGGGATATTTCTGCCTCTGATAACTACTAACTGTGCTGTCCTGGGTGTTGCGATCCTCGTTATCAAAAAAGACTACAATCTCCTTGAGGGCGTGGTTTTCGGCGCTTCAACAGCGATAGGATTCGGTCTTGCCCTGGTTATACTTGCCGGGATAAGGGAACAGCTTGAGCTGGCAGATGTGCCAAAAGGTATGAAAGGCGTTCCTCTTTCACTTGTTGTTGCAGGCATCCTGGCACTTGCCTTTATGGGTTTCACGGGAATAGTAAAATAATTGACTAAATTTGTCATAATAGTACCTCCGGGATCATTATGACAAGTGAAGAATATTTTAAGATACTGGAGCTTTCACCAGGCTCCTCCCCCGATGATATCAAAAGAGCTTACAGGAAAAAAGCTCGGCTGTATCATCCCGATGTAAATCCATCTCCCGAAGCTAAAGATCACTTTATCCGTGCGACTGAAGCCTATGAATTCCTGATCGCCAACTATGGAAAACTTTCCGGCGGCGATGAAGCTTTCCGGCAGGCTATGGATGACTGGAGAAAATACAGGCAGGACAGGTCAAGGATGAGAGCAAACGCCTATGCCAGAGCCTCCTACATAAAATTCAAGAAAACAAAGTTTTACCGTACCACCAGAATTCTCGACGCAACAACAATAATTATCTGCCTGGTTGTATCTGTTATGATGCTTATTTACACGGTCTTCGGATATTTCTACAGGCTCAACCACCCCTTGCCAGATATTGATAATCCATCAGTAATCGTTTTCATCATGCTCCTCATGCTGGGCATGCTATTCTTTTCCGTTTCGCTGATATTCCTGAGAGTACATATTGATTCATCGAAGAAGAGAAGAAACAGCTCAGGTAAAACAGATTGAAATTCTTCCGTTTTATATACCTTTATATATTAATGTTTCATTTGCATGATGAAAATTATCTTTTCCTTTGTACTGGCTGCATTAATGCTGCCATACATCAATGAACCGGGAAATGAGGACATGAAAGGTATCCTGGAGCAGTCACAAAAACCTCTTTTTACTTTTGGCATCGTTGCCGATGCCCAATACTGTGACTGTGAACCGGCCAACGGAAGGTACTACCGGACAGCGCCCGGAAGACTAAGGGAAGCAATGAACTCATTCATAACAGATTCTGTAAATTTCGTAATAAACCTGGGCGACCTTATCGACCGCGGTTATGAATCTTTCGAACCTATGCTCGATATTTTTGACTCCTCAGGTCTGAAGGTGTACAATTTACTCGGCAACCACGAATATTCCGTTGATGACCGGTATAAGAAGAAGCTGCCGCTGCCAATGCCCACAAAAGAGGGCTACTATTCGTTTAACCATCAGAAGTTCAGATTTATAGCGCTTAACGGCAATGAGATAAGCACTTATTCCACCTCGTCAAAAGCTCTTATAGGCAAGGCTAATGAATATATAGGTATACTGAAAGAATCAGGAAATGTGAATGCTGTAGATTGGAACGGGGGCATCAGTCCTAAACAACTCGGATGGCTGAAAAACCAGCTCGATGATGCAAAACTGAAAAATGAAAAAGTGTTCATTATGTGTCATTTTCCCCTGTATCCCGAGAATGTCCATAATTTGCTTAATTACAAAGAGGTAGACTCCCTTCTTGTCAATTATGATAATATTATTTCGTGTTTCAGCGGACATAATCATTCCGGTAATTATGGCAACTTCAACATGATACACTTCGTAAATTTTAAAGGTATGGTAGAGTCGGAACATATAAACAGCTATGCCATTGTTGAAGTGTACGGCAATAAGATTTGGATCAAGGGTGCTGGCAGGGAAAAAAGCCAGATACTTGCTTACTGAATTGTCAGGATGTTTTTATGAAGTTGAACGGTACATCGAGTACTGAGGAAAAGTATTCACCTCTTTCGAAGATATCCTCATCGCCATCTTCATAATACCAGTTGAAGATGAATTTCCTGTTTTTCAGTGTAACATGCTTTAGCAATTCCAGGAGGTGAATGAATACCTTGGCGCTGGCGCTGTTGAAATATTCGAGATTCATGTCGACGCAGGTGACCTCGGCAGGCATCTCGATATATTCCTTAATCCAGTGTTCTACAGGTGCAAAGAACTCAGCAACATTCTCATGTATCGACCTGCCGGTAATAGTTATCATTCCGTCAGGTTTAAGAAGAATGTCGGGCGAACTTTTGGTTGGCGCTATCCTGAGTTCCTTCATCCCCGTTTTATTTAATCCGAAAAATAGTGAATAAAATAATATTATCAACCATCGAACCTGTCAAAAACCGGTTCAGAGAAGTTTTCGAAAGTTATTTTCCTGGTTCCTTTCTCAATTTCATGGATCATTCCAACGATTGCTTTATTCACCGGTACCGGAATTCCAAGCTTTTCCCCGTTCGATGCCACATATCCGTTAAAATAATCAACCTCGGTGATGTTGCCTCTCTCGAGCGACTGCAGGCTTGATGATTTCAGCCTTCTGTACTTATACCCGATGACCATTATTGTCAGGTGGCGCCGAAGGTTGTCAATAAAAGTATCTCCTTCAACAAATTTCTTAAAATCGAGCTTTCCCCCGAAAACTTCAATGGCAATACCCATTTTATCCGCAACAGTGACTGCTTCACGGATTATTTCTATAAAAATATTTCTGACCTTCCTGAAAGAGAGCATTCTGCCCAGATACAATCCGCATATCGCACCCAGGGAGGTAATGCACGCATTGACAATAAGCTTTGAGTAAAGGTGTCCCATGATATTTTCTGAAACCTTTGCAGGCACTACCGACGACATTATTCCTGCGATCCGGTACAGAAAGTCATCCGGGCTTTTATTAAGATACCCGATTATAAAATCGCCGGTGGAAGTCATTTCGAGCCTGCCCTGCGACAGCATAGTGCCTCCCCAGCCGGTAACACATCCGATTATTTTTTCTTTTCCGAAAATTTCACCAAGCTCATCCTCACATATACCGTTCTGCATCGATACCACATATCCCCCCTCCTCAAGCAATGGCAGCAGTTGCATGGCAGAAGCTGTCATATCGGTTGCTTTTGTTGCATGGAGGATCAGATCTTTCTTTTCTTTCACATCATTTGCCGAGGAGTAAGCTTTAAGCGCGACTTTTATATTCCCGCAAACACCGTCGACTTCAAGTCCTTCTGATCCGATAAGCCTGGCATAATCGGAATATTTACAGACTATTTCGACATTGTAGCCATCCTTCTTAAGAAGGGCAGCAGTTATTCCACCTATAGCTCCTGCACCGACAACCAGTATTGAGAGTTCCTTTTTTTCCATGATATTTTTTTTACTGATCATATCCTTGCCAGAGGTGCCACATCCTGACCTGTGAAATCATTTCTAAGATACTTGTAATAACCTGTTATCCCGATCATTGCTGCATTATCGGTTGTAAAAGCAGGTTCAGGGATAAAGAGATTCCAGTTTCTTTTCCCAGCTTCGACCCTTACTGCTTCCCTGAGTCCCGAATTTGCAGAGACACCTCCGGCAATACCTATTTCCTTTATACCTGTCTCGGCAGCGGCTTTAACCAGCCTGGCTACAAGAACAGATACAATAGTATGCTGCAGTGAAGCACATAGATCCGGCTTGTTCTTTTCGATGAAGTCAGGATCGTCACGAAGCCTGTCTCTGAGGAAATAGAGAAAACTTGTCTTAAGTCCGCTAAAACTGAAATCGAGTCCTTTTATCGAAGGTTTTGCAAACGTAAAAGCTTTTCTGTTCCCTGTTGAGGCCATCTTGTCGATGCCCGGACCAGCAGGATACGGGAATCCCATAACTTTTCCGCATTTATCGAAAGCTTCTCCGGCAGCATCATCGATTGTGTTTCCCAGGGTTTCCATCTGCAGATGATCAGTAAGCAGGATGATCCTGGTATGTCCACCCGATACCAGCAGACATAGAAACGGGAAACGCGGGATCCTGTTTTCGGCACCCTGCTTCAGAATAAAATGTACGAGAACATGAGCCTGCAAATGGTTAACCTCAATAAGCGGGATATTCCGGGCAAGAGCGAATCCTTTTGCGAAACTTGTTCCTACAAGCAGTGATCCCAGCAGTCCGGGGCCTCTTGTAAAAGCAACAGCGTCGATATCCCCCGGAGTTATTCCCGCTCTTTTTATTGCCTGGTCCGAAACAGGCACGATATTTGCCTGGTGTGCACGGGAGGCAAGCTCCGGCACAACACCACCATACGACTTGTGTATCTCCTGGCCGGCAATAAGATTGGAAAGTATGTATCCATCCCTTACAACCGCCGCAGAGGTATCATCGCATGAAGATTCTATAGCCAGTATTGTAACTGCCACCGGTGCTTTGTTTTTCGGTATATTTTAGGTTATTTTGATACCTGTTTTTTATGACCTGGTCAATGGCCAAAAGTATTAAAAAAACATATAAGTCGTTAATTGTTCTGGCAGGCATAATAATCCTCCTGCCCGGATTTTTTTTCATTGGCATCAGGATCCCTGAGGTTCAGACACTGCTTGTCAGGAGGATAACAAACCATTTCTCGCATAGGATCAATTCAACTCTTTCGATAGCAAAAATTGAGTATCATCTTTTTAACCGCCTGAAAGTGACAGAGGTACTGATAAAAGATAAATACAACGATACACTTATTTATGTGCCCGAAGCATCAATTAACATAAACAAGATAAACCTTAAAGAATCGGCCCTTGAATTTGGAAGGATAAAACTGATCAGTCCGGTTGTTACATTTATCACCGACACTGCAGGAGAAATGAACCTGATGTGGTATGTCAATATGCTGAAAGGCGGACAGGGTAATTCTTTTGCTCTCATAATGAAGCATATACAGATCTCAGATGCCCGCTTCAGCCTTATTAACAGGAAAGGAGGAAAGAGCAGCATGCCTGTCGATTTCAGAAATCTTAATCTCTTTGCAATCAACGGCGAAGTGGAGGATTTTAATATCACAAACGACACTGTCATCTTCCGGGTCAATGAATTGAGGTTTTCCGAATCTGCAGGTTTCCGCGTAAATGGAATGAACAGCAAGGTTGCCATTGCCGGAAATGATATCTCTTTGTATGACGGAAACATAAATTGTGACAGCAGCATAATTAATTATAGTCTTATAAAATTCACCGGCGACTCTGCAACATCATTCTCCTCATTTATTGAAGATGTAAAGCTCGATATCAGGCTTGACAAATCTTTAATCTCTTCAAATGACCTGAAGTACTTTGTTCGCGGGGCTGAAAAAGTTGACGGATCAGTAATGGCTTCGGGAAGGGTCAGCGGCACGGTCGCCGAACTCAGGGGGCGCGATATAGAAATAGAATATGGAGACTATTCGAGGCTGTCGTGCGATTTCGATATTTCCGGTCTTCCCGAAATAAACAGCTCGTTCATCTATCTCGGTATTAACACTCTTACTCTTAATGCTTCCGACATCGAAAAAGTGAAACTGACCGGTGAAAAACCAATTCTGCTTTCTGACCTGCTGCACGACCTTGGCAATGTGACTTTTACGGGAAGTTTTACGGGATTTCCGGAAGATTTTGTGGCATATGGAAGGATAAATTCGAAGAAAGGCAACATAGGCACCGACATCTCACTCAGGCCCGAAGATAATAACAGGTTTAAAGTTAAAGGTCTTGTCCGCGGAAACGGGATCGATGTGGGATGGCTGACCGGGAACAGCGATTTGTTTGGCCACCTCACCATGAAAGCCGATATTGACGGCTATGCAGTGCCGCCAGGTAAATTCAGCGGCGACCTTACCGGGCTGATAGACAGTATCGTTGTGAATAAGTATATGTACAGGAACATTTCGCTGAATGGCATCTTCACCGAAAAAACCTGGGATGGCAGTGTCAGTGTCTCCGACAGTAATATTAAACTTGATGTGCTCGGTATGTTTGACTTTAACAGTGAACTGCCCGAATTTGATTTTACACTTAACCTGTCAAAGGCCGACCTTCACAACCTTAATTTCGATAAAACCGATTCAACATCCGCCCTGTCGATGTTGCTGACAGCAAATTTCAGGGGAACAAATATCGATAACCTGGATGGTGAAATAAAACTGCTTAACTCTACTCTCCGGAAATATGGTGAATCTCTGGATCTGTACGACTTCTCCGTAAGAACATTCATTGAAAATGGAAATCCTGCTATAAGCCTCAGAAGCGATTATGTCGATGCCGACGTAAGAGGACATTATAGTTTACCCGGGCTGAGCTATGATATTAAAAAAGCTCTGTCAGCATCTTTCCCGTCAAAGTTCATTACACCGGTAACCAATAGTGCCATTTTACCAAATGACTTCTCATACAGCATTAATCTGAAGAATACCGATAAGCTTAATAAATTCTTCCGGACAAACCTTATGATTGCAGAAAAGAGCTCTGTAAACGGAAGGATGATATCAGATTCTTTGATGGAAGTAAATCTGACAACAAAAAATCTTGGTATTAAAGGCCTTATCTTCAGTGACCTGAAAATAGATGCCGGGTATAAGTCTGACAGGATGAATCTTTCACTCCTGACTTCGTCCCTTAACCTGTTCGGACAATCTGAACTTAAAGACTTTAAATCCGGCATTACAACCATACCCGACAGGTTTGATTTTTCGGTTCTCTGGGATAACCAGGGAACTATCATTAACAGGGGGGCTTTCAATGCTTCAGGCCAGTTTATAAAACCCGACGATGGAAGATTAAACACTGTTCTGATGGTAAACATCGATTCTACGGTGATCTTCAGCCGGAATAAACCCTGGACGATAAGTCCCTCGATCCTGACGGTGGATTCCAGTTCATTTAACCTGAGTAAGTTCTTATTGAGCAACGGGGAAAATTTTTACCTCGTCGACGGAGCAGTGTCAGAAAACAATACCGACACACTTAATTTTGAATTCAGGGGTATCGATATCTCCTGGATGAACGCACTGGTATCGGGAAGGAGCACCGATCCTGAAAAACTATCCCTGTCGCTGAAAGGGAAACTCAACGGACATGCACATCTTGCTGATATTCATCACAATCCCATAATTGAAAGCAACCTTAATATCTCCGGTTTCTCATTGCTGGAAAGTGATTACGGCGATCTGTCATTGATCATAGGATGGAATAATGAGAGGAAGGTCGCAGATATTAAAGCCTATAACAGTCTCGCCGGCAGGCAGATGATAGGAATAAACGGATATTATGAGCCTGAACGCAGGAGGATCGACCTTAATGCCATTGCTGATAAGCTGCCTATCGATGCCCTCAATCCTCTGCTTAGATTCTTTGCATCAGGGATCAGCGGCACAACATCGGGCAAGGTGAATCTGTCAGGAGTAACTAAAGAGCTTGTTCTCAATGGTGCACTGATGGCTGAAAATGCCGTGATGAAAATCGACTACCTGCAGACAAAATATAAGGTCAACGATACTATTCGTTTCGACAAGGAGGGCATTCAGTTCAAAAATGTCAAGGTGACTGACGAGAGAGGAAATCCGGCAACACTGAATGGCGCCGTCAGGCATAAACATTTCAGAGAATATACAGCCGACCTCCTTATTTCAACAGATGAAACAATGGTTCTCAATACCAGGCCTAAGGATAATGATCTCTTCTATGGGACAGCTTATGCAACAGGCGTTACAACAATAAAGAGCGGACCCGGAAGCCTCTCTTTTGATGTTGGAGCGAGAACAGGAAGGAATACCAGGTTCTATATTCCCCTTAACTCCAGCGAAACCGTATCGGATTACTCGTTTATAAATTTTGTAAGCCGCGATACCGGCAAAATTAAGAGTAACCTGGCTTCTGCAGCTTTTGCAGTTCAGAAGACGACAGGGATAGAACTAAACTTCGATCTGGAGCTGACCCCGGATGCGGAAGTACAGCTGATTTTCGATCCAAAGGTGGGTGATATTATGAAAGGATATGGCTCCGGCAACCTGAATATAAGCCTCGATAAAAAGGGAGAGTTCAGGATATCAGGCGACTACATCATCGAGGATGGCGATTACCTGTTTACCCTGAAGAATATTCTGAACAAGCCTTTCAGCGTTGAAGAAGGAGGAAGAATTTCATTCAACGGTGATATTGATAATGCTGAAATAGAAATGAAAGCTATTTACAAGCTTAAAGCATCCCTGTTTGAAATACTTAAAGACGAGAAATTCACTGAGAAGATACCTGTCGAATGCCAGATCGACCTTTCAGGGAAGCTCTTCAATCCAATCGTTGCATTTAATATTTACCTCCCCATGGCTGATGAGGAGACCCGTACCTACCTTAAAAATATAATTACCACCGAAGAGGAGCTCAGCCGCCAATTCCTGTACCTTCTTGTGATGAACAGTTTCTATTCCGACCCTTCATACGGAACCTCTATAACAAATACTACTGCCACTGGAACATCGGCCATGGCGGTAACAACAACCGAAATGCTCTCGAACCAGCTCAGCAACTGGCTCTCACAGATAAGTAACGATTTTGATGTCGGCTTCACTTATCTGCCAGGCCAGAAAGTCTTTAACGACCAGGAGGTACAGGTGGCATTGTCGACACAGCTGCTGAACGACCGGGTTATCATTAACGGAAACCTCGACGTAAGAGGTGGCACCTCATCAAATAATACAGACCAGCTGACAGGAGATTTCGATATTGAATATAAGCTGACAGATAAGATCCGCTTTAAAGTATTTAACCGTTACAACAATCCCTATACAGGAAAACTGGTGCCTTACACACAGGGATTCGGAATATTCTTCAGACAGGATTTTGATAAATTCTCTGATCTCTTCAGGAAGACTGATAAATCAGAAATGAAGAAAGAAGAAGAGACAGCGGTTCAGTAGAACCTGTCTTAAGTGATCCCTCCTGAGTCTGATATTTCAATTGGTTAATAAAAAATCTGCCATTGTTATTAATCCATTATAATAGATACGGAGGTAAATACGTTTCTTAATAACTTTGCACCAGGAAAATATAAATCATTAAATATGGGAAATTCACAAATCATTCTGAACGGATTAACAATGGTACCCCAGCAGGCTGGAGAAATGAAGCTTACGCTGCTCGATCTTGCAATAAAAGGCGGATGGGTGATGGTGCCGATCATCCTTCTCTCTTTCGTGGCAGCATACATCTTTATCGAAAGGTTCTATGTGATCCGCAAAGCAACGAAGGAAGATCAGAATTTCATGAACAGGATAAAGGATTATATCCACGAAGGAAGAATTGAGGCAGCTGTTGCTCTCTGCAAAGCTACAGACAGCCCTTCGGCCAGGATGGTCGAAAAAGGTATCAGCAGGCTGGGCAGACCTCTTCAGGATATACAAACTGCAATAGAAAATGTAGGCAAACTTGAAATCTCCAAGCTCGAAAAAGGATTTCCCACCCTTGCAACAATCACAGGCGCTGAACCTATGCTCGGATTTCTTGGTACCGTCATAGGTATGGTCCAGTCGTTCTATAATATGGAACAGGCAGGAAACAATATCGATGTGTCAATGATGTCGGGAGGTATCTATACAGCTCTTATAACCACGGTAGCCGGACTCATCATCGGAATACTTGGATATTTCGCATATAACACACTGGTTGTCAGGACAGAAAAAGTGGTTTTTAACCTCGAAGCAACACTGACAGAGTTTATGGATATTTTGAATGAACCTGTTAAAACAGTACGTTAATGGCTATTTCCTCACGAAATAAGATCAGCATTAATTTCAGCTCGACAGGGATGACGGATGTGGTCTTCAACCTCCTCATATTCTTTATGCTTACATCGACTCTCGTTCATCCCACTGCGCTGAAATTGCTTCTTCCAAAGGGCGACTCCCAGACTTCGGCAAAACCTATGACCACGGTATCGATCACTGCCGATGAGAAACTCTACCTCGAGTTACAACCCATGGAAAACCTCGAAACACTTGAGGCAGCCCTTAAAGCCAGGCTCGGAAACGAACCCGACACTTATATTTCCCTTCATGTCGATAAGTCAGCGCCTTTCGGCAGCGCAGTACCCGTAATGAATATAGCCCAGAAAAACAATTATAAGCTGATAATTGCAACCTCACCCAAATAACGGAGTACGCTCCTTCCACTCAGAAAAAGGAAAGGGAGTAGCCGGCACGATAGTCATCCATCTGGCCGCCCTGGCTATTCTTTTAATATTCGGATTCACGGCCCAGACGCCTCCTGAAACCGAGGAAGGCATTCTCGTGAATTTTGGATTCGATGATACAGGTACAGACCTGATCGAACCATCTCCCTCCGTTGTCCAGGAAGAGGCTTCAACTCCACCACCCTCAGAGAGTACCGTCACTGCCGACGAGGAACCTCTGCTTACCCAGAATACTGAAGAGGCGCCTGAGGTAAAGAAAGTTGACCCTGAAGCAGAAAGAAAACGCCTTGAAGAGCTGGAAGCACAGAAGAAAAGACGTGAGGAACTGGAAGCAGAGAGGATACGCAAAGAGCAGGAAGAGGCAGAACGTAAGAGAATTGAAGCCGAGCAGAAGAGAGCGGCTGAAATTGCCGAAAGGACCAAAACAGCCATGGCTAATGCCAAAAACACAGGAACAAATTCAACCGGCGAAGGAATTACAGGCGGTGAAGGAAACCAGGGCTCACCTGCAGGCTCGGTAGAATCACAGAACCGCGGCGACGGCAGTGGCCTGGGAAATAAAGGTGTCTCTTATGACCTCGGGGGAAGAGGTGTTTCTAAACTTACCGAGCCGAAATATGATTACCAGGTTGAAGGCAGGGTAGTTGTGGAAATTTACGTCGACAGAGCAGGGAAGGTTACCCAGGCTATACCGGGTGTAAAAGGTTCTACAACACTCGATGAATCTCTCCTCAGGATTGCAAAGGAGGCTGCGCTGTCAACAACCTTTGCGCAAAACCAGGAAGCTCCCATGACGCAGAAGGGTACAATTACTTATATATTCAGGCTTAAGTAGAGTAACTTTACTTGTCGAACAACTCCCTGATAGAGGTATTCAGGTTATCGAGAAGGTTATTGTCTTTAATGATATAGTCGACTATTCCTTTGCGGGCAAGTTCAAGAACGACTTCTCCATTCTCCTGTCCCGAAAGCATAATAACAGGAATAGTGCTCTTGAGCAATTTGATCTTGTCGAATATCTCCATCCCGTTCATCAGAGCCTGCTCCTTTGGAACAAAAAGGTAGTCGAGAATGATCAGATCGGGATTCTTGTTTATCGATTTCAGACAATCCTCACCTGATTCAAATGCTTCAACCAGATAGCCCTCTGAAGTAAATCGTTTTACTACGAGCATGTTAATGAACGGATCGTCATCAACAACAAATATTAGTTTTTGATTGGCCATTCAATTATGTAAATGATACAGTTCAAATGTAAAGGTAATCAAAAAATTTAATATTCTCATTTACAACAACGCAGCTGTCATGCTTCGAACAGGGGGAAAGATCTCATCATATTTACAACCTTCTCACCTGTACTCCTTATAACTGATTCATTATCAATGTTCGATATAACATTGTCAATAAGTTCGACAATCACTCCCATATGTTCTTCTTTTAGTCCCCTTGTGGTTACTGCCGGTGTACCGACCCTTAAACCCGAAGTAAGAAAAGGAGAGCGGGTATCGAAAGGGACCATATTCTTGTTCACTGTTATATGTGCCTGCACAAGCGTATTTTCCACTTTCTTGCCTGTAATATCGGGGAACTTTGTCCTCAGGTCAATAAGCAGAAGGTGATTATCTGTGCCGCCGGAGACTACTTTATAGCCCTTGTCGGTAAAAGCCCTTGACATGGTGGCTGCGTTCTTCTTAACTCTTTTCTGGTATTCAGCGAATGCAGGTTCAAGCGCCTCTCCGAATGAGACTGCCTTTGAAGCAATGACATGTTCAAGTGGGCCGCCCTGGATTCCCGGGAAGACAGCAGAATTAAGCAATGATGACATCATCCTCACTTCTCCCTTTGGTGTTGTGATGCCCCAGGGATTTACAAAGTCTTTCCCCATAAGAATGATACCTCCCCTTGGCCCGCGGAGTGTCTTATGTGTGGTGGAAGTCACAATATGAGCATGCCGGAGCGGATTATTAAGTAAACCTGCTGCGATAAGTCCTGCCGGATGTGCCATATCAATCATAAGCAGTGCTCCCACCATATCGGCAATCTTTCTCATTCTCTCATAGTCCCATTCCCGGGAATAGGCAGATGCTCCTCCGACTATGAGCTTTGGCTTTTCCCTCATGGCTATCTCCTCCATCATATCATAATCCACCAGCCCTGTATCTTCCCTCACCCCATAGGCTACAGGTTTGTAAAGGATTCCGGATGAGTTCACCGGAGAACCATGTGAAAGATGTCCGCCATGAGCCAGGTTCAGACCCATAAAAGTATCTCCGGGTCTGAGAACAGTCAGGAACACAGCCATATTAGCCTGTGCTCCCGAGTGTGGCTGTACATTAGCATATTCCGCATCGAAGAGCTTCCTGAGCCTGTCGATAGCTGTCTGCTCAGCCATATCGACCACTTCACAGCCTCCATAATAGCGTGCACCGGGATACCCTTCGGCATATTTATTTGTCAGTACTGAGCCCATTGCCTCCAGTACCTGGGGACTTACGAAGTTCTCGGAAGCAATAAGCTCAATACCGTTTATCTGACGTTGTCTTTCCTTTTCGATGATATCAAAAATCAAAGTATCTCTTTTCATAATATTATTTATTAGTCATTATTCTTCTGAAAATTGTATAAGCATCTCACGATAGGTGGTAAAGATCCTCGACTTGGAAATGAAACCTACATAGTAACCATTATCCAGCACCGGCAGGTTCCATGCCCCGGTTTTTCTGAAAGCTTCCATAAGTGTTCCGATGTTTTCTTTCTTGTCGATATATGATGGAGGGATAGTCATTACATCCCTGACATGGATTGTCTCATAAAGCTCAGGATTGAACATCACTTCTCTTACATCATCGAGAGAAACCACGCCTTCAAGTATATTGAATTCATCGACAACCGGAAACAGGTTCCGTTTCGATTTCGAGATAACCTTTACGAGGTCGCCAAGAGTATCTCCCGATTTTATCCTTATCAGGTCTGTCTCAATTTCCTTCTTCCAGTCCATCTGAGTCAGGACAGCCTTATCTTTGTCGTGTGTGATAAGTTCTCCCTTGTCGGCAAGCCTGACATGGTAAATGGAATGCTTCTCAAATCCCCTCACAGTAATAAATGCGATAGTTGATGTTATGATCAGTGGTATCAGGAGGTCATAACCGCCTGTAATTTCGGCGATAAGGAAGATAGCCGTCAGCGGTGCATGCATTACTCCTGCCATTGTACCGGCCATACCGGCCAGTACGAATCTGTTGTCAGGCAGGTTTACAGCGAAGAACCTGTTCAGCAGGCTTGCGATCATAAACCCGTTAACACCTCCAAGGAAGAGAGTGGGTGCAAAGATACCTCCCACACCTCCTGCCCCGTTTGTTGAGCTGCTGGCAAAAACTTTCAGAATGACAATTGCAGCCAGGAAGAGCATGAAGCCTGCAAAATTGCCTGTGATATCCCTGAATATTCCGCTGCCTGCAAAAGAGACAAGATCGCCCTTCATCAGATAACTAATCGAATCATAGCCTTCACCATAAAGAGGCGGGAGGAGGAAAATAAGTGATCCCAGTATTATTCCTCCTGCAAAAAGTCGTACATAAATATTGCTGATCTTCTCATAGATGTGCTCAATATAAATAGTCATCTTCGAAAAGTAAAGCGAAATCAGGCCCGATGCCACACCCAGAACGATATACCAGGGTATATTCGAAATATTAAAGGCTTCACGCACGGTGAAACTGAGCAGCACCCTGTCGCCCATCAGAAAATATGCCACTGTGGCAGCAGTCACTGAAGATATCAGAAGTGGAACTATTGATGAAATCGTCAGGTCGAGCATAAGTATCTCGAGGGTGAATATAATGCCGGCTATGGGAGCTTTGAAGATCCCTGCTATGGCGCCGGCAGCCCCGCAGCCGATAAGCAGAGTTACATTTCTGTAATTCATCTTAAAGAACCGCCCCAGCACCGATCCGATTGAAGATCCTGTCAGTACTATGGGAGCCTCTGCTCCCACTGATCCTCCGAAACCAATTGTAAGAGTGCCAGCTGCCACTGATGACCACGTGTTATGAGTCTTCAGGTAACTCTTCTTCCTCGAAATGGCAAATAATATCCTGCTTATCCCGTGGCTTATATTGTCCCTTACAACATATTTTACCAGGAGGACTGTCAGTAACATTCCTATCACAGGGTATGCCAGGTACAGGTAACTGCCCGATTCGGCTGAGATGCCTTCGGTAAGGATTTTATGCGTATAGTGTATGGAGTTTTTCAGGAGTGCAGCTGCCAGTGCGCTCAGAAGGCCTACCAGGAAGCTTACCAGGTAAACCAGCTTGACCTGGTCAAAAAATTCAATGCCGGGATGTAATAACCTGTTGAAAAACCTGTTTCTGAACATATATGCAAATATAAAAACATTACTTTTGAATGATGCTGCGATTTACATATATCGCTATAATCCTTCTTGTGCAATTATCCCTGCTTAATGCACAGCCAGACGTCGACCCGCCTGTGAGCCCGGTTATTGACCTGGTCTCGGTAGATCATTCGACCGGCTATGTTTCCATTTCATGGATTAAAAGTCCGTCGACCGATGTATCGGCATATGTGATATACCTTTTTAAAGACGGCAGAGGATTCGATATAGACACCATCTATGATCCGTCCGCCAACAGCTATATTTATACCGGATCGGGATCCAGATATTTCAGCGAATCATTTGTTGTTGCTGCAGTCGACACTGCAGGAAATATCAGCCCCCTTTCCCTCCCTCCACTTAATACTATCCATGTATCAGCC
>ERZ1645192.2272-NODE-2272-length-15919-cov-22.625567_pt1 | contig 15919 bp, 19 predicted proteins | sample MGYA00575354_ERZ1645192 | MGnify/ENA primary metagenome ERZ1645192 (study PRJEB40844, sample SAMN11349763) | freshwater sediment metagenome | isolation source: river sediment | host: Sediment | place: India: Faizupur Khadar , New Delhi | collected 2017-02-21 ... | reverse complement strand
TATCAGCCCCCTGAATCCCCCTCCCGGGGAAGTTAGAAGTTAGAAATTAGAAATTAGAAGTTAGAAGCCTGTCTGCCTCTGGCAGATTAGAAATTAGAAGTTAGAAATTAGAAATTAGAAATTGTAAATTGTAAATCAAAATAAGGTGCTGACAAAAAGAATCATTCCGTGCCTGGACGTAAAAGACGGGAAAACGGTGAAAGGAATTAACTTTGTGGACATCAGGGATGTGGGTGATCCGGTGGAACTGGGGAAACGCTATGCCGAAATGGGTGCCGACGAACTTGTTTTTCTGGACATAACCGCTACACACGAAAAGCGGAAAACGCTCTCGGAACTGGTTACACATATAGCACGTGAAATCAACATTCCATTTACAGTGGGTGGAGGAATTTCATCGGTGGAGGATGTATCGCTGCTGCTGAGCTGCGGGGCTGATAAAATATCGGTGAATACGGCAGCAGTTCGCAATCCTCAGTTGATAGCCGATCTGGCAGATAATTTCGGGAGTCAGTGTGTGGTGCTGGCTATCGATACCAAGTGCATCGACGGTGAGTGGTACGTTTTTCTGAACGGCGGCCGCATCCCGACTGAAATAAAAACAATGGACTGGGCCAGACAGGCTGTGGCACTCGGAGTGGGCGAAATTCTGCTTACTTCCATGAATCACGACGGTACGAAAGACGGATTTGCTACTGATATTACCCGTGCTGTATCTGAAGCTGTGAATGTTCCGGTGATAGCCAGCGGCGGTGCTGGAACCATGCAGCACTTTGTGGATGTATTCAATCAGGGCAAAGCCGATGCGGCACTGGCTGCCAGCATCTTTCATTACGAAGAAATTGGCATTGCCGAACTCAAACATTATCTGAAAGAAAAAGGCATTGCCGTCAGAATTTGACAGCAATGCCTTTCGTTTACAGTTATCGACTTTCCTATTTGAGGTATTCCGACTGTAATTTCAACGCATAGTTCAGACACTCCCTGCTTGCCGGATCCGCCAGTCGGGCATCCAGTTTCGGAATTTTAATATTAATGCCCAGGGGGACGTTGTTCGGATCTTTGATTGCCTCTCTGTTGGCTTCATAAATATACACCCAGAAGTGTGGATGTCCGTAATACTTACGGGCAAATTTGGTAAGTTGACTTCCGGCGACCATTTTCTCTGTGGTAATCAGTTCGGTGTAAGTTCTGGGAGCATCAAATATATTTCCGGCGGCAGGTGCTTCTGAAATAACTGTTTGCACCGATTCATCGGTAGCTTTTACAGCAACGGTGTCAGTTGTTGCAATAGTATCGCCGGCCGGTGTCATCGAATCCAGCACTTCTTTTGTGTTCAAAGCCCGAACCGTAGAATCGGCCAGGTATTCCATGTACATGGCATCCTTTTGTTTATCGAGGATATTTTTGACAAAATAGAATGCACCAAAAAACACCAGGCCGAGTGCTGCTATTCCCAACAAAGTGTAAAGCCAGACAGGTCGTTTTTTCTTTTCCTCAACATGATAATGTCTCCTTCTTTTGTGCGATGAAGATGTACTGACAATTTTCTTTTTATCAGTCACCGTACGGGCATTTTTAACTGCAACTAAAGGTTCTACAGACTTTTCTTTGGCTGCTGTATTATCAGCCTCAATGGTTTCTGCAGCTTCTTCATCAGTCTGAGTCACGACTTCAGGCAATTCAACCACGGTTTCATCCGTATCTTCGTCGTTGTCATCTCCATCTTCTGCCTCTGTATCATCCTCTGGTATCAGTTGTTCATCTTCATCTGTTTCATCTTCGTCTGATTCTTCGTCTGATTCTTCGTCTGTTTCATCATCTGCTTCATCTTCGTCTGTTTCATCTTCGTTGTCAATTTCCTCAAACTTTTCTTGTTTCTCGTCATCATTGTTGTCATCTTCGGATTCCCGATCGTCGATCTCGTGTTTTTCGGCGGCAACGGTATTTTCCGGTATTTCTTCGGGTAGTACTTCAGAAATATTACTTTCAGTTTCTGATTCAGCTTCTGCCGGTAACTGGTCAGATTCTTCATTAATTAAAGCAACTGCAGCTGCGCCGGCCGGTAAACCAAATCTGGTTGAAATTTCCCTGACAATATCAAAACCATCGAAATTAAATTCTGTTTCCTTATTTCCGGTATGCTCAGGCGTATGCAAGGTTTCCGGAGCCGAAATAATTTCCGCTACTTCAGATACTGATTCCGGTTTATCCATTGGAGTATTTTCAAGCGTGATTTCCTCCTCTGTTTTTTCGTCCGGATCCGGTAACTGCGAGCTTTCATTCTCCGTAACAGTATCATTCGACCTGACTTTCGGCGTCGAAAAAGAATTGATTTCCGACAGCAGCTCTTTTATTTCTTCCGCCTGTTCACCGAATACACGCAATGGTTCCAGGGGTTCTGAAAAGTTTTCCGGTTCATCTTCCTCCGCGTCATCCTGCATTTGTTCGGGCAAATTATCGGACAGCGGATTCAGTTCCACGGGTTCGAGGTGCGAAAATGGTTCGTTGATCAGCTCTCTCAAGTCATTTTCGGGAATGAAGACAGCTTTGTAATATCCATCGATAACAATCTCCTCGCCTGTATTCACATTCACGCTTTTGCGGGCTTCGTTCCATTGCGATTTGAAGGTTCCCAATCCTTTTATTTTTACTGTTTCACCGTCTTTCAAAGCGTCTTCGATGACAGAAAAAAACACCTTAACAAATTCTTCGGCTGATTTTTTGGTTATCATCCGGTCTTTTACCATTAGTTCAACAATTTCGCTTGCTGATAATTTTGCATTACTCATACTATCAGAATTTTACGTTAAGTTTATCTTTCAGAACCGAACTTTGTTTGAAACTTACCACCAGTTTCGGCGGAATCATTGTGCGCACCTTCGTAAGGGGGTGTACCGACAATCGTTCTTCTTTTTTACGTATTTCAAACGATCCAAAACCCTGAAAACCAATTGAATTATCCTCTTTCAACTGATTTCTGAAAGTTTCCGTAAAAGCTTCCAGCAGGTATTTCACCTCATTTTTGGGTAAATTCATTTTCGAAGCTACATTTGAAATCAATTCCTTGTTGTTCATATATTTAATTTATTAGAATACAAAAATTTAAGTGAAATTTTCGTGAGTAATGTTTATTCGCCGAACAGTTCGAAATCGGTAGCGTCAACAATGGTTGCCTGATAAAACTCACCCACTTTCACACCTTTTGTATCAGCAGGGATCATTACTTCGGGATCAACTTCCGGTGAGTCAAATTCGGTACGTCCGATAAAATAATCACCCTCTTTCCGATCTATAATCACTTTGAGGATGCTGCCGGTTTTCGCGGCATTGATTTCCGCAGCTATTCGTTGCTGTATGTCCATCAGTTCGCCCAGCCGTTGCTGTTTTATTTCGTCGGAAATGTTATCCGTGTAATTTTTGTGGGCATAAGTTCCCTCTTCGTGTGAGTAGGCAAAAGCTCCTAGTCGCTCGAAACGGGCCCACCGTACAAATTCCTTCAGTTCTTCAAAGTCCTGTTCGGTTTCCTCCGGATGGCCTACCAACATGGTAGTTCTGAGGTGAATTCCGGGCACTTCGCTGCGGATTTTTTCGATTAGTTCATAGGTTTGAGCCGATGTAAAATTCCGTCGCATGACACCGAGCATGTGATCGCTGCTGTGCTGTAAAGCAATGTCGAGGTATTTGCATACATTTTCACGTTCGCGCATCACCCGCAGCACGTCGTACGGGAAATGGGCCGGATAGGCATAGTGGAGCCGAATCCAGCCAACACCCTGTATATCCGAAAGCCGCTCAACCAGTTCAGCGAGTTTGGATTTTTTATAGCGGTCGATGCCATAATAGGTCAGATCCTGCGCTATGAGCTGAAATTCTTTCACCCCTTTGTCAACCAACAATTTTACCTCCTTTTCGATGTCTTCGATCGGCCGCGACCGATGACGCCCCGTGATAATGGGTATTGCACAGTATGAACAGGTACGGTTGCAACCTTCGGAAATTTTGATGTATGCATAATGCGGCGGGGTGGTGAGTGTCCGCTCCAGCTTCAGATCGGCGCGGTATTCCTGCCCGATTTCCTTCAGGATATCCACGTAGTTGAACTTTCCGTAAAACTTATCCACTTCGGGAATTTCGGTTTCCAGATCGTGCAGATACCGCTCGGATAAGCAACCCATCACGAACAACTTATTTTTTAATTCCCTTTTTCTTTCCGCCAACTGCAGAATCATGTTGATGCTTTCCTCTTTGGCATCGCCTATAAATCCGCAGGTATTCACAATGACAATTTCCCCGTCGGGATTTTCGGCATCGTGCCGTACATTATAGCCGAGTACGTCAAACTGGCGCATCAGCTGCTCGCTGTCCACCAGATTCTTGGAACATCCGAGTGTGATAATATCTACGGTATTTTTTTTCATAAGCTACGTATTCCTGATTTTTTTTATTCACCGCACGACAAAATATTCTCCGCAGAAAATGCGGTGAATGTGCTGTTTATTCTCCGCAAAATTTATTTTTTTACCCAACGGCATCGTTGAACCGGTAAAAGGATGAAACGGATAATTACCATTTGCTATAATAAAAATTCTTGCAGGTTTGTATAAAAAATATGAAACTACAATTTGGTAATTTTCATTGCAAATCCTCCTCCCGGAGCCATTTTCAGCGTCATTTTCCTGTCAGCGGACACATCAACTGTTTCCTTTCGGTAGTCCATTGCCGTACGGTGTGCATTCACGCCGTCGCGGAAAATCTCGGCTTTGAAATTTCCATCGCCCAGGAATGATAAATCGACATCCAGTGTACGGCTGTCCCAGTTTGTCATTGAGCCCAGGTACCACTCGTTCCCGGTTCGGCGGGCAATGGTTACGTATTTTGATATCTCGCCGTTGAGCGCTACCGTTTCATCCCAAACAGTAGGGATTTCGGCGATAAACTGCGTGCATTCGGGCTCCGCCAGGTAATTGGAAGGATTATCGCAAAGCATATTAAACGGCGCTTCGAAAATGACATACTGCGCTAACTGGCGGCAGCGTGTACCCTGACTCATGGGTTCGGAATAGACAGGACGATAATTGTTTCGGGTAGCATTTCGCATGGAGCCCTGTGTGTAATCCATCGGACCGGCCACCATCCGGATGAAAGGAATGGTGACATCGTAGGTTACCTGATCGACACTTGCCGGCGACCATTTCATCTGCTCGAGTCCGTGAACACCTTCGAAATTAATCACGTTCGGATAGGTTCGCTGAAGTCCGGTGGGTTTATAGGCTCCGTGAAAATCAAGCATCAGATTGTATTTGGCTGCTATCTGAGCAGCCCGGTGGTAAAAATCAACCATCTGCTGGTCGTCCCGGTCCATAAAATCTACCTTGAAACCTTTGATTCCCATTTCAGCATAATGTTTGCAAATTCCCTCTATATCGCGGTTGAAGGCCCAGTAACCGGCCCATAGTATCAGGTCCACCTTTTTGGATTTGCCATATTCAACCAACTCCGTGAGATTGATTTCGGGAATTACCTGAAACAAGTCGGCTTTTTTGTTTACCGCCCAGCCTTCGTCGAGAATCACATATTCTATGCCTTGTTCAGCTGCAAAATCAATGTAGTATTTATATGTTTCGTTGTTGATTCCTGCTTCAAAATCTACATTCCGGATATTCCAGTCGTTCCACCAGTCCCAGGCTACTTTTCCGGGTTTTATCCAGGAAATATCGGCTAACTGATTGGGAGTGGCGAGTTTATAAACCATGTCGTTGTCGGTCAATTCGTAATCATTTTCTGCGATGATCACTGTCCGCCACGGAAAAGTGGTTTTTCCTTCACACCGGGCAATAAAGTTTTCGGCCGATTGCACTTCTCCCTGAAGCATATTGTGCCCACCCTGTCTTATTTCCCTCGGATAAGGAGCAAACATGGCAGTGAGAGAACTGGTTCCATCGGGATTGTAGAGATACATGCCGGGATAATTGAGCAGATCGGCTTCGGTGATGCACACATTTTTACCATTTTTACCCTCGACTAACAAAGGCAGGAAAGCCAGCAAACGTGGATTTGCCTCTTTCAGTGGAATATGATGATAGGTATTTTCGAAAGAATTGTAAAATTGCTGACTGAAAGTGGTGTTGTCGGATTTGTTTACATACGCCAGAAATGCTTTGGGATCGTCCGGGAAATTGAATTTCGCTTCTTCATTCTCAACGGTGTAAGGTTTTTTGAAGTTGGTTTCGAAGCGATAAGCCACTCCATCGTCATAAGCTCTGAAAATTAGGCTGTAATCTCCTGAGAACAGAATACTTAGCTCATTATAATTATTTTCGACTTTCGATTTTTTGTAAATTTTGGCATCAATGATTTCATTCACCGTTTTCTTAACAGCTTTTTTCACCTTTGCATCGGGTCCGGGTATTTTACCTTCGGATAATTTCATCGAAACTGGTGATTTTTCGAGCATCAGATCGCCGTTGTGCGTAATGGAGAATTCGGTTGCTTTACCAACTGAAATTTCGGTCTTCAACTTTCCGTCGGGCGACAGGAGCACGAATTGTTTTTGCGAAAAAGCCAAAGTTGTGGCGCATATGAGGATGAATGTCAATAGATTTCTCATGATATTTTTTTAAAAAATTTGATAATCAGGTTTAACGGAGGGAATTAATCAAACAGGGATTTTACAAACTCTTCTTTGTTGAACACCTGCAAATCGGTCATTTTTTCGCCCAGACCGATGTATTTCACCGGAATTTTGAATTGATCGGAAATACCGATGACGACGCCGCCCTTGGCAGTACCGTCGAGTTTGGTTACTGCCAGCGCATTTACTTCGGTGGCTTTGGTAAATTGTTTGGCCTGTTCGTAGGCGTTTTGTCCGGTCGATCCGTCGAGAATAAGCAGAATTTCGTGAGGTGCTTCGGGGATGAGTTTTTGCATTACGTTTTTAATTTTCGTAAGTTCATTCATCAGGTTTATCTTGTTGTGAAGCCTGCCTGCCGTATCAATAATGACCACATCTGCATTGTTGGCTTTGGCCGAAGCGAGTGTATCGTATGCCACAGAAGCCGGGTCGGAACCCATTTTTTGTTTTATCACCGGCACTCCCACCCTTTCGCCCCAGATAACGAGCTGATCCACTGCGGCAGCACGGAATGTATCGGCGGCTCCGAGGTAGACTTTTTTACCGGCCTGTTTGAACTGATAGGCCAGTTTTCCGATGGTGGTGGTTTTACCTACTCCGTTGACGCCTACCACCATGATTACATAAGGTGTTGAAGGCAGCGGAGCGTCAAAATCGTTGACCTGTGCTGCATTATTTTCGGCCAGCAAAGCCGCGATTTCTTCCTTCAGAATACTGTTTAATTCATTCGTGTTCAGGTATTTGTCTCTGCTCACGCGGTTTTCGATTCGTTCGATGATCCGCAGTGTGGTTTCCACTCCCACGTCGGAAGTGACGAGCACTTCTTCGAGGTTATCGAGCACTTCGTCGTCCACTTTGGATTTGCCTGCTACAGCACGTGTGAGTTTTGAGAATACGTTCTCTTTAGTTTTGGCAAGACCGTGGTCAAGTGTTTCCTTTTTTTCTTTATTGAATAGTCCGAAAAAAGCCATAATTAGTTTTGAGTTTATTGTCTGTAGTTTTAAGCCTGAGAGATATTGGCAAATCTCATACTTCAGGTGATAGTTTCTGATTTTTGACCAATCATACAAAAATAATTCTTTTTTAGGTATAAAACAAAAAAATCCTTTCATTGTACTAATGAAAGGATTTTTTTAATGCTTGTATCGAAAAGATTATTTTGTCAAATACTCTTTTACTTTTTCGTTGTGCACCATTTCTTCCTGGAATGTATATGCTCCGGTTTTAGGCGATTTAACCATCTTAATCACCTTGGAAAAGGTACGACCTTCACCTTTTTGCATACTTGCAACCGCCTTCTTTGCCATAGTTTACTTATTTTATTTAATTTCTTTATGAACTGTCATTTTCTTGAGAATAGGATTGTATTTTTTCAATTCCATTCTGCCCGGTGTGTTTTTTCTGTTTTTCGTAGTAATGTAACGAGAAGTACCCGGCATACCACTTTCCTTATGTTCTGTGCATTCCAGAATAACCTGAACTCTTGCTTCTTTTGATTTTTTAGCCATTGTATTTTCTCCCTGTGATTAAACGTATAAATACCCTTTTTCGGCTGCCTGTTTGATAGCAGCGTCCAATCCTTTTTTGTTGATAGTGCGTAGTCCGGCAGCTGAAATTTTCAGGCTTATCCACATATCCTGTTCTACCCAGTAGAACTTTTTGTTGAACAAGTTCACATCAAATGTACGTTTAGTACGACGTTTGGAGTGTGAAACGTTGTTACCAACCATTGCTTTTTTTCCGGTGATTTGACAAATTTTTGACATCTCTGTATCTCTTAAATTTTTCTTAATATTTTTTCTCAAAAACAGTGTGCAAAGGTAGAAATTTATTTTCTTTCCTACAAACTTTTTGAGTTCATATTTTTGTTTTTATTTGATTTAACAATAATTTTGAGGTTTCTACCCTCATTTTCAAAGCATCCGTGTATTTTTCTCCCGGATGAAATTCCTGTCAGAGCACTTCTGTTACCATCATCAGTGCGGCGATTGTGGCTCGTTCGATGATGTTTTCGCGGGTGCTTTTACCGAACTGATACCTGCGACTTTCCACTTTTTGGGGTGTGCTAACGGCTATCCACACAGTACCAACCGGTTTTTCATCGGTGCCTCCTGCGGGCCCGGCAATACCCGAAGTTGCCACTGCAATATCGGTATTCATGAGTATACGAATCCCTTCGGCCATCTGCTCTACAACGGGTTGGCTTACGGCTCCGGAATTTTTCAGATCTCCGGCATCGACACGGAGCAGTTGTTCCTTTATTTCATTCTTGTATGCCGTGACAGAACCGGTGAAATAATCGGAGCTTCCGGGCACCGAAGTAAGCCTGCGGGCTATGTTGCCACCGGTGCAACTTTCAGCTGCCGAAATAGTCAGTTTTTTTTCACGTAATGCATTTCCCAGATTCACCTCAACCGGAAAATCGTTTCTGAAAACAATCGAATCGCCGATTATCTGGTCGAGCAATGCAAACTGACGTTCAATTTCGGACAGAAGCTTTTCGCCATCGTCCAGCGTGCCGGAGAGCCTCAGTTTTACAATACCGAAACCCGGCAGATAAGCCAGTTTCAGATACGGGGGAAGTGCATTTTCCCAGTCGGCTATTTTGATGGCAAGGGCTGACTCACCGTATCCATATACCTGAACTGTTTGATTGACAACCGGTTTTGATTGAAATTTCAGGTGCAGACGGGGGATAATTTCGTCGGTCATGACCGTTTTCATTTCAAATGGCACGCCGGGCATCGAAACTACCACTTTTCCTGCGTGGTCGAACCACATGATGGGAGCTGTACCCACCGGATTCTGAATTACCGTGCAACTTTCGGGCACGTAAGCCTGATTTCGGGTAAGCTCGTTGATGGCGATGTTTCTGCGACGAAACATATTTTCCACATTCCGGAGAACCGAATCAATAAATACAAGTTTTGTCTGAAAATAATCGCACAGGGTTAGTTTTGTAATGTCGTCTTTGGTGGGTCCCAGTCCGCCGGTGATGAGCACTATGCTGTTGCGTGACAGAGCCAGATCCAAAGCAGCTTTGATTTGCTGCGCATCGTCGTGAACAGAAGTTATCTGTGAAACCAGAAATCCGGCTTTATTTAATTCTACGGCCATCCAGGCCGAATTGGTGTCCACTATCTGCCCAATCAGAATTTCGTCGCCAATGGTAATTATTTCTATCAATTCAGTAGTTGTTTTTTTTTGGAAGTTTGTTCATATAATTATTCAGGTATTCTTTCAACCTGTGTCGTTTTCACGGGGTGAATCAGCATCATTTGTTGTTTTTCGAAAATAACTCTTTATCGGCTATTTCGAGCTGTTCGTACCATTCGTTTCCAAATTTCCGGATCAATGGCTCTTTAAGAAACACATAGACGGGAATCCGAAGTCGGGAACCCAGTGTACGGGCACAGTCACACACGTTCCATCTATGAACGTTAACAGCTGTAAAACCGGTGTAATGCTGCAGCCGGACCGGATATAAATGACAGGAAACGGGCTTGTAGAAGTCTGTTTTGCCTTCACGAAAGGCTTTTTCGATGGCACATTTACATATTCCATTTTCGTCGGTGTAGGTAAATACGCATTCCCGGCCATTCACAATGGACGTAACCGGTTCGTTATCTTCGTCGATGTAGAAAAATCCCTTTTCGCGGATAACTTCTTTGGAAACTTCAGTCAGGTCATCCCAAACAACGGGTAAAAGCTGTTCGATAATTTCTATTTCGTTTTCTTCCAGCGGTGCTCCGTTATCACCTTCGATACAACAGGCGCCTTTGCAGCTCGCCAGATCGCACACAAAACGTTCGCTTATTAAATCAGGACTGATGATGGTATTTTCAATTTGAAGCATTCTATTGATTGACAATTAATTGATTTACAATTTTCAAAAAAAAATCAGTTTTCAGGTTTGTCTTCTTCCTGATATTTCAGAAGAGGCAGTCCGATATGATATCTGGCCGACAAAACACGTATGAGAATAACCGAAACGAGGCTAACTGACTGAGTGGCAAAAGGACTGAAATTCATCCTAATGCAGGCAAAGTAAATGAGGCCGCCAATGATACACGCCATGGCGTAAATATCTTTTCGGAGAATAAGCGGCACCTGATTGATCAGCACATCTCTGATAATTCCGCCTACAGACCCTGTAATCATTCCCATTGCTACTGCCACCCATGCAGGAAAGCCGTGTGTTATTGTTTTGTCGATTCCCACAACTACGAAAAGCCCCAATCCGATAGCGTCAAACATGAATATGGTGTAATTGAGCCTTACAACCCATTTACCGAAAACGATAACAAATAAAAGCGCGATACCTGTCACGATGAGATAAGAGGGCTGAATCATCCAGAAAGGGGTAATTCCGAGCAGCAAATCGCGTGTGGTACCGCCGCCAATTGCCGTAACCAAACCAACTACATAAGCTCCAAACCAGTCGAATCGTTTGGAGGCAGCCATCCGAATTCCACTGATTGCAAATGCGAATGTGCCCAGATAATCAATAATATTGATGTAATTCAATTCCATTGTCAGATATTCAGGTGTTCGGATGTTCGGGTGTTCGGTTTATTTAATTTCAACAAGCTGAAGTTTTTCTCTTTCAGCACTTTTCAAAACAAAAAACGTATCAAAAATCAAATTTGATACGCTTTTTTTTTCAGTCATTATTTTTTGACTTTTTATTTTTTAGCCGGTTGTGCTTCGGGAGCAGGTTTTTCGGCCTGCGCGGGCTGAGCCTGAGGCACTTCACCGAAATTAGGAACTGCTGTACCTTGTTGCATCTGCTTGTTAATATCGGCTGATTGCTCTTTAATGGCCGAATCGTTCGTATTTTCGGAAGCCATATTCGATTTTACACCTACTGCCAGTATTGAAATAACGATAATAAAAGCTGCCAGTCCCCAGGTTGCTTTTTCAAGAAAATCGGTGGTTTTACGCACTCCCATTATCTGATTGGATGATTGAAAGCCTGCTGCCAAACCGCCGCCTTTTGAATTCTGAACGAGTACTACAAGGGTAAGCAATAATGCGGCAATAATAATGAGAATAATTAATGTAATATACATATCTGTGTCTGTTTATTGTTGATTTTGTATTATTTTTTTCAAAAATCGAATTTGGTCTGCAAAGTAAATACTTTTTTTTGGATTAATCAAATTTAATTCCTCTAAAATTTTAACAGCTTCTGCGTATTTTTTTTCGCGGATAAGTTGTTTGGCTTGTTTTTCTTTTTCTTCAAATACTTCACTTTGATTTGGCTCTGCTTTTTGTTCTTCACTTTCGGGCCGGGTTGGTATGTCACCGTGAGTCTGTGCAGTAGTGGTTTTTAGCGTTTCGCGGGCAGCTTTCAGCTTTTCGGCGAGCGTCTGCAGTGACATGCGGCTATTTTCTGTTTTCGTGTCGAGCCGGCCTATCATATCAAAATAACTTCCGGCATTATCACTTCTCAGCACCGAAGGTTCGGGGACTGCTGATTCATCGGGATGAATGTAAAAGTACAGATTACGTCTGTCGGCAGCATAAAGTGCTGTTTTTTTCAGTTCCTGCCCGAAATAAACACTTCCTGTCTTGTGGAGTGAGTTCAGGTAAAGCCATTTGGATAGTTTAAAATACGGATATTTATCGGCTAGTTTTTTCAGTTCTTCGGGCTGACAATCTTTGAGCGTTTCGGGCTGCCGGATGTAATGTATGAAATCATCGTAAGTCATTTCTATTTCAGGTAGATTTATGAACAAAGTTCAAAGATACAGGGTAATGGAGAGGGTTTCAGGCTTGTAATCAAGCAAAAAAACACCTTATTTCAACCAACAATCCAAAACATTACCATTTTGCCACCGTGTCGTTGTAAATTTTATCTACGATTTCTTTCACCAGAATATCAATGAGTTCGGGTTCCACATCGCTCAGCAGGCGGTTACTGTCAAATATCTGAGATGCTATATAGCGGGAATCATTGAAACTGTTTTCGGGATTTTTGGAATCGACAAAACGGACATTAATCGTGAGTGTAAGTTTCGTTTCCGAAGCATAGGAATCGGCACTGATGGCCATGGCTGCAAGCTGATAACCAACTATTTCGCCTTCCAGGTGCATATTCCCGTTTTGTTTCAGAACCTGAAGACGTGTTTGCCGGGTGAATTTATCCCTCAGTGTTTCAGCAAATATTTGTGAAAGTGTCGGATTCACCAGCTCGGCATTGTTGGGAAAATCGGCAATGGAAATGCTTGAGTATTTTGAGTAGTCGATGGCTCCGGCATTGAAACTGTATTTTACCGAACATCCGGTCAGTATCATCACAAATACAAGTACATGAATACTGATAAATATCTTTTTCAATCTAATCATTCAGATTTAAATTTCAATTTCGTAATCTTTAATTTTTCTATACAGTGTCCGCTCTGATATTTTCAATTCGCGGGCTACAATTTTACGTTTGCCTTTGTGTTTCTCGAGTGATTTTCTGATCAGTTCGCGTTCCATATCTTCCAGTGATACCTTTTCGTCTTCTTCCTTATAATCCTCTATTTCCTGAATAGGCTCCACGTCGTCCACATCGTTGAATTTCACTGATTTTTCGGTCGGGTGATTCATCTGATTCACATAATTATCTCCCTGCAGAATAGTTGGAGAGTAGCTCACATCTGTTTGTATCTGTGCTGAGCTGAGTTCATTCACTACCTTTTTCAGGTCCGAAATATCTTTTTTCATATCAAAAAGAACCTGATAAAGTATCTCGCGTTCGTTGTTGAATGTTTTGTTCTCAGATTTTGAGCCGCCAATGATTGCCGGTAATTTTTCGGTATTTTCATTGGGCAGATACATGCGCAGGGTTGAAGCGTTTATCTCCCTTTGCTGTTCGATGACCGAAATCTGTTCAGTTATGTTTTTCAACTGACGTACGTTGCCGTTCCAGTAGTAGTTCATCAATATTTGTCGGGCATCTTCACTCAACCGCACGGGAGGCATGCTGTATTTTTCGGCAAAATCGGCTGCAAATTTCCTGAACAGCAGCGGAATATCCTCTCTCCTTTCCCTCAGCGGAGGAATGAAAATAGGCACGGTGTTGAGCCGGTAGAAAAGATCTTCGCGAAATCTGCCGTCGCGGATAGCCTGCATGATGTTTATATTGGTAGCAGCCACCACTCTCACGTCGGTTTTCTGAGTTTTGGACGAACCCACCTTAATAAATTCACCCGCTTCAAGCACACGCAACAGCCTCACCTGTGTGGACAGCGGCAGTTCACCCACTTCATCCAGAAAAATTGTTCCACCGTCGGCAACTTCGAAGTAACCTTTACGATCGGCTGTGGCACCGGTGAACGAGCCTTTTTCGTGACCGAAAAGTTCGGAGTCAATGGTTCCTTCAGGGATAGCTCCACAGTTCACGGCTATATAGGCTCCGTGTTTACGGTGACTGTAATTGTGAATAATCTGAGGGAAATTCTCCTTTCCTACTCCGCTTTCACCCGTTATTAACACAGAAAGATCTGTTGGAGCCACCTGAACCGCAATATCGATGGCCCGATTCAGAATTTCGGAGTTACCTATAATTCCAAATCTTTGTTTCACAGTATGTAATTCCGAATGATTCATTTATATATTTCAAATGTGTAAAAAAACTAACAAAATTGCCGAATTAATAACTGACAAAATTACAAAAGTTTTTAATAAGTAAGAATTATTATTTGGTTAAAAAAGGTTTTAATCATTTTTTCGGCACATTGCCGAAGAGCTGAATCGGGTATATGACAACTCTGTATTTTTTACACAAACACATCAGATAAGCAGAATGCTGAAAAAATATATTTCCTGAAACAGAAAATGCAGATACTGAGGCATAAAAAACCGTTAATGGCCAAATTTATATATCTTTATGTAATTTTTTTTCTGATTTATCGATAAAAAACATGAAAAACATGTACATTTTGTCAAAAATGTTATTACTTTTACGACCAAAACTTTTATAACAAATAACCATGAAAATAGGTATTCCAAAAGAAATCAAAAACAATGAAAACAGAGTTTCACTGACTCCCTCGGGGGCACATACTCTCACCGTAAACGGACATGAAGTCTTCGTACAAACCAACGCCGGCATGAATAGCGGATTCACCGATGAGCAATACCTGAAAGCCGGTGCTCAGATTTTACCGGACGCAAAAAGTGTATTTGATATTGCAGAAATGATTATGAAGGTAAAAGAGCCTATTGAAAGCGAATACGAACTCATTAAGCCCAATCAGCTGGTATTCACATACTTTCACTTCGCTTCTGATGAAACGCTTACCCGCGCCATGATTAAGAGTAAGGCAGTTTGTCTGGCTTACGAAACGGTTGAACTCAACAATACGCTTCCGCTTTTGCTACCCATGTCGGAAGTGGCCGGAAGAATGGCTACTCAGCAGGGTGCCAAATACCTCGAAAAGCCGCAGGGCGGAAAAGGAATACTGCTGGGCGGAGTTCCCGGCGTAAAACCGGCCAACGTACTGGTTATCGGTGGCGGTGTGGTAGGCCAGCAGGCAGCACTGATGGCTGCCGGTATGAACGCCAACGTCACGATATTCGATGTTTCGCTGCCCCGCATGCGCTACCTGAGCGAAATAATGCCTAAAAATGTGGATACGCTTATGTCAAGCAAATACAACATCGAAGCGCTGCTGCCTGCAGCCGACCTGATTATCGGAGCCGTATTGATACCGGGCGCCAAAGCTCCCCACGTAATAACCAGAGAAATGCTCAACCTGATGCAGCCGGGCTCGGTACTCGTTGATGTTGCCATCGATCAGGGCGGATGCTTTGAAACTTCGCACCCCACATCACACGCGGACCCGATTTACAAAGTAAACGATGTGGTGCATTATTGTGTGGCCAATATCCCCGGAGCGGTTCCGTTCACTTCTACCCTTGCACTCACCAACGCTACGCTGCCTTACGCGGTGATGCTTGCCAATATGGGTTGGGAAAAAGCCTGTGCAAAATACCCCGATCTGAGGCTTGGATTAAATATAGTTGACGGAAAAGTGGTTTACAAAGCTGTAGCTGACACATTCGGTTTGCCTTTCGAAGAGTTGATACTGCAATAAATAGTTGTATCAATACCGGAATACTGCCGTGCAAAAACCACATTTTGCACGGCAGTTTGTATTTTAAAAGAAACACAGAAAACGCGTGCCATATAAATCGTCATTACAACTGTCTTTTATTTCAATTCACAAACATAACTATTTCAATAAATTTTTCGAAAAAAAATTTTTTATCGTCTGTAATAATTATACATTT
>ERZ1645192.2271-NODE-2271-length-15920-cov-6.260574_pt1 | contig 15920 bp, 8 predicted proteins | sample MGYA00575354_ERZ1645192 | MGnify/ENA primary metagenome ERZ1645192 (study PRJEB40844, sample SAMN11349763) | freshwater sediment metagenome | isolation source: river sediment | host: Sediment | place: India: Faizupur Khadar , New Delhi | collected 2017-02-21 ... | reverse complement strand
GGAGTCCAGCGCTTTCATCACAACCGGCCAATCCACGTCGCCTTCCATCAACCCGACACTAAAGCCCTTCCAGAGGCCTTCTTTGTCGCGTTTGCTCCGGCTGAATTCCTTTACATGCACCTTTAAGATGCGTTTCCCGAGTATTCGGATCCATTGCTCGGGCCAACCGTAGTTCACAATGTTGCCGGCATCGAAGTGCCAGCCCACCATCGGGCTGTTCAATTCATCCAGGAACCTTGCCGCCTCCAGCGGGCTCAGAAGAAAATGGTTCCACACATTTTCAACGGCAATCTTAACGCCGGTTTCCTCGGCCGTGGGAATCATTTTGCGCAAGCCTTCTTGGGAAAGCCTGTAGGCATCCGCATAGTTGGTCTCCTTGGTGACAGTGCCCGGGACAAGAAGGATAGATGTTGCTCCGTAACGTTTTGCTTCGCGCAAGGCCTGCTTCGTAGCCTCTACGGATTCGGCGCGCACGGCCGGATCCGCATGAGTCAGGGGCTTCGCCCAATGATGCGAGCAACAGACGCTCGGAATCTCAAGCCCCACCTCATCCCGCGCCCGCAAAACCTCTTCCACATCCATGTGGCTGCTCATTTCAGCCCCGTCAAAGCCGGCCTCTTTAACCGCCTTCATCTTCTCCGCCACTGTGCCTTTTACGCCAACAGTTCCCCACATAATCCCCTTCTTGAGATTGCGCGCAGGAGATGTGGCCACCTGGGCCACCGATGGAAACACGGCGGCGGCAGCCGCGGCAGTCATCGCCGTTTTAACGAACTGCCTTCGAGTGAGTTCTGTGTTCATGCGTTATCCTAGACAATGCGGTCGGTGCCCGGGATGGCCATAGGTCGGATCGGCAGGGTCATATCCCAATCCAGATTCCCAGGCATAAGTTGTTCCTTGGAGTTTAGAGCCTGTTCCCAGGTGACTTCCTGTCCGGTGTAGGCGGCCATCCGGCCCATGATCGCCATCAGCGTGCTCTGGGTCATCCAGTCACCGTCATTCATCCATTTGCCCGAGCGGATGCTTGCGAAAAGTTCGTCGTGCTCGCGCTGATACATATCCGTCTTCGGCCCGCTGTAGCGCCAACGCTCGTTGCCCATGATTGCCGGAGCACTCCAACCGGCAATGCGGCCAGTACCCGCGCTGCCCATGAGATAATCAGAATTCTCGCTGAAGGTATTTCCGATCTGCCTCTGCCCCATGAATGCCCGAACACCGTCCTCATACTCATAGACAACAAACATGTGATCAAAAATATTTCCCTGGTTGTTCGGGGTCTGGCGCCCCCCTACCGCCACGGCTTTCATCGGCGGTTTGTCTTTCATCGCCCACGCAATCTTGTCAATGCTGTGGCAGGCCTGCTCCACCAGGCCATCACCGGACAGCCACGTGAAGTTGTACCAATTGCGCATTTGCCATTCGAGGTCCTTCATGCCCTTGCGCTCGGTCTCGGGCGGCATCGGCTTCACAGACCCGGCGTAATAGGTGGCATAAATCGCGCGAATGTCCCCGATCGCACCGTCATGAATCCTCTTGTAGAACTCGCGCCTGGCGAGCTCATAGCGCCAGCAGAAGCCGGATACAACAGATATCTCCTTGGCCTTTGAAGCTTTAACGGCTTCCATGATGATCTGAACACCCCGCGCATCGCTCGCCACTGGCTTTTCAGCGAAAATATGTTTGCCGGCATCCACCGCTGCCTTGAAATGCACCGGGCGGAATCCCGGGGGCGCAGCCAAAAGCACCACGTCCACACCGCTGTCAATCACTTTCTGGTACGCGTCCAACCCCACGAAAGAGGTCTCGGGCGTGACCTTCACCTTGTCCCCATGCGCCTTCCTCAAACTGTCCAGGCTCGACTGCAGGGGCTCGGGAAAGGCATCCCCAAGGGCTGTCAGCACAACATTTTTATCGGCGTTAAGCGCCTGGTTTGCCGCCCCGGTGCCACGGCCGCCGCATCCGATCAACCCCACCTTCAGCAGGGGTTGGCCAGCCTCCTGCGCGCCGGATGTCAGGATGCCGGGCGCGGCAATCACCGTGCTGGCAACAATGGAAGTTTTAAGAAAATCACGTCGGGACGTCTGTGCAGTATTCATAAGTTCAAACCTGGAATGAGACTGGCCCCAACACCCCTCGCGGTCAAGCACAGCTTGATGACAAAACGGCCGGGTTTCGTGTTTTGTGTCGTGTTTTGTTGAGATTTCCACCGTTGCTTGCTATGATTGGGATATGCCGATTTACGAGTTTCATTGTGAGGAGTGCGAGTGCGACAGCGAAATCCTTGTGCGTTCCAGCAACTGGAAAGGGGCTAAATGCCCGAAGTGCGGATCGAAAAAGTTGAGCAAGAAGCTATCCGTTTTCGCCTCGCAAACTGCGAGCCAGTCCTCGAGTGCGCCGGCCTGCGGCGTGGGAGGAGGGGGCGGCGGTTGCGGCTGCTGTTGCGCCGGCGGAAAACATCGCCACTAAATGGCATCTCTCAACTTCTCAAGACGGATTCCGGAAGGACAGACTCTTTTCCCGGCTGACCCGCTTTCTTAAACCAAAAATGAGAATCATTCGCCCCTCATGGCTGCCCGGGCTTGTGCTCGCGGCAGCGCCGTTTTTGTCTTCCGCCCAAATACAAACAAACATTCCCTCACACGCCGACACCGACGCGCGCATGTTGCGTTACCCGGACGTCTCATCCACGCAGATCGTTTTTGTCTATGCGGGCGACATTTGGGTTGCTCCAAAAACCGGCGGAGTCGCCCAAAGGCTCAGTTCGCCCAGGGGCGAGGAGACTTTCCCGCGCTTTTCGCCGGATGGGTCCGAGATTGCTTTTAGCGGAAACTATGACGGCAACACGGATATCTACGTCCTGCCGGTCCTTGGCGGGCTGCCGCGCAGGCTGACCTTCCACGGCGCAGCGGATCGAATGCTCGATTGGTTCCCAAACGGCCAGTCCATTCTCTTCGCCAGCTCGCGAACCAGTGAGAAAGACCGCTTCAACCAACTCTGGAAAATCCCGGCATCCGGCGGCCTGCCCGAGCGGCTCCCCATGCCCTATGGGGAGTTTGGATCCATAGCCCCGGACGGCAAGACCCTGGCCTATGTGCCGATCACAACAGACTTTTCCACATGGAAACGCTACAGGGGCGGCATGAGCCCGACCATTTGGACCTTCGACCTTGAAACGCTCAAGAGCCGGAATATCACGGGCAATGAAACCGCAAACTCACAGCCCATGTGGCGCGGCTCCACCCTCTATTTTGTATCCGATCGAGATGAGAAACAGCGCGCAAATATCTGGGCTTTCGACACGCGCAGAAACAAGCCGCGCCAGGTAACCACATTCACCGATTTCGACGTTCACTTCCCGAGCATCGGCCCCGAGGATATTGTCTTTGAAAACGGCGGACGGCTCTACCTTTTGGACCTGGCCACAGAACAGTACAGGCGGGTTCACATTCATGCTCCCACCGATCGCGCCACTCTAAAACCACAACTTCAGAACGTCGCCGGTTCAGCCCGCGAGCCGGACGTTTCCCCAACCGCCAAGCGCATCGCCATCGAGGCCCGCGGCGAGATCTTCTCAGTTCCCGCCGAGCATGGCGTGGTGAGAAACCTGACTCGCACCCCGGGAGTTGCCGAACGCTACCCGGCATGGTCGCCCAACGGGAAGACCCTTGCGTATTTCAGCGACAAGACGGGCGAATACGAGCTCACCATCCGCCCCGCCGATGGCTCCGGGGTGGCAGAGACTCTGACAACACTCGGCCCGGGTTTTCGTTACCGCCCATTCTGGTCGCCGGACAGCAAAAAACTGGTGTTCATTGACCAGGCCATGCGCATCCACCTGCACGATATTTCATCCAAGTCCACCCGGGTGATTGCCCGCCAGTTCTGGGCTTACCAGAACAGTCTCGCAAAACAGAAGTTCGCATGGTCCCCGGACAGCCGGTGGATCGCCTTTGGCCTCGAGCAGGATAACCAGCAAAAGGCCATCGCGCTCTATGACACAAAAGAGGATGTCCTCCACAAAGTCACTTCCGGCTACTACGATGATGACCAACCGGTTTTTGATCCCGAGGGGGAATACCTTTTCTTTGTCACAGGCCGGGACTTTACCCCCGTCTATAGCGATCTGGATGCCACATGGATCTACCCCAATACTTCACAGCTTGCGGCCGTTCCCCTGCGCAAAAACGGCGCCTCACCACTCGCGCCCCGGAACGACGAGGAAGGCGAGAAGAAAAAGACCGCGGAAGCCGCGCCCAAACCTGAAGATTCCAATCGCAAACCAAACGAGCCCGCCCTGGCCGAAAAAAAGGACGAACCTGCAAAGGAATCGTCCGGGGCCGAGGAACCAACGGACAAAGAAAAAGAATCGAAGCCGGCCAAAGAGGAGCCCAAGCCCGATAAGCCAGCCAAACCGGTCAAAATCGACGTTGATGGCTTCGAGGCTCGTGTGGTTGTGCTGCCCATCAAAGCGGGCAAATTCGCGGATCTTGCAGCGATTCCCGGCAAGCTCGTCTATCGCAAACTGCCTAAAGAAGGTTCCGGCGCCGAAAAAAGCTTTCTCATGTTTTACGATGTCGAAAAACGCGAGGAAAAGCTGATCCTCGACGATGTGGATGACGCCATTCTTGCTCCGGGCCGTGGCAAAATTCTCGTTCGCAGGAAAGCCGAATACGCACTGATAGAGCCCAAGGAGGGACAAAAATTCGACAAAAAGGCGCCGCTCGCCTCGCTGGAGACGGTTGTCGATCCCGTTGCCGAATGGAACCAGATGTTTGTAGAAACCTGGCGGCTGCAACGGGATTACTTCTACGATCCCGACATGCACGGCGTCGATTGGCCCCTCATGCGCGCGCGCTATTCGGAATTGCTCAAAGACGTGGTCACGCGTTGGGATCTCAATTATGTGCTGGGCGAGCTCATCGGCGAATTGAACTCCTCCCACACTTACCGCAGCGGCGGCGAAGTGGAGTCCGGTCGGGAACTCAAAGTCGGTTACCTCGGCGCCGATTTCGCTCTCGACAACGGCGCTTATCGCATTTCGAAGATTCTCCAGGCAGCAGCATGGGACGCCGAATCCAGATCCCCTCTGCGCGAACCCGGGGTCGATGTGAAGGAGGGCGATTACCTTATGGCAGTAAACGGCCTGCCGCTAGACGTTACGCAGGAACCCTGCGCCGCCTTCCAGGGGCTTGCCGAAAAACCGGTGTTCCTCACCGTGAACAAGGAACCAAAGCTGGATGGCGCCCGCGAAGTCCTCGTTCAAACCCTCTCGAGCGAGTACCGGCTCCGGCATCTGAACTGGATCGAGCAGAACCGTCAAAAAGTCTTCGACGCCTCGAAGGGCAAAATCGGTTATATCTACGTTCCAAACACGGGCCGTGATGGCCAATCCGAGCTGGTTCGCCAGTTTCGCGCGCAGTACCACATGGAAGGTTTGATCATTGATGAACGGTTCAACAGCGGCGGCCAAATTCCCGATCGTTTTGTTGAACTGCTCAGCCGGAAGACTCTCAACTACTGGGGTGTCCGACATGGAAAGGATTGGGCATGGCCGCATATCGCGCATTCCGGCCCGAAAGCCATGCTGGTCAACGGCTGGAGCGGCTCGGGTGGCGACTGCTTCCCGTTCTACTTCCGCCAGGCAGGCCTGGGTCCGATCATCGGCACCCGCACCTGGGGCGGTCTCATCGGCATCACTGGCGCTCCCTCGCTGGTGGATGGCGGGCGCATCACCGTTCCTACCTTCGGAATCTACAGCACCAAAGGAAAGTGGATCATCGAGGGGCATGGCGTGGACCCGGACATTGCCGTCGTTGACGACCCTTCCCTCATGGCCACTGGTCGAGATCCACAGCTCGAACGGGCCATCGATGAGGTGCTCCGATCTCTCAAAAAGAATCCTGTCGAAAAGGTCGCAAAACCGGCATACCCCGTTCGCATTCCGAAATAGATGAGGCGCCCCAGCTCCATCCCAGCGTTGCTTTAAATAGAAGTGAAAAAAAACTATATTCTCGATACAAACGTGCTGCTGCACGACCCCAACTCGCTGTTGTCGTTCGAGGACAACTGCGTACTCATCCCGATAGAAGTCCTGGAGGAGATTGATCGCTTCAAGCGCGAGTCCAATGAACTCGGCCAGAACGCCCGCATGGTCTCACGCATGCTGGATGGCTTCCGCGGCGCCGGCCGCCTCAACGAAGGAGTCCCGCTGCCCAACGGCGGCGCACTCCGCATCGTGGTCCCCAAGATCAAAAATGATGCATTCGCGCCCCTGTCCGGCAGTTCCACAGACAACCGCATTCTTGCGTTGGCCGCATCCATCAAAAAGTCCAGACCACGCTCCCAAACCATCCTGGTCAGCAAGGATATCAACCTCCGCATCAAGGCCGATGCCATCGGGCTCATGGCAGAGGATTACGAAACAGATCGGGTGCTCATTACTGATCTTTACACCGGCATGATTGAGATCCAGATGCCACCCGAAAAAATTGCAACGTTCCGCGCCAATGGAGAACTCGAGTTAAACGGGGGTGCGCAGTATTTTCCCAACGAATTCTGCACGATCATCGATGAGACAAATCCCAAGAAAACCGCGCTTGGAAAAGTGGATTTAACAGGCAGGAAAATTCTTCCGATCATTGATTCCCGCGAAGGCGTTTGGGGCATCCGTCCGCGCAATCGGGAGCAGCAGTTCGCCTTTGACGCCCTGCTGGATGACCAGGTGAAACTGGTCACGCTCATGGGCAAAGCAGGCACGGGCAAGACGCTCCTGGCCATGGCCGCGGGGCTTAAACGCACCGTTCTCGATCGCGAGTTCCGAAGGCTCGTCGTGGCGAGGCCAACCATCTCGATGGGCAAGGAGCTGGGCTTCCTGCCCGGCTCGCTCGACGAAAAGCTGGCGCCCTGGATGCAGCCGATTCATGACGCGCTGGAAATGCTGAGCGATTTGAACATGGGCCACGAGCATCGCCGCAGCGGCGACCTGATGCGCTCGGGCAGCATCGTGGTTGAAGCACTTAGTTACATCCGCGGGAGGAGCATTGCCGGACAGTTCATGATCATTGACGAAGCCCAGAACCTTACTCCGCTGGAGGCCAAGACAATCATCACCCGCGTCGGCACAGGCACAAAAGTGATCTTCACCGGCGACCCCTACCAGATCGACAATCCTTATGTGGATTCCTCCTCCAACGGCTTCAATTACGTTGTGAGCAGATTCAGGAGCCAGCCCATCGCCGCGCATATCGAGCTCCAAAAGGGGGAGCGCTCCGAGCTGGCCGAACTGGCGGCAAATATCCTTTAGGTTCTGCCCCGCCCCGGCGTTGCCGCTGTGGCCATGCGCCGGAAATTGTCGAGGACACAGCGCCTGGCAATCGCGATCGCTGCGGCATCCACACCCAGCGCCGTTAGAGCCCAGGCGCCCAGAATCATGTATTCAGGGTGACTCGGAGAGCGCATCATGGAAAACTGATTCACCACAAAAATCATTGCCCCGGCAAAAAGCACCCACGGCAGAACCAGCACCACCGTCGATGTTGCGCTGGATGCCTGTTGCGGACGTTTGATTTTCAGAGCCATGTATATCCCTACCCAGAAGATCGCAATGATGTCCGCCACAAATATGGTGATACCCAGTCCCCAAAGCCACACCATCACGCCCCGCTCGCCCGAATTGCTCGTCGGGTTGGCAGCAACGTACCAAAACAACATGTACACCAACAGCACCAGGGTCATAGGGGCCAGAAACTGCCGCTGAAGCGCCAACCGCTGACCCTGCAGAATGTCTTTGACCGACAGTGGAGTTGAGAGAACCAGCTCAAGCGCCCCGTTCCGCCGGTCCTCTGATATTTGCCGGGTACACTCGTTGGTGAACCAGCCCTTGAGGAGAATGTTCAGCAACAAGGCGGTCATAATATGCACACCCGTATCCGCAGGATCGAACCCGCTGTCTGCCCATGTCGCAAACCACACCGCTGCGAATACAATAAGCAGAGCCCAGACCTGCGCAGGCTTCGTCAACGACCGGCTTGACAGCCAATAGAACGGGTTCACCGCGAGCAACTCCCGGCGATGCTTCTCGCGTCTTTCGCCCTTGCCATAGGTAATGCCGGCCAGCTTTGCGCGAAAACCGACCTTCACCCCGACCGGTTTGTCCTGCCAGGATCGGGGTGTAATTCTGGAGGCGGCCACCAGGAATATCCAGGCAAGGGCATGCACCATGCCAACGGATTTCCAAAATGCACCCGGATCGACCCTATAGGCCCCGTCGAAAGCCTTGAGAAAGGCGTAAAAGGGACTGACACTCAGATAGAGTGGCAACTCGCTCAAGACCGGGAATTCATCGGCGAGTGACTCCCCAACAGTGGGAAGAATGACGGTGAAAAATCCCAGCAGGAGCAGAGCGTAGCCGGTTGCGCGCCGGACAGATGCGCACATCGAGGAAACAAAAAGGCAGGCTGTTAGCGAAAACAGCATCGCGTTCACCACCACGAGGCTCATCCGGGACACCTCTCCCAGCGTAACTCCGCCGATCAGCAGCGGTACCGCCAGCATCGGCAACATCCCCAGAAGTCCGTAAAACGCGTTCAGGGAAGTCGCAAACAGTTTCCCTAGCACCACGTCGTAGCCTTTGAGATCAGTCAAGAAAAGCAGGCCCAGAGTGCCGTCGCTCTTTTCCTGCGCGATCGCACCGGCGGTGAAATGGACCCCGCTCATTAAGGCGTAAAACAGCCCCGCGCCGCTCAGCACCCGGAATAGAGCCATGGAAATCATCGCGGGCGGCGCAAAGGACATCATCAGGAATAGCCATGCGCCAATGATGAACACAATCACAACCGCCGAGCACCGCGCCAGGAAGGTTGCTTTCTTCCGCGAGGCCACACGGAGTTCGCGCGCCACAATTGGCAAAAAGCTCAGCGTCATTGAGTCGCTCCACTGGTTACGCGCATGAAGACTTCTTCCAACCCCATCTCCTCCTCCCGCAGATCCAACAGTTTTGCCCCGCCGCGCACCAGCACTTCGGCAATCCTGCCGTCCTCCGCATCCCTGTCCTGGAGGGCCACCTTCAATTGCCCATCCTCTATGGAAGCCTCCTTGATACACGGATCCGCCTGCAACAAACGCAGCGCGGCTTGAATGTCGCCTGCAATGCGAACGCGGTACGCCCTGCCATGAATTGTCTCGCTTCGCACTCCCTGAACGCTGCCACTGTAGATCAACGTGCCTTTTTCGATGATCGCCACCCGGTTGCACAGCGTTTGCAGCTCGCTAAGTATGTGCGAGGAAATGAGAATGGTTTTGCCCAGCTTTTGAAGCTCCTGCAGGATTGCCATGACCTCGATGCGCGCCCTCGGGTCCAGGCCGCTGGCGGGTTCGTCCAACAGCAGCAGCTTCGGGTCATGCACCAGCACGCGCGCCAACCCGAGTCTCTGCTGCATGCCGCGACTCAGCGCCCCGATGTAGGCGCCCCGCTTTTCGCTCAATCCCACAAGTTCCAGCACATCTTTGACCGTCTGCTCGCGCTTGCCGGCCGGAATGCGGTAACACGCCGCAAAGAAGTCCAGATACTCGGTAACCTCCATGTCCTTGTACACGCCAAAAAAGTCGGGCATGTAGCCGATAACATGCCGAACCTTCTCCCCCTCCTTCATCACGTCTTCGCCGAAAACCCTTGCCTCGCCGCCACTCGGCTCCAGAAACGTGGCCAGGATGCGAAGGGTGGTTGTCTTGCCCGCGCCGTTTGAACCGATGAAACCGAACAGGTCCCCCTGGTTCACCACGAGATCGAGACCGCTCAACGCCACAATCGGCCCGTAGGCACGAGACAGTTTGACCGTTTGAACAGCCGGCAAAGGGGGAATGGAGGCTTGCGTCATAAACTTCCGTCAGACTGGGTTTCAAGGGGGAGAACCATGCGCCAAACTGTCACTTGCCTGCCCCGATTGGGCTTGAAATCAATGATCTTGCTCGCAGGCGGCGCCACCGGCGCGGAAATGAAAACAACAACCGCACCCGGATCATGCAGCACCGGTGAAATGTCCAGGTTGCTTTCGATTCTTTGATAATCTGACAAATCCGCATCACCCCCGAAGGAAAGCAGCTCCACAATGAACATCCAGTCGTTGAGCCGCTCGCTGCCAGTGGACCTGCCAAAAGCCATCTGCCGGTTCCGGATCGCGGTGCGAATTCTCTCCTCAGTGCTTTCCTTCGCGGCGTCGAGCGCGATTCCCGAGTCCCTTCTCAGCTCAAAGGTGCGCTTCTCGGATTTTGCAACTTCACCTGCGTTCAGGATGGAATTCGACACCACGCACACAACGGATATGTGTGCTCCTGCACGATTTTCGCAAAACAGCTTGAGATTCTCCGCCGTTCCGCTGGCTCGCAAAGTGAATGGCGCCTGTCCTTCCGCAAACCAGTCGCTGACGAAAAGCTGGCTCGACCACACCGGCACATCCGCCTGCGCCCGGTAACTCTCACCCTGGCGTGACACCAGAATTCGCTGCTCGCTGCCACCGCGATACATTCCGCCATGCTCGCCCCGGAATGCAGCCTGACCTGGCGGGCCTTTGAACCTGTAAACACTGTTTGCAGGTGAATAGAGTGAGCCAAAGCTGCGCCCGCGCAAGCTGTTGCCCGATTCCCCGGAAAACACGTACACCACATTCAAATGGTTCCATTCCACATCTCCCGCACTCAGCCGAAAACCAACGATGTAAATAATCCCGCAGAACACGGCCACGTGAATGGGGAACGTCACCCACGTAAGCATCGGCCGCTTCAATCGCCGAACCAGCAGATAATCCCCCGGCCCGATCACCGCAATATATCCCAGGAGCATCAGTAACAACGCGGCCATTGGCAGCTTGCGAACCTGGATGGTCTCCAACATCGCGCCGATCGCACTGTCGGAATTCCACATACTGTTGCGATTGAAGTCCGATGAGGAATAGCACTCGGCAGGCACCCCGGACAGCTTTGCCCAGAACACAGGAAGATGCTTCCAGGAGCGAACAGGCTCCCGCTCAGGACTGAACAACAACACCGTAACCTTCCCCAAACCCGCCCGGGACGAAACGATCAGTGGGGTGTCGCCTTCACGAACCAAAACCTCGCCACCGCGCACATTGCCCGTGATAACGCGCAGCTCGGACGCCGCAAAGGCGCCGTCCACCGCCAGGCTTTTGAACGGCTGCGTTTCCAGCTCGGAGATCACCGGCGGCGCTTTCTTTCGAGACGAAGGTTGCCGAATCTGAGAAGGAGAAGAGACACTCCGTCTCGCCGGCCAGGAACCTGTAATCCAGGCGTGCAGCGCCGAGTGGTCGGACACGCCGCGCACACCTTCCGGCCGAAACGGCACAAGGTTCCGCAGCCACGGCGAGACTTCAAGGTCCTGCGGCTGTTCAAACGCCAACAAAAGATGTCCGCCTTGAAAAAGCCACCGCTTGAGAGCCTCGGACTCGGCGGGCTTCAGATCCGCGATACGCTCGGAATTCAGGTAAATGGCGGTGAGCCCCTCCAGCACCAGCGGGTTGTCGGGAAAGAGCTGGGGCAAAATGCGCGCAGCCATTGGTTGAGCCTGGTTATCCTGATTCTTCGTCCGCTGTATCGTCGGCGTGCCCGTCGTCGTGCGGGATAAGGACCCAAGCACCGGCACATTCCTGGAGACACAATGGCGCGGGCGCACGTCACGATGTTCGGCAAGCACGTTCCGCCTCCGGTCCAGCAGCCGGACGTTCCAGGACACGTAACCGCCTTGTGCAGAGAAAACCGGGATGGTCACCCGCTTCAGCGTTCCCTTGGGCAGTTCAAGGCTCAACCGGATGACGTCTCCGCGCATCGTGGAAGAGACCTCTATCGTGCCGTCGAACGCCGGCCCGTCGTTCTTGATTTCACATGTCACCGGCACCCATGACCTGTCCGCAATCACACCGTCGTAACCAAGAAAAACGTCGAACTGGAATGGCAAAGGCGCCGCGCGAACGTCGAAGCATGCAATGCCTGCGGCCAGGAGGAACACAAACCGCAACCCCCGCCACGCGAGAAGCGCCGCTCTTGCTGATCGCAATAAAGAGTTGTTGCTCGTGTGCAACTACTATCAGTAAAGCATTTACGCCTCAAGTCTCAGTATTTCTTAATGGGCGAACCACCTTCCCGCCTCCGCATCCTTGACCCCACCATCACCTCGCCTTAAGTTGAGCGTGTCAATGACCCGGGGAGCCCAGGGCGCGCCAAGTGCGCCAGGCTGAGAGTGCTCGAATGCGAGCAGACCCGTTGAACCTGATCCAGGTAATGCTGGCGAAGGGATGCCTTCCGCATTTTCCAGGATCTTTTGGCCATGAAACAATGAGCGATAAAACGAAGATTCAAACGCGCGCTGACGGAGCGGGAAATGCCCTCTCGAGGCGAATTTACGCGCAGGGAAAGATCCATTCCGGAGTTCGCGTGCCCATGCGCGAGATCGACTTAAGCAATACCATTCTACCAAATGGCGTCACCAGGCCCAACCCGCCCGTGCGAATCTATGATTGCTCCGGGCCGTGGGGTGATCCGGCCTTCACCGGCGATGTCCGCCAGGGCCTGCCCCCGCTCCGCAAAGACTGGATTATCGCCCGTGGCGGCGTGGATCAAGTCGAGTGCTCCTACCGACCCATCCCGAGCAAGAGTGACGCGCCACTCCCCGCTTCGCTCCGCCGCAAACCCCTTAGGGCGCGTCCAGGCTGCGAGGTCACACAGCTCGAATTCGCACGCAAGGGAATCATCACGCCGGAAATGGAATTTATTGCCGTGCGCGAAAACCTCGGACGCGAGACCGCCCGAAGCAACGGCAACGGAACGCGATCCACTCAGACCATGGCAGCCGGGGGAATCCCCGATTACATCTCGCCCGAGTACGTTCGGGACGAAGTGGCGCGCGGACGGGCCATCATTCCCGCAAACATTAATCACCCCGAAAGCGAGCCCATGATCATCGGCCGCAACTTCCTGGTGAAGATCAACGCGAATATCGGCAATAGCGCCGTGGCCTCCAGCATCGAGGAGGAGGTCGAAAAAATGCGCTGGGCCACCCGCTGGGGCGCGGACACGGTGATGGACCTTTCCACCGGACGCAACATCCACGAGACTCGCGAATGGATCATTCGCAACTCGCCCGTCCCGATTGGCACTGTCCCCATTTACCAGGCCCTCGAAAAGGTGGACGGCAAGGCGGAGGAACTGACCTGGGAGATCTACCGCGACACTCTCATCGAACAGTGCGAGCAGGGCGTGGATTACTTTACCGTTCACGCCGGCGTGCTACTCCGCTACATCCCCCTGACCGCGCGGCGTGTCACCGGCATCGTCTCACGCGGCGGGTCCGTCCTCGCCAAGTGGTGCCTCGCTCATCATCGCGAAAACTTCCTTTACGAGCACTTCCGGGAAATCTGCGAAATCATGCGTGCCTACGATGTGGCCTTCAGCCTTGGAGACGGCCTCCGCCCGGGCTCTATTGCCGATGCCAACGACGAGGCTCAATTCGCCGAACTTAAGACGCAGGGGGAACTGACGCGCATCGCGTGGGACATGGGCTGCCAGGTGATGAACGAGGGGCCAGGCCACATTCCGATGCACCTCATCAAGGAGAACATGGACCATCAACTCGAGTGGTGCGCTGAGGCTCCCTTCTACACCCTCGGCCCGCTTACCACGGATATTGCCCCGGGATATGATCACATCACCAGCGCCATCGGCGCCGCCATGATCGGCTGGTACGGCTGCGCAATGCTATGCTACGTAACCCCGAAAGAGCACCTCGGCCTGCCCGATCGCAAAGACGTGAAGGACGGCGTTATCGCTTACAAAATCGCCGCCCATGCAGCCGATCTCGCCAAAGGTCATCCTTCAGCCCGGTTCCGGGACGACGCACTCAGCAAAGCCAGGTTCGAGTTCCGTTGGGAGGATCAGTTCAACCTCGGGCTGGATCCGGACACTGCAAGATTGTTTCACGACGCCACTCTGCCGCAGGAGGGGGCAAAAACGGCCCATTTCTGTTCAATGTGCGGACCGCACTTCTGCGCGATGAAAATCACCGAGGACGTGCGCAAATACGCCGAAGAGAAGGGCTTGACCGGCCAGGAAGCTATCGAGCAGGGAATGCGCGATAAGGCAAAGGAGTTCGCCGAAACCGGGAAACAAATCTATCAGTGAATTCCAGGGGCGCCAATGACGCCGCAGCCCTCCGCAAGGCTGATGCTAATCAAACAGCGCTTCGCTTCGATTCGACCGGGCGCTCTGGAAGCATTCCCGAAGCTGAGCCGGGAGCACCCGGCCCAATGATAGCTCAGGAAGATGGTCCTCCGCGAAGAATCCGGATTCGGAGCATTCATTGGTTTTCCGGGCTGTGCCCCCGATGATTTCACAAAGGAAAAACATCTTGTAAATGTGATAGGGAAACGGTGGCAGGTGCCCCTGCTTCTCGCGATCCAGCACCGCGAGCAGGCGCACGGGCTTCACTTCATAGCCCGATTCCTCCCTGACTTCCCGCACAATCGAGCTGGACGGTGTCTCATTCACGTCGGCCCACCCGCCAGGCAGGCTCCAGCGGCCCCCATCGGCATCTTCCCGAACAAGGAGCACCCTGTCGTCCTTGAGAATAAAAGCCCGCACATCCACCTTGGGAGTCGCATAGCCGAATTCCTCCTTGCTCCATGCATGAAACTGCGCAGGCGAGATGTCAGAGTCGCGGGCCAGCAGCATTGCGGCCAGTTCCCCCAGCCGCCCATAGCGTTCCCGATCAAAATTGTCTGCGGCAAAATGGCTTCCCGTCTGGGCGATAGCAGCAAGCTCTCTGGCGATTCCGAGGACATCCATAACCTATTCAACAACCCCACAATGAGCCACGGCAAGAGCAATGTGATGTGGGATTCCTTCAGGAACCTCGCACGCCCCGCCCGTGCCATTCCGGGGAATACTACTGCGACAGCTTGACGGATCGAGCAGGACGCTGCACGTTTCTCCGCCATAAATCGGATCATTTTATGAACCAGAACCAAAGTGTATTTGCAGCTCCCCGGAAATTCAACAGCGGCAGCGGGCAGGAAGCTCTCTTCTACTCGCTCCCCGACCTGGAAAACCGCGGTGTTGGTCCCGTTTCAAAGCTGCCCGTCTCGATCCGGCTGGTGCTGGAATCTGTTCTGCGGAATTGCGACGGGAAACGGGTGAGCAAAAAAAATGTTGAAGCGCTGGCAAACTGGCAGCCCGCAGCCAAACGGACCGAGGAAATCCCATTCGTGGTCGCGCGCATCGTGTTGCAGGACTTTACGGGCGTTCCCCTGCTGGTGGATTTGGCCGCCATGCGCTCTGCCGTTGCCCGGCTCGGCAGAAATCCGCGGCTCATTGAGCCGTTGGTTCCCGTTGATCTCGTCGTGGACCACTCCGTACAGGTGGACTTCTACGGCACGAGCCAGGCCCTGCAGCGCAACCTGGAAATCGAGTTCAAGCGCAACCGGGAGCGTTATCAGTTCCTGAAGTGGGGCATGCATGCCTTCAACACTTTCAAGGTCGTCCCCCCGGGCATCGGAATCGTTCATCAGGTCAACCTTGAATATCTGGCCAAAGGCGTCCTCTCCGCTGACATCCCGAACGGGCAGCTTTATTACCCGGACACTCTCGTCGGCACGGACTCCCACACCACAATGATCAACGGCCTCGGCATCGTGGGCTGGGGCGTGGGCGGCATCGAGGCCGAGGCCGGCATGCTCGGCCAGCCGGTGTACTTCCTGACGCCGGACGTGGTCGGCGTGCACCTCAAGGGCAAGCTGCGCGAGGGCGTCACCGCGACCGACCTGGTGCTGACCATCACCGAGATGCTGCGCAAGGAAAAGGTGGTCGGCAAGTTCGTCGAGTGCTTCGGCGAAGGCACGGCCTCGCTGGCCGTGCCGGAC
>ERZ1645192.2270-NODE-2270-length-15922-cov-6.130144_pt1 | contig 15922 bp, 11 predicted proteins | sample MGYA00575354_ERZ1645192 | MGnify/ENA primary metagenome ERZ1645192 (study PRJEB40844, sample SAMN11349763) | freshwater sediment metagenome | isolation source: river sediment | host: Sediment | place: India: Faizupur Khadar , New Delhi | collected 2017-02-21 ... | reverse complement strand
TCATACTTTGTAGTTTTTAGTTAAAAAATAATTTTGGTGTTTAATTTTCGTTATCATTCTTTAATGAATTGGACAAATATATAAATGTTTACAAAATTATTAACATTTTTTAATACTTTTTTTTTTAACAATTTGTATATTCTTGTTTTTCTGTTATTTACATAATTTATATTTTTATCTTTCCCATTATTTCAGCATAAATGTGATTGTTTATATCCTTTATTGTTTATATCATATTTATTTACAATATGTTATATTTATTTTTTAATGCTATTTTTTTTTATTTCCTATTTATTTAATGCTAAATTTATCTTATTTTTGAAAAAATTTGAGGAAAAATGAGGGAAAAATGATTTTAAAAGAGAATTTTTTATTTTTAATATAGAAATACGTTGCATTCATATAATTTTACATTTTGTTTATATAATATAATTCCCTTATAAAATGAGTTTAGCATATTCCGATGAATTTTTCATGAAAGAAGCTATGAAAGAAGCTCAAAAGGCATTCATAGAAGAGGAAATCCCTATAGGTGCTGTTATTGTTTGTCAAAATAAAATAATAGCTCGTTCTTTTAATTATACCGAACGATTAACCGATGTTACTGCCCATGCGGAAATGCAAGCCTTTACATCGGCTGCAAACCATCTTAACGGAAAATATTTAACCGATTGTATTCTTTATGTTACCCTAGAACCTTGCGTTATGTGTGCCGGAGCTTCGTACTGGACAAGAATAAGTAAAATTGTATATGGAGCTAAAGACGAAAAAAGAGGCTTCTCAAAATATTCGAATAAAATAATACATCCAACAACAATAGTAATAGGAGGTGTTTTAGAAAAAGAATGTGCAGAAATACTACGCACTTTTTTTCTAAAAAAAAGAAATATTTTATAAAATTGGTATTATATATCTACTCCCGATTTTGTTCTAAGGGTATGTATACCGACTAATGCATACAGTGGGCAATAGCTAAATATAAGGGTGAAAATAAAAAATGCACTTATTATTGAAGTTACTATAATTCCTATTCCTTTAATAACTCCTAGCATTATTAAAACTAAAAATACAATAGCAATAATTAGTCGAATTATTCTATCTACTGAGCCCATATTTTTATTTTTAATCATGGTATTTCATTTTTTACAAATTTAATCAATAATTACGGTATTTCTACAAATGATTGTGTTTATTTTCCTATTTTAACTACGCTCCCTTTTATTTTAAAACTATAATAGAAAGCGTTTCTGCATAATGTTTTTGTAAATTTTTTAATTTCATATATTCTTGTTGCGAACGCTGTAATTCATCGTCTGTTGTTTGTTTCTTCATATCTTCCATTATTTTATTTATCATTTTCGAAACAATACTTAACTTTAATTTAATAATTTTTTTAAGCATCGATTTGATTAAATCATCTTCTTCTTTTACCACTGTAATTCTATGTTTTTTCCAATTAGCAAGCTGATGCTGCGAATTATTCGATTCAATGTCGATAATTGCAGATGACATTTCCCGATTCGAATGATTGATGAAATACTTCGCATCGGGCACCATTCCTTCTTTTATTTTTATTTCATATTCGTCTAAAATTTGTTGCAATATTGGATTTTGAAACCGAATATCATCTTTTTTTAATTCGTCTATAATATACACCGCCAAGAATATTTCTTCTTCGTTTGTTTGTCCGTTTTCATCCGTTAACCCTACATTTATTTTTTCTTTTCCAGAATTCAGAAGAAAGGAGATGATTTCATTTTCAAGGTTTTTTGTATTATCTTCTTCTATTTCATAATTTTCTTGCGGGAAATATTCTGTTCCGGTCGATATTTCTTGATCTTCGGCTATTTCTGCAGATTTTTTTAATGATTTGTTCCTGCGTAGCTTATTTAATTCATTAATCAATGTTAGTTCCTGCATTTTCATAGCAGCACTACATTCGCGGATATAGACAGACCGAATTATTTCATCGGGTATAATTGCAATACTTCCAACAATTTCTTTAATGAGGTTTGCCTTTTTAATAGGGTCGTTGGCGGTTTCGGCGGTAAGTAATTTTGTTTTAAACGTAATAAAATCGGATGCCTGTTGTTTAATAAAATCACGAACTTCGAGTGGTCTTTTTTTACGTGCGAAAGAGTCGGGGTCTTCTCCATTTGGGAATAAGACTATTTTTACATTCATCCCTTCTTCTAATATCATATCTATTCCACGGAAAGATGCCTTAATACCGGCAGCATCCCCATCGTACAGAATAGTAATATTAGGGGTGTATCTTCGAATTAATCTTATTTGCTCTACTGTTAACGACGTGCCGGAAGAAGCGACTACATTTTCGATACCGACCATATTCAACGAAATTACATCGGTATAGCCTTCTACTAAATAACAATTATTTTGAGCAATAATGGCACTTTTAGCAAAGAAAATACCATACAGCACATTGCTTTTATGGTAAATAGGTGATTCGGGCGAATTTACATATTTAGGAATTGTTTTTTCCGTTGATAATGTTCTTCCGCCAAAAGCAATAACTCTTCCCGATATATTATGAATAGGAAAAATAACTCGTTCTCGGAAACGATCATAGAAGCGATCTTCTTTTTGTATAGACAAGCCTGTTTGAATGAGATATTCTTTTTGGTAACCATTCTCAATAGCGCTGGCAGTAAGGCCATCCCATGCCTGCGGACTATACCCTAATTGAAATTTTTCGATTGTTTTTTCGTCGAATCCTCTTTCTTTAAAATATGAAAGTCCTACGGCTTTTCCTTCGGGTGTTTCTAATAATGTTTTGGTAAAAAATTGTTGTGCGAAAGAAGTCAAATGCAACATGCTTTCTTTCTCGTTTTCTGCTTGTGATTGGAAGGAAGAAGGTTTCTCTTTATCTTCTTCTATTTCTATAAAATATTTTTTAGCCAAATATCGCAACGCATCAGGATAAGAAAGATGCTCGTGTTCCATTAAGAAATTGACTGCATTTCCTGATTTTCCACAACCAAAACATTTATATATTCCTTTGGTTGGAGAAACAGTAAAAGACGGCGTTTTTTCGGTATGAAACGGACAAAGTCCCAATAAATTGACGCCCCTTTTCTTTAAGGAAATATAATCCCCTATTACCTCTTCTATACGAGCGGTTTCAATTATATTTTGTATGGATTCTTTATTTATCAATGGTCAACTTCTAAATTAGAAATGCTAAATTAATAAAATATTAACAGTTTACATTTGTTATACCAATTGTAAAATTTAAAATAATCCAACGGAAATTTTAAATTTTACAATAGTAATGTCGATGATATATATGTTTTCGGTATTAAAACATATCTATAAAACCTATTTTTAAAAATTTGTTGCTTTTTTATACCTTTGCAAACTTTATATTATTTTATAACAGACTGAAATGAAACAAAAATACGCAGAATACAAGCAGCTTAATCTTACGCAAACCGGAAAAAATATTCGCACATTCTGGGAAAAAGAAAATATTTTTGAAAAAAGTATTGCTCTTAGAGAAGGCAAACCACAATTTGTGTTTTTTGAAGGACCTCCTTCGGCCAATGGCATGCCCGGAATTCACCATGTTATGGCACGTTCCATTAAAGATATTTTTTGTAGATATAAAACATTAAAAGGTTTTCAAGTAAAAAGAAAAGCCGGATGGGATACTCACGGGCTACCTATTGAAATTGCGGTAGAAAAAACGCTTGGAATTACAAAAGAAGATATTGGAAAAACGATTTCGGTAGCAGATTACAACAACGCTTGTCGGAAAGAAGTAATGAAGTACAAAGACCAATGGGATGAAATAACCAAAGAAATGGGTTATTGGGTAGATTTAAATGAACCGTATATCACTTTCGAAAATAAATATATTGAATCGGTATGGTATTTACTAAAACAATTACACCAAAAAGACTTGTTATATAAAGGATATACGATTCAACCATATTCTCCTGCCGCCGGAACCGGTCTTAGTTCGCATGAATTAAACCTTCCGGGTTGTTATAAAGATGTTAAAGATACTACGGCCATTGCCCAATTTAAAGTTGTGCGCAACGAGAAATCAGAAAAATTATTTAAAAATATACATGGGGATCTTTTCTTTTTAGCATGGACCACAACCCCTTGGACATTGCCTTCCAACACTGCATTGGCGGTTGGAGCAAACATTTCGTATGTTATTATTAAAACATACAACACATATACAAATAAGCCCATTACCGTAATTTGTGCAAAAGATTTAATGCATGTTCATTTTCCTGAAAAAAATGCCGAATTAAAACTAGCTGATTACGAAAACGGACAAAAAAATATTCCTTTTGAAATAATTGCCGAAATTCAAGGAAAAGAACTGGAAAACATTCGCTACGAACAGCTTTTGCCTTATGTTCAGCCTGAAGAAGGAGATCCTTTTCGGGTTGTAATAGGCGATTTTGTTACTACCGAAGATGGAACAGGAATTGTACATATTGCGCCCAGCTTTGGTGCCGACGATTTTAGGATGAATCGGCTTTTTAAAATTGGAGCATTAACCCTTGTTGATAAACAAGGACGTTTTACAGAAAATATGGGCGAATTTGCTACACGATATGTAAAACCTGAGTATGATCCTTCTGGAAAAGAAACCAATGTAGATATTGACATTGTTGTTAAATTGAAGAAAGAAAATAAATGTTTTAAAGCCGAGAAATACGAACATTCATACCCTCATTGTTGGCGTACTGATAAACCCATTTTGTATTATCCACTTGATTCTTGGTTTATAAAAACAACTGCTTTAAAAGAAAGAATGCTTGCGTTGAATAAAACGATTAATTGGAAACCCGAATCTACTGGTACCGGACGTTTTGGAAACTGGCTCGAAAATTTGGTTGACTGGAATCTTTCTCGCTCCCGATTCTGGGGGATTCCCTTACCTGTATGGACATCGGAAGATAAAACCGAACAAATAATTATTGGATCGGTAGCGGAATTAAAAGTTGAAATTGAAAAATCTGTAGCAACAGGGTTTATGAATGAAAACCCCTTAAAAACTTTTATTCCTTCTAATTTCACGAAAGAAAATTATAGTGCTTTCGACATTCACCGACCTTATGTAGATGATATTATTTTAGTATCCGATTCCGGTAAAAAAATGTTTCGTGAACCCGATTTAATTGATGTATGGTTTGATTCGGGGTCTATGCCATATGCACAGTTTCATTATCCTTTTGAAAATAAAGACACTTTAAACACCTATTTTCCGGCCGATTTTATTGCCGAAGGGGTTGATCAAACAAGAGGGTGGTTTTTTACACTTCACGCTATTGCCACCATGCTCTTTGATTCGGTTGCATTTAAAAACGTTATTTCGAATGGATTGGTTCTCGACAAAGCAGGAAATAAAATGTCGAAACGACTTGGAAATGGGGTAGATCCATTTGAAACAATCGAAAAATACGGACCCGATGCCACCCGATGGTATATGATTACGAACTCACAACCTTGGGATAACTTAAAATTTGATAAGGAAGGCGTACAAGAAGTACAACGGAAATTTTTTGGCACACTTTATAACACCTACACCTTCTTTTCTATTTATGCCAATATAGATGGTTTTTGTTATTCGGAACCAGAGATATCTATTGAAAAACGTCCTGAAATTGACCAATGGATTTTATCGTTATTACATTCGTTAATTAAAAATGTAGATGACGCTTACGCAGAATATGAACCAACAAAAGCAGGAAGATATATTTCCGAATTTGTTGATGAACATTTAAGCAATTGGTATGTTCGTTTATGTAGACGTAGATTCTGGAAAGGAGAATATACTCTCGATAAGATATCTGCTTATCAAACATTATATTCATGCTTGGAAACGCTAGCACAACTAGCATCGCCAATAGCACCGTTTTTTAGTGACCAATTATTTTTAGATTTAAACAAGGTTTCGTCCCGATTTAAAGCGGAATCAATCCACTTAACAGATTTTCCAGTTTCCGACGAACGTCTTATTAATAAAGATTTGGAAGAACGAATGCGCATTGCACAACACATTTCTTCCATGGTTTTATCGCTTCGTAAAAAAGTAAATATACGCGTACGTCAACCCTTGCAAAAAATTATGGTTCCCGCAATGGATGAACGTTTACAAAGACAAATAGAAGCCGTTAAAAATTTAATTCTTTCGGAAGTTAACGTAAAAGAATTAGAATACATAACAGATTCCGCCGGTATATTAGTAAAAAAAATAAAACCTAATTTTAAAACTTTAGGTCCAAAATATGGAAAAGATATGAAGCAAATTGCTATGGCAATAGGCTTATTTACTCAATCCGATATATTAACAATTGAAAAAGAAGAACGATTTCCAATTGAAATAAATGGTGAAAAAATTGAAATTGCAATAAGTGATGTGGAAATTTTTTCGGAAGATATTCCTGGATGGTTGGTAACTAATATGGGAACATTAACCGTTGCACTCGATATTACCATTTCCGATTCGTTACGCGAAGAAGGAATTGCCCGAGAATTAATAAACCGAATTCAAAACATACGAAAAGAGAGTCATTTTGAAGTTACCGATAAAATTTTAATACATATTTTATCACAAGAAAAAATAAATTCTTCCATACGTAATAATATTTCATATATTTGTACTGAAACTTTGGCTGTTTCATTGGAATTAGTGGATAACATGAATAGTTCTGATGCCATTGAAATAGAATTAGTAGATGATATTCGTACAAAGGTTCAAATTAGCAAAGCCTAGCGTATTAACGTTTTAAAAATGGAGTAATGAAACAAAAGAAAACTGCAAAAAAAACAAGCAAAAAACCTGTGCAAAAAGCAGCTAAGAAAGTTGTAAAACCAGTGGTTAAGAAAAATACAGCTAAAAAAGCAAGTCCTAAAAAAATGTCTAAAAAGCCGTTGGTAAAAAAACCTATTGCTAAAAAAACAGCAGTAAAAAAAGCCACTGTAAAAAAAGCAGTTGTGAAGAAGGCCGTAGTAAAGAAAACAATAGTGAAAAAACCCGTTGTGAAGAAAGCTATTGCAAAGAAAACTGTTGCAAAGAAAGCTGTTGTGAAAAAAGTTATTGCAAAAACTCCCACTTCTAAAAAAACGCTTATAAAGAAAGCAGTGGTAAAAACCCCTATTATAAAAAAAGAAAAACGTGTTGAAATAAAAAAAGCGGTAACTCCAAAAACAAAAGAGATTGTAAAGAAACCCGCAATTCTTATTGATAAGAGTCCGGATACTTTTTCTTCTTCTGAAAAAATAAGATATTCCGATAAAGAATTACAAGAATTTAAAGTAATTATTCTGCGAAAATTAGAATCAGCAAAACACGATCTAATATTACTTACAGAAGCTTTTACTACTAAAAACGACAATGACACCAACGATACCTCTCCTACATTTAAAGTATTAGAAGAAGGCTCGAATGTACTGTCTAAAGAAGAAAACAGTCAATTGGCTGCACGTCAGCAGAAATTTATCCGCGACCTAGAAAGTGCATTACTCCGTATTGAAAATAAAACATACGGTATATGCAGGATTACCGGAAAATTAATACCCAAAGAACGCTTGTTGATTGTTCCGCATGCTACAATGAGTATTGAAGCAAAACTTAACCAACAAAACAATAAGGGTTAATTTTTTCATGAAAATTTCTGCACCTCTTAAAAGATCTATTCTTATCATTTTTATTGTTTTATTCCTCGATCAATTTCTAAAAATTTGGATTAAAACAACGATGTATCTAGGACAAGAAATTCCTGTTTTTGGAAATTGGTTTATTATTCATTTTACCGAAAACAACGGAATGGCTTTCGGAATGGAATTCGCCGGAGGTTTCGGTAAACTTTTTTTAAGTATTTTTAGAATTATTGCGGTATCGTTTATAGGATGGTATTTATTTAAATTATCGAACAAAAAAGAAACCCCTTTTGGAGTTATATTGTGTATCTCCTTAATTTTTGCAGGGGCCGTAGGAAATATATTGGATAGTGCTTTTTACGGAATCCTCTTCAATGAAAGCGCATTTCAAATTGCCACTTTTATGCCCGAAGAAGGGGGTTATGCCGGCTTTTTACATGGGAAAGTAGTAGATATGTTTTATTTCCCTATTATTCATGGCACCTTCCCTTCCTGGTTTCCTATATGGAAAGGAGAGGAATTTGAATTTTTCAGACCCGTATTTAATATTTCCGATACGAGCATAACCATTGGAGTTCTTGCATTAATTATTTTTCAACGGAATTTTTTCAATAAGGAGAATTTCCTTAATCAAGAGGAAGATACAACTGTCGATCATGAAATTCTCGATAAAAATAATGTTTCTTCCTAAAAATCTTTTTATTTCTCTTTAATTTTACCCTATGGAAACAGTTGTTAGTGGGATACGTTCAACAGGTAATTTGCATTTAGGCAATTATATCGGTGCATTAAAAAATTTTATAAAAATGCAATATGAACATCGTTGCTTTTTTTTTATTGCCGACTACCATTCATTAACTACGCACCCTACACCACAAGATCTTCATAATAACGTAAAACAAGTTTTGGTTGAATATCTTGCCTGTGGTTTAAATCCGGAAGCTTCCACTATTTATATTCAAAGTGATGTTCCTGAAATATCGGAACTCTATCTTTTAATGAATATGAACGCATATTTAGGCGAATTGGAACGTTGTACTTCTTTTAAAGAAAAAGTTCGTAAACAACCCGAAAATATTAATGCAGGCTTGCTTACCTACCCTGTATTAATGGCAGCCGATATTATTATTCATAAAAGTACAAAAGTCCCTGTTGGAAAAGATCAGGAACAACATTTAGAAATGGCTCGTACCTTTGCCAATCGTTTTAATAGGATGTATAACGTTTCTTTTTTCCCGGAACCATTTGCATTTAATTTTGGAGAACAACTTATAAAAATACCGGGCTTAGATGGTTCTACCAAAATGGGAAAATCGGAAGGAGAAAACAATGCACTCTTTTTAGCAGACGAACCCGACGTAATACGAAAAAAAATTATGCGGGCGGTTACCGATAGCGGACCCAAAGAACCCAATCAACTAAAGCCACAAGCCATTGAAAATATTTTTACCTTAATGAAAGTCCTCTCTACCGAAGCGACTTACCAACATTTTAATGAACTCTATAATACCTGCCAAATTCGCTATGGCGATATGAAAAAACAACTGGCAGAAGATGCTATTGTTTTTTTACAACCTCTTCGGGAGAAAATAAAAGAAATACATGCAGATAACGCATATTTAAGAAGAGTGGTAAAAATTGGAGCTGAAAAAGCGCGTGAAAGTGCTTCCAAAACAATAAAAGAAGTAAGACAAATTCTAGGGTATAAAGAATTTTAATAAATAATGATCTTTTTAAATCCCATACTCCCATGAAACCTGTTAAGGGACTAATCCCTTTTGCTATCTGGTTAATACGATTAACGATTGTATTTTTTATTTTTACCGAATTTTTAAAACCCTTGAAAACATTCAATTTTACAAGTATTCGGTTTTATGCATCTATTGCCTTTTATTTATTTGCATCTTTGCTTCTTATAGGTGGTTTTATGAAAAAGCCGAGTATTACTGTTTTGTCGGGATTAATGCTTTTTCTAGCATCTGTTTATGAAATAATTATCCGATCATCATCGGGCATTCTCTCTGAAATTGCTCAATTTTCGGTAATTGCAACAATATCTTTCTATTTTTTTACTGCAGGAAATAAAAAATAATGGCGGAACCTATCTGTACAGCAATAATCCCTGAAAAGGCTGTTTTAATTGGACTCATCACATCTAAACAGGATGAAAACAGCGTGAGAGAATATTTAGACGAATTATCATTTTTAGTTGATACTGCAGGCGCTATTCCGGTACATCGTTTTATACAACGTTTAGAAATGCCCGATTCGCGCACCTATGTTGGCTCAGGAAAGTTAGCAGAAATAAAATTTTTTATTAAAGAAAATAAAATTGAGGTCGCTATTTTTGATGATGAACTAAGTCCTTCTCAAATTCGAAATGTTGAGAATGAACTGGAATGTAAAATACTTGACAGAAATAATCTAATCTTATACATTTTTGCTAAACATGCTAAAACGGCTTATGCTAAAACACAGGTTGAATTAGCACAATATGAGTATTTGCTTCCGCGTTTAACACGTATGTGGACCCATTTATCGAAACAACGCGGTGGTATTGGGTTGAGAGGCCCCGGTGAAAAAGAAATTGAAACGGACCGACGTGTAATACGCGACCGTATTTCGTTATTAAAAAATAAATTAAAAATTATTGATAAACAAATGGCAACGCAGCGTGGACATCGAGAAGGACTTGTTCGCGTAGCTCTTGTAGGATACACCAATGTAGGGAAATCTACGATTATGAATTTAATCAGTAAATCGAATATACTTGCAGAAAATAAATTATTTGCCACGCTTGATACGACTGTTCGAAAAGTTGTTATTGGGAATTTACCCTTTTTGCTTTCCGATACGGTTGGATTTATTCGTAAACTACCTGTAGGACTTGTTGAATCGTTTAAATCAACACTCGATGAGGTTCGTGAAGCCGATATATTAATACATGTGGTTGATATTTCTCATTCTAATTTCGAAGAACAAATAAATGTTGTTAATCAAACCTTAAAAGAAATTAACGCTGTTAATAAACCAACTATTTTGGTTTTTAATAAAATAGATGCATTTACTTGTGTAGAAAAAGAAGACGACGATTTAACCCCATTAACAAAAGAAAACATAACCCTGGCAGATTTACGCAAAACCTGGATTTCGAAAGAAAATAATTCTGAAATATTTATTTCGGCTACTCAAAAAACAAACCTGGAAGAATTAAAAATGATGTTATATCAAAAAGTGAAAGCTATTCATATTACCCGGTATCCTTACGATTATTTCCTTTTTTAACTAATTATTTAATGGAAAAAATACTAAGAATTTAGTTCCCTTGTTTAAATTTTTCACTTCTAATTTCCCTTGTATTTGTTCGGTTAGTAAACACACTAATTGCAAACCCAGACTATCGGTATTCTTATAATCAAAATTTGCAGGAAGGCCTTTACCATTATCATCTAACGACAATACTAAAGTTTTATCATCTTTTTTATCTAATAAAATATTTATTTTTCCTTTAGACATCCCTTCAAATGCATATTTAAAAGAATTAGATGTTAATTCATTAATAATTAGTCCTAAAGAAATAATGGTATCGATATTAATTTGGTATTTTTTTATATTTATATTATATTCTATTTCTTGATTTGAAGACCTGAAAGAAGAATACAGATACTCAAATAAATTATAAACATATTCTGAAAAATCTATATTAGAAAAATCTTTAGTTTGATATAATTTCTCGTGAATGAGTGCCATTGTTTTAATACGACTTTGGCTATCGTGAAGAATACTTACTATTTTTTTATTTTTAACAAAAGAAGATTGTAGATTTAACATACTAATAATAACCTGCATATTATTCTTTACGCGGTGATGAACTTCTTTTAATAAAATTTCTTTTTCCATTAATTGCTGATTTATCAACTCCTCCGCTTTGGTTCGTTCTTCAATTTCAACTAATAAATTTGTGTTGGTTCGTTCCAGTTCAATCGTTCTTTCTTTTACTATATTTTCTAAATCGGCATTCAGTTTTACTAATTCTTCTTCAGCTACTTTACGGTCGTTAATATCCTGAACAGCACCGTACATACGGACAACTCTTTTTTCTTTTTTGTCCCATACCGGATGTGCATACGCTCTTACCCAACGTATTTCTCCATTTTTCTTAATAAACCGAAATTCATCAATATTCGGAGTATTACTTTCTGATATATTTTTAATATTTCTTTCACTTCTATTTAAATCATCGGGGTGTACTAATGCATTAAATCCACCAATAGCTTTACATTCCTCTATAGTATATCCGGTCATTTTTTCAAATGCACCCCCTATCCATTCCATTTCGTGAGATCCATCTTTTTTTATTTCTGCGGTAAACATATAATCGGTGGTAATAGATGAAATAAGACGATACCGTTCTTCGCTGATACGTAATTTTTCCTCAGAAAGAACTCGTTCTTGCCACATTTTTTTTATTTCGATTGCATATAAAATAGCTTGTTGTAAGCGTTTATAATTATCTTTTAGCACATAATCAACCGCTCCTGATTTAACGGCTTCAGCAGCCGTTTCTTCATTAATAGAGCCGGTGAAAATAATAACAGGTACTAATGGAGCGTGTTCTTTTGTTAAACGGATAACATCTAATCCGGTAAACAAAGGCATTAAGTAGTCGGAAATAATTAAGTCTGGTTGAAAATTAGGTATTGCTTTTAAAAAATCATCCGGATTATCAACACTTTGAAAGTTGAATGTTTCGATAATTTTTTTTATTTCTCTTACTGCAAGCTCTACATCGTTGGGTTGGTCCTCAACAATAAGTATTCGCATGGATTTATCCATAATTTTTATTTTTTTGGTGATTGATTTACAACTAACCAGTACATATCCAAACTATTTATAGTACTACAAAAACTATCGAAGTCGACCGGTTTAACTACATAACTGTTAGCACCATATTCGTATGCTTTTTTAATATCCGGGTCTTCTACTGAAGAGGTAAGCATAACCACCGGAATATGTCGAAGGTTTTCATCAGCCTTAACTATCTTTAATATTTCTAACCCATTTACTTTGGGTAATTTAATATCTAGAAAAATTACTTTGGGTATATGATTATTCTGGTCGGTGTATTGATTTCGGGAATATAAAAAATCCAATGCTTCTTCTCCGTCGTAAACAATAAATATTTCGTTGGCAATATGATTTTTTTTCAACGTTCGCATGATTAGCTCAGCATCTTGCGGATTATCTTCTACCAACAAAATATCAATAGAATTGAATTTGTTCATAACTGAATATGTTTAGGGATTAAAAAATAAAATGTAGTTCCTTTTTTTATTTCGCTCTCAGCCCAAATACGACCATCGTGACGTGCAATAATCCGTTGCACAATAGCCAATCCGACTCCTGTTCCTTGGAAATCTTTCGGATTGTGAAGCCGTTGAAAAACACCAAATAATTTATCAATATATTTCATATCAAAGCCGGCTCCGTTATCTTGAATTGAATAAATTATTTCATTTTTATTCTGTATACAACTTATATTAATTTCTATTTTTTCTTTTTTAGCAGAAAATTTAAATGCATTCGATAATAAGTTTATCCATACCTGTCGTATTAAACCAATATCAACTTTAACCGGAAGGAGATCTGCTAACACAAAATGAACCTCTTTGTCGGGATATTGTTTTTTCGTTTCCTCAAAAATCTGTTGAGCCATTTGTTTCATATTCACTAACGATAAATGCATAGCCGTGCGACCCAGTCTAGAAAATTGAAGTAGGTCATCTATCAACTGTCCCATTCGAATTGTTTCATTCAAGATAATATTGCCTAAACGTTTTCCTTCCTCATCAAATTTTTCAAAGTAATCTTCAAAAAGAATTTTTGTAAATCCGCTAATCGCTCTTAAAGGAGCTCTTAAGTCGTGAGAAACTGAATATGCAAAAGCCTCCAGTTCTTTGTTGGCATTTTCTAGCTGGGTAGTTCTTTTTTCTACTCTATCTTCGAGTGTTTGATTTAAAACAAGTATTTGTCGCTCTATTTCTTTTTGTTTAGTAATATCCATTAAAGCGATACTTATCCCAAATATTTTTCCATTATTATCGCGTAAAGGCGTATAATTTCCGAAGACATTTATAATCTTTCCTTTTTCAAATTCAAGTTCATAATATACATTAATGGTTTTTTCTTCAATTAAGCATTGATCTTTAAAAGCCTTATGTTTTTTAAACAATTCCGGTTCAAAATGTTCTTCAAACTTATGATTTTCTATTAAATCCAGAGATAGCTTAAACGTTTTTGTATAATATTGATTTGCTATTAAATAATTTCCTTCTAAATCAACAACTGCAAGCCATATATTTAATGAATCTATCATGGAACGGAGGAGTAACCGACTTTTTTTAACTTCTTCTTCCGCTCTTTTTCTCTCTGAAATATCGCGCATAAAAACCAAATTTGCTTTCTCTTCTTTATATGTATAAACAGAAGAAACTATTTCAAAAGGTACTTTCTCCCCGTTTTTTTTATGTGCGTATGTTTCATATCTAATCGGTTTTATTTCTCCTTCCATTCTTTTTTTATGATATGCTAATACTTTCTCTCGCTCTTCAACTGCAACAAAATCGATAAAACTTTTACCTATTAATTCCTCTTCGGTATAACCCGATAATTCTATTAACACGTGATTTACATATTGAACCAAACCATCTTTTAAAATAACAATGCTATCGGTAGCAGATTCTATTAATAAACGATATTTTTTTTCGCTTTCTTCGAGCGTTTTGGTTATTCTTTTTTGTTCGGTTACATCGTTCTGGCTAGCCCACATTCTTTTTAAGTATCCTTCTTCAATTATACCGAAAATATTATTTGATACATACATCTTATTTCCGTTCTTATCAATTTCATCGGTAACCTCATTTACTATTCGGTAATTACTTGCTGCTACATTTGTTAATGCTGCAATATTTTCGGGATTATTATCGGAACCGTGAAATTCGGCTAATTTTTTTCCTACCAATTCATCGCCTTTAGAAAATCCATACATTTCAGCAAATTTATCGTTACAAGCACCCACATATCCATACTTATATAATGCTTTAACCTGCTCTTTTAACGATAATTTTAACGAAATTGGTTTTTCTAATTCAAAAAGATAAATACCTTCTCCGCTACATTGAACAAAACTTCGATACCTCTCTTCACTTTTAAGTAACGCCATTTCTACTTTTTTTCTTGCCGAAATATCATGAAAAAAAACACTAATACCGATACGTGTCGGTGTAATTGTGTTTTCAAGCCATTGATCATCTAACGGATTATATTCTTCAATATTAATCGGTATTTTTGTTTTCATCACCTTTTCGTAATATTTTCGAAAAGGCATTCCTATTGCTTCAGGAAATTCTTCCCAAATATTTTTTCCTATAATTTTTTTGGGATCTCTTTTAAAAATATGCCCTGCTTTGGCATTCATATATACAAAGCACCAATTTTTGTCTAGAGAAATAAAAGCATCCGACATAGATTCCAATACATCAACTATATGATCCCTTTCTACGCCTATTTTATCGCTTAACTCTTTTTGTTCGGTAATGTTTCGCGAAAACATGGCTACTTTATCTACTTTCCCGTCTTTTTCTACTACGGGAGAAATAGAAACTTCGAACCATTGGTTGTTATAATGATCGGTAAAACGAACTGCTTTTTTTGTTTTAATAACATTCTGTGTATATTTTAACCTTTCTATAAAAATAGGTTCCGGCAAAATTTTATTAGCAGATTGACCGATAAGATGTTTGGTTTTTTTATCCCAACGTGCTAATAAGGTTTTATTTCCATTAATAAATTTTCCTTGATTATCAACTATTCCGATAGCATCTAGACTAGAATCGAAAATGGCTTGCAACAAAGCCAATGAATTTTGTTTTTCCTTTTCACTATTTTTCCGATCGGAAATATCACGAATAAATGCAATAATATATTTATTGTTATCAATAGTAATATTATTTAAAACAATTTCTACCCAAAAAACTTTCCCCTTGGAGTTTTGAACAATCCATTCAAAAACCTGTTTTCCTTCTTTCGCTGTTTTCGATAATTTACGATTAAACTCTTTGTCGGTATACGGTTTTATATCGCTACAAATATTGGAAATATTACATGTTAACGCATGTTTAATGGAACAATTAAACATTTTGCACATTAAACGGTTTACATAAACTATTTTTTTCGATTTTTTTTCAACGATGAACAAGGCATCATGAATAGAATC
>ERZ1645192.2268-NODE-2268-length-15931-cov-12.112749_pt1 | contig 15931 bp, 9 predicted proteins | sample MGYA00575354_ERZ1645192 | MGnify/ENA primary metagenome ERZ1645192 (study PRJEB40844, sample SAMN11349763) | freshwater sediment metagenome | isolation source: river sediment | host: Sediment | place: India: Faizupur Khadar , New Delhi | collected 2017-02-21 ... | reverse complement strand
CATGCCGTGGCGCTCGCCTGGTCGATGAAGAACCACTACGGCATCGAGCCGGGCGAAGTGTTCTGGGCGGCGTCCGACGTGGGCTGGGTCGTCGGCCACTCCTACATCTGCTACGCTACGCTGCTCTACGGCGCCACCACCATCGTCTTCGAGGGCAAGCCGGTCGGCACCCCCGATCCGGGCACCTTCTGGCGCATCATCTCGGAGTACAAGGTCGCCGGCTTCTTCACCGCGCCGACCGCCTTCCGCGCCATCAAGAAGGAAGACCCGAACGGCGAGTTCCTGAAGAAGTACGACATCTCCTCGCTGCGCAACCTGTTCCTGGCCGGCGAGCGCGCCGATCCGGACACGGTGAAGTGGGCGGAGGAGAAGGTCGGCGTGCCGGTGATCGATCACTGGTGGCAGACCGAGACGGGTTGGGCGATCGCCGGCAACCCGGTCGGCCTCGGCCTCCTGCCGGTCAAGCACGGCTCGCCGACGGTGCCGATGCCGGGCTACGACGTGCAGATCGTCGACGACGGCCTGCACCAGATGAAGCCGGGCGAGATGGGCTCGATCGTCATCAAGCTGCCGCTGCCGCCCTCGTGCCTGCCGACCCTGTGGAACGCCGACCAGCGCTTCACCGACAGCTACCTCGTCGACTTCCCCGGCTACTACAAGACCGGTGACGCGGGCTACATGGACGAGGACGGCTATCTCTTCATCATGGCGCGCACCGACGACATCATCAACGTCGCCGGCCATCGCCTGTCGACCGGCGGTATGGAAGAGGTCCTCGCCTCGCATCCGGACGTCGCCGAATGCGCCGTCATCGGCGTTCACGACGACATGAAGGGCCAGATGCCCTGCGGCTTCGTGGTGCTGAAGGCGGGCGTCACCAAGACGCCGGAGGAGATCGAGAAGGAACTGGTCTCGCTGGTGCGCGCCAAGATCGGCGCGGTGGCGGCGTTCAAGGTGGCGATCACCGTCGATCGTCTGCCCAAGACGCGCTCGGGCAAGATCCTGCGCGGCACCATGCAGAAGATCGCCGACCATCAGGCGTGGAACATGCCGGCGACGATCGACGACGCCTCGGTGCTCGACGAGATCGAAGCGGCGATCCGCGAACGCGGCATCGGCGTGTGAACGCAAGACCGGTGTGACGTTCGAGAGACCCGGTCGCAGCGATGCGGCCGGGCTTCTCCGTGTTTCGGGGGGCACTCATCGCACTCGCCCTCGAGCGATGCGATGGCGTGTCCTCCCCCCTCGCGGGGGAGGTGGCCCGGCGGAGCCGGGTCGGAGGGGGTAGGTCGCCGTATGGGACGAGCCGGAACAGTCGGTCTCACGCGATCGACACATGCGCCGAACTCGGGGCGACGACCCCCACCCCGACCCTCCCCTGCGAGGAGGGAGGGAGCGCGCGGAGCGGAGGGGCCGTCCCTCAATCCGCGAGCAGCGCCTCGCGCAGCGCTTCCCAGCTCGCTTCGTCCGGCGCCAGCAGAAGCCCGCCGGAGATGTCGGTCGGGCGATAGGGGGAGCCGTCGAACTTCGCCGAGAAGCCGCCGGCTTCCGTATGGATCAGGGCGCCGGCGAGATGGTCCCAGGGCATGAGCTTGCCGTAGGCGAGCAGGTGGCAGGCGCCGGTGGCGGCGAGACGGTATTCGTGGGCGGCGCAGCGGTAGTTGTAGGTGGCGGCGAGCCGGGATTGTCGGGCGGCGACGGTGTCGCGCAGACTTCCCGGCATGTAGGACCAGGAGATGCAGCCGTGCATCTCGGCGACAGGGGCGGGCGCGGCGACGCGCAGCCGCCGCGCGGGCCGGTCGTCGCGGAAGCCGAGATGGGCACCCTCGCCCTTCACCGCGGTCATGTGGCTGCCGGTCAGCGGATCGAGGATGACGCCCGCCACCGTCTCGCCGCCGGCGACGACGGCGGCCATGACGCCGAAGAGCGGCAGGCCCGAGGCGAAGTTGAAGGTGCCGTCGATCGGGTCGACGACGATGGCGAGATCGGTGGTTTCGAGGAGGCCGAGCCGGGCCGGGTCCTCGGCGACCGATTCTTCGCCGACGAAGGCCGCCTCGGGGAAGCGCGCGGTCACCGCCGCGGCGATCCGCTTTTCCGCCGCCCGATCGGCGACGGTGACGAGGTCCATCGGTCCCGACTTGGCGCCGACGTCGCCGTCGCCGAGCCGTTGGAAGCGCGGCAGGATCTCGGTGTCGGCAGCGGCGGTGAGAATGGCGAGGAGGTCGGCGAGATCGGCGGCGGCGAAGGGTACGGACATGGGGCGGCTCACTCTTCGGGTGCGTCGCCCTTCATACCCCGGCCCGTTCGTGTTCGGCAGTGCGTCGGGCGACGCGTTGCCCGAGGGGTGTCGTCGAGCGATCCGCCGTCGCCGGTCACTTCGCCGTCGTCAGCTCCAATCGGCGCACCACCTTCATCGTCTCGAGGTCGACGACGAGGATCGCAGCGCCCTTCGGTCCCTCGACGGTCACCGCCATGCGGTTGCCGTCGAGCTTCGTTTCGACCACGCGCCCACCGTCCGGCATCGGCAGTTCGGCGATCACCGGACGATCCCAGACGACGGCGGGCTTCACATCGACCTTGGTGACGCGATAGAAGATCGCCGCCAGGACGGCGACGAGGCCGAGCACCATCACGCCGGTGGACCAGAACAGCAGCCGCTTCAGTTTGGCCTGCAGGCGCAGCTGGGCGGCATCGAGGGGCTTTTCGTCGTCGTCGGCGAAATTCGGATTGGTCATCGGGGACGGGGTCTCGTGAAGGATGCGTGAGACGAAGCGCGAGCGGATGGCGCGAAAGGCGGCGGAATGGGCCGAGAGCCTCGCCGAGCCGATGCCGGTCGTCGAGGACGTCGACAGTCTCGACGAACTCGAACCGGAAGAGGCCGACGTCGCCCCGGGCGCCGGTCGGATCGAGGTCACGATCGAGGCGGGAGCCCCGGTCGAACGTCTCGACGCGGCCCTGGCGCGCCGCATCGCCACCCTGTCCCGCTCACGGCTCAAGAGCCTGATCGGCGAAGGCCGGGTGGCGATCGACGGCGCGACCGTAATCGACGCCTCGCGGAAGATCAACGCAGGCGTCCGCATCGTCGTCGATCTGCCGGCGCCGGTGCCGGCGGCGCCCGCCGCCGAGGAGATCCCACTCGACGTGCTCCACGAGGACGCCGACGTGATCGTGGTCGACAAACCGGCCGGCCTCGTCGTCCATCCCGGTGCCGGCAACACTTCCGGTACGCTGGTCAACGCGCTCCTGCATCGGTGCGCCGGCTCGCTCTCCGGCATCGGCGGGGTCGAGCGGCCGGGCATCGTCCATCGCCTCGACAAGGACACCTCCGGCGTCATGGTGGTGGCCAAGACCGACCGGGCGCACCAGAAGCTCGCCGCCCAGTTCGCCGACCATGGCCGCACCGGGCCCTTGGAGCGCGCCTATCTGGCGCTGATCTGGGGGGTGCCGAAATACACGCAGGGCACGATCACCGGCGACATCGGCCGCGATCCGCGCAATCGCCAGGCGATGGCGGTGGTGAAGGCGGGCGGGCGCGAGGCGATCACCCATTTCGAGGTGCTCGAAAGCTTCGGTGGGGCAGCGGGTGAGGGCATGGTGTCGCTGGTCGAATGCCGACTGGAGACCGGACGCACTCATCAGATCCGCGTCCACTTCGCCCACATCGGCCATCCCCTCCTCGGCGACGATCTCTACGGATCGGGCTATCGCACCAAACTCGACAAGCTCGATCGCGAGGCGCCGGAGGTGGCGGCGGCGCTCCGTGCGCTCGGCCGGCAGGCGTTGCACGCTCGCCTCCTCGTCTTCGTTCATCCGAAGTCCCGCAAGGTGATGCGTTTCGAGAGCGACATGCCGCCTGACATGGAACGGCTGATCGAAGCCCTGCGGGAGCTCGGGTGACACAACCCGACGACGTCGCTTCGTAGACCTCCGATCGTGCGAGACTCCATCACAGGCCAAGTGGTGGAACGGCGGTCGCGCGTGCGACTCGGCTGTGCCGGACGCGGGCGCGTCTCGCCGGATTTCCCGTGTATCGTATATTCACGATCTCTGTTATTTTTACCCAGTAGCTTTCCATCTGAAATTCGAGTTTGTATCAGTTTTCCCTTCCAATATTATGATTGCTGAATTTTCGTGCAGTTTTTGACAAGAATTTCATTTTATGAACCTCGACATTAACTTTTGTTTAACCTTGTATCACGCCAAATTGGCAGGAAATCGTCGGGTAACCTATTCTTGGAGACGGCGTCCATGTTTTATTCGGATTGGAAAATGATCTGGAAGGTGGTGAGCCTTCTGATGCTGCTCGGTGTCACCGCGCTCGGTGGTGCCTATTATGCCGCATGGCAGATGGACGTCATCGGCGATCGCTATGAAGCTCTGTTGAACGGGCCGGCCAAGGCGACCCGGAACGTCAGCCGCGCCAGTCGTTTCATCGTGCTCGAGGATGCGGCGATCTATCGGGCGGCGACGGCGACGGCGGAGGCCGACGTCCAGGCGGCGATCAAGGCTCGCGAAGACGCGGCGAAGTCGTTCGACGGGACATTGGCCGATACGCTCAAACTGGTTCCCGACTTCGCGGTGAAGATCGAGGAACTGCGCAAGGCGCGCGACGATACCGCCACGGGGGTCTGCGGCCCGGTGATCCGCGCGGCGGCCGACAAGAGCGACCCGAACAACGCCGCCAAGGCGATCGCGGCGCTGCGGTCGACCTGTGAGCCGGCCATGCTGGGCCTGATCAAGCGGCTCAGCGCCATCAACGACGAGTTCATCGCCTCGGCCGAACAGCAGGTGGCCGCGGCCGATGCGGCGACGACCTTCACCGGGCGTCTGACCCTCGGCGGCATCGCGCTCGGCGTGCTGGCGGTCATCGGTCTCGCCGTCTTCCTGGTGCGTCGCGGTATCTGTGCGCCGATGACCGGCATGATGACGATGATGGAGGCGATGGGCCGCGGCGATCTCGGTCAGGCCGTCCCCGGCACCGCGCGTCGCGACGAGATCGGCGCCATGGCACAGTCGCTCGAGGTGTTGCGCGGTCAACTCGGGGCCGCCGAACAGGCGCGGACGGCGCAGACCAGGGCCGACGAAGCGGCGCGGACCCAAGTGGCGCGACGCCAGTCGTTGGTCGAGACCTTCGTCGGCCGCGTGACGGCGCTCGCCGCCGGCTTCGACAAGTCGTCGGGCGAGGTGGCGGACGCCGCCAAGAACCTGTCGGCGACGGCGGAGGAGACCGCCCGGCAGGCGCAGGCGGTCGGGGCGGCGGCGGAAGAAGCGGCGTCGAACGTGCAGACGGTCGCCGCCTCCTCGGAGGAGCTCGCCGCTTCGGTGCGCGAGATCAACGGCCAGATGGCGCACTCGACCAGGGTCGCCGACGCCGCCTATGCGGAGGCCGAATCCTCGCATGGCCGCATCGATCTCCTGGCGGGTGCGGCTTCGGCGATCGGCGATGTGATCAATCTGATCAAGGGCATCGCCGACCAGACCAACCTCTTGGCGCTCAACGCCACGATCGAGGCGGCGCGTGCCGGCGAAGCCGGCAAGGGCTTCGCGGTGGTCGCTTCGGAGGTCAAGCAACTCGCGTCGCAGACGGCCAAGGCGACGGACGAGATCGCCGCCAAGGTGAGCGAGATCCAGGGGGCGACCGAAGGCACGGTGCAGTCGATGAACGCCATCGTCCGCACCATCGCCGACGTCAAGCAGATCTCCGCGACGGTCGCCGGCGCGGTCGAGGAGCAGGGCGCGGCGACCGGTGAGATCGCCACCAACTGTCAACGTGCCGCCCAGGGTGCCCAACAGGTGACCGAGAACATCTCGGGTGTCGGTCGGGCGGCCGAGATGACCGGCTCGGCGGCGACGCAACTGATGTCGCTGTCCGACGGGCTCTCCGGTCAGGCGGGTGCACTGAAGCGCGAGGTGGAGACCTTCGCCCGCGATCTCGCCGCGGCGTGATCGCCACGGTTTCCCTCGCAGATGCGGCGGCGGTGGTCGAAAGGCCGCCGCCGCCGTTCCTCGTTCCGACCGGCGCAGGTGCGCGGGTCCGGGTACGCCGACTCACGCGGCGCCCGAACGTCAGGCCCGTTTCACGCCGCGCTCGATCTCGGTGACGAGATCGGGGGCGAGGCCGAGCTTCTGGGCGAGCGCGGCGAGATAGGCGCGTTCGATCGCCTGATCGGGGTCCATGGCGAGGAGCGAGGCGGCGTAGAGATGGATCGCCTCCTGCTGGTTGGTGGCGAGGCTCGCGACCCGCTCGACATCGATCGGCGCGGCGAGTTCGGTGTCGAGGAAAGCGCGCGCCGCGCCCTCCAGCGTGCCGACGCGCGCCATGATGGCGGCGCGTTCGGCGTCGTCGATGTGACCGTCGGCCTTGGCGGCCTGGATCATGGCGATGATGGTCGAGGCGGCGAGCTTCTGCTCGGCAGCCGGATCGAGATCGGGTTGCGGCGCGCCGGCAGGTTCGCCGGTCGGGGCGTTGGTCGTCTGCCAGTTCTGCCATGCCTTCCAGGCGAGACCGCCGAGGGCAGCGAGCGAACCGACCTTGACGGCGGTGCCGGCGGCCTTGCGGCCGCTCTCGGTGCCGACCATCAGGCCGAGCAGACCGCCGAGCACCGCACCGGTGGCGAGCTGGTTCTCCTTCACCAGGGTCTTGGCCTGTTCCATCTTCTCGGCGCCGACATACTCGGTGGCGGTGGCCTCCAGCGAGGAGAGGCCCTGGCCGAGGAGGTCCTTGCCTCTGGCGATGGTGTCGGAGCCGACGAAGCCTTCGACCGCCTTGGTGCCCTGGTCGATGTAGCCCTGCGCGGTGGCGGCGGCCTGCGGCCCGAGCAGCTGTTCCAGGAGCTTGGTGGCGTCGAACATGGCTTGTCCTCCGGGAAGAGCCGCCGGGCGCTCGAAAGGCGCACGTCCGCCGCGCGCGAGGCTCGCGCGCCGACCCGCGGACGAGACGGCTCGCACGATCTGACCCCGCGGCAGGGCGATTTCAAGGGGCGCGGCGGGGTGCGACGAAAAGATTCCCGGTGAGGTATTCCGCCGACGCAGGCCTCAGCCGAGCGCCTCGAGTTCGTCGATCAGGCCCTCGATGACCGAGAGGCCGATCGACCAGAAGCCGGGGTCGGTGGCGTCGAGGCCGAAGGGGGCGAGGAGCTCCCTGTGGTGGCGGGTGCCGCCGGCGGAGAGAAGGGCGAAGTACTTCTCCTGGAAGCCCTGCGGCGCCTTCTCGTAGGCGCCGTAGAGCGAGTTCACCAGACAGTCGCCGAAGGCGTAGGCGTAGACGTAGAAGGGCGAATGGACGAAGTGGGAGATGTAGACCCAGAAGGTCTCGTAGCCCTCGCCGAGGCGGATCGACGGCCCGAGGCTCTCGCCCTGCACCTCCATCCAGAAGCGGCAGATGTCGTCGGCGGTCAGTTCGCCGTCGCGCCGCGCCGCGTGGATCTTGCGCTCGAAGGTGTAGAAGGCGATCTGACGCACCACCGTGTTGATCATGTCCTCGACCTTGGAGGCGAGCATCGCCCGCTTCTCGGCGACCGACTTCGCATCCGCCAGCAGCGCCCGGAAGGTCAGCATCTCGCCGAAGACGGAGGCCGTCTCGGCCAGTGTCAGAGGGGTCGGTGCCATCAGCGCGCCATTGGGGGCGGCGAGCAGTTGGTGGACGCCGTGGCCGAGCTCGTGGGCCAGCGTCATCACGTCGCGCACCTTGCCCTGGTAGTTGACCAGGAGATAGGGGTGCGCCGAGGGCACGGTCGGGTGGGCGAAGGCGCCGGGCGCCTTGCCGGGACGGGTCGGGGCATCGATCCACGGGTTGTCGAAGAAGCGTTTGCCCAGCGCCGCGAGTTCGGACGAGAAGCGGCCGTAGGCACGAAGCACGGTGTCGCGCGCCTCGTCCCAGGGGATGGTGCGTGCCGGCGCGGTGGCGAGCGGGGCGTTGCGGTCCCAGTGTTCCAGGCGCTCCTTTCCCATCCACTTGGCTTTCAGCGCGTAATAGCGGTGGGACAGACGCGGGAAAGCGCCGCGGGCGGCTTCGACGAGGGCGGCGACCACCTCCGGCTCGACCCGGTTGGAGAGATGACGGGCGTCCGCCGGATCGGCGAACCGGCGCCACGTGTCGGAGATCTCCTTGTCCTTGGCCAGCACGTTCATGATCAGGGTGAAGATGCGCAGGTTGGCCTTGAAGGTCACGGCCAGTGCCTCGGCCGCCTCGCGGCGCTTCGTCTCGTCGGCGTCCTGAAGGCGCGACAGCGTCGCCTCGAGCGGCAGGTCCTCACCGCCGACGTGGAACCGCAGCGAGGCGACGGTCTCGTCGAAGAGGCGGGTCCAGGCGGCGGCGCCGGTGACGTATTTCTCGTGGAAGAGCTTCTCGACTTCGTCGGAGAGCTGGTGCGGCTTCTCCTTGCGGATGTCCTCGAGCCATGGGCGGTAGTGGGCGAGGCCGGCGTGTCGCGCGATCAGCGCGTCGATCGCCGCGTCGTCGATGCGGTTCAGCTCCAGTTCGAAGAACAGGAGATGGGTCGAGGCGCGGGTGATCCTGTCCTGGATGTCGCCGTAGAACTTGGCGCGGACGGGATCGGTGGTGTCGCCGCAGTAGACGAGGCCGGCGTAGGAGCCGATGCGGCCGAGCCGATCCTGCAGCGCCTCGTAGTCCTTCACCAGCGCGAGGAGAGCGCTCGCGTCGCCCCCGGCCGCCAGACCGGCGAGTCGGCCCTTGGCCCTCGCCTCGAAGCTCTCGGCATCCGCCAGACCGCGGGCCAGATCGCCGGTCAGTTCCGGGCCGTCCATCGCGGGGTAGAGGTCGGCGAGGTTCCATTCCGGCAGGGCACCGAAGGGGGAAGCCGCGGGCACGGCGTTCTGATCGCGGACGACGGTGGGAAGGCGGTTCATGAGGTGGCGCGGCTCCGAACGAAGGGCGGCGGCGGTCGCGGAGCGACGCGCGGCGATCCCCTTCCATATCGGGAGAGCCGCAGCGGCTTCAACCGTCGAGATGGCGGTGTCGTGACGACGGGCGGGGTGAAGGTGGTGCGGGCGGGGGCGGTGTGGCGGTGCGGTGACGCTGCCGTCCGGGTGGATCGCGGGGAGGACGCCGGTGCGATGCCGGTTCCGTCCCAGCGTGAACGGGCCCGTTAACCTCTGATCAACCTCGTGCCGCGACGATCGACTCGATTCGAGACACCGCATCAAGCACAGGGAAAGACATGGGCGAGCGCATTCTCGTCGTCGACGACGATCCGATCCAGCGACGGCTCCTGGAAGAGGCGGTCCGCCGCTTCGGACATTCGCCGGTGGTCGTCGACAGTGGGGTCGAGGCCCTGCGGGTTCTGACCTCGCCGGAGGGACGGACGATCTCGCTGGTCATTCTCGATCTGGTGATGCCCGATCTCGACGGCATGGGGGTGCTCGGCGAGTTGCGCAAGGCGGAGATCGCCGTTCCGGTGATCGTGCAGACCAGTCACGGTGGCATCGACGTGGTGGTCTCGGCGATGCGGGCGGGCGCCTTCGACTTCGTGGTCAAGCCGATCTCGCCGGAACGGCTGCAGGTGTCGGTCGTCAACGCGCTCAAGTTCGCTTCGCTCGAGGAGGAAGTGGTCCGGACGCGGCGGACGGTTTCGGGCACCCTCACCTTCGACGATCTCGCCACCTCGTCACCGGCGATGGAGCGGGTGATCCGCCTCGGGCGACGCGCGAGCGCTTCGCAGATCCCGATTCTGATCGAGGGGGAGAGCGGGGTGGGCAAGGAGCTCATCGCCCGCGCCATCCAGGGCTCGTCGGATCGGCGGGCCAGGCCCTTCGTCACGGTGAATTGCGGGGCCATCGCCGAGAACCTCGTCGAGTCGATCCTGTTCGGCCACGAGAAGGGCGCCTTCACCGGCGCCGTCGACAGACACGTCGGAAAATTCCAGGAGGCCCACGGCGGTACGCTCTTCCTCGACGAGGTCGGAGAGTTGCCGCCCGAGATCCAGGTGAAGCTCCTGCGCGCCATCCAGGAGGGCGAGATCGAGCCGGTCGGGGCGCGGAAGTCGGTCAAGGTCGACTTCCGCCTGATCTCGGCGACCAATCGCTCACTGCTCGATCTCACCAAGGCGGGTCGATTCCGCGAGGACCTCTACTACCGACTCAACGTCTTCCCCATCTGGGTGCCGCCGCTTCGGGAGCGCAAGGAGGACATTCCGGAGTTGGTCCGGACCTTCGTCACCCGCTTCGCGGCGGAAGAGGGGCGCCGACGGATCATCGGCGTTTCGGCCGAGGCGATGGCGCTGCTCGAGCGCTACGACTGGCCGGGCAACGTCCGTCAGCTGGAGAACGCGGTGTTCCGTGCCGTCGTGCTCTCCGACGGTGATCTGCTCGGCGTCGACGAATTCCCGCAGATCGCCGCGCAGGTCGGTCCGGTGGCGATCGACGGGCGGCGGGCGGTGTTCGTCACCGGCCCGGCCGTCACGGCGACGAGCGAGTCGGTGTCGGCTCAGGTCTCGTCGCTGCCGCGGCTCGTCGCAGGTGGGGCCGGCGAGGCGGCGATGTCGGGTTGGTCGCCGAACCCGGCCGGGCTCACTACCGGCTCCGGACCGGCGCCCTTCGGTTTCCTGCGGTCGCTCGACGAGACCGGCCACGTTCGCGATCTCGCCGCGATCGAAGAGGAGATGATCCGCGTCGCCATCGATCATTACGGTGGACGGATGACGGAAGTGGCGCGACGGCTCGGAATCGGTCGCTCGACGCTCTATCGCAAACTCAAGGAATATGGTTTGGAGGAAGGGGCGAACGTGGAGGCGGCGGAGTGATCCGGAACGCGAGCAACTGCTCGCGGCTTCGTGTATCGACTGTTCCTCACGTCGCGTAACATTCTTCCATGGTCCCGATCTCGACTCGCGACGCGTCCGGGGAGCGCACGACATGACATCGTCCGGCTGGTCCTCTCTCCTGGTGGGAACGATCCTGGCGACGACCGCCTACGGACCGGCTTTCGGCGAAGAGGCCGGGTTCGTGCCGACGTCGGCGAGGCAGGAGATGCCGATCGGCTCGACCGCCGACCTCGTCGTCGATCAGGACGTGCTCGCCGCGGCGATGATCGATGCGGCACGCGCCGGCGATCGCGTCACCGACGAGATGGTCGATCGGATCCTGACCGGTGCGATCTTCGCGATCACCCCGGGTCCGAGCACCGGCGGCCTCACCGAGGTTCGTGCGCCGTCGACGGGTGGTCTCACCGAGCCGAAGCCGGCGCCCGAGCCCCTGCGCGCGAAAGCGACGCCCACGGCGGCCCCGGCGGCGAAGAGCGAGCCGACGAAGTCGACGGCGACCGCGTCGGTGACGCCGGCCGCGGTGACGGAGGGATCCGCGGCGGCCGGCTCGGCTGCGGTGGAGAAACCCGCCGCGTCGGGTGAGCCTTCGGGAACGGCCGCGGCCGCTCCGATCGAAACACCTTCGGCCGCTCCGGTCGAAGCGTCGGTCGCGCCTTCGGCCGCTCCGGTCGAGGCTGCGGTCGCGCCGACTCCGGTGACGCCGACCGATGCCGTCGCAGCGCCGGACAAGGCCGCCGAGATCGCGCCGGTCGGCGAGGCGACGAAGCCGACCGACACGGCCGCGGTAGCGCCGGCAGCCGACACGACGTCCGCCCCGGTCACCGCCGGTGCGGTGCCGGTGGATACGGCACCGACCGCCGTCGCCGCCGTCGATCCGGCGTCGACTCCGTCCTATTCCACCGCGTCGGAACCGACGGTGAAACCCGCCGAGTCCGCGACCACCGCGCCGGCTTCCACGGCCGAGCCCGTCAAGGCCGAGCCGGCCGGCACCGCCTCGGTCGCCACGCCGCCGCCCGCCGTCGCCACGCCCGCCGCTCCGACGCCCTCGGTCGTCGCGACCCCGGCTCCGGTGCCGGCCGTGCCGTCGACGGTGAACACCGACGCGGCGATCGCCGCCACGCTCGCTGCCGAGCAGGCCGCCGCGGCGCTGAAGGCGGCTCTCGAAGAGATCCAACCGCGCGCCGGCACGGTGGAGGAGCGGGCCGATCGGGCGGCGCTTCTCGCCTTCCATGCCAACCGCGCCTTCCTACCGCTGTTCGTCGATGCCCTGGGCACCACGGATCGCGGGCGGGCGGTTCGGACGGTGCTGGCGCGCGCCGACGTCGACGGGCTCGAGCCGCGTGCCTATCGCCTGCCGCTGGTCGGAGCCGGGCTCTCGCCGGAAGCGCGGGCCAAGGCGGAGATCGAGTTCGGACTGACGGTGGTGCGCTACGCCCGCCATCTGCAGAGCGGACGGTTCGAACCGCGCCGGGTGCACGAACTGGTGACGCCGAAGGCGCCGAAGACCGAGGCGAGCGAGGTGCTCGACCGCCTCGCCGGTACGACCGCCGTCGCCGACGTGCTCGCCGCCTACGCGCCGCCGCATCCGGGATACCTCCGATTGAAGGCGCTGCTCGCCGAGCTGCGCTCCGCCGGCGAAGACCAACCGATGGTGATGGTTCCGGCCGGGCCGTTGTTGAAACCCGGTCAGAAGGACGCCCGCGTCGCGTTGCTGCGCGAACGGCTCGGGGTCACCGGCGTGGTCTCGGATGCGGAGGTCTTCGATCCGACGTTGGCCGAGGCGGTGATGACGTTCCAGCGCGACCGCGGCCTCGCCCCGACCGGCAAGGTCGGGCGGGAGACGGTGTCGGCGCTCAACGACGAGAAGACCGGAACGACGGCGCGGATCGCCGACGTCGTCTCCAACATGGAGCGGTGGCGCTGGCTGCCGCACGATCTCGGCGAAATGCACGTCTTCGTCAACACCGCCGATTTCCACCTCGACGTGATGAAGGACGGCCGATCGATCCACCATGCCAAGGTGATCGTCGGCAAGCCGTCGAATCCGACGCCGATCTTCTCCGAGGACATGCGCCACGTCGTGGTCAATCCCTACTGGAACGTGCCCTATTCGATCGTCAAGAAAGAGATGATCGGCAAGGCGCAGTCGACCGCCGGCGGAGCGCTGGCGCGCGGCGGCTGGGAGGTCGAAGTCGGGCGCCACCGGGTCGATCCGACCACCGTCGACTGGTCGACGGTCGACGCCTCGAAGGTCACCATCCGGCAACGGCCGGGCGACGGCAATGCGCTCGGCAACATCAAGTTCCTCTTCCCCAACCAGCATGCGGTCTATCTGCACGACACCTCGTCGCGCAGCTTGTTCGCCCAGAAGTTCCGGGCGCTCAGCCACGGATGCGTGCGCGTACACGAGCCCTTCTCCTTCGCCGACGCGGTGTTGTCGGAGGAGCCGGAAAAACTCGACGGTGCCAAGCTGAAGAAGATGATCGGCGGTGGCGAGAAGACCATCAACCTGAAGCGTCTGGTGCCGGTGCACATCACCTACTTCACCGCCTGGGTCGACGATGCCGGTCAGTTGCAGACCCGGCCGGACATCTACGGTCACGACGCGCGGGTGAAGCGACTGCTGGAGCTGTGATGCGGTGAAGGTGCCGGGGTGCGATCGTCTCGCCCGTTCCGTGTCGATCCCGTATCGGCGAGATGTGCTCGGCGACCGACGTCCACTTCTTCTGGCGGTTCCTACGTATTTGCGACCGCGGCGCGGAGTCCTATCCTCGTGCGCCAAGGATACCGGGGAGACAACTTCCCGATCCGGGGCGGTCAAGGTAAAAGATTCATTAACCGTTTCCGGAGAAAGTGGGCCGTGGTGACGGTACGCCGCCGAAAGGCCATCTTCGGTCTTTCATCTCGCGACGTTCCGTGAAAAGACTCCCGAGGGTCGGTCGAGGCGCATGTCGATGGGTAAACGCCGCAAGGTGGTGAGGTTCCTCGCCGGAACGTGTCTCGTCGCGGGATCGTCCGGCGCCGCCCTGGCGGAAGTCCGCTCGCTGTCGTTCATCAACACCCACACGCAGGAACGCGCTTCGATCGTGTTCAAGCGCGACGGCGTCTACGACCAGAACGGGCTCAGAGAACTCAATCGTATGCTGCGCGACTGGCGCCGCAACGAAGTGACGCGCATGGATCCGTCGCTGTTCGACCTCGTCTGGGAGGTCTATCGCGACAGTGGCTCGAGCCAGCCGATCCACATCGTCTCGGGCTATCGCTCGCCGACCACCAACAACGCCCTGCGTTCGCGTTCGCGTGGTGTGGCCAAGTTCTCCCAGCACATGCTGGGCAAGGCGATGGACTTCTATCTGCCGGACGTGAACCTCTCGCATCTGCGCGAGATCGGCATGAAGAAGCAGTACGGTGGCGTCGGCTTCTACCCGACGTCCGGCTCGCCCTTCGTCCACATGGACACCGGGTCGGTGCGCGCCTGGCCGCGCATGACCCGCGAGCAACTGGTGCGCCTCTTCCCCGATGGCAAGACCGCCCATCTGCCGGCCGACGGCACCCCGCTCTCGGGCTACCAGACGGCACTCGCCGAGGCCGAGGCGCGCAAGTCGCGCGGCGGGTCGGCTTCGTCGTCGTCGGGTGGTGGGTTGCTCGCCGCGCTGTTCGGTGGCGGATCGTCGTCGTCCGGTTCCCATTCGGCGGCGAGCGACGAGGACGAGGAAGGTGCCGCTCCGGCGCCGCGTCGGGTCCAGGAACTGCGTCAGGGACCGCTGCCGTCGTCGAAGACCGTGGTGGCGCGCGCCGAGGAGACACCGCCCGGTGTCGGCGGAGTGCCGGTCTATCGGTCGAGCCCCAAGCCGGTGCAGCCGCAGGTACGGCTCGCCGAGGTCGAACTGCCGACGGAGCGCCAATCGGTGGCGCCGGCCGCGGCGGCGATGCCGACCGTGGCGGCCAAGGGGTCGCTGGTCGGACTGCCGATGCCGCAGCCCTCGCCGCGATCGATCGCGGCCGCCGGTCAGCCGCTGCCGTCACGTTATGGTCCGGCAGCGGACACGACCCCGCCCGGTTGGGTCCGCGGCCCGAGCGGCCGGCCGGCCGGCGAAGCGGCGCCACTCGCGTCGCAGCAACTCGCCGCCGTCGCCGTCGAGCCGTCACGCGGTACGCCGATCGCGGTGCCGTTGCCGACGGCCCGTCCGGGGTCGGAGCGGGCGATGACGGTGGTCGCCGATCCGTCGCGAGGGACGCCCCTCGCCGTCGCCCTGCCGCGTCCGCGTCCGGGTGGGCCGCTGCGCGTCGCCGGGCTCGAAGGGGCGGGCGATGCGGCGCAGGCCTTCTCGTCGCTCACCGGCGAACGTGACGAACCGACCATCGCGCTGGGCTACGCGCCGGCCAAGGGGCCGGAGGTCGGAGGGTTCGCCACCGCCTCGGTGCCGCCGTCCGCGGCGACGCCACGAGCGGCGGGCGCCTACCAGACGGCCTCGCTCGGGGCCGACGCGCGTGATCCGGCCGCTGCCGCCGCACGCTTCGGGGCGCCGTCGTCGGCCACCGCCGCGGCGTTGGCGCGGGCCGCGTTCCAAGCCGGCAAGACCGACCGCATGGCGTCGCTGACGGCGCCGGTGCCGATCGGCAAATCCGATCGGGCGTCCGAGCTCAAGCTCTACGACGGTTCCGGGTCGGTCGCCGGCGAGAGCTTCGCCCACCTGCGTCATCCCGACCAGCAGAACCTCGCGGCGCTCTTCGACAAGCCGAGTTCGACGCTCGCCGGCGGTTTCGGCGCGTCGGTCGACGAACTTCGGGCCTGGCGGTTCACCGGCCCGGCGATCGTGGCGCTTGCGGTGCGATCCACCGAGTGAGGCCCGTCTCAACCGAGTGATGCCCGTCGCAGCGGTGGGGAACGTGAAACGGCGCCCGAGGGGGCGCCGTTCGTCGTTTCGGGCGGGAGATCGATCGCCCGGCCTCGGGCGGAGGCCTCAGTCGGAGACGCGGCCGTAGCCCATGCCGAGGGCCTGCATGTAGAGCTCGAGCAGCGCCTCCATCTCCTCGCGCTCGGACTTGTCCTGTTTGCGGATGCGGATGACCTGACGAAGGATCTTGGTGTCGTAGCCGTTGGCCTTGGCCTCGGCGTAGACGTCCTTGATGTCGTCGGCGATGGTCTG
>ERZ1645192.2263-NODE-2263-length-15953-cov-11.600642_pt1 | contig 15953 bp, 12 predicted proteins | sample MGYA00575354_ERZ1645192 | MGnify/ENA primary metagenome ERZ1645192 (study PRJEB40844, sample SAMN11349763) | freshwater sediment metagenome | isolation source: river sediment | host: Sediment | place: India: Faizupur Khadar , New Delhi | collected 2017-02-21 ... | reverse complement strand
CGGCCGTTCATCATCATGCTGCGCTCCAGGTTGACCTTGTCGCCGGGTTGCAGCAATCCCAGGTTCGACTTGATCAGGGTCTCCCTGATGGCCGTCACCCGGTAGGTGAGGGTCTCCCTGTCGACGGCCACCACCGTCAGGCATACCCCGTTATGCGACAGACTCTGGTCTACCTTCAGCGCTCCGGCATGCTGCCAGTATATCGTGAAATGGACATTCTCCATCTCTTTCTCTATGGCCTTCACCACACCTGTTCCTTCGACAATTCCTGAAAACATATCGTTTACTATTAATGGTCAGTTTTTCATCTCCCACTCTGCGCCCTCTTTGCGGTCCTTGACGATGATCCCGATTTTAGCCAGTTCATCACGGATATAATCGGACGTGGTCCAGTCCTTGTTGGTCTTGGCGCGGCTTCTGACCTGGAGGGTGAGCTCCACCAGTTGCCTTATCGTGTCGGAACCGGCGCCGCTGTTCTCTTCCGCTTTAAGTCCGAGAATGTCAAAAAGGTATACCCTGAACAGAAGCCGGAGCCGTTCAAGGTCACTGAAAGTGATGGTCTCTTTTCCGTCGCTGATCAGGTTAATCAGTCTGACCCCTTCGAAGAGATGGGCGATGAGGATGGGGCTGTTGAGGTCATCGTTCATGGCGTTACGGCAGTTCTCCTCAAGGGTGCCGATCTCTATGGAAGTGGTTTCTGATACCGGCAGTTTTTCGAGGAGGGAGGCCGCCTTCATGAGGCGTTCCAGCCCTTTTCCGGCCGATACGAGGGCTTCGTTGGAGAAGTCGAGGGTACTGCGGTAATGGGCTTGCAGGATGAAAAAACGGATCGTCATAGGCGAGTAGGCTCCAGTAAGCAGGGGGTGCTTACCGCAGAAGAGCTCGTCGAGGGTGATGAAATTCCCCAGGGAGCGGGCCATTTTCTGGCCGTTGATGGTGATCATGTTGTTGTGCATCCAGTACCGCACCGAGGGGTGACCCAGTGCCGCGGTCGACTGGGCAATTTCACATTCATGATGGGGAAATTGCAGATCCATCCCTCCACCGTGGATGTCAAAGACCTCACCCAGGTATTTGGTGCTCATGGCTGAGCATTCGAGGTGCCAGCCCGGGAACCCCATTCCCCATTCCGAAGGCCACTGCATGATATGCTCGGGGCTTGCCTTTTTCCAGAGGGCAAAATCAAAGGGATTCCGTTTTTCCTGCTGCCCTTCAAGACGCCGGGTATTGGCCAGCATCTCCTCCAGGTTCCGTCCCGAGAGAATGCCGTAACGGTGATCTTTGTTATAGCGCAGGACATCGAAATAGACCGATCCATTGACCTCGTAGGCGTATCCCTGCTCCAGGATCCTGCGGATCATCACCTGTTGTTCGATGATATGACCCGAGGCCCGGGGCTCAATGGTGGGAGGCAGGGTATTGAGTTCTTCCATATTGCGATGGAAGGTATTCATGTATTTCTGGACCACCTCCATGGGTTCGAGCTGCTCGAGGCGCGCCTTTTTGGCGATTTTATCCTCTCCGCTCTCCTCCGTCTCATCCTCCAGATGGCCTACATCGGTGATGTTCCTGACATAGCGGACTTTAAAGCCCAGGTGGAGCAAGTAGCGGTAAAGGAGGTCAAAAGTGATCGCTGGCCGTGCATGCCCCAAATGGGCATTGGAGTAGACCGTGGGACCACAGACATACAACCCGGCCTTCCCCGCGATGAGCGGCTCGAAGGGCTCTTTTGTACGGCTTAATGAATTGTAAAGGGTCAACGGTTGTTCCATGTTTTAAGAATCTTTTTGATGGATAGTGATTCAGACCAGCCCGGTTTATTCGGGTTGCCTTGCGCTGCCTGGTTTCACTTCTGCTTTCTCCTGTTTCACTTCTGCATTCTCCTGCTTCCCTTCGGAATCGCCAGGCTCCATCGCGCTGACTTCGGCTGTACTGCCGCCGGCAGTCTCCTCTTTTTTCAGGGGATGATCATTGAAGAAGTTCTTGTAGAACAGAAGGATAGAAAAGATACCAATGGTAATGGAGGAGTCGGCAATGTTGAAAACAGGCCTGAAGAAGAGAAAATCATCTCCTCCCAGAAACGGAACCCAATCGGGGTAGTGCCCTTTGATGACGGGGAAATAGAACATGTCAACCACCTTTCCGTGGAGGAAAGTTCCGTAGCCACCCCCTTCGGGGAGGAAGGAGGCCACCTGCCCGTAGCTGTGGTCAAAGATCATCCCGTAAAAAGCACTGTCAATAATATTTCCAATGGCACCGGCGAAGATCAGGGAGAGACTGATGACAAAACCCCGTGGGGTATTTTGTTTGACCAGGCTAAAAAGATACCAGCCGATCGCGATGACGGCCAGGATCCGGAAGAGACTCAGGATCATCTTACCATATTCCCCTGCCAGTTCAAACCCGAAAGCCATCCCGTTGTTCTCTACGAAATGAATGATAAACCATTGGCCCAGAACAGGGTACTCCTGTCCCAGCATCATATGGGTTTTAATCCAGAATTTCAGAACCTGGTCGGCCAGGAGCACCACAAAGACGATCAATAGGGCGAGGTTCAGTTTGGACCACTTCATTATTTGTCGGATAGGCCCTCCCTCTCCTTCATGGATTTCACCCCCACTTTCCGGCGCGAGGCAGAAAGCGGACATTTCCGGAAGAGATGAGGAAGAGGCGGGTTACTTCTGGTTTTTCTTAGCGTCGATGGAGAGGGTGGCATGCGGCACGGCACGCAGTCTCTCCTTGGAAATCAGTTTACCCGTTTCCCGGCATATTCCGTAGGTCTTGTTTTCGATCCTGATCAGGGCGGCCTGCAGATGCTGAATGAACTTCAGCTGCCGCTGGGCCAGCTTGCCTGCCTCTTCCTTGGAGAGGGTTGCCGCACCCTCCTCCAGCACCTTGAAGGTGGGCGAGGTATCCATCGTGTCGTTCCCATCGTTGTGGGTGATGGAATTCTTATACATTTCGTAATCCTTCTGGGCTTTCTCTATTTTTTTCAGAATCAGCTCCTTGAATTCCTGCAGTTCAGCGTCGGAATACCTGGTCTTTTCTCCCATGACTCAAATTTTTAAATGATTAGTGTGAAACTTTCGCTTCCCGCTGTTGCTCCTAATTTAGGAATATTTCCTGGTATTTATCAGGTTTAACAACAAATCGGGTTTATATGGGTTAATTATTTCTCTCCACGGTGATCCAGGTCTCCAGGCCGTTGTCAATTTCGACCATCCGGGCGCCGGCAGGGGCTGTTGTGCCGGCCAGCTCCAGGCTGGTGGCCAGAGTCTGGGCTGTGATGTACTCCCGGTGCAGGAGGAGGGCTTCATCGAGTTGTTCGTGGCTGCCGATTTTCAGGCTGACCCGGTCGGTGACCTCAAAACCGCTCTCCTTCCTGATATTCTGGATCTTGTTGATGAATTCGCGGGCGATCCCTTCCAGCCGGAGTTCCGGCGTGATATGGATGTCGAGGGCCAGGGTGAGGTTCCCTTCGGAAGCCACCAGCCAACCCGGGATATCTTCGGTGGTGATCTCCACATCATCGGGGACCAGGGTGACCGTTTGGGCACCGATCACAAAAGAACAACTTCCCGTCTGTTCCAGGTCTGAGATCTGCCGGCTGGTGAATCCTGCAAGCACCTGCGAGATCTCCTTCATCAGTTTGCCGTATTTGGGACCGAGGACCTTGAAATTGGGTTTGATCTTTTTGCTGATGATGTCTGATGAGTCACTGAGGAATTCCACCTCCCTGACGTTGACTTCGGTAAGGATAATATTCTTCACGGCCTCGAACTGCATCCGGAAATGGTCGTTCAGGACGGGGACCATGATTTTCGCCAGAGGCTGTCTGACCTTTATTTTCTCTTTGCGGCGCAGGGCCAGGACCATGGAGGAGGCTTTCTGGGCGATATTCATTTTCTCCTCCAGTTCCCGGTCGATCCACCGGGGATTCTCCTTGGGGAAGTCGGCGAGGTGGACGCTCTGCCGGGGTTCTTTTCCGGTGAGGCCATTCAGGTCGGTGTAAAGGAGGTCGGCATAGAAGGGGGCTATCGGGGCCATCAGCCGGGCCACGGTAGTGAGACAGGTATAGAGGGTCTGGTAGGCTGAGATCTTTTCCCGGTTGTAATGGCCTCCCCAAAAGCGTTTGCGGCTGAGGCGCACAAACCAGTTGCTCAGGTTTTCAGTGACGAAGTCGGCAATGGCCCTGCCGGCGCGTGTGGGTTCGTAGTTTTCGTAACTGTCGGCCACCTCCGCCACCAGGGTGTTGAGCAGCGAGATGATCCACCGGTCGAGTTCGGGTCTTTCTTCCACGGGTACCTCCTCTTCGGCATACCTGAAGCCGTCAACATTGGCGTACAGGGCGAAAAAACTGTAGGTGTTGTACAGGGTACCAAAGAACTTGCGGCGGACCTCATCAACCCCGGCGATGTCGAATTTGAGATTATCCCAGGGCTGGGCATTGGTGATCATATACCACCTCAGGGGATCGGAGCCATATTCCTCGATGGTATCAAAGGGATCGACGGCATTACCGAGCCGTTTCGACATCTTATTGCCATTCTTGTCGAGGACCAGACCGTTGGAGATGATATTCCGGAAGGCCACTGAACCGCTGATCATGGTGGCGATGGCATGGAGGGTAAAGAACCAGCCACGGGTTTGGTCGACCCCTTCAGCAATGAAATCGGCGGGGAAGGGGAGGGGTTTCACTCCTTCGGGGAGGTTCTCCCCTGTGCCAGGGATCATTCTTTCGAAAGGGTAGTGCCATTGGGCATAAGGCATGGCGCCCGAGTCAAACCATACATCGATGAGATCAGGTTCCCTGAACATCTTCTTTCCGGAGGGAGAGACCAGGACTACCTCATCGACATAAGGTTTGTGGAGGTCTATCTTGAGGTAGTTCTCCTCGGTGTATACTCCGGGCTGGAACTCCGCCCATGGATTTTTCTCCATCACCCCGGCAGCGATGGAGCGTTGGATCTCCTCCATGAGTTCGGCGGTTGAGCCGATGCATCTCTCTTCACTGCCGTCTTCGGTGCGCCAGATGGGCAGGGGGGTGCCCCAGAACCGGGAACGGCTCAGGTTCCAGTCAACCAGGTTTTCCAGCCAGTTGCCGAAACGGCCGGTCCCCGTTGACCGGGGCTTCCAGTTGATGGTTTCGTTGAGCTCCATCATCTTTTCCCTGACGGCCGTGGTCTTGATGAACCAGGCATCGAGCGGGTAATAAAGGACCGGTTTATCGGTACGCCAGCAATGGGGATAGCTGTGGACATACTTTTCAATGCGGAAGACCTTGTTCTCCTGTTTCAGCATCACCGCGATGTCGACGTCGATGGTGGGTGTGTCGGGGGTGGCCTCCTGGTCGTATTCATTTTTAACATACCGCCCGGCAAAGGGGGCATAGTGTTCAACATTCACATTGTGCGCCACAAAGGTGGGATCCAGGTTTTCGATGGGGAAAAAGCGGCCTTTGCGGTCGACCAGGGGTTGGGTCTTCCCCTCCTGGTCGGTGACATAGAGGGGAGAGATTCCATGCTGGCGGCCCACGCGGTCGTCGTCGGCCCCGAAGGTGGGAGCGATATGAACGATGCCGGTTCCGTCTGCGGTGGTGACAAAATCGCCGGTGATGACCCTGAAGGCCTCTTCCTGGGGCTTCACCCAATCAATAAGCTGCTCGTAGCGAATGCCTTCAAGTTCCTTCCCGGTATATTCTCCCATGATTTTCCAGGGGATCTTTTTATTTCCGTGGGTAAATGCTTCCGGGGCCATTTCTGCTGCGGCAGGATCAAAGAAGGATCCCACCAGTTCTTTGGCGAGCACCAGGGTGACTGCTTCTCCCGAGTAGGGGTTGAAGGTACGTACCCTGACATAGGTAATGGAGGGGCCTACACAGAGGGCCGTATTGGAGGGGAGGGTCCATGGTGTGGTGGTCCAGGCCATGATATAGACCGGGGTTTCACACTCCCGGAAGAGAAATTCCGACGTTGCGTTGCGGATGACCTTGAATTGGGCGACGGCCGAGGTGTCCTTGACATCGCGGTAACATCCCGGTTGGTTCAGCTCGTGGGAACTGAGGCCGGTGCCTGCAGCAGGCGAGAAGGGCTGGATGGTGTATCCCTTGTAGAGCAGGCCTTTGTCGTAGATCTGCCTGAGCAGGTGCCACAAGGTTTCAATATAGCGGCTATCGTAGGTGATGTAGGGATCATCCATGTTGACCCAGTAGCCCATGCGGCGGGTGAGCTCCTCCCATTCACGGGTGTAGCGCATCACCTCGGTCCGGCAGGCTTTGTTGTAGTCTTCCACGGAGATGGTTTTGCCAATGTCTTCCTTGGTAATGTTCAAGGTCTTCTCCACACTCAGCTCGATGGGGAGCCCGTGGGTATCCCATCCTGCCTTCCGGTACACCCTGAAGCCCTTCATGGTTTTGTAACGGCAGAAAATATCCTTGATCGCCCTGGCCATCACGTGGTGAATCCCCGGCATCCCATTGGCCGACGGCGGCCCCTCATAAAAGACAAAAGAGGAATGCCCCTCACGGGTCGTTATACTTTTGTGAAAGGTGTCGTCCTCCTCCCAGCGGCGGCGTACCTCCTTGTTGATCTGTGAAAGGTCTAACTGTTTATATTCCTGAAATTTCAATGTCATCAGACTCTGATTTTACCTGCTTTTTGAAAAATGCACAAATATAGCCTTTTATTCTTAAACACCCTTTAAGCTGATGGGTTATTCAACATGTTGAGGGGCTGGGCGAAAACAAAAGAGGCTGTCCGAAATTCAGGACAGCCTCTTTGCTCCCGCCGGGGCTTCTTTAAACCGCCGGTGCCTTTTATGAACTGCCGGGGCGGATACCCGGAGGGAAGAGATGGTTATGATAAATCCCGACCAGGCTTATTGGGCCGGACTCTCTTCAACGCCGAATTTGTATATACATACTGAGTAGTATTCTTTCCCGGGTTCCAGGATGGTGGAGGGGAATTGCGGCTGGTTGGGGGAGTCGGGGAAGTGCTGGGTCTCCAGGCAAAAGGCCCCCCGGAATGGATAGGCCTTCCCATTCTTACCGGTATCCTTGCCCTGGAGGAAGTTGCCCCCGTAGAACTGGATCGCGGGTTCATTGGTATAGACCTCCATGGTTCTTCCGGAGGCAGGTTCCACGACTCTGGCGGCCAGGGTGAGTCCGCTGTCGGCAGCGGCCAGCACCCAGTTGTGGTCGTATCCCATTCCGAATTTAAGCTGCTGATGATCCTCCTCCAGGCGTGCTCCGATGGCGGTAGGCTGCCTGAAATCAAAGGGGGTGCCGTCAACGGGGGCGATCTCGCCTGTGGGGATCAGACCGCTGTCGACCGGCGTAAAATACGGCGCATTGATCATCATCAGATGGTCGTTGACATCACCGTTGCCGGCCCCTTTCAGGTTGAAAAAGGAGTGGTGGGTCAGATTGACCGGTGTGGGCTTGTCGGTCGTTGCCCGGTACTCGATCTTGAGTTCGTTGTCGGGGGTCACTTCATAGGTGACATTGACCTGGAGGTTCCCGGGGTAGCCTTCCTCCCCGTCGGGAGAGAGGTAACTGAGCAGCAGGGTGCTTTCATCGTTCTGGACGGCATCCCAAACGACATTGTTAAAACCTTTGACCCCGCCGTGCAGGTGGTTCGCCCCGTTGTTGGCCGCCAGGGTATAGACCGAATCGCCCAGGCTAAACCGGGCCTGACCGATCCGGTTCCCATACCGGCCCACCAGGGTGCCGAAATAAATCTCATTTGACTTCAGATAGCCGTCAAGGGTGGAATAACCCAGGACTACATCCTCCATCTTTCCTTCTTTGTCGGGAACCCACAGGTCTACCACTCTTCCTCCGTAGTTGGTGATCTGAACGGTCATCCCCGATTCATTTTTCAGGGTATACAGTTCCACTTTCTTACCGTCGAGTTCTCCCCCGAAAGTGGCGGGATCGACCAGCGGGAGCTGTTCCGGAGCTTTGGAACATCCGGCTGCAAAAAGCAGCATAATGAGGTAATGTTGTGTCTTCATCTGGTGAGTAATTAGGTTGTAATTGTTTATGTACAGATATGCGTAGAATTTTCGGACAGGAGGATTAAACCGGAGTGACGCCTTTTTTAAGGATGATGTTACCGTATTTGGCTGTTTCGCCGGTCATGACCACGGCAAAGGCGGAACGGGTTCTCTCGTAGAAGCTGAAGCGGTCGGTTTTGGTGATGGCAGTGGTCAGGGGGTACTCTTTTCTTATGGCTTCCAGGTAGGAGGCTTCCACGTTGGGATCGGGTTGGTCTCCCTCCACGGGGGCCATCATCACCAGGGGGTCGTCGACGTAGGAGTCAATTTCGAAGAGGGGGAGGATCGCTTCCAGGAGAGGAGCGATGCGTATTCCGTCGGCACGCAGGACCCTCTGGTTGAAAGATTCTCCGGGGAAGTGGGCATCGGCCAGTACGATTTCGTCGCCATGCCCCATGCGGGCCAACACCTCCAGCAATGCCGGAGCGATGAGCGGAGAGATTCCTTTAAGCATATTTTCTGTCAGGCTTCGTTAAACCATTCATATTCATACCGTAACTCGTAGTGCTGGCTCTGAGAGACATTCCGGCCGTTGATGAAGACTACGGTCCCTGTAAGGTTGCCTCCTTCATCATAACTGTGTTCCACCCATACCACCTGATGGCCTTCTTCATTCACCTCCTCCTGTCCCAGCAGATTTCCCCTTTCATCATACGTGTAAGTGGTGGTGTTTTTTTTACTGGCCGATTCCAGTGAAGTAGAGATCAGGATTCCCTGTTCGTTGTACTCAAAGCGGGTCATCGTCTGTAAATCACCGTCTTCGTCGTAGAGGGCTTCCGATGATTTTCTGCCTTCCTTGTCATAGCGGGTGACCATCTTGAAATGTTCACCGGTCTCTTCGCTTACGCGCCGGTGTTCGGAAACCAGTCCCCGCTCATTGTAGCTGAATTCGTCCAACCCGGTGACCTGGCCCTCCTGGTCTTTAACTTCATGCCGGATCAACAGCTTCTCCTTCCATGTGAATTTTTCGGTTTGATCGGTATCGCCTTCATCATCAACGGTTACTTTTTCGGTCACTCTGCCCTCCTGATCATAATGATAGGTGGTCGTGTCCTGTGATCCGTCGAGGTAAGTCTTTATCTCGCTGAGCATCCTTCCCTGTTCGTCTCTGTTGAAGGTGATGACTTCGGAAGGGGCCCCTTCTTCTGTGAAATAAAATTCCTTGACCACCTGACCGGCCTGGTCATACTCCCTGACGAGCTTCTCCTGCAGAACGCCATCCTGGGAGTAGTTGCTCTGGGAAACCGTCCTTCCCTGCCGGTCGAACTCCGCCGTACTATAGAGATAGGGGGGCATGACCATCTGGCCCTGCCCGATCCCCACATTCACCAGGTTGGTCCTGAAAACCACTGTTTTTTTCTTATTAGGCATACTCTTTTGCGATGGAAAAGCCAAAAGTAATTAAAAAAAGGAGAGCTCAACAGCTCCCCTTTTCAAATGTTAACCCCCAAACACACAATTGTCAGATCTATATCTGACTTGAAGTATTACAAATATAGATTTTTTACATCAAATATGTCGTACTTAAGATTATTTTCTTTTTTTTTAAATACAGTCCAACGGTCTCCTTTTACAGATTGATTCCTTGGAGGTTGAGCACCGGGGCTATTAGTTGCCCATGTTGATCTGGCTGTTGATTTTGTCATTTTTCTCCTGGTCTTTGAACTTCAGGGAGTAGATGATGGCTTCCACCTGGCGGGTTAGATTGCGTTTGTCCTTGCTGGGAGCGTAAACGTACCCGTCGATGACGACGACTCTCTGTCGGTGGATGTCGAGTTCGGCCAGCAGGATAAAGGGGCCGCCCATGAAGTCATTCTGGACCCGCCACAACCCGCGGATATCAGCGGCATAGTTGCCGTTGTGGCGCGTGATATTGAAGACCTGCGGGGCCACCCTTTCGGTGGTCATGAAGCTCCCCTTTGTCGGCCCAGGCACATTGGCCTTTAAGATACTGTCGCGTTTGTTGAGCAGGTAATCGAGGGTAAAGGTGCTGTCGGATTGGTAGGGAAAGGTATAAACCAGAAGCCCCTGGGAGATCTCCGGGGTTTCGAACCGGACCCAGGAGAAGTCTTTGGCTTGGGTCGTCACCTTGAACCCTGGAGGAACCATCAGCATCAGTTTAAATTTATCCAGCAAGTTGTTGTAAACGGCCTTATCATACAGTTTGCGATAGTTTTGCGCCAGGCGGTCACGTTCTGCCTTCAGGAAATAGGCCGCGATCTTATCAGAGTTATCTGTGAAGATCTTCTCGAATTCCTCGTTGTTGCGGGCGTTGATCTGGACGGTCGCCTGGGGATAGGCCCATACATCATCGGTAAAAGTCACCCCTGGATTTTCAACGATCGGTGAGATCTTGGTTTGCAGGATATTGCGCGTTTTAAGGAAGATATCCTTGAAGGCTTCATGGGGAATGGAAACAAGGTCAAAAAGGGGTTCTTCCTGGGGCAGGGCCAGCTGAGGCTGCGCCAGCGTTTTCCTGACTACATTTCCCGGAACGTCATCCCAGGCCACCTTTGACATCACTACGATCATTTCCCCGGCTTTCCCGGTCACATTCTGATGTATTATCTGCCGGTCACTCTTCTTGCAGGAGGTGAAAGATAGCAATAGCAATATCACTAAGGTTCCGATCTTTGAATTCATAGCACATTCTTTAGTTGGTTTTCAGCTCCATTGTAACAAAAACCTTACCAGAAATGGCTTTACCATGGCTGACAGATGTAAAAATTACCTTTTTCCCGGAAAGGCAGCTTCGGGGGGTGTAACCCGTGTAACTTCTGAAGGGTCAGTGGTTTCAGCCAGCATTTGGTGGACGCTTTTACCGGTGACCGGATGGACCCGGTCGGGGGCGATATCGGCCAGTGGGACCAGCACGAACCTGCGGAGGGCCAACAGCGGATGGGGCAGTATGAGGAGCTCAGATTCCATAACCAGGGAGTCGTAAAAGAGAAGGTCGATGTCCATCTTCCGGGAGAGGTACTTCCCCGCTATTCTTTTCCGGCCAAAGCCGGCTTCTATCTTATGGATTTGGATCAGGACCTCTTCCGGAGAAAGTGAGGTAGAGACTTCCAGAACCTGGTTCCAGAAGGCTGAATGGGCTTTGAATCCCCAGGGAGGAGAGGAATATACCGGCGAAATGTTCCGCAGGGTTCCAATGTTTTCCGCAATCAGCTTCCGGGTGGTGTTGAATATTTCTGATTTATTTCCCTGGTTTCCTCCCAGGCACAGGAATAGTTGATGTTCCTCCATTATATTTGTGTAATTTAATCCTGACAGGCCAGACTTATAAGCCAAACGAAAGTATAAATATTGTATAAATCATCGGTTATGAAAGAATTTTTTAAATATACCCTGGCCACGGTCACGGGTATTCTTCTGACGACGCTGCTGCTGTTCCTGATCCTGGCAGGGGTTATCGGTGCCATGGTTTCCTCGGTGGAGAAGACGGTCGTGGTGGAGAACAACTCCATGCTGATGCTCAAGCTGGATCATCAGATTGTAGACCGGGCTCCCAAGGATCCCTTCTCTGAGCTCAATATTCCGGGGATGAGCCAGTCGCGCAAGAGTGGCCTTGACGATATACTGTCGGCCATAGATAAGGCCCGGGACGATGACCGCATCAAGTGTATTTATCTTGATGTGTCGGTGTTAAATGCGGGGATGGCGGCTATCGAGGAGATCCGCAATGCCTTGCTGGCTTTCCGCGACAGTTCATCCAAGCCCATTTATGCCTATAGTGATCTTTACAGCCAGGGGGCCTATTATCTGGCCACGGCGGCTGATAAGGTGGTCCTCAATCCCCGCGGCCAGATCGACTTCCGCGGATTGGGCGGGGAGTTGGTTTTTTACAAGAATGCCCTGGAGAAACTGGGTGTGGAGGTGCAGGTGGTCAGGCACGGCAAATTCAAGTCGGCCGTGGAACCCTATATCCTGGAAGGGATGAGCCCTGAGAACCGGGAACAACGGATGGTTTACCTGAACAGCATGTGGAACCATATGCTGGCGGGCATCTCCCGGGAGCGTAAGATCCCCGTGGAGAAACTCAACGCCCTGGCCGACCAGATGATGACCTTCAGGAAGGCTGAAGAAGCCCTGACGGCGGGGATGGTCGACACCCTCAAATACAAGGACCAGGTGCTCGACGACTTGAGGGCCATCACCGGCACCGCTCCGAAAAAGGGCATCCCCCTGGTGTCTGTGAGCGATTATGTGAAGGCACCCGTTCACAAAAGCGCCAAAAAAGGGAGTTTCTCACGCAATAAAATCGCCGTCATTTATGCCAGCGGAGAAATTGGCAATGCCATGATGGGAAGTGAAGGGATCAACGGAGACAAACTCTCGCGTGAGATCCGCAAGGTCCGCCAGGATTCCTCCTACAAAGCGATTGTCCTGCGAATCGATTCTCCCGGAGGGAGTGCCTATGAGTCTGAAGTGATCTGGCGGGAGGTCAAGCTGGCTGCTGAGGAGAAGGTCGTGGTGGCTTCCATGGGGAGTGTGGCGGCTTCCGGCGGTTATTATATTGCCTGTGCTGCGGATAAGATCCTGGCCCACCCCAATACCATTACCGGATCGATAGGCATCTTCGGACTGATTCCCAATGCCGGGGAGCTCATGGAAGAGAAGCTGGGGATCACTACTGACGTGGTCAAAACCAACGAACATGCCGATATGCCGTCACTGGTCAGGCCGATGAGCGAGTTTGAGCGCAACCTGATGCAAAACTACATCGAAGAGGGGTATGCCCTGTTCGTTTCCAGAGTAGCCGACGGGCGTAAGATGGAGGTGGCCGCGGTGGATTCCATCGGCCAGGGCAGGGTTTGGAGTGGCGAGAATGCCCTGCAGATCGGACTGGTCGATGAGTTGGGCGGACTCGATGAGGCCGTGAAGAAGGCGGCAGAGATGGCCGGTGTGGAGAACTACCGGGTGGTGAAACTCCCTGAGCTCGCCGACCCCCTGACCGAGTTGTTCAAAAGTGGTTCCGACAATGCCCGGGCCTGGATCCTGCGTAATGAACTCGGAGAGGCCTATCCCTACTATCAGCAGTTACACCACCTCAAAAATATGAAGGGGATTTATGCCCGTTTGCCCTTTGAGGTAAACATCAGATAATCCGTTCCGCACGCGAACACTATCACCCTTTTGGCCCCCCCGGGGAGGCTAATTGAAAGAACAGGAATCACTCCTGTTCTTTTTTTATGGCATATAATAGGCCAATAATTATTACTTTAGTGACCCAAATTACAGGTGTATGCGGAAGCTGGTATTCTACCCTCTCTCCCTGGTTTACGGATTGATAGTGACTTTCCGGAACCTGTTGTACGACCTCAAAATCCTCAGAAGTGTCGATTTTGATGCCCCTGTGATTTCCATTGGCAACATCACCGTGGGGGGGACCGGCAAGACACCCCATACCGAGTACCTGGTCAGATTGCTCAAATCGCAATTCAGGGTAGCCACCCTCAGCAGGGGGTATAAACGCAAGACCAAAGGTTTTCTTGTGGTGCAGACCAATTCTGAGGTGACCGATGTCGGGGATGAGCCCCTTCAGATTAAGAAAAAGTATCCTGCGGTGACGGTTTCGGTATGTGAAGACCGGGTGGCCGGCCTCGACCAGCTTTTTTCCTCGGAAGCGCCCCCTGACGTGGTCCTCCTTGATGATGCCTTTCAGCACCGGAGGGTCACCCCGGGACTCAATATTCTGCTGATCGATTACAACAAGCCGCTCAGCCGCGACACGATGCTCCCATATGGAAGGCTGCGTGAGAGCCCCAAGGAGATCCGCCGGGCCAACATCATCATCATCACCAAATGCCCCAATGAGATCGCCCCCATTACCCGCCGGATCATGGCCAAGGAGGTATTTCAGTTTCCCTATCAGCAGCTCTTTTTTACCACCATGGTTTACGGGCAGCTTTATCCCTATTTCCCGGAGGGTTCACCCATGGATCTCTTTACCGATACTTCCAGAATGGGGATCCTGCTGGTCACCGGTATCGCCTCCCCTGAATATGTGGTGCAGCATGTCAATAAACTCTCCCCTTTAACCGATACGGCCCTCTTTCCCGACCACCATTATTATACCGAAAACGATATTCAGCTTATCCTGCAGAAGTTCTACCGGCTGCAGGGCACCCGCCGCATCATTGTCACCACCGAGAAGGATATGGTCAGGCTTACCCGCCATGACCTCTTTACCCTGGATGTGAAATCCTCATTTTATATTCTTCCCATCCAGGTCAAGTTTCTGGACCGGGAAGGGAAATTGTTTGACCAGAAAATTTTGGAATATGTTGGAGAAAATAAAAGCAACCGCGAATTACATATCCGGCAGGGCCGGAATAAAGTGTGATACCGGAATCATATTGGGAACCGGGCTGGGAGGACTGGTCAGGGAGATTGACATCCTGGAATCGATTCCCTATAATGAGATCCCTCATTTCCCGGTATCGACGGTAGATGGTCATGCCGGGCGGCTGATTTTCGGCCGGCTGGGGAACAAGCCTGTCCTGGCCATGCAGGGGCGGTTCCACTACTATGAAGGGTATAACATGAAAGAGGTGACCTTCCCGGTCAGGGTGATGCGGGAACTGGGGATCACTAACCTGTTTGTCTCCAACGCCAGCGGAGGCCTCCATCCCGACTACCGGGTGGGCGATATCATGGTGATCCGCGACCATATCAATTTCTTCCCCGAGCATCCTCTCCGGGGGCACAATGAGGCCTCTCTGGGCCCCCGCTTCCCCGATATGAGCAGGGTATATGATGAACCGCTCCGTATGAAGGCCAGGCAGATCGCCCTGGAGAACAACTTCCATCTGCAGGAGGGAGTTTATGTTGGGGTCTCCGGGCCTACCTTTGAGACCCCTGCCGAATACCTGATGTTCAGAAAACTGGGCGGGGATGTCGTGGGCATGAGCACCGTTCCGGAAGTGATTGTGGCCCGCCACGCCGGAATGCGGATCTTCGGCATTTCCATCATCACTGATAGCGGGGTCCCCGGGCAGATCGTTGAGATCTCGCATGAGGAGGTACAGGAGGTGGCTATGAAAGCCGAACCCAGGATGACCCTGATCATGCGAAAACTGATCGAAAGTCTCTGATCCTCTCCGGGAATAAACGGACAGAAGCCCCTCATTGTAAACCCGGAAGCGGACGGACTGCCGTAGCCCGTGGTGGTCCCGCCCCAGAAGGTGACCCGAAGCATGAAGAGCCTTTCCCCGCGCCGCTCCCTGATGGCCGGTAACACCTGATATTTGCCCTATGGACCTCCTTGTGATCTCTCTTGCCCCGGTAGCTGTGATTGCCGGATACATCTGGTTCCGCGATAAGTATGAAAAGGAGCCCATCCTACTGTTGCTCCTTTCCCTCCTTGCGGGAGTCGTCATTGTCTTCCCCGTGATGGCCGTGGAGGGATTCCTGTCGGCCGTAGGTGAAGCCCTCTCCCTCAGCGGCCTGTGGGAAGCCGCCTGGTCGGCATGGGTGGTGGCCGGTTTGACCGAGGAGATGTTCAAGTTCCTGGCCCTCTTCCTGCTCATCTGGAAAAAACCGGCCTTTAACGACAAATATGACGGCATCGTCTATGCCACCTTCATCTCATTGGGTTTCGCCGCCGTCGAGAATGTGCTCTATGTTCTGCAGGAGGGTTATGCCACCGGGCTGCTCCGCGCCTTCACGGCCGTCCCCGCCCATGCCATCTTTGGCATCACCATGGGGTTCTTCTTTGGGATGGCTAAATTCCACCCCCGTGAGCGGCAAAGCCTGAAATGGAAAGCCCTCTTCATCCCGTTGCTTCTCCACGGAGTCTATGATTTCATTCTTTTTACCGGCATCGAATGGCTTTGGATCCTCTTTCTCCTCTTCGTCATCTTCCTCTATGTTTCGGGGTTCCAACGGGTGAA
>ERZ1645192.2262-NODE-2262-length-15955-cov-6.497358_pt1 | contig 15955 bp, 10 predicted proteins | sample MGYA00575354_ERZ1645192 | MGnify/ENA primary metagenome ERZ1645192 (study PRJEB40844, sample SAMN11349763) | freshwater sediment metagenome | isolation source: river sediment | host: Sediment | place: India: Faizupur Khadar , New Delhi | collected 2017-02-21 ... | reverse complement strand
TATCTACCCGACCACGCAGATAAGACCTTTGAGATATTCGGTCTCCGGGACCGATACCCGCACCGGGTGATCGTCCGCCTGATGGAGATGGTGCAGTATCCGCACCTCGCGCCCGGCATCCTTCGCGGCATAGGCGATCTGCTGGCGGAAATGATCCATCCCGACGGCGCCCGAACAGGAGAAGGTCGCCAGTATCCCGCCGGGATTCAGCAGTTTCATGGCGTTGAGGTTGATATCCTTGTAGCCGCGCAGGCCTTTATCGATATCTTTGGCCGATGATACGAACTTGGGCGGATCAAGGACGATGAGATCGTACCGTTCCTTTCCCTTCTGAAGGTCGCGGAGCAACTGAAGTCCGTCGGCGCACAGAAAGCGGCTCTTCGACTCGGGGACATTGTTGAGGCGCAGATGGCGCTTCGCCCCTTCGACGGCATCCTCCGAGATGTCGCACAGCGTCACCGACGATGCCCCCGCCCCCATCGCGTAAACCGAAAAGGCGCCGGTATAGCAGCAGACATCGAGCACCTTCTTCCCGACGGCATAACTTGCGGTGACCAGACGGTTCCGGCGCTGATCGGTATAGAACCCGGTCTTCTGGCCCGCCGGCGATACATGGAACAGATGCCCGTTCTCATGGATGACCAGTTTTTCGGGCGGTTCCTTCCCCGCCAGCGCGCCGTAGCGCACCGGAAGACCTTCCATCTTGCGACCGTCGCCGTCGCTTTTTTCATAGACCCCTTTGAGTCCGCACTCTTCCATCAGCATCTTCGCGATATCGCCCTTCACCGCGTCGAAGCCGGCCGACAGGGACTGGAGCACCGCGAAATCGCCGTAGCGGTCGACGATGAGCCCCGGCAGGAAATCGGATTCGCTGTAGACGAGGCGGCAGGCGTCGGTCACCCCTTCGGCCAGTACCGGCGTGCGCAGAGCGGCGGCCCGCTTGATCTTCTCGCGGTACCACGCCCCGTTGACGGTCTGCTTCTCGTCCCATTCGAGGAGCCGCACCTGTATCTTGGAGTCCTTGTTGAAATGGCCGTAGGCGACGAAACGGCCGTCGGCGCCGTGGAGCGCGACGACCTCGCCGCTCTTCGGCGTCCCTTCGATATCCTTGACCGCGCCCGAGAAGACCCACGGATGGTGGTTGCGCGGCAATTTGTCCTTGTCGGGGTGAAGAATGATCCTGTTCATGGGGAATTACCTCGGAAAAGAAAGAAAAATGGTGGAGACGGCGGGAATCGAACCCGCGTCCGAAAAGGGAGCCGCACCGGCATACTACAATGCGTATCCGGTTGATTTAATCTCGGCCTTTGCGCTCCCCATGCCGGCATGGATCGCATCGGCCCAGTCACTTTTGTGTCAGCCGCGACCTTGTGACCCGGTCACGGCACTATCCCGCTGTTTTGCGCCCTGATCTCACCGCGGGAGAGATCCTTCAGGACGGCGGCGTTAAGCCGCTAGTGCGAGTTCGTTGTTCGCAGTTCTTGTGTTGCCGCTTTTTTACGAGGCCAGCGGCACCTCGGCATGCAGCCTGTACTTCTCCGTCTTCCCGTCGAAGCCGTTCGTCCCCACTTGTCAAAAAGCCATGCGACGGGAGGGAGTATACCCTCTCCCGCCCCGAAGTCAACCGGCCCGACAGATTTATTCCCTTTTTCGAAAGATATGCTAGGCTGTTCCGTTCGCGGGGGATGATCATTAGCATGATGAGGATAGCGATGATGAAACAAGTTCTGTTCCTCCTTCTTTTCTGTGCCGCCGCCCTTTTGCGGGCACAGGAGACATCCGCCGTTGAAATACCGGCCGAAACGATACGGGACAACAACCCGCGCACCCTGTCCGAGGCGCTGAACACCGTACCGGGCCTTTACTTCCGGGAAGAAGGTGCCGCGCTGGCCTACCCGATACTGCGCGGGATGCCCTCCGAAGCGGTTCCGGTCATCTTCGACGGCATCGCGCTGTCCGGCACCGTCTTCACCGGCGGCACCGGCGCGTGGCTGTCGCTCCTCGACCGGCGTCTGGCCCAGAGCGTCACGGTGAGCGCGGGACCCGACACCGTCTCCGCCGGCTCGGCGGCGGCGGGCGGCTCGATAACGCTGCATCCCTTCACCACCGCGCCGGTGCGCGGCAAGGAGGAATTCACGGCGACGGGTCGTTTCAACACCCGCTTCTCGAGCGCCGACACCGGACGCGACGCCCATGCGCGGCTGGCAGGCGGCTACGGCGATTTCGGCGCCATCGCCGCCGGATCGGTCGCCTTCAACGACATGCGCACCAACGGCGCGGGCGACGAAGAGCCCTTCTCGGCCTTCGAGAACTACGGCGCCTTTTTTACCGGCGATTGGGCCTTCACCCGCGCATCGGGCAGCAGTTGGCGAATGAGTCTCGGCTATCTCTTCGGCGGACTGGACCATGCGGTCGATACGAATACCGTTTTCTCCGACGACTCCCCCGCTGCCCTCGAACGCTATGAACGCGCCGCCCATGTTGCGTGGGGACGGCTCGCGATGGACCTTCCCGCCGCCGAACTCAAGGGAATTTTCACCCTCTCCTACCAGAACACCTTTGAAGCGGTGGAAAACTCCTTCTCCGGCCTTGGCGGCGATCGCCTGCTGTGGGGCGCGCGCGAACGCACCGAGACCACCGGGCATACCGCCGGCATCGATGTAGACTTCACCGCAGACATCACGCCGCGACTGTTCACCCTGCGGTACGGCGGCGAATACTATCACGACTTCATCGGCATGGCCCATTTCGAACGGACCGATGTTGCCTCCGAACTTATCGGCAGAGGCACGGCGCCCCTTCCGGACGATTCGTCCGCCGACCGCTTTGCGGGCTATCTGACCGGCTTGTTCGACCTTCTCCCCTCCGACTCGCCCCACCACCTTGCCGCCACCGCCGGCTACCGTTTCGAAGGGGCAACCATCCGGGCGCCGGAGCGACCCGGCCTTCCGGCGATCAATATCACCGAACCGGGACATGCGGTCGAGGCACGCATCGCCTACGACTGGCGCGGCAATCTCGGCGGAACGCTCACCTATGCCCACGGCACCCGTGCGGCGACACTCCGCGAAGCGGCCTTCTACGGCATTCACGACGGTCTGTTCCTCGTCCCCAACGGCGGCATCGAAGCCGAAACGACCGACACGATCGATCTGACCCTGCGCGGAGGGAACAAACGACTCGCGGCGACCTTCGGCGGTTTTGCGACCTATATCAACGAACGGATCGGACGGGTCCTCGCCTCGTGGAACGGCGCCGAAAAGATGTCGGGCTTCCCCGTCGCCGGGTATGCCAACACCGGCCGCGCCCTTATCTGGGGGCTCACGGCGACCGGCAAGGCTGTTCTGCCCGCCGGTCTTTCGCTGAACGGCGGCATCACCTACCTCTGGGGAGAGGAAGAACTGAAGGACAAAATGCTCCGCCCGCTCGATCACATTGCGCCGCTTCTCTGGAATGCGGCCTTCCGCTGGGACTCCTTTCAACCGGGGCAGTATCAGGGTTTCGCCGAAATTGCGGTACGCGGCTCGACCGGGCCGCGCCCGGAGAAAACGGTACAGATAGGCGACACGGCCGCTCTTTCCGTCGACCGCGAGGCTTGGCAGATGCTCACGGTCCGCGGCGGTTTCGTGTTCGACGAGTATATCCGCGTCACGCTGGCGTTGGAGAATCTGCTTGATCGCGACTACCGCCCCTATCTGGCCGGTATGAACGCCCCCGGGATAAACGCTGTGCTGTCGGTGGATGCCGAGTTCTAGGGAATCAGCGGGAGACCGAAACGGTCGAAACGACCTTTCCCAGTATCTTGAAATCTTCACGCAGGGTCACATCGATGGGCGTGTAGCGTTCGTTCTCGGGAATGAGCAGGACGCCGCTACGGTCTATCCGCAAACGCTTGACCGTCGCTTCGTCGCCCAAAAGCGCCGCCACTATCTCGCCCGACGCCGCGACCGGCTGACGCCTGACAATAACCAGGTCGCCGTCGTTGATCGAGGCATTCACCATCGAATCGCCCGCGATGCGCAGGGCGAAGAATTTACCGGTGCCGATGGAGCTCGCGTCGACCAGGATCTCTTCTTCGCAGTTCTCCACGGCGAGGAGCGGTTCGCCCGCCGCAATGCGTCCAAGGAGCGGAACGCGGATAAAATTGATCCCGGCGGGGTTAAGGAGCTTTTTCATGCCTCTTATCAGTTCGAGTGAGCGCGCCGCCCGTTTTCTCCGCCGGATATAGCCTTTTTTCTCCAGCCGGGCGAGCTGTTCATGGACGCTCGCGGCGGTGATATCGAGCTGTTCGGCGAGCTCCCGCGTGGTGGGCGGGATCCCCTGCTTGGCGATGAAGTCCTCGATGGCGGCAAGCAAACGCTCCTGCGATCCGGTGAGCCCTTCGCGGTTCTCTTCCATGGCATACCTCCTGCCTAACGGAATAGCACATCTTTCATTATCATATACCTTACAAATGAAAGGTCAAGAAAAATTTATCGGGTGATGAGCGCCGCTATTTTTTCAAGTCCGGCGGCATCGTCGGCGTCGAACGAATTGAGTTCATCCGAATCGACATCGAGCACCGCCCAGATACGGCCGTCGCGGTCGCACAGCGGCACCACCACCTCGGACTTCGATCGGCTGTCGCAGGCGATGTGGCCGGGGAATGCCTCGACATCGGGGACCAGCACCGTTCCGGCGCGGTCGATGGCGGCCCAGCAGACGCCGGTGTGCCTTTTGAGCACCTGACAGGCGAGCGCCCCCTGATACGGTCCGACCGTCAGTTCACCGTCGACCAGCCGGTAGAAACCGACCCAGAAGAAATACTTAAACTTCCCCTTGAGCAGTGCCGCCGCCGTCGCCATCCGTGCGATCGGATCGGGCGTCTTACGGTACAACTCCTCAAGCTGGGCGACGATACGCCCATACTTTTCCTGTTTCGCCGTTGCGGTCATGTGTTCCTCCTGCGATTCTCGGTGCGGACGCGGTACAGCCGCTCGGTGAAACCGCCCTCTTCCTCAAATGCTTTCGCCTGCGCCGCCACCTGTCGATCCAAAAGGGCGCAGGCGACCGACAGTAATGTCAGTACCGCGTTCGCGGCGATCCCGGGAATGGTGGACTGAATGGACGGGGTGGACCGAGTGGACGATGTGGACAAATTTGATTTTTCCTTCACCCACAGCGCGACCTCGTCGGCGCTCTTCGGGCGCCGTCCGATGAGTTCGGCGCGACGCGGATCAGCCAAATCCCACAGCGTTAGGCCGCGTTGACGCAGGAAGTCTTCATAATCCAACTTCAGTTCTTCGAGACTCGCCCGCGCCACATTGGTGAGTTTCAGTTCGGTCTTCTTGGAAGTCCCGGATGCCTGACTCCCCTCGGCGATGTTCTGAACGCCGGAGCGAGCCGCCTGCACCATCTGGTCGTGGGTGCGGCTTTTCTTGTCGATGTAGCGGTCGCAGAAGCGCACCGTCACATCGTAGACCAGTTGCGCCAACTGAAAACTCTTCAGCCGGCGGTAACCGCCGTGTTTCGGTATCAGATCACTCATTTCCGGCATTCGTCAGCCCCGTCCATGTAGTCCATTCTTGTCCATTTCGTCAGGCCACAACGCTACACCCGCAACCTTCGTTGCGTGCGGGCTTGGCATCAGGGACGACCACCCCTTCTTGATCCAACTGAACATCATCTTCTGTTGTCTCATCGTCGGCTGTGTTATCCTCATCTGAGTCTATGTTCTCGTCAACTTCTTTATCCGGTTTTGCATCTACTTCCTGCTCTGTCTTTTCATCGGGTATTTCGTCTATATCATCCGTGCTTTCGATTTCGTCCATATTGTCCACCATGTCCACTTCGTCCATCATGTCCATGTCATCAACCAGGTCCACATCCTCCAACAATTCATCATCATCGGGCGTTTCCAATACATATTTCGCGACATACGGGCTTATCTTGTCTCCGGCATACATGAAAAGACCGGCAGCATACAGATTGTTCGACTCGTCAATAAGGATGTCCACAACCATTGGCTCAGCGCAACCGCTATAATCCGCAGAAATGAAATCACAGCCCGCCATGCTTGAACCTACCGGAGTCAATGTTGCACCGTCCCATTTCGCCAGTCCACCACGGATCGGAAACGCATTAGTGTAAAAACGCCCAGCTATATAGATGTCTCCCTTGGGCCCAACGATTATATCAGCCACTTCAGAACCATTTTCAGTTATCCCCGCATTAATCGAAGTCCATGTTGTGCCGTTCCACTTAGCTATTCTCCGCGTCTCGACTCCGCCTGCCATAGTAAAACTGCCGCCGACATAGAGGTCGCCGGAAGTATCGAAAGCAAGCGCGCGCACGATCCCATTAACGCCATCGCCCAAAGGACTCCACGAAATTCCGTTCCAGATTGCAATGTTATTGGCACTGACGCCACCAGTGGAGTCAAAATATCCACCCACATAGAGATTTCCGCTCTTATCAACTGCCAAAGCGTTCACAGAAGGAACGCCCGACGCCCCTTCCGCGACCCCGCCTCCCAATGCGCTCCATTCGGTACCGTTCCATTTAGCCACATGGTTCACGACCACGCCACCGGCATTGATGAAATGACCTCCGGCATATAGGTTCTCTCCATCGAAGAGCAAGGAAGAAACGGCACACGATGAAGCGCCATCTGCCACACCATCGACGCCGGAACCCAATGGATACCAAGAAACCCCATCCCAACGGGCTATACGATTTATCGCCTGTTCACCTGTGGCGGTAAAAGACCCTGCAGAATACAGATTCCCATTTTTGCCAATCGCCAAATCTAAAACCACATCATTGAATCCATCCCCCAACGGACTCCATGTTGCGCCATCCCATTTGACGATCCTATTGGCCGGCTCACCTCCGGCGATCGTGAAATCGCCGCCGAAATAGATGTTGCCGCTCTCATCTTCTGCCAGTGCGTAGGCAAAATGGTTCATCCCCCTCGTTATCGGGCTCCAAGAAACACCATCCCATTGAGCGATATTGCTCGCATAGTGACCACCGGCCATTATAAAAGAGCCTCCGGCATAAAGCATACCTTGAGAATCAAAAGTCATTGAGTATATCTCACCATAGGCTCCCTTCACCTCATCAAAGCGTTCCCATGAAACGCCATTCCATTTTGCGACGGCGTGCATTCCCTCATTGAAAAAGTAGGCGCTGATATAGAGTTCATCATTCCCGTCTATGCTCATAGAATAAACCGCATCATTTGTGTCTAACGGTATCTTGCTCCAACTCGCGCCATCCCATTTGGCAACCTGTTTCCCCGTATTTCCTCCTGCGGAAGTAAAATCGCCAGCGGCATAGAGATATCCGGAAGAATCAACCGCAAGTCCACTTACCACGCCATTCATTCCGGCGCCTAAAGCGCTCCATGCCGTCCCCTCCCACATGGCTATCCGATTCACGGTCACACCACCCGCCGTCACGAACTCGCCGCCTGCGTAAAGATGGCCATCCCCGTCAATGGTAAGATCGTTGACCGCTCCAGACATCCCTTCGTTCAACGCGGTCCAAGACATGCCATCCCATTTCGCAATATAATTAGCCGCAACACCGTCCACTGCGGTAAAATTACCGCCGATATATATATTGTCGGCGCTGTCAGCAACAATAGCCCGAAAAACATTACCCGGCCCTTCTCCGATTTTGATCCATGTGATACCATCCCATTTTGCGATATAATATGTTCCGTTGAGATAAACCGCAGCATAAATATTTCCCACCGAATCGAGAGTGAAGGAATAAACCTCATAAAATCCTTCTCCCACTGCATCCCATGTGCCGGAGGGCATATGAAAACGAGCGATACCGTTCGCAGGAACATCTCCCGCTGTGACGAAACGGCCCCCGAGATACAGATGGTCTCCTTGTGTTGCAAGATGGTATATCATCGACTCTTCTGGAACAAGAGAGGCGGCTTCATAATAGACACCCGGCACTTCGTTCATCGAGAGCCATCGGTCGTCTGAAGAGTTTAAAAACCATCGAGTCGCTGGCGCCTTCTCATCTTGAGAAAGATAGGCGCCATTCTTTGTGTCACAGGCAAAAGCCATAAAAAGAACAAAAACGACCACTATGAATCGTGTTAGATTGATCACCTTCGCTTTTTCTCCGCCCCGTCCATGCGGTCCATTCTTGTCCATTTCGTCCATGAAGTCCAATTTTTCGGGGCGGGTGGGATGTGATGACTTACTTCTTCAGTTTCCAGTCGAGGGCACCGACGGGGCACTCGCCGATGCACTTACCGCAGTCGCGGCAGAGCTGCGACGGGAGCGGCTGAGAGAATGCCGTGTCGACATGGGTGCCGAAACCGCGGAACTTGAAACCGATGATGTTCTGGTTGACCACTTCGGAACAGACCTTGACGCAGACGCCGCACTTGATGCACTTGCCGCGGTCGAGTATGATCTCGGGGTGGCGCACATCGTAGCCAAAGTTCGGTTTCTCGCCGATCATCGCGTCGGGCTTGGCAGTGTAGGTCTCGCTGTGCTTTTTGAGCGAGCAGTCGCCCTTGGCGGTGCAGGAACATTCGATGCACCGTTCCCCTTCCTTGGTTATCTCGCCCTGCGTATAGGTCAGGGATACCTCTTTGAAGGTCGCGGTCCGGTCGTGCTCCGGGATAAGCCGCTGCGGGGTCCGTTTGCGCTCGATGGCCTCCTTGAGGTAGACCAGATCGGTCGGTTTGAGGCTCTGCCATTTGCCGCGCGAGACATTGAGCAGATACGGTTCCTTGAATTCCGTGCTCTCGATCTGCGCGAGTATGGCCAGCGCCGTCCGGCGCGCCCCGGCGACCGCCTCGACGACGGTTGCGGGACCGCTGACGCAGTCGCCCGCCGCGTAGATACTGCCCTCCATGCGGCAGTTCTCCTTGCTCACCTCGACATCGCCCCACTTGGTAGCCTTTATCCCCTGCGGCGCGATGGTCTTCTGGCCGATGGCGCCGATGACGGTGTCGGCGACGGTATCGAAATCGCTGTTGGGTACCGGGACCGGCTTGCGGCGGCCCGATGCGTCGGGTTCACCGAGCGTCATCCGCTGGCTGGTAAGGACGAGCCGCCCGTTCTCTTTGCGCAGTTTCACCGGCGCGACGAGGAATTCGAACTTGACCCCCTCCTCCTTCGCCTCGTGGATCTCTATCTTTTCGGCCGGCATCTCGGCCTCGGTCCGGCGGTAGAAGCAGGTAACCTCCTTGGAGCCGAGCCGCACCGAGGTACGCAGGCAATCCATCGCGGTATTGCCGCCGCCGATGACTATCGTTTTGCCCGGGTTGGCCCCTTTCCAGCCGGCGAGCGCTATCTTTTCGAGGTACTGGATGCCGCCGACGGCGAGCTCTTCCCCTTCAACACCCGCCGCGCTCGACTTCCACGAGCCGACCGTTATCGCGACGGCGTCATACTTCTTCTGCAGGTCGGCCAGTGCGATATCCTTCCCCAGTTCCTTGTTGCAGTGGATGGCGATGCCGCCCATCTTGGTGAAATGCGCTATCTCGCGGTCGAGTATCGCCTTAGGGAGACGGTATTCGGGGATGCCGTAGCGCAGCATGCCGCCCGGTTCGGGCTGTTTGTCGTAGAGATCGCTGGCGACGCCGTTCAGCCGCAGGTAGTAGGCGACCGACAGCCCGGCGGGACCGGCGCCGATGATGGCAACCTTCTTGCCGGTGAGCGGTTTCCGCTCTTCCATATAAGAATCATAATGCATGTCGGCGGCAAGCCGCTTGAAGTCGTTGATGGCGACCGGTTCCTTGTCGACCACATTGCGGCGGCAGTCCTTTTCACAGAACCGCGGACAGACGCGGCCGATGGACATCGGGAGCGGTATCCGTTCCTTGATGAGTTTGAGCGCTTCGAGCAGGTTCCCCTTCTTCCCTTCGCGGACATACTCTTCGACCTGCGCATGGGCCGGACAGGCGATGGTGCAGGGCGCTTCGCAGTCGCCGCTGTGTTCCGAAAGCATCAGGTTGAGCGCCGTTTTGCGCATATCCCACACTTCCGGGGTGTCCGATTCGAGCAGCATCCCGTCGGCGACCTCCATCGCGCAGGACGGCACGAACCGCCCCGTCTTCGCGTCCTTCACGAGACACACGAAGCAGGAGGTGGTCTTGGTGATCTTCTGATTGAAACAGAGCGTCGGGATCGAGATACCGTTGCGTTCGGCGACCTGCAGGATCGTTTCGCCCTTTTCGGCCGCGAACGGTTTTTTATCTATCGTGATGGTGATGCTCATGACTTACCTCCGCTCTTGCCGTAGTGACCGGTCCCCTTCTCGACCCGGCTGATCGTTTTCTTCGGACAGACCTCGATGCAGGAATTGCAACGCGTGCAGACGGTGTTGTCGACCACGAATTCGGGGCTGATCGCCTTGACGGCACAGGTCTTGACGCAGATGCCGCACTTGATGCATTTGTCGAGGTGTATCTTGACATCGGAAAGCTGGTTGCACTGGAGCGCCGGGCATTTGTGGTCCTTGGTGTGGGCGTCGTATTCGTGCCGGAAATAGCGCAGAGTCGACAGGACCGGGTTGGGCGCCGTCTGGCCGAGGCCGCAGAGCGATCCCTTGATGACCTTCGGGCCGAGATCGGCGAGGAAATCGACATCCTCCGCCGTTCCTTTGCCGTGCGTTATCTTCTCGAGCCGCTCAAGCATCCGTTTGGTGCCGATGCGGCAGAAGGTGCATTTGCCGCAGCTTTCGCGCGCCGTGAATTCGAGGAAATAGCGCGCCGTTTCGACCATGCAGCGGTTCTGGCCGATGACGATCAGGCCGCCGGAGCCCATGATGGCGCCGAGGCTTTTGAGCGAATCGTAGTCGACCACCGCGTCGAACTTGTCGGCCGGGATGCAGCCGCCCGACGGGCCGCCGATCTGGACCGCCTTGACCGAACCCTTCTCGGCGCCGCCCACTTCGTAGACGATATCGCCGATGGTGACCCCCATCGGGACCTCGGCGAGCCCCGGATACTTCACATCGCCGGCCAGCGCGAAGAGTTTGGTCCCCTTCGAACCCTGCGTGCCGACCGAAGCGAAGGCCTTGCCGCCCTCACGCAGGATGAGCGGCACATTGCCGAAGGTCTCGACATTGTTTATCGCCGTCGGATAGCCGTGGTAACCGCTGTCGGTCGGGTACGGCGGACGGAAGCGCGGCGTGCCGCGTTTTCCTTCCAGCGAATTGATCATCGCCGTCTCTTCGCCGCAGACGAAGGCGCCGGCGCCCTCTTTCAAGCGGAACTCGACCGTGCGCGTTACCAGTTTATTAAGGCCGTGCTCATATATCTGTTCGATGGCTATTTTGAGGTTCCGTATCGCCAGCGGATATTCGGCGCGGCAGTAGATGAAAAGTTTGGTGGCGCCGGTGGCCAGCGCCGCGATGAGCATACCTTCCAGCACCTGATGCGGCACCGATTCCATCAGCGACCGGTCCATGAACGCGCCCGGATCACCTTCGTCGGCGTTGCAGATGAGTATCTTCTCCGGCGCCGTTTTCGCCGCGAGGAAACTCCATTTCGTGCCGGTCGGGAAACCGCCGCCGCCGCGACCGCGCAGACCCGATATCTTCACCTCTTCGACGATGTCGGCCGGCTTCATCTCGAGCGCTTTTTTCAGCCCGACATAGCCGTCGTGGGCCAGATATTCGTCGATGGAGGTCATGTCGATGCGCCCGGCGAGCGCCAGCACCTTGATCTTCTCGCGCTCCGACCGCTGCGGCCGTATCACGAAACGACCCTCTTCCTTGAGCGAAAGGATGCGGTCGACATGCTCCTTTTTCGGCTGTACCTTCTCGTAGAAGATCGAGCCCTTGTCGGTCTCGACCTCGATGAGCGGTTCGGCGTAACAGTGGCCGATACAGCCCACCTCGACGACGGGGATGTTCTTTATCTCTTTTTTGAAAAAGGAAACGACCTCTGTCGCCCCCGCCGCGATGCCGCAGGAACCGGCGCCGACCTTGATACGCGTTATTTTCATGCCGCGCCTCCCTTACGGTAGTCCTTGAGTATCTTGAGCAGTCCCTTCCGGTCGAGATTGCCGAAGACCTTGCCGTTGACCGAAATGACCGGCGCGAGGCTGCAGCAACCGAGGCACGCGACCGTCTCGAGGGAGAAGAGCCCCTCCTTGTCGGTCTCGCCGTCCTTGATGCCGAGATCCTCGGCGATCCAGCCCGCCACGAGCGACGCCCCCTTGATGTGGCAGGCGGTCCCGTCGCAGACCGAGATCTTGTACTTTCCGGGCTTGACGCGCTTGAACTGGGCATAGAAACTGACGACCCCCTCGACCTCGACGGTCGAGACGGTGAAATGGGCGGCGACCGCTTCGATCGCCTCGTTCGAAATGTAGCCTTCATCCGTCTGTACGGCCTGAAGCGCCTTGATGAGATTGCTCCGATCGGTCTCGATCTTCTTGAGCAGTTCAGACAAGTGACTCATCGCTCCTCCGGGGTGCTGGTGATATACCTACACTGCGCTCATAATTCGAACAATTCAAAACGAAAGTCAAGCAGAAAGGCGACCGGACGACCGAATCTAACGGAACGCTAAAGGAAAAACGACCTCCGGGGCGCGACAAGCCTTTTTTTTCTTAGGCAATTTTTGACTTTCCCCTTCTTCCTACTATAATGCCACCGAATTTTTTTACACGGGGCACTCTCTTGACCCTTGTCGATGTGAACCGCATCATTGAAGAGCGCATCAACATCGTCGATGTGGTCCGGCGCTATGTGAAGCTCCAGTCGGCGGGCCGCCGTCAGACCGGACTCTGCCCCTTTCACAAGGAAAAAACCCCCTCATTCAGCGTCAACGAGGAACGGCAGTTCTATCACTGTTTCGGCTGCGGCGCCCACGGCAATGCGCTGACCTTCGTGATGAACCTCGAGAATCTTTCGTTCCGCGAGGCGGTCAAAAAACTCGGCACCGACTTCGGCGTCCGCGAACTCCTGCAGGAACAGTCGACCCCCGAGGCCGACCGCAGCGAAGAGGAGCGCCGCCAGATACTTTCGGTCAACCGGCTCGCCGCCCTGTTCTTCCACCGTAAACTCGGTGAAAGCCGCGAGCCGTCCGATTACCTCGCCAAACGCGACATCACTCCCGAGACGATAAAACGGTTCGGGCTAGGCTGGATCGGGAACGGCGACGAACTGATCCTCTTCCTGCGCAACAACGGCGTCCCCGCAAAACTCATGGAAAAGAGCGGTCTGGCCCGCATCGATCAGTCGGGCAACCTCCGCTCCTTCTTCCACGACCGCATCATGATACCGGTGGTCAACATGCGGCGGCAGGTCATCGGCTTCGGCGGCCGCATCATCGGCCCCGGCGAGCCGAAATACCTCAACACCTCCGAAACGCCGGTCTTCCTCAAGCGGTCCAGTCTCTTCGGCGCGAACCTCGTCCGCGACGGACTCAAGGATCATAAGTACCTCATACTCACCGAAGGCTATTTCGACGTCATGGCGCTCCACGCCCACGGCTTCACCACCGCGGTCGCGGCGCTCGGCACCGCCATCAGCGAGGAGCATCTGAAACTCATCGAACGGTTCGGCGTGCCGCTGGTGATGATACTCGACGGCGACGCGGCGGGGCGCAAGGCGATGCGGCGCGTACTCGAACTGGCGATCCCCGAGAAACTCGACCTGCGGGCCGCTTTCATAGAGAGTCCCGACGGCAAGGAGGATCCCGACTCGCTGGTGCGCCGTCCCGACGGCAAGGAACGGATGGAAACGCTTCTCAAAGGGGCGAAGAACATCACGCAGTATTATCTTGAAGAACTCGCCGAGCAGGCGCTCAAGGACCCGGTGATCCCCCAGCGCGACATGGCGAAGGAGGAGATCGCGCAGCTGCTGCGCCCGCTCGCCCTCCACCGCCGGGCGGATCATCTCAATCTCATCGAAAAATACTGCCGGAACCTTCCCGCGGTGAATGACGACGAGATAAAGGCGCTCCTGAAATACCTCCAGAAACTCCTCCGGAAGGAATCGGAAAAGGCCGGGCGCGGTCCGGCGGCCGCCAATACCGACCGCGAAGCCGCGCGGCCCCTTGCCGGGACGGCGGAACTGATGCGCGAACTGCTGGTGCTTGCCGCCACTCACCGCTCTCTCATCCCGACGCTCGACGACCCCTTCCTGCTGTCCCACGACGACGGCGAAGCGCGCCTCCGACTGCTTGCGGCCCACGACGGCGGCGAGGACGACGAGGCCTTCGAAAAGATCATCGCGGACCTCGACCGCGACGGGAAACGGACCGCTGCGGCGCTCCGGATCGACGACGCGGCCGCCGAGATGCGGTTCAGACAACTCCTTTTCAAACTGCGCATCGCCGACATCGATAAGGCGGTACGGGATCTGTCGGGCGAAGCGACGCCCGAATCGATAGCCGAGATACAGCGGCTCATGAACAGAAAAAAACAACTGTCGTCATCCCTATCCGGGACCGGCGCGGCCACCTAACAGCGGGGAATACGCATGCTCAGAAGACGAGACCTCTCCTTCCTGAAGCGACGCAAACAGATGCGGGACCGGATACGCGGCCATGTGCCCGCCGTGGAGACCGAGAAGCGGAGCGAGAACCGGCAGAAGATCATCGACGCGCTCAAACTGGCCAGCGGCAGCGACATCAGCAACGATCAACTGGTGGACGTGATCGACGATATCCTGCGCTCCAAGGGCGAGATCACCTACGAGGATCTCGACGCCTTCTTCCCCGAGAACGCCGACTTCACGGTCGACGATATGGAACTGCTCTTCAATGTCCTCGACGAATTCAAGATACCGGTCCTCACCGAAAAAAGCGACGAAGAAACGATCCTTACCGATCTGCCGGTCATCAAGAAACCGACCACCCCCGCCGACCGCGGCCGCAAAGACCCGCTCCGGATGTACATGCTCACCATCGGCGCGGTGCCGCTGCTGACCAAGGAGGGCGAGGTCGAGATAGCCCAGCGCATCGAAGTGGGCGAACAGGAGATCGTCCGGACGCTCCTTTCGGTCTTCATCACCTTCAAGGAGATACTTTCCATCCCCGAGAAGATCATGAACGAACAACTCACGGTCAAGGAGGTCATCCGCGAATCGGAGGACGAACTGGCCGATGAGGACGACGATCGCGAGGAGGAGGAGGAAGAGGTTGAAAAACCGGCCGACGATGACGACGAAATAGAGATTCTCGACGAATCCAAGGTTTCGGACGACGACGAGGAGGACGACGACGACGAGGACGAGACCGACGGCAGGAAAAAGGAGCCGGCGAAAAGCGCTTCCGAAAAGCCGGCCCCCGTCGAGCCCGAACCGGCCCCCGATCCGGCCGCCGAAAAACAGCGGCTTCTGGTCGAAAGCCTCGCCCGCAACATAGACAAACTCAAACAACTCAACCGCGAACGCGACCGGATGCTCAAGGCGGCGCGGACCCCGCGGAACGCCCGCAAAAAAGGCCAGATGGCCGACGAGACACTCGACAAGATGGTCGGCGTCGTGCTCGATATGCGCCTCAGCAAGAATTACCTCAAGACGCTCGGCGACCGCATCCGCAGTTACAAGGACAAGGCGGAACAACTCGACCACAACATCGCCGCCATAGAGCGGTCGATGAACATATCCTTCCCGCAGATGAACGAGATCGTATCCAATCCGCAGCGGTTCGCGTCGCTCGACAAGAACAAACTGCTGGTCATCCGCGAGAAATACACGCTCATCGTGCAAACCCAGCGCAGCATCAAGAAACTCGAGGCCGAAACGGGGCTGTCGCATCAGGAACTGCGCGACTGCGCGCTCCGGCTGTTCAACGCCGAAGAGACGGTCCGCACCGCGAAGAACCAGCTGATACAGGCCAACCTGCGGCTGGTCGTTTCCATCGCGAAGAAATACAACAACCGCGGGCTCGACTTCAAGGACATCATCGCCGAAGGCAATATCGGCCTGATGAAGGCGGTCGACAAGTTCGAATACCGCCGCGGCTACAAGTTCT
>ERZ1645192.2261-NODE-2261-length-15957-cov-7.890580_pt1 | contig 15957 bp, 14 predicted proteins | sample MGYA00575354_ERZ1645192 | MGnify/ENA primary metagenome ERZ1645192 (study PRJEB40844, sample SAMN11349763) | freshwater sediment metagenome | isolation source: river sediment | host: Sediment | place: India: Faizupur Khadar , New Delhi | collected 2017-02-21 ... | reverse complement strand
TATCGAGGAAGTCCTTGGGCGTGAAGACATACCCCCTGCCCGTGCCATATATCCGTGCAAGTATCTTACTCGAAAGGTCATTCGCCATACTACGGGCCTCCTATCTGTCACGAATAATATATAGAATATGTGACAAGTCAAGAGAATCTTTTGTCAGAAACTTTTAGCCAAAAAACACTGTAACCATCCAGATTCACAGGAATCGGCAAAAAGTAATGATATTTCCAGATAAACGCACAATTGTAAGTGTTTTTCTTGATTTGTGCCATTTTGTAATCAAAAATAAAAAGAAGTTGAGCCTTGTAATTGTTTTTCACGGACATCTCTAGCACGGACAGACTTCAAGCCGAAAAAAATGTTGACATAACGCGCTTCTTGGATACAAATGCTTCCCGCGTGGGGCTGTGGCGCAATTGGGAGCGCACTTGAATGGCATTCAAGGGGTCGACAGTTCGAGCCTGTTCAGCTCCACCATTTTTTTTGATCTGAAGGTCGTTGAATAGACCCTTGACGGAGGATCCTATGGGAAGAGGCGATAAACGGTCCAAGAAAGGCAAGATCTGGCGCGCGTCGCACGGCAAGACCCGTCCCAGCAGCCAGAAGATCCGCTCCAACAAGAAGAAAGCGGAAGAGAAGTAGTTCTCAGCCCCGGTAAAGGGCTTCTGTGTACGATATCACCTAAAAACCAAGCGCGGCGCCGGTCGCGAATGAAGCGAGCCAGTGTTCTCCGCCGTATCCCGATTCGTTCATGTCGGCGAAGCCTTTCTCGCAGTGCATTCCGGCAAGCCGTTCATAGGCCGCCTTGCGTGGGTCGCCGACCGGAAGGGCCTGCGCGATGCCGCTGAAACTCCACGCCCGCTGGAGCGATAGGCCGATGAGGTGGCCGATGGCGTAATCTTTCTTGTCGAGCACCACCGGCGGCGATGCGAGGTTGCGGAAGCGGCGCGAATCGGCGGGCGGGAGGAAGGCGCCCAGCCACGCGTTGAATTCGTGCGGCGGCAGGACGCGGCGCAGGAGATCGGCCTCGGCGAGGCAGGGCGATATGAAATCGACACCCGACGGTTCGTAGTCCACCGGGCAGGCGGCGTCGCCCAGATAGAAATCGCGCGACCGGCTGACGATGAGTTTTTCGAGTTCGGTATCTTTGACCGCCCGGGCGTAGTCGAGCATGTGGATGAGCGAGAAGGCGAGGTTCCCGTGGACGCCGGTCCGCACCGGGAACGAGAGCCGCGGCAGATAGTCGCGCGTCTTCTGCGCGATGTGCTCTGCAAGCGGCCGGAGGGCGGCGCGCCATTTCAGGGCGTCGGGATCGTCCCACCCTTCCAGTTCGGCGGCGAGCCGCAGGAGCCACGCCCAGCCGTAGGTCCGCTCGAAAGTCTTGCCGGGGCTCGACTTGAGATATTCGATCTCTGTGGCGATCTTCTCGGGCGTCAGGTGTTCCGAGAGTTTCTGCCGGACGGCGGCGGCGTTGGGCATGGCGGGAAAAGTCTTCAGCAGTTTCACCATCGTCCAGTGGCCGTGGACCGATGAATGCCAGTCGAAACAGCCGTAAAAGGCGGGATTGTTGAGCCGCGTCGGCTTCAGGTCTTCTTCTTTTTCATAGAGATAGCACTGCTTGTTCGGATACTCGTTGTCGCTGCAGGCGAGCGTGAGTGCCGCTAGTTCGGCTGCTTTGGCCGCGTCGATGACGGGACACGAGCCGCTCGGCGTCGACGATGTTTCGGCGCGTGATCTATCGGTCGGGTTGCAGGCGCACAGGGGGCACAGAAAAAGAAAGACAAGAAGCTGTTTCATGGGACATCCTCCCTCGGTTCGATGGGGCATCATAGCGCGTGGCGGGAAAAGATGCAATATAAGGCGGCGGCCCGGAAAAGATTATTGAATAAAACCGTTACGATCCCGTCCTTCCGCTCGCTTATGGTTGACAAGAGTTATGCAATGGGTATAGTGAGTCGTTCGTTTTTTCACTCTTTTAAGGAGGTGTTTCATGAAAAAGTTTCAGGTATTGATCCTCGCTCTCATCACCGCGTCGTTCTTTGTGATCGCGTGCGACGATAACAAGAAAGAAGAGATCGACGAATCGGGCACCGATATCGATGAAGTGACCGACACCGCTACCGACACCAGGATACGGCGACCGATACGACCGATACGGCCACCGGCGACGAAGATACTGTCGTTCCCGACAACGACGAGATCTGCCCGGCTACCGCAACGGTCGAACACAACGGCGAAGAACTGACCGCCGCTGCGGCGTGGACCGGTTCCCATCTCATCAAGGGGACGCTGTATGTCAAGGCAACTCTGACGCTCGACCAGTGCGCCAAGATGACCTTTGATGAGAACGGCAGGATCGCCGTTCAGGATGGCGGTTCGATCGTGGTTACCGGTACGGCCGAGCATATCGTCACCTTCGCCTCGGCCAAGGCGGCTCCGGCGGCGGGCGATTGGAAGGGTATCGAGATTTACGATACCGCGTCGACCGGCAACAGCTTCCAGTATGTCTCCTTCGCTCACGGCGGCGGGGACGACTACGGCGTGATCTGGGTCGCGGGCGGTGCGTCGGTCGCCATCGACAACTGCCTGTTCACCGATATCCAGAAGTACGGCGTTATGTTCGAGAACGCCGCAGAGATCGAAAGCTTCACCGGCAACCAGTTCGCCGGGGTCGATGCCTACCCGATCTGGGTCGGCGCGAACGCCGTGGCGAACCTCTCCCCGATCGTCACCGACGATGTCACCGACCGTGTCCTTATACGGGCCGAAGATGTCGATGATGCGGGTACTTGGAAGAATCTCTCGATCGGCTATGAAGTGGATTATCTCTACATCCACCAGCCGATCACGCTGGAGGCGGGAACCGCCTTCTACCTGAACCAGAATTCCCACATCACCCTTGCCGACGGCGGCTCGCTCATCGCGGTCGGCACGGAACTCGCCCCGATAGTTTTCACCTCGGCGAAAGCGGTCCCGGGCGCGGGCGACTGGAAAGGCATCCTGATCTATGAGACCGCCTCGAATGACAGCGTTTTTGAGAATGTCATGTTCCAATACGGCGGCGGTGACGACTATGGCGTGATCTGGGTGGATGGCGGCGCGTCGGTTTCCATCGACGACTGCAAGTTCCACGAGATACAGAGTTACGGTGTCACCTTCGAGAACGGCGCCGAGATCGGCGGTTTTACCGGCAATGAGTTCACCGTGATCGACACCTACCCTGTTTGGATCGGCGCGAACAGTGTGCCGGCGCTCGATCCGATCGTTACCGATGGTTTGAGCGACGCCCTTGTGAAGGTCCGCGCCGAGGATATCGACGACACCGGTACTTGGCAGAACCTTTCGATCGGTTACGATATCGACTATCTCTATGTCAACGCGCCGATCACCATCGCGGCCGGAACGACCCTCTACATGCACGACAACTCCCATATCACCATTCGCGACGGCGGCGCGCTCGCCCTTGCGGGAACCGATACCGACCATGTCACCATCACCAGTTACAAGGATGTTCCGGCGGCGGGCGATTGGAAGACCATTCTGCTCTACAGTACCGGCAGCAACGGCGCCAACATCTTCACCTACGCCGACATCATGTACGGCGGCGCCGACGATGACGGCCAGTTGTGGGTTCAGGACGGCGCGTCGGTGGTCCTCGATCATGTCGTGTTCTCGAACGGTCAGACCTGCGATGTCTACAATGATAACGGCGGCGCCACCATCACGGTGACCGATAGCACCGTCATCGATTGCGTCATCTAAGTTAAGAGAACTTCCTGAAGATCACGGGGCGGCCCGTTGCGGCCGCCCTTTTTTTGTATGAGCGCTTAGAGCGTCACGAGCGAACAGCCGCCGTCGGAGGAGGCCGGTTTTTTCGTGTCGGTGTCGGGGGCGACCACGGCGTCATCGTCGCTGGTCGGTTCGTCATCGGTCGGCAGGATGTCGTCAGGCGTCTCGCCGCATTCTTCGGGGCTGGTACGCGACGCGATGGCCGAAAGGTAGGTCACGAGCCCTTCGCCGCCGAGATTGACGAAGTGGAGGTAGTAGCGGCTCCCCGGTTCGAGTTTTTTCACGACATACTCGTCATTGACCGGTTCGATCATGCCATCCATCGCGACCGGCACCGGATAGTTCTCGATGTCGTAGGTGACCGGCTTGTCCTTGCGGACGAGCAGCCAGTAGTACGGGTCGCTCCCGCCGGTCTGCGACATCGCGTAGCCGGTCCCGGTGACGGTGAGGGTGTCCATGCATTCGGGCATGTCGTAGTAGAACTGGACGTAGGCGGGGGCGATATCCATCTCATCGCCGTCCAGATCGGCGGTGAAGTAGGTCTTGGGCATGCCGTAGGAATCGTCGGTGCCGCCCGAGAAGATGTAGTCGACCGGCCTCGACAGATCGCGGGCGCGGACCTGCTCGTAGAAGAGTTTGTCCTCGAATATCTTGGCGATATCGGCGTTCAGCGGGGCGAAGGCGTCGTCGGCCGCCGCCTCGGAGAGCATCGTTTCGGCGTAATCCTTCGCGTCGGCTTCGGGATCGGCCAGAGCGACGAGCGTCTTGAGCAGCAGCCGGGAGAAATCGTCGCGCGTCAGTCCCTTGTCCAGCGCCAGTTGGAAGATGTCCCAGTTCGCGCCGACCAGCGGCAGGCCGTCGTGATGCGATTCGCCGGTGTAGTCCTCATTGACGAGATTGTCGTTGTCGGCGTCGCGCATGCAGTAGAAACCCTCCTCGCCCCGTTCATAGCCCGCCATGGAGGCGAGTCCTTCGGAGGCATATTCGCCGAGGCACGGGTCCTGCGACATGATGAAGGAGAAGGTGTCGGCGAGCCCCTCGTTCATCCCGATGGGGACGTTGGAGAAGCCGTACTGGTCGGCGAAGGCCATCGGGCTCAACTGGGAGGTGCCGTTCTCGACGGCGTGGCCGAACTCATGATAGATGACATCGCCGTCGCAGGCGAAGTCGGTGCCGCTCCCCTGCCCGAAGACGAGGATGTCGCCCTGATAGGGGAAATCGGCGAAGAATATCTCGTTGAACCCCGGCTGATTGGGCGAGAAGAAGGCGTTGTCCATGGGCGAGAGACCGCCCCCCTGCGAGGGGAACTGGAAGTTGGCCACGACGATCAGCGGACTCGGATTGGCGCTGTCCGCGTTGTGCCCCTTGAGGTATTCGAACCCTTCGACCCCCAGTTCGCGCAGGTACTTGTATATCTTCGAGGCGTGATAGTACATCGATACCTCGGGATAGACATCCTCGACGCTGAATTCGAAGCCGACCGCCGCCTGCCAGTCCTCGTAAACGAAATCGCCGTTCGTGTTCTTGTCGGCGATCTGTTTGGGGGTGCAAATGGCCAGTTCGCCGTAGCCCTGCACGACGGTGGTCTTCCCCTCGTCGGGGCAGTTGGCGGCGACGATGGCGCGGACCCCCTTGTCGTCCTCCACGGCGGTCAGTTTGCCGTCGGCCGGGTCTATCCACGGCAGGGTAACCTCAATGGCCTCTTTGTTGCGGACCGGGTTGGTCTCGAAGACCTTGGCGATGTCGGTCGGTTCGGCATGGCGGGTATCGTTGCCGCCGCCGAGGAACGACCCGTCGCGGGCGTCGATGTAGGCGAAACGGCCGTCGGCGAGACTCGTCGGGACCAGCCGCACCTTCCACGCGAGGCGCCATGAGTTCTCATAACGGACGATGATCTTTTCGGCCCAGTGCTTCGGCGCGGCCGTCGGCAGCACCCCTTCACGCAGGGAAAAGGCGATGCGCGCGGCGTCGGCCGCCGGCACCAGCGCCGCGGTGTCGACCGAGAAGGGGGAGAGCGCGTTGGCTACCCGGTAGATGCGTCCGTTCCGGACCGCCACGGTGGTGCGGGCCCCCTCGACCGCTATCCCCTTGTAGGTGTAGGTGTAGCGGTAAATGTCAGTGCCGCCCGCCGCCACATGGCGTTCGAACCGCGGTTGAACGGCGATCCCGGCAAGGTGGCGCGGCAGGAAATCGCGGGTCAGATACCCCCGGACCGCCGCCTCTCCCGTCCCGACGGTGATGTCGAGGCCGGTCATGAGCGACGGGGCGCCGTTCTTGAAGGTGACCTGCGCCGTCGGGGCGTCGGCCGCGCAGAGCGCAAAGGCAAAAAGGATGGCGAAAAGAGCCAGTGTTTTTTTCATCGGGATGCTCCCTATGGTTAGGATGTCAGTATACCACCTCATGGCGGGAAGGGGAGCAAAGAATATTCCGAGGTTATTATCCGAATAATGTCGGGAGGATGGATTGTTGCCTCTTTATTTGCACATGAGGACGGTGTGTGTTATGGTGCCCCGTCACTTTTGTGAGGTATCTAATGAGCGAAAAACAGATCTCGGTCGTGCCGCTGGGCGGTCTGCGCGAGGTGGGCAAGAACAGTTTGCTGGTCATCTACGGCAACGATGCCCTGATGATCGACTGCGGGATGGGTTTCCCGGGCAACGACGATTTCATGGACGACGATTTTTTCATCCCCGATTTCGACGCGATAAAGACGCTCAAGGTGAAACTGGCGGGGGTCGTGGTGACTCACGGGCACGAGGATCACATCGGGGCGATACCCTACCTCCTGCGCGATCACGATGTTCCGGTCTATCTGACCGAACTGCCGGCGGGCCTGCTCAAGGAACGGATGGGGAAGGTGGCGCGCTACAACAACCTCGTCCCGCTGTCGGCGAAGCGCAAGACCGCCTTCGACGTCGGTCCCTTCAGCGTCAAGATGATCCCGGTCCTGCACAGCGTCCCCGAGGCGAAGGCGCTCCTGATCACCGCCGGTCCCTTCACCCTCCTGCACACCGGCGACTTCAAATGCGACGGTTCGGGCCATTCGCCGTTCTATAAAAAGGTCCCCGAGGATGTCGACATGATGTTCATCGACTCGACCAATATCGAGCGGGAAGGCTTCTCGGAACAGGAATCGGAACTGATCCCGAACATCCGCAAACTCGTCGCGGCGGCGAAGGGACGGGTCATCGTCACCGCCTTCTCGTCGAATGTCGAGCGGATCAAGAACATCATCGAGGTGGCGCGGGAAACGGGCCGCACGGTGGGGCTCATGGGGCGCAGCGTCCACAACTACACGCGGCTCGCTCAGCAACTCGGCTACATCAAACTGCCCGGCAATGTCCTCTCCGACGAATCGAAATTCTCCACGATACCGGACCACAAACTGCTCATGATCGTGACCGGGTCGCAGGCCGAACCGCGCTCCATCATGAAACGGCTCTCGCTCGATATGCTCAAGGCGGTGCCGATCAAGTACGGCGACACGATACTGTTCTCCTCGAAGATCATCCCGGGCAACGAGACCGCCATCGGCCGGATGATGGACACGCTGGTCGAAAAGGGGGTGAACCTCTTCTACGAGTCCACCGTCGATATCCACGCATCGGGCCACGGACGGCAGGGGGAACTGCTCCTTGCGGCGCGCGAGGTCAATCCGCGCCTCATCGTCCCGGTCCACGGCCATCTCCGTTTCATCGACTATCACTGCCGCGTGCTGGAGGCCGAAGGGTTCTCGACCCGCCTGATCTCCGACGGCGATGTGCTGGTCTACACCAAGCGCGACTCCGAACTGCGCCAGCGGATCGATCTGCAGAAACGGATCGTCAGCAACTACGACACCGAACTGGTCGACATCGAAACGATCCGGGAGCGTAAACGGATCGGCCGCGGCGGCGTCATGACGATCCTGCTCGCGGTCAATCTCGTCGAGGGGCGGCTTATCACCCCGCCGCGCTTCGTGACCGCCGGTATCGCCGCGGCGGGCGCGATGAAGAAGATACAGCACGAACTGCGCGACATGATCTATGAATATTTCGCCGACCGCAAGAGCGTCGACCGCGACGACGACGAGATAGAAGAGAATATCCGTCTCATGGCCCGCCGTTATCTCATGGAACTCACCGACAAGAAACCGGTCGTCAATGTCATGGTCGTGAAAGGCTGACCGTTAATTTCCCATCAATACGATAGCGATGAGCACCACCGCGATGGCGCCGTATTCGCGCCGTGTGGGGCTCTCGCCGAAGAGCGCCACGCCGCCGATGGTGATCAGCGCGATGCTCCCGGCGCTGTAGAACGGGAAGACCACCGATGCGTTCAGCGTCGCGAAGGCCTGTATCAGGAAATAACTCGAGAACAGATTCGGTATCCCAACGGCGATACCGGCTAGGAACTCCCGTGCAAAAATGCCGTTCCTTCCTTCCGGCCCCTTGTCAAAGGGGCCTTGACGGGATTTGAAAAGCGCCGCCGTCGCGATAAGAAAGGCGATGAAAAAGACCGTAAACAGAAAAAGTTCCTTGTACTGCGGCAGGGCGTACTGCTGAAAGACCTTGTTCGACAGTTCGGCCGATCCCACCGCGAGGAACATGAAGATGAGGCTCAGTCCGACCTTCGCCCGCCCGCTCCCTTTGCCGCTCTGTGACAGGGCGATGGCGATGAAGGTGAGGATGATGCCGCCCCACTGCCACGCCGTCGGCCGTTCGTGCCACAGGATGACCGACACGAGGATGGGGATGAGTATGGCCGACTTCGAAAAGGCGCCGGTGATGCCGACGCCGCTTTCGCGGATACTGCGCTGGATGCTGATGAGGCCGAGGAAATAAAGCAGTCCCGACGGGATGCCCCAGAAGATGGCCCACGCGCCGCTGGCATCGGCCGAGAAGAGGCCGCCGCCCGAAAAGACCGATGCCGCCTCGGCGAAGAAACTTCCGAAGATATCGCCCGCAGTTCCGCCGGGGACGAGCGTTCCCCCCGCAAGAATGACCGACAGCACCGACGCGGCGAGATAGTTGGCGGCGACCACCGGCAGGCGGCGGTACCCGCGTGATTCGGTATATTTCAGGAGGAGCGCCACCGCGCTGCTCGACAGTATCGCGCAGAAGAGGAATAGCATGGCGGCAGGATAGCGAATGGCGGCTGGAAGCGCAACTTTTCGCTCTTTTTGACCGGCGGCCGCTTTTCTGCTATGATACCCCGCACGGTTTGTGGAGGAAGTTCATGACGCTCGTGAAGTCGCGCAACAAGGTCATCTTCGGCTGTCTGGGCGGCGTCGCCGAGTATTTCGGCTGGGACCCGACCATCGTCCGGATATTCTATGTCCTGCTCTCGATACTCAGCGCCGGCTTCCCCGGCCTGCTCATCTATTTCATACTCTTCATCCTGATGCCGTCGGCCGAAAAGGGGATCTGAGGGGGTGCGCTATCAGGAGGAACTGAGGCATAACTTCTTTTCGGCCATCCAATACGCCGTCGCCGATAAGGATGGGCTCGTCGGCGAAAAGGCCGAGGGGCTGACCGCCTTCGACAACGGCGCGCCGGTGACCGAATGGACGATGTTCGACCTCGCGTCGCTGACCAAGGCGCTCTTCACCGCGCCCGCCTTCTATCTCCTCTTCGACAAAAGCCTCCTGCGCCCCGAAGACACGCTCGACCGGTTCCTGCGCGGCCAGCGGCCGGTGCCGATCCAGCGGCTCCTCAACCACACCTCCGGCTATCCCGCCTATATCGAATTCTTTCACGACGACCGGTCGGAAAGCTACGAGCAGCGGCGCGCCTCGGTACTCGAGCGGATAGCGGCGCTACGCGGCATAGAACCGCCGGTCTACAGCGATCTCAACTTCATACTGCTGGGGTTCGTGCTGGAAAAGATATTCGGCGCACGGCTCGAGACCGTCTGGTCGCGCCTGCTGGACGAGTTGAAGTTCCCGCAGGGGCCGATGCTTTTCGCGACCCGGCCGCTCCTCAAACAGCATGTCGCCGCGACGATGTTCTCGCCCTTCCGCCGGCGGCTGTGCCACGGCGAGGTCGAGGATGAGAACTGCCGGTACCTCGATTCGGCGGCGGGACACGCGGGGCTTTTCGGTACCGCCGGCACGGTGGCCGTCTACCTGATGAAACTGCTCGAACAGCCGTGGTTCCGGTTCCATCTCGGCAATCTCGGCGGCGCCGGCTTCGACAAGCCGCAGGGGAGCGATTCGCAGTACGGCCGCAACGCCCACGCCCGGATGGTGGGGCATCTCGGCTTCACCGGAACGGCTTTCCTTCTCGACCCGGAAAAGGTGAAGGCGGCCGTGATACTGACCAACCGCACCCATCCCGACCCGAACAAAGAGAACTGGCGCGATCGTATCAAGGCGGTGCGTCAGGAACTCTTCGACACCCTCCTGCCGGTCTAGCGGTAGAAAGCATAAATTCCCGATTGACAATAGTATTCCGGAGGTGTAGTATCACCGAAGAAGTCGAGCCAAAGAAGGGAGAGAAGCCATGATTAAGAATTTGCTCTTTGCGGTGGGTGCCGCATTGCTGCTCTTCGTTGCTTGCGACGATTTAACCAGTTGCGTCTCTGACGGGGGATCGGCGCCGACTGCTAAACTTAAAATGACATCGACACCGTTTTACTGCGAACAACTCGAGGATTATTTTGATGTCGATGCCCAAGCGTTGGTTACGGCATTGGGCTCCATGAAATTCGTCTTCACCAGCGCGACCGACGAGAATGGGGCGACGATGGCAAAACCGGAAGGGATGCCCGATACCATCGAATTTGATGGGCTTCAATCCTGTAGTTTTGGTTTTTCAAATAATGATGGAGAGGTCAAAAATAATTGTGCTCAATCAACATCTTTTATGTTCAAGGTAAAAAATAACAACTATGTTGGCTCATTGGTTCTTTTTGTGTCTGGAGAGCCTTCTGATAAAATGAGCTTCGATGATTTTGTGATGGCTGAATGGATTTTGGGAGAAGGTTTGTCTGGTGGTGCCGAAAAACTTGCCGATGATTTCTCGTCAATTGCTTTGTTCCGAGTTTCAGGCGAGAAAATCGTCTACACTAAGGAATAAGGGATGATCTCCGAGTATTCGCTCTTTGCGGCGTGTGCCGCATTGTTGCTCTTCGTTGCTTGCGACGATTTAACCAGTTGCGTCTCTGACGGGGGATCGGCGCCGACTGCTAAACTTAAAATGACGTCGACGCCGTTTTACTGCGAACAGCTCGAAGATCATTTTAGTGTCGATGCTCAAGCACTGGTGACGGCATTGGGCTCCATGAAATTCGTCTTCACCAGTGCGACCGACGAAAACGGCGTGGCAATGGCGAAGCCGGGAGGAATGCCCGAAACGATTGAACTGGATGGATTGAAGTCGTGCAACATTTGGATCGCGCCGCCGCACACGGACTGTGAGAGCGGAGTGAATTTTTGGTTTGCACCGAAAGGAGATTTCTTTTCCGAGGCCGATTTTACTTTTGGTATTTCAAAAGGGTCTGATGGTATGAAGGCAAATGATTTTTCTATCTTCGGTTGGATGTTTACAGCAACTCTGTTCGGCGGTGGTACCAAAACGGATGCTTCTTTTTCTTCCATCATTCTGTACAGAGACGGCAGGCCCGACGAGAAGATCGTCTACGAAAAACTATAGATCGGCGATCGATCGCTAGGCTCTTTTCTCCTGCATCCAGCGGACCAGTTTGACGATGAGGCGGCGCGGGATGAAGCGCCCGATGGTGGCGAGGAGTTTGTTGTTGAAGCCGGGGACCGCGAGAATCTTTCCCTCCCTCAGCGCCCGGTAGCCGTAGTCGGCGACCTCCGACGCGGTGGCGACGTGGGTCTTCTGGAATACCCGCGAATGGTTGAACTCGGCGCGCGCGGCGAAATTGGTGTGGACCGGGCCGGGACAGAGGCAGGTCATCGTGACGCCGGTGCCGGTCAGTTCCTCGGCGACCGCCTCGGAGAACGACAGGACAAAGGCCTTGGTGGCATAGTAGACCGCCATGAGCGGGCCGGGCTGGAACGCGGCGACCGAGGCGAGTTGGAGAATGCGGCCGCTTTTCCGCGCCGCCATGCCGGGAAGGAAGAGGCGCGTGAGCGTCGTCAGCGCCGCGACATTGACCTGCACCATGTCGTCCATCTTCTGCGCGTCGGACTCATGGAAGACACCGTAGTTGCCGAAACCGGCGTTGTTGACGAGATATTCAACGGTAATGCCGCGCTTCTCTATCTCGGCAAAGAGGCGGTGCGCCTCGCCCGGTTTGGCGAGGTCGGCCGGGATGACGGTGACGGCGACACCGTATTTCGCGGTCAGTTCTTCGGCCGCCTTTTTCAGCGCCGCCTCGTCGCGCGCCGTGATGACGAGGTCTATCTTGTCGGCGGCGAAGCGGTCGAGCAGTTCGCGACCGATGCCGCTGGAAGCGCCGGTGACGAGCGCGACTTTGTTCATGGAGGCCTCCGCAGAATAAGGTTCGTTCAAGCATAGAGGAACGGCGCGAAAAAGCAACAGTCGCTCCGATGTTGCTTTCGGCCGCGAGATGCGCTAGGATCGGCCGGTACGGAGGAGACTTATGGGCGCCATTTTGCTCAAGGGCCATACGCTGGAACTTTTCTCGTTCGATCTCTGGGAGACGCTCATCTCGGAGGACGAGGAGCCGCTGCGCTACGAGGCGCGGGCCCGCATCATCGCCGCGAAAAGCGGCGCGGCGGTCGAAGAGGTGCGTGCGGCGGTCCGGGAGGTCACGCGGATATTTACCGAAGTCTATTACCGCGAAGGGCGGACGATGCTGACGCTCGAACGGCTCGATCTGGTGCTGGCGCGGATCGGCCTGACACTATCGGTCGCAGAGCGCGAGGAGACGGCGCAACTCCTCAGCGAAGCGTCGCTCACCATCGAGCCGCCGATCATCGACGGGGCGGCCGAGTTCCTCGAACTTCTCAAAAAGAAGGGTGTCACGATCACCCTGATATCGGACACCGGCTACAGCCGCGGCCGCGAGATGCGGACGGTGCTCGAACGGCACGGCATCCTGCGCTATTTCGATCTGTGCCTTTTCTCCGACGAGGAGGGGATGGCCAAGCCGCGCCGCGAACTGTTCGCCAAGATCGAACAGTCCTTCCCCCGCATCGCCCCGTCGCGGATGCTCCACATGGGCGACAATCCGCTGACCGACATCGCCGGGGCGGAACGGTCGGGCTGGCGCACGATACTCTTTCAGCGCAGCGACGATATCAGACGCCGTCACCACAGCGACCGCGATGATCTTCGCCGGGTCTCCTCATACGCCGAACTCACGGCGCTTGTCGGGCGCTGAAAACCTTCTTGACTTGTTTTTTCAGGGAGATACAATCGCTCCATACGTTGGTGTATCGGATCACAATTTCAGGGGGCGTGCCATGACGCGTTGGATATTGTTGGGGGCGCTATTCGCTTTTGTACAACTTCATGCGGCCGATGCCTGCTACTACGGCGCCGGAAAGAAGTTCTGCATGACCCGCACGGGCGACACCGTTTCCTACCGGGGCGGTACGCCGATGAAACTCACCGGAGAACTGGGGGTCCGGTTCATCGACGGCACCACCGAGGCGGCGCGGCAGAAACTGCTGTCGCTGTATGCGCTTGCCCCGATCGGCGGCCTCACCGGTCTGCCGCAGTATGTAAAAGTGCGGCTCACGCCCGGCGCCGATGCCTTCGCGATCTCGCAACGGCTGGTGGAAAGCGGCAAGGTCAAGTGGGCTCAGCCGGTGTGGTACGAGAAGGCCGAACCGCTATCGACCACCCCGAACGACACCTACTACGGCGATGCGTGGCACCACCCGATGATCCACAGTCCCGAGGCGTGGGATACGACCACCGGCGACCCGCGATCGGTCGTCGCGATCGTCGATTGCGGCACCGATACGCAGCACCCCGACCTGTTCACCCACCTGCTGATGGGGAACAGTTTCGCCGCCGATGAGCCCTATGTCGATCCCGATCCGAGCGGCACGAACCTCAACGGCTATTCGCGTGCCCACGGCACGGCGGTCGCCGGTGTAGCGGTGGCGACCGGGAACAACGGTTTCGGCGTCGCCGGTGTCTGCTGGAACTGCGGCCTCCTGCCGGTCAAGTATTTCGGCAACGAGATATTCATCCCCAACGACCGCAAACTGGCGGCGCTCACCTGGACGGTCGACAACGGCGCGTGGGTCATCAACAACTCGTGGCTCATCAATCAGGACAAGGACGGCGACGCATGCAAATTGAACATCCCGTACGACAACTACGCCGGTGAGGCGGTCGCCTACGGGAAGGCGAACGGCCGCGGCGGCCGCGGCACGGTCATGGTGTTCGGCGCCGGCAATTCGGCCTGCGACACCGCGTGGAACGACAACTTCAAGAACCTGCACGGCGACATACTCGTGGTGTCGGCGCTCCGTTCGACCGGCGATATCACCGATTATTCCAACTACGGCATCTATATCGATATCGCCGCGCCGTCGGGCTTCGATACCGCCGACAACAAGGGGCTCGTGACCACCGACTGGACCGCCGCCGGTATGGGCTACAATCCCCACTTCATGAACGACCTGCCCGATCAGAGTTACACCAAATTCTTCAACGGCACCTCGGGCGCCGCCCCGGTGGTGACCGGCGCGATAGGGCTGATGCTCTCGGTCGCTCCCTACCTGACACACGCCGAGGTGATCGCCTGCGTGAAACAATCGGCCGGCGCCGGGACGCAGGGATGCCTCTACGGCAGCGACGAGGAATGTTACGGCGCCGGCGTGCTCAATGTGCAGGCGATGGTCGAGAATGCCCAGAACGGCCTGTGCGGCGGAACGCCCGAATGCGATGGCCCCGAAGACTGTGGTGAGGGTGACTGTTGGAACGGCATCTGCGTCGAGACGGGAACGGTCACCGACGACGATCCGATGCCTGATGACGACACCGAAGTGTCCGACCTGTCCGACGGGTCCGAATGGTCCGACGACAACGCGGATGATGACCAGACCCCTGATGATCAGCCTGACCTGAGCGAAGTCGAAGGTTCCGATCAGCCGGATACGACCGTTGTCCCGGACGAAATGGCCACTGACGATGCCATCAACCCGGTCAACGAAGACGACGACGGTTGCGGTTGTTCGCTGATCTAGAACTTATTCCCTAGACATGCTTCTTGACGAAACGGTGCATGCTCGCCGCCGCGATGAGGTAGCAGAACGCGGCGAGGGTGAATACGAAGGTGAAGCCGTAGGCCATCGCGATAAGTATGGAAAGTATCGAACTGACCACGCCCGCCACGCCGTTGACCGCCATGGCCCACGGGATGAACCCGGCGTTCTTCTCGCCGACGATGGTTAGTCCCGTCGGGAAGAAGAGGCCCATCATGAAGCCGAGCGGCGCGAGAAGCAGGAACGATATGAAGAGCCGCAGACCGAACGGCGACGAAAGGAACAGATGGGTGAACCACGGCACCAGCAGGGCGTAGCCGAGCACGAGGAGCGGCATGATTACCGCGAGTCCCTTGAGCAGTTTCCGATCGCCGAACCGTATCAGCAGCCTCTTGCTGAACAGCGCGCCGATACCGGCGCAGAACAGCAGTATCCCGATACTCGCCGCTATCGCGTCGGAGGGATTGCCGAGGAACAGGACGAACTGCTGGATGAGCGCTATCTCGATGAACATGAATCCGATGCCGAGCATGGAGAAGTAGAGTATCTGAAGATGCGGAGAAAAGACCCGTTCGCGCGTCCCCATGAAAAAGAGCGGCGCGACGATGAGCAGCAGAGAGAAGAAGAGCGACTGGGAAAGAGACAGCAACAGGATGATCAGGCCGATCGGCATCTTGTCCACCAGCGAGCCGCCGCCGCCCCAGTCGCCGGTGAAGAGGTGTTTCAGCGTGTAGTAGTGGAAAAAGAAAGGCTTGTCGTCGGTGACCGGGGTGATGTCGTACTCGTAGTTCTTCACGAAGTCCGCTTCGGCGCCGCGCGCCACCTCTTCGAAATAGCGCAGGAAGGAATTGCGGAGATGGTCTACCCCCTGCGACAGGGGGAAGGGTTGTTTACGGAAGATCGGTTCCCAGTACTCTTCGTGCGCCTCGAAACCGGGCGCGTACAGGATGCGGTTTTTCGGCGTCTCGGCGGTCCGCTCCTCTATCTGCGCGATCTCGGCCCACGTGAAGGGGCGTTTTTTGACGAGCACCGCC
>ERZ1645192.2260-NODE-2260-length-15957-cov-34.057226_pt1 | contig 15957 bp, 12 predicted proteins | sample MGYA00575354_ERZ1645192 | MGnify/ENA primary metagenome ERZ1645192 (study PRJEB40844, sample SAMN11349763) | freshwater sediment metagenome | isolation source: river sediment | host: Sediment | place: India: Faizupur Khadar , New Delhi | collected 2017-02-21 ... | reverse complement strand
GTTCCAGACGGTATAAAAGCTATCTAGGGGAAATGATAAAAAGAGAGGACCGAGCATGAGAAACAGGTTTATCGTTCTGATCGATTTTTCGGAATATTCCAAAAACCTTCTGCAATTTGCCGCGGACTGGAGCGCAAGAATTAAAGCCGAAATCGTTCTGGTTCACAGCACTCCTGTCTTACTGCCGGCCATGACGCTCACCGAAAGCAAAAAAAAGATAACAGCTTTGGCCAATGCCGATGCCGTAAAACAATTGAGGACGCTGTCGCAATCCGTGCTTCCTCCCGGAAAATCCGCCAAACATCTTGCGGCGGAAAAACCGCTTGTCGTCTTATTGAATGAATTGCTCGGACAGCATCACCATCATCTGATATTTTTAGGCGTCAAAGGCACGAACCTGCTCAAGAAAATATTTATCGGCAGCGAGGCCGTCAAGATCATTGACGGAATCAATAATGTAGTTGTGGCCCTGCCACAGGATGCTCCCTGTTGTACCCCCGATTCCATTCATGTGGCCGTTCAAAAAAGATATCCCTTGAATGTTTTTGAACTCAACAAATTTCTGAAATTCACTGGCGACGACATCAAAAAAATGACGTTCTTTTCATTGCTCACTTCTGAAGATGATCTGGATGCGACGTTGAAATATTTGAAGGAACTGGCGGCATTGTATGCCGACAAACGGGAAACCGCTTATGATCTTTATCACGCAAATGATGAGTTAATCAGTCTAAAAGCTCTGATTGCGGAAAAAACGAACGAGTTTATCGTGGTTCAAAGGGGTTCCCGGATGCTTTTTGACCAGTTTTTCAGAACGTTTCTTGTCAATGAACTGGTGTATGAAGGCCGCACGCCGCTGATCATCCTGCCGTAGCAGCAGAAGCGCCCATTTTAGTATTGATTTGCCTGGCTGAAGTTTTTTATTAATAATCCATCCAGGAATCCGTTTTGATCAACAGCACGGGCACACAGGCCTCGTGCAAAATCTTCAGCGCCACACTGCCCAGCATCGTTCTTTTTACGGTGCCCGGAGATGTGCCGATCTGCCCCGTATAGCCCCGGGTGGCCATGATAATCAAATCAAATCCGTTACTCTGGGCATAATCGGAGACGATGGTAGCGGGTCTGTCGCCTTCGATCAGGACGGGATTCACATTGATGTCGGCGGCGGAAAGCCTGTCCTCTATATCTGCCAAATATTTTTTAGCCTCGGAAATCGCACTTTTTTTCAGCTCAGCGTAACCCTGATGATCATGAAGGTTTTTTAATTCAGGATAATCAACCGAGAAAACCCTGACAATTGTGACTTGCCTTGCCAAACTGTTTTTCATTATCTTTTTAACATGCGGCAGCGCATATTCCGCAAGCTTCGATCCATCCAGTGGAACAAGGATTTTCTGATACATACGGGATCTCTCCTTTCATCAACGGTGAATGTTTCCTCGTGCCGGGCGGATCTTTTTTTAGCGCGGGTCCACTGGCCGTTGTGCGAACGAGCTTCGATTCATTTTCTTTTTCTCATCGGGTGACTTTCCTTTTGACAACCCTTGACTTTTTCTCTGACAGGCGTTGCACGCCGGTGCGCCGCCGTGTCGCCCTGATTTGTAAACAGCTTGCAAAACGGATAAACGACTCATATTTCACCCCTTTCTGAGACCGCCATATTTTTTACATTGATTGCGCGATCTTCATCCTGTTTGCCACTTCAAAATTGCGGAACGAATCATACTTCATTTCATGAATCGGAAAATCCCAGGTGCCGCGCCGGTGAACGATTTTCCCACCGAAACCGGTTTTAAACCGATACATGCCATAAAAAGGATGACCGGGATCCGGCCCGGGGGAGACGGCGCCCATATCATATTCCCGACAACCTCTGTTCCGCGCGATGCGAATCATCTCCCAGTGCAGCGCATAGGAGCCCATCAAATCTCGCCGTTCGCTGGAAGAGGCGCCAAATAAATACAGCGCCTGCCTTCCTGAGATGACAAAAATTCCGCCCGCCAGAATATCCGGGCCTTTTGCCGACAGAAGAAAAAAAGTTTCAGACCATTTGTGACTATGCGCCGTCGCGGAAAAAAGCGCAGAAAAATGGCGATAGGAGCACGATGGAAATCCGTTGCGCTTAGCCGTCTGAAGATACAGATTGTAGAAAACGGGCAGCATTTCCGTCGACGCGCGAAACACCGAAACATCTTTTTTCCGCGCCAGGCCAATATTGTAACGCGTCTTCGGTTTCATATCCGAAAAAATCTTTTCTACCGGCCTCCGAAGGTCAAGAATCAGCGCATCGGCAACGGTCAGGTCGGCGTCGGCTTTTCGCAAATTCCAGGTGAGCGTCCCGAAGTTCATGCGCATTTCCCGGAGCCGCACCGGCGGGCATTCCGGCCAGGATTGCCCATTGCCCTCATCGGGCATATAGGCCGATTCCCAGGGAAGATCGTAGCGGAGAAAGGCGATTGACGAATCCAGATGCTTCAAGAGATTCAGTGACAGCGCTTCCAGAAAAAGGCCCTGTTTTTCGGTCTCCGGCCCTACCTCGGGTCCCTGGGGAACATAAGCAACGGCGAACCCGGCCTCGAGCGTCCGGATCAAAATCAGAATGTCTCCCTTGTGCCCCGTCGAGGATTGATAATCAAAGGCAAGCGGATTCCATCCGAGATGAGATTTGACTTTGCTCCAGTAAACAGACTGAAACAGAATGTCGGTAGGCAGCAATGCGTGGACTTTTTTAGGTTTCACTTCTATATTCATTGAATAACACTCCGTTTTTCTCGTTAACTATAATGGACGCCCGTCTTCTTGTAAATACCAATAGAATGCACTATGATTGCCTATAAAATATGGGTATTGAAATCTGATACAGACTTTAATCAAAGAAGGGAATATGGATAAAAAAGAAGGCGTAGAAATTGCCCTGCAGGAGCGTGTCAAGGAGCTGAATTGTTTGTATGGCATGGCGCGCCTGGCGGAGCGTTATAACCATTCCGTGGAAGAATTTCTCAGGTCGCTTGTTGATTTTCTTCCCCAATCCTGGCGTTATGAAGACGTCGCCTGTGCGCGTATCGACTTTCAGGGCGAAATTTTTAAAAGCAGGAAGTTTGTCTGGACCCAGTGGCGGCAATGCGCTCAAATCCGCGTGAATAATGAACCCGCAGGCGACGTGACGATTCTATACATGGAAGAACGACCCGAGGCGGATGAAGGGCCTTTTCTTCGAGAAGAGAGGGCCCTCCTGGAGGAAATCGCGAAGCGTATCGGCGAAATTGCCGTCCGGGTCATCGCCCGGCAGGATTTGGAAAATTACAACAGCCAGCTTTTGACGGAAAGAAAGTCGCTGCAGGAAGCGAACGTCGCCCTGCGTGTCGTTCTTTCCAACATTGAAGATGAAAAAAGAAGAATTTATGAAAATGTGCGTTTAAGTATTGATAAGGTCGTCATGCCGATTCTTCACGCTTTGACGCCTGCCGTACCGAAAAATAAGGCGAAGTACCTGGAGATGATCAAGACGAGTCTTGAGGAAGTCGCATTGCCTTTTGACAATCGGAGTACGGATATTTTGCATATCCTGACCCCCGCGGAAGTAAACATCTGCAATATGATACGCAATGGATTGCGGACCAAAGAAATAGCCGAGTTGCGCGGAGTTTCCGAGGCGACAATTCATCGGCATCGTGAGCATATTCGCGGAAAATTGAAAATCACTAATCAGCAAATTAACCTCACGACTTACCTGCAATCGCACCTGCCGCCCGCCGCGTCCCGACCTGATCAAAACATATGACCGGCAGGCCATTCAGCCCGGATTGCCACATGGCCGAAAGAATCATTCACCCGGAATTACTACAGCCTTTATTCTCCGCACCTCGATTTACATGTAGACGGGTCGATTTTCTTATAGAAAGATGTCGATAAATTCCGATGCGGACACCTGCTTTTTGTTTTTAATCGTTCTCTTACCGCCGGTTTCATTCGTGACCGCGCATTGTTTGTAAACTGTGCAGTTGCCGTTTTTGTCCGGCCGGAATCCGCGGCAGACGCGCAGCACATCCGGCGATATCTCATCGATCAAAACGATTTTCCCGTCGCCGTATTTCAGCCGGCCGAGTTCAAATTTGCCGTCAATGACATGCAGCTTTTTAGAGGTGAATTCCCGCGACACGATTTCGGCGATTTTTTTCACCAGCTTTACGCTGTCGGCGATTTCCTTCCGGGTGAGCGCGCCGGTTTCCTCGAGCGCTTCCGTTGTAATCAGAATATCACTGTCACCTTTGGTCCACGCCTCGACGACTTTATGCATATTCCGGCAGGGCCGCACAAAAGGGTATCTTCTCCAGAAGCTGCCGGTGGCGTTGTTGCGCCAGGTGAATTCGAGATTCGAAAGCGGCGCCGAACCGGGAAATTCCGGCGCGGCTTCTTTCATGGAGAGCGCAATGGCCGGCTCCACGATCATTTCATTGTCGCTGATGGTTTCAATGTAGTGCGTCGCCACGCCTCTGGCTTTGAGCATTTTAAAAAAATGCGTGGCAAACCGGCAGGCAATGGCCCCCTTGCCCGGAATTTCACCGACGACCACGTCATATCCCGGATCGAAAACGACTTTTCCGTTTTCTATATAGCCGGTACCTCTGTCCGTAAAAACAAATCTGTATTTTCCTTTGTGCGCCCCGCCAGTTATTTTGAAAACGTCTTTTGATTTACCGCGATAAACCAGATTTTGCTCCACCATGTCATCATCTCCTTATTAAAAAATCTTGTAATCAAACAGGCGAACCACTTAGCTTTTTTTTCTTGAAATATCCAGGGCAAATCCATGGATGAAGAAATGAAAATCCTTTTTTTATCCGGTCGGGAAATTGAGGAATTTCTTATCGGCTGGTGAGAAATTCCCCGATTTTCCGACCTTGAGAACTTCCCAGCACACAACTGTAAAGCAAAATTCTTATATTGAATGAAGCGCCGGAATTCAAGGCATTACGAGCATGACGTTTTCCGAATTTTTCTTCAATCAGGCGATTGGCATAAGACTTGCCATTGGAGTCGGCATCACCAGACAGGGAGGACGCCATGACCAGAAAAAAACAAGGAATTTGTTTAACCTGCGTGCATTTTACAAAATGCGTATTGCCAACGGCGGACTGTTTAACGGGAGGCATCCAATTTTGTGAGGAATACCAGACGGTTTGTCTTGCGCCCGTCGTTGTAACGGATGAACAACCAAAAAATGTGATGAAGCCAACGCCATCCGGCATTCTGGGGCTTTGCAGTGATTGCAATCACTCTTCCTACTGCAGTTTTCCCAAACCGGAAACTGGCGTGTGGCATTGCGAAGATTATCAATAGCATCAATCAAAAATATGGCGAAGATGTCGGTAGAAGCTTTGCCGGGAAAGGAATAAGAATGACCTCTGAAGAGATCGAAAAAATTGTGGCGAATCATGCGAATCGGCAGGGATCGATCATCGCCATTCTCGAAGACATCCAGAATACCTGTCGCTATCTGCCGGAAGAAGCCCTGAAAATCGTCGCCTTCCAAACCGGGCGGAGTCTGGTGGATATTTACGGGGTGGCCACCTTTTACAAAGCCTTCAGTTTGAAGCCGCGCGGGGAGCACCTGATTTCCGTTTGCCTGGGAACGGCCTGCCATGTGCGGGGCGGTCAGGGCATCGCCGAGGAGTTCATGCGCGAACTCAACATCGCGGCGGGAGAAACAACCCCGGATCATGAAATCACCTTTGAAACAGTCAATTGCCTCGGAGCGTGCGCGCTCGGGCCGACCGTGGTAGTGGACGGACATTACTACCCGCACGTCGCCAAAAGCCAAGTGAAAAAAATCATCGCGGAAACCCGTGATGGATTGGGACAGATGGACACGGCCGCCGACTACAGAATCTTTCCCATCCACGTGGCCTGTCCCGCCTGCAAGAAAAGCCTCATGGATTACGATCATCGCATCGAGGGCCATCCATCGATCAGGTGCAATGTCTCTTTCGACGGCCAGAAAGGCTGGCTGCGCCTGTCATCGCTTTACGGCAGCCACACCATCGCTTCGGAACATCAAATCCCGTCAAACATTCTGTCCCGGTTTTATTGCCCGCACTGTCTGACGGAAATGCCGAGTTATTCCAACTGCACGGAGTGCGGCTCCTCCATGGCGGCCTTACTGATCCGTAAGGGTTGTTCCTGCGAGGTATGCACGCGCCGGGGGTGTCACGGTCATCTGCTGAATCTGGATCAAACCAATATGTCATAAGACCGATGAAGGGAAATGAGATGAAAACTTTTCAAACTGTTGCCGAATTCAGTGCGCATCGAAAATCGATGCTGGATTATGAGAAAAATAAAAAACCTTGCATTGTTATCTGCGGGGGCACCGGGGGGCAGGCCAGCGGGTCAAACGATTTAATCCGGATCATCAAACGCCAGATCCTGGAGCAGGACCTGCACGACAAACTCTCTCTTCGGGTTACGGGCTGTCTGGGGTTTTGTGAGATGGACCCGTTTATTATCGTCGAACCAGGATATAATCTATATCCGAAACTCAAAATGGAAGACGTGCCCAGGATTATCGACGCAGCCGTGAAAGGCGAAGTGGTCGAAGACCTTCTGTACCGGGAACCGGGCTCCACGGTCAAACGCTACTCGGAAAAAGAAATCCCCTTTTTCCAGGGGCAGACCAGGATCGTTCTGGGGCAAAACCAGAATCTCGATCCGATACGGATCAACGATTACCTAAAAATGGGGGGATACGCGGCGCTGGAAAAGGCGCTGGAAACGCCGGATCGGGCGTGGATCGTCAATGAAATCCTGAAATCAAACCTGCGGGGACGCGGCGGAGCCGGATTTCTAACGGGGAAAAAATGGGAATTCGCGCGTGGCGTCAACAGCCCTCCCGGCAAGAAATATCTCATCTGCAACGCCGACGAGGGAGACCCCGGCGCCTATATGGACCGGAGCATGTTGGAAGGAAATCCCCACGCCATCATTGAAGGCATGATCATCGCAGCCCTCGCCATGGGCGCCAACCATGGCATCATTTACGTGCGCACAGAATACCCTCTGGCTATCAAGCACACGACTGTCGCCATCGGAGAAGCTGCCCGCCTGGGCCTTTTGGGGAAAAACATTCTCGGCTCGGGCGTGGATTTCGAGATTGAAATTTTTCACGGGGCCGGCGCGTTTGTCTGCGGCGAGGAGACGGCGCTCATCAAATCCATTGAAGGGTACATGGGCGAGCCGCGCCAGCGTCCGCCTTACCCGATCGCCAAAGGTCTTTTCGGCTACCCGACCTGCATCAACAATGTTGAAACGCTGGCGAATGTTCCGTACATCATCAACTCCGGCGCGGATGCCTATTTGAAGATCGGCACAGCAAACAATGCCGGAACGAAAATATTCTCGCTGGTTGGAAAAATCAAGAATACCGGCCTGGTCGAAGTTCCCTTGGGAACGACCATCAGCAAGGTCGTCTATGAAATCGGCGGCGGTTCGTCCGGCACGGCGAAGATCAAGGCCATTCAGACAGGCGGTCCCTCCGGCGGGTGTATCCCCTCGTCCATGTTCGATCTGCGCATCGACTACGACAGCCTGGCCAAAGTCGGCTCCATCATGGGATCGGGCGGCATGATCGTCATGGATCAGAACACCTGTATGGTGGACGTCGCCAAATACTTTATGAACTTTCTCAAAGACGAGTCCTGCGGCAAATGCTTTACCTGCCGCAAAGGAACGCAGAGAATGCATGAAATTCTGGAAGACATTACGCTCGGAAAGGGAACACCTGAACATCTGGCGCTTCTGGATGAGCTGGCGCAAGCCGTGAAAGACACCACCATGTGCGGGCTGGGCCAGACGGCAGCCAACCCCGTTTTAAGCACGCTGAAATATTTCCGCGACGAATATGAACGGCACATTGACGATAAACGGTGCGACGCGTTTGTCTGCAAGCAGCTAACGGGCGCCCCCTGCCAGTCCGCCTGTCCCGTTGACACAGAGCCCTGGCGGTATGTCGCCATGATTGAGAAAGGCGATTATGAGGAGGCCTACCGGGTCATCCGCTCTGCCAACCCGTTTCCCGCGGTCAGCGCCCGAGTGTGCGACCGCAAGTGCGAAAGCCGCTGCAGTCTGGGCGCAAGCGGCGGGGAGGCCGTCTCTATTCGCGCTTTGAAACGCTTTGTCACCGACCGTGTCAAACCGTCGGTTTACAGCCCCGCCCCGGCGAAAAAGAAGAAACAGAAGGTGGCCGTCATCGGCGCCGGCCCGGCCGGCATCAGCGCTGCCCATAGTCTTTCTCTTTTGGGATACGGCGTGACGGTGTTCGAGGCGGAAGACCGGCCTGGCGGCATGCTATCTTGTTCGCTGCCCGCCTACCGGCTGCCCCGGAATATTGTCGAGAAGGAAATTAAAACTCTTTTGAATAAAAACATCAAAATGCAATATGGCCACGTCCTGGGCAAAGACTTCAGCCTTCATGATCTGTTTGTTGATAAATATGACGCGGTCTTTCTGGCCTTCGGCGCGCATGAAAGCATGCGTCTGGATCTTGCGCATGAAGATGTCGGCGGAATCTATCCCTCCATTCAGTTTTTGAAGGCTTTCAACATGAGAGGTGAAGAACTGGCGCGCGGACATGTGGGCGTCATCGGCGGCGGCAATTCGGCTGTGGACGCGGCGCGCGTCGCGCTTCGCCAGAAGGATGTCTCTGCCGTATCGCTTTTCTACCGGCGCACCCGCGAAGAAATGCCCGCCTATGAAGAGGAAATCGAAGCGGCGCTGGAAGAAGGCGTGCGAATTGAAACACTGATTTCGCCCGTGAAGATTCAAGTTCGTCAGGAGGAAATCGACGCAGCCATCCGCGAAGGCGTCGAGCTGGAAACCCTGGTTGCTCCCATCAAAATCCATTCCCGCAAGGGCCATCTGGTGGACATTGAATGCATCCGGAACCGTCTGGGCGAGGTGGACGCCTCCGGCAGACATAAGCCCGAGCCCATCCCCGGAAGCGAATTCAGGGTCAAACTCGATACGCTCATTGTGGCTGTCGGCGAAAAACCGAAAAGCGAATTTCTGGCCTCTATGGGACTGGCCATCGACAGGAACGGCCGGATTAAAGTGAACGCCAAAACGCTGGAAACAAATCTGAGAGCCGTCTTTGCGGGCGGCGATCTGGTGACCGGTCCGAACACGGTGATTGACGCAATCGCGGCCGGGAAAAAAGCCGCCGAAACAATTGACCGTTACCTGCAAAGGCAGGCGCTCACTAAACCGGCGACGCCCAAGCTTCCCGGTGTTTATATTGAACCCGCCCGGGCCTTTGAATCCGCGGAGACGACCGCGGCTCGTGCAGTGAATCCCTCGCTTGCGCCAGCCGAGCGAGTGAAAAATTTTCGGGAAGTGGAATCGACGCTTCCGGAAAATCCGGCCCGGTCGGAGGCCAGGCGCTGTCTGCGCTGCGACCTGGCGTTTACTGAAAAAATCGCCCCCGACATCCCGCTTGCGGCTGTCAGAGAAGGAGCAAAGAAATGATCAATCTGAAAATTAACGGTTTGACCGTATCCGTTGAAAAGGGAACCACGGTCCTTGAGGCCGCCCGGTTTCTGGGCTTTCCCATTCCGACCTTGTGCCACAAAGAGGGGCTTTCGCCCTATGGCGCCTGCCGGCTCTGCGTGGTGGAAATCGGTGAGCCCCCGAGAAGCAGGCTTGTGTCGTCCTGCACCTATCCCGCTGAAGAGGGGCTTGTCGTGCGCACCGCTTCGGAGCGCGTAATAAAGGCCAGGAAAATCATCATCGAGCTGCTGCTCGCGTCCTGTCCGCAGTCCAAAATCATCCAGGACATCGCGTCGGCCCACGCCGTACGCAGACAGCGTTTCCGCCAGGAGCATGAAGACTGCATCCTTTGCGGATTGTGCGTGCGCATGTGCAAGGAACAGATGATGGCCGGGGCCATTGGATTTCGCGGCCGCGGGCAGAAAAGAAGCCTCGGTACGCCGTTTGACGTCAAATCCGACGTCTGCCGGCTTTGCGGTGGCTGCATGGAGGTTTGCCCGGCCTGCCAGGCCCGGTGCACTTACAATGAACCGGACAAGGCGATCTGCGGCGGCTGCGCGAACCTGAGCCCGCCCTGCGTCGAGAAGGAACAGTTCCACGATATGATGTGTTACATGTCGCCCTGCGCGGCATGCGAAATTAAAAAATGATCAAATGCAGAAAGGAGCATGAATATATGTCTTTTTCAAGAATCAACACCTCCAGCGCAACGCTTACAAAAAACAGAACGGAAGAGTCCATCACGCCGTCGTCGGGCATGTGCGTCACATGCATCGACGGTTGTGTCGGCATGTGTGAGATCGGCAAATCCGCGTACCGCGGCCACGAGGTCATCTATCCTCAGCCTTTCGGCGTGATCACGACGGCAGCCGAAAAGCACTACCCGGTCGATTATTCGCATTTCAACATCATGGGAACGGCCGCCGGCGCATACGGCATTGAAGCCGACAGCGACAAGGCCATCTTTCCGGCCGTCAACCTCGAAGTGGTCATCGGCCACGACAAGGGCATCAAATTCCGTCTGCCCTGGCTGATTTCCGGCATCGGATCCACCAACATCGCCAAAAACAACTGGGAAGGGCTCGCCATCGGCTCCGCCCTAGCGGGAACGGGTTTGACCATCGGCGAGAACGTCGTCGGCATGGATCCCGAATCCGTGTTCAAAAACGGAAACATCGTAAACACCGTCGACTTAAAGCGCCGGGTCCAGCTTTATACGGATTATCAGAAAGACGGCTACGGGGCGATTATCGTGCAGGCCAATCTGGAAGACAGCCGCCTGAAAGTTCAACAGTACGCCATTGAGAAACTCGGGGTTCAGTGCGTGGAACTCAAGTGGGGCCAGGGCGCCAAAGACATCGGTGGAGAAGTGAAAATCAAGGATTTGAAAAAGGCCCAGATGCTCCAGGATCGCGGCTACATTGTTTTGCCCAATCCCCATGATCCCAACGTGATCAAAGCCTTTGAAAGAGGCTCGTTTAAAGAATTTGAAAGACATTCACGCGTCGGCATGGTGACCGAAGAAGGTTTTGCCGAAACAATCGAAGGGCTGCGCAAGGCCGGGGCGAAATACATCTTCCTGAAAACGGGCGCCTACCGACCCGTCGATCTGGCACGGGCCATCACCTTTGCGTCCAAGTACAAACTGGATCTGCTGACGGTGGACGCCGCCGGCGGCGGCACCGGCATGAGCCCGTGGCGGATGATGAATGAATGGGGCGTCCCGCCGGTGGAACTGCATACTCTGGTTTATCAGTACGCCACACAGCTGGCGGACAAGAAAAAATATCTGCCGGCGATTGCCGTCAATGGCGGATTCACTTTCGAAGATCAGATTTTCAAAGCGCTGTCCATGGGCGCGCCTTATGTAAAAATGGTGGGCATGGCACGGGCCCCCATCGCGGCGGCGATGGTCGGAAAAACAATCGGACAAACCATCGATGCCCAGCAGGTTCCCGTTTACATTGAGCGCTTCGGCAATTCCAAAGACGAAATTTTCGTCACCGCCAGCGAACTGCGCCATGAACTCGGCGATAAGGAATTCGAAAAACTGCCCACCGGCGCCATCGGTCTTTACACTTACTATGAAAGACTGGCCCAGGGCCTTCGCCAGCTGATGGCCGGAAGCAGAAAGTTCGCGCTCAAGTACATGTCGCGCAACGATCTGGCCGCCCTCACCCCCGACGCGGCGCGCATCAGCGGCATCCAGTACATCATGGATGTGGACAAAGACGAGGCGGACAAAATTCTCAATTACTAAAAAATGGTTGATTCGCTTATCCGGGACGGAGATGTCCCGGAGAAGCCCATACAACTTTTTTCTTCCCGCAGACTTGGCCTATGAAAAATTTTTTTAATGTCGAAGATGTCGAAAGAAAAGGCCTGCTCATCCTCAAGATTTTAAGCGAAAGCCAGGAGCCCGTGGGGGCCCGCATCATTGCCGGCCGGATGAAAGACAGCGGCCTGGATTTAAGCGAGAGGACGGTCCGTTATCATCTGAAACTCATGGATCACAGGGGGCTTACCCGGCTTATCGGGCGACGCGACGGCCGGTTGATCACCGACCGAGGTAAAGACGAACTCTCGCACGCGCGGGTGCAGGACAAGGTCAGCCTGTGCAGCTCGCGCATCGACATGCTGGCCTTTCAAACGACCTTTGATTTCTCGAAGGCGGAAGGCATGGTGCCGGTCAATATTTCACTGTTTGCGAAAGACCGCTTCCGGGAGGCCATCAAGGCCATGAAACCGGCCTTTTCGGACAAGACATCGGTGAGTGATCGCATAGCCGTCGCCCAAAGCGGCGATAAATTGGGCGACGTAACGGTTCCGGACGGGAAAACCGGTCTGGCAACGGTTTGCAGCATCGTCATCAATGGCATCCTCCTGAAAAACGGCGTGCCCATTGATTCCAAATTCGGCGGAATTCTTCAGATGAAAAACGGCGTTCCCTTGCGTTTTGTGGAGATCATTCATTATACCGGCTCTTCACTGGACCCTTCCGAAATCTTTATCCGGGGCAAAATGACGTCCGTCAATCAGGTGATCGAAAAAGGCGACGGGAAAATCCTGGCCAATTTCCGTGAAATCCCGTCCGTCAGCGTAACGCAGGTGACGGATATTATAGAAGGCGTCCGGGCAATCGGCCTGGGCGGAATCCTGGCCGTCGGCGGCATCGGCAATCCCATCTGCGAGACGATGGTGGAGGTCAACAAAGCGGGAATGATTTTGACCGGCGGGTTGAATCCCGTGGCCCTGGCCCATGAGCAGGGGATAGACGTCGACAATCTGGCCATGACCACTGTTATGGAATTTCGCGACATGCGGCCCATAGCGGACCTGTAAAATAAATAGCCGGCCGGATCCGGATCATCTTTGAGATAACGGATAATCATTTGTTTTTTGCGGTAAATTTGATAAAGATGGTCGCAGAATGACAAAAAACGAGTCTGTGTAACCCTGTTGTTTTTCCGGCGGCGGGATCATGCAAGCGGCCGTTACAAGAGAGGGAATGGAGACGCGAAATCAAGCAGGTCGCCGATGCCGCCGAAATCGAAAAAGAAAACTGCTCTGAACAGAGGACGCGAACGTTCCACCGTGCCGACAGACATCTCCCGGTTCAAACTGCGTGAGCGCGTGAAAGAGCTGACCTGCCTTTACGGCATTGCCCAGATTGCCTCGAATCCGGACCTGTCGCTCGAAAATAAACTGTACAATATTATTCGGTTGCTTCCCCCCGCGTGGCAGTATCCCGATCGCGCTTACGCCAGAATTTCCATTGACGGACAAGTCTTTCAGTCCCCCGGATTTCAGGAAGAGGCGCACCGGCAAACCGCAACCATCTGTATCGCGGGAAAGCACAGGGGTTTAGTGGAGATTCATTATCGGGCCGACGGAAGTCTCCTGCGGAAAAATCCTTTTCTCAGTGAAGAAAAAAAACTGATTTACAATATCGCCGGGCAGATCGCTCTGATGATTGAACATGAAGAAGCCATGAGCGCTAAAGCCGATCTCGGCCGGCAGCTCATCAAAGCCGATCGTCTGGCGGCCATCGGCCAGTTGGCCGCTGGCGTGGCCCACGAACTCAACGAGCCGTTGAACACGATCCTGGGATTTGCCCAGCTCACACAGAAAACGCCGCATCTGTCCGCGCAGGCGCTTGCAGATCTTGAAAAAATAGCCGATGCCGCCCTGCATGCCCGTAGCATCATCAGGGAACTGCTGCTTTTCGCCCGCCAGGGCAAGCCCGGTAACGCCCGGGTCAATTTAAATCCGATTATTCTGGATGAACTGCATTTATTTGAATCGCTGTGTGGTAAATCCGGCGTGGAGCTCCGGCGCGTCGTCGATCCGGGCCTACCCGAAATTACAGGCAACAAATCACAAATCCGCCAGGTCATCTCCAACCTGATGGTCAATGCCCTGCAGGCCATGCCCGAAGGGGGGATTCTGACGATTCAGACCTCTTGTGATGACGACTGCGTTTACCTGCGGGTAGACGACACGGGAACCGGCATGAGCGATGAGGTCAAAGAAAGCATCTTTCTGCCGTTTTTCACCACAAAAGATGTCGACCAGGGTACCGGGCTCGGACTTTCCGTGGTGCACGGCATCGTGTCTTCACACGGAGGGGAGATCCATGTGGAAAGCGAGAAAGGAAAAGGCGCCTGTTTTTGCGTATCTTTCCCCCGCCGCCCGAAAAAAGTTTCCGGGGAGGAATTACTATGAAAACGACACCGAAGCAAAACATTCTGGTTGTGGATGACGCGCCCACCGCCATCGACATTCTGGCGCGCAATCTTGTATCCAGGGGCTATTGTGTCTTCACGGCATCCAACGTGGTGGACGCCGTAAAGATTCTTGAAAGCGCGCCGATCGACCTGGTTATTACGGACTACAAAATGCCGCGGATCAGCGGGCTTGACCTGGTCCGTCATATCCGGGCGAACTTTTCCGAGACGGAAGTCATCATGATCACCGGTTACGCCACCGTCAAAGGCGCGGTTCAGGCCGTCAAGACGGGCGCGGACGAGTATCTGCCTAAACCGTTTACGGATGACGAGCTCTTCAGCGCGGTCGATCGGGCTTTGAACAAACAGGAACTGCGCCGGGTTGTCAAAAACGGAAAGCCGCGCGGTATGCCCGAAGCGCACGGCATCGTCGGCAAATCGAAGCCGGTCCGGAAGTTGCTCGCGGAAATTGAAAAAGCCTCCAAATCCCCCGCCACGGTCCTTGTGCTGGGGGAAAGCGGCACCGGCAAAGAGCTGGTGGCGCGGGCCATCCACTACTCGAGTAAACGCGCATCCGCCCCGTTTGTTCCCGTCAACTGCGGCGCCATTCCGGAGAAGCTTTTGGAAAGCGAACTCTTCGGTCATGTCAAAGGCGCTTTTACCGGCGCTAATGAGTCGCGGGCCGGTTTCTTTCAAACCGCCGACGGAGGCACCATCCTGCTCGATGAGATCAATGAAATGAGCCCCGCCATGCAGGTGAAGCTCCTCCGAGTGCTTCAGGACAAGCAGGTCGGCATGGTCGGCGCCCGGAAAACGCAGAAAATCGACATCCGCATCATCGCGTCCAGCAATAAAGATTTACGAATGCTGGTTCACAACAACCTTTTTCGCGAAGATTTGTTTTTCCGTCTCAACGTCATTACCATCACGGCGCCGCCGCTTAGAGAAAGGCCGGAGGACATTGGCGTCCTGATCACGCATTTCGCGGGAAAGTTCGCCGAAGAACTCGGGAAAAGCGCGCCTGTCTTTTCCGACGACGTTCTGCAGACCCTGACCGGATACACTTGGCCGGGCAATGTCCGGGAGCTTGAAAACCTGATTCAGCGCCTCATCATCATGACGGACGGCAAAAAAATCGAAAGCCCGGATCTGCCTTCGGTAATGCGTTTTTCCGTCATGCCCGATTTTGTCCCGTTCCGGTCTCTGGCCGAGGAAGAAACCGCGTACGTCCGCAGAGTCCTGGCAAGCGTCGGCGGAAATAAATCAAAGGCCGCGGAAATCCTGCGCATCGATCGCAAAACACTCCGGGACAAACTCAAACCGGAAAATGACAAAATGAAAGTAAAATAAAAGCGCCCGCCCTGGTTTTCTATCTTGAGATTGAAGCTTTCATAGTATCTTTGATGATGCCCGTCAAAAGAAGAGCACATTGATACCAAAACTATAACACAACTCCTTATTGGATTAGGTTTGATAGGATTAGCAGGCATCAGAAGAAGGATCAAAAAATAAACCTTCCATACATCATGTTTCTTGAAGCATGATGCCTTTTTCTTTGAGATAAGCTTTCATAAACTTCAAATTGGTTTGGAGTTATAAAATCTTAAGGTTAAAGAAAGTTAAAACCAGGTTAAAGAATTACATTCGATAAAAATCGAAATTTGCTAATAAAATTGGTACCTGGGGT
>ERZ1645192.2259-NODE-2259-length-15962-cov-13.019551_pt1 | contig 15962 bp, 10 predicted proteins | sample MGYA00575354_ERZ1645192 | MGnify/ENA primary metagenome ERZ1645192 (study PRJEB40844, sample SAMN11349763) | freshwater sediment metagenome | isolation source: river sediment | host: Sediment | place: India: Faizupur Khadar , New Delhi | collected 2017-02-21 ... | reverse complement strand
ATTACTCTCAATTCCCCTTTTCGTTTCACCCCCCAACCCCCCTAAAGGGGGGCTTTAGATCGCTTTATTACAACTATTTATGGGGATATACCAAATCAGATTACCAAAAATTCATTAGTGTTAGATCCAAAAACAGTAAACTATCTAAGTGTGGATAATTCCCATTCATATATAACTCATCATTAGTTCTTTAAGCCCCCCTTTAGGGGGGATGGGGGGTAGAACTTAAAGAAAAAGATGGGTATGAATGTTAGTATGAAACATAATGCATTAACCTCAACACGCATCCTGTTCTCCTTTGAACTATCTTTGCACTGAAATCCTGCCTGATACATGATAATGCCAGGACTGTCATACCGCCGTCTTCTCATCCCTGCCCTCCTGGCACTGCTGATTACCGCGTGCGAGAGAGATAATACCATGCCTCCGGACCCCGGGAAAGAAGCTTTCAACTTCATTGTTACTGAAGCACAGCATGAATACATCAATGCAAGCCGGGGAGAGCAGTATGAAGTGACTGATCCGTTACCCGTCCTTGAATATGCCGGAGAGGAATATACAATCCACCGCTTTGAAATAAGGGGCGACAACACCCTCAATTTTGAAAGGAAGGGTTTTGGCCTGAACATGGACCGTAGGCTTACCTTTCCCCTGCCCGACGGCTCCGGAATGGGAAAATACGAGGAATTCAAGCTGCTGGCCATGGTCTATGACTACACCTATATCGAAAACAGTGTAGCAACAGGCTTTTTCAGGGAGGCCGGGCTATGGCCGGTTCTAAGTTTTTTCACGGAGGTAAGACTTAACGGCCGCACCCAGGGCCTCTACCATTTCATAGAGGATCCTTTTGAATTCTTTATTGAACGGGCTTATTCATCATTCGTTATACGCCGGGGATACGACCATGTCATAAAGGCAAGCTCGGCAAATCCTGCAAAAACAGCAGAGATTGATTCTTACAAAAAACGGTTCAAAAGGATCTATGAAAGCCTTCCGCGCTGGTCGGGGAAACAGTTGTACGATACCCTTTCGGTTTATCTCGATCTGGAACAGTATTTTGCAAAAATTGCAATCGATCTGCTTTTAAAGAATGGAGATTATACAGATGAGCTTATTTTCTATACGAAAATTGCTGACGGTAAAGAGTTGTTCGGGGTATTTCCCTGGGATCTTGACGACATCTTTTCAGATCAGCCGCACGAGATAGGCAATCCGTGGGGAACCGGCACGGTATTCGGCGCCAGGGAATATTACAGTATGGAGGACATATATGCAGATGTGGGAGAAAAGCTTCTTTATTCCGTGGAGGATGATCTCGATTACATAATTGCCAAAGATGATTTTCTATACAACAGATACCTTGAAATACTTGAAAGCGTTATAGAAAAGACTGACATCTCTGTAATTGACCGCGTTTTTGATCATACCAGCGACCAGATAGGACCATTTTACGAAGTTGATTCAATAATAGTGCAATCGGTTCATGATGAGGATGAAACCAATAATGCACTCTTCAGGACAAACCTTGAGGAGAAAAGGCAAATGATAAAGGAAAGAAGGGAATGGATAGCGGGAGAGCTGAGAAAGCAAAAAAGTCTGAAGGAATGAAACCGGAATACCTGATCATATTGCTGATTTCATTGTTCCTTTTTGCCGGATGTACCGGAAAAGATGATCCGGAAGAGCCTGAACTGCCGGAAGGATGCATCAGCCTTTTTGAACTTGAAACCAGGTCCGATTATTATCTTCCATTTGCCATAGTAAACGACAGCACCATTGTCAGAAAGGCGTTCCTGAATGGCAGAGAGATCAGTCTGCCTTCCGGAAGCTTCCTGGAATTTACGGAGACAGGATTTTTTGAACTTGTAATCATCTATAACAATTCCCCAAAACCGAATGACACCTTTCTTTTTACGACCAAAACAATGGAAAGGGAGAATTCAGAATGGGGGATCAGAGCATGGATACCCGGGCCTTTTGAGCCGGTACTGCTGGGCTCAGAAGAGACGGAGATCATCTATCCGCGAAGGTTTTCAGGAGAGACGGGGCTTCCCTTTATTTTCAGGATAAGCGAATCGGGAGCCCTGAAAGAAACATATTGCGAAGGGAAATGCCTTACGACCGGAGAATCTTTTAACATCAAGATGGGTACAGGTTCTGTTTTCATACCCTCTGCATCGCTTTCGGGAACTGTCGGATTCAGGATTGGAGGCCGAAGCATATCAGCCTCGCTGACGGAAGTCAGGGAGCCGGATCTGGAACTGTCAGGAATAATTGATTCCCATGTTGAAATACCGGCCAACAGCGTTGTGAGGGTTACCGGCAGCCTGGAAATTTCTGAAAGCGGATCGCTGGTGGTGCATGAAGGGGTTCTGATGATAATCGATGAAGCTCTTGACATTAACATAAGCGGTCCTGTTGTTTTTGGGGGAACCGCCGGTAATCCGGTCTGGCTCACATCGGAGGGAAAGGATAAATACTGGGGCGGCTTTATCACGCGTAATGCTGAAGGTACTATAAGGGCAGATTACACAATTTTTTCCCTCAGCGGATACCACGATTCCGAAGGATATAACTGGGGTCACTCCGGAAGACAGGCGCTATTCTACACAGAAAACAGCGCCCTCGAATTGAACCATTGTTTTATTACCGATCATAGAGGACAGGTTTTTTACCCTCAGAATTCAACGCTGGTGCTTGACAACATCCTTGTTCAGAGGGTTCAGACAGGAGGTCAGATAAACAACTCGCAGCTCCGGCTGAGCAATTCTGTATTCACCGATTTCCCGGATGATTCATATGCTTTTGCTGACGGTGATAACGATGGATTGTACCTGAATGCAAGCGATGCCGTTATTGAAAACACCATATTCATGTTTGCAAAAGACGACGGCCTCGATTCAGGCATGGATGAAGGAGGGACAGTCACCGTATCCAACTGCAGGTTCGAGGCATGCTTCCATGAAGGAGCAGCGCTGTCAAGCGGCGGCAATGCAATAAAGAACCATACTTTCACCGAATGTGTATTCATAAACTGCGGCCAGGGGCTTGAGCTTGGATTCAGTTCTCCGAATCACACGGTAACGGCTGACAAATGCCTGTTTCTGTACAACGGGGTTGGAATACGCTACGGTGACAATTACGAATGGTCGGAAGTGAACGGAAAAATGAATATCAGGAATTCCTTTTCACTTTATAACGACAGGGATGTATGGAATATGGTGCGTAAAACATGGAGTCCGAAACTCTCTAACCTGACATTTGAAAACACAAGGATATCAACAACTTCCGATCAGTACCCTCAACTGGAAACATATAAGGAATAATTGCAGGGTATTGTTTTATTCCTTTTTTTCCCTCACAAGAATCTTGTCTATCCTGTTGCCGTCGATATCAATAATTTCGATTATGTAATTTTTGAATGTGAACTTGTCTCCCACCTGCGGTACCTTGTCGATATTATCGAGGACGAATCCTGCGACGGTTGCATATTCCACATCTTCTAGATCAGTAATGTAATTGTCGAAAACACCGTCGAGTATTTCGACAGGTGCATCGCCGCTTATCAGATATGATTTATCGTCGCGGACAAAAATATCGGGTTCGTGCTGTTCGTCATCTGCCGGGATCTCACCTATAATGTTTTCGAGAATGTCGTGAAGTGTGATTATACCCTCTATCGTACCATATTCATTAACGACCACGCAACAGTCAATTTTGTCGTTTCTGAACCTGTCGAGCACTTTAAGGGCGTCGGCGCTTTCGGGGATGATTGCCGGCGGGACCATCAGCTTTCGGATATCGGGTTCTTTTTCCGGCGTACGGGCAGCCAGGTAATCTTTCACATAAAGGATACCCTGGAAATTTTCGAGGTTTTCACGGCAGCATACCAGTCTGCTGTGTCTGGCGTTCAATATGGCATCCTCCAGGACTTTAGGGGCAAGGTTCAGATCGATCCATTCGACATCCATCCTGTGAGTCATCAGGTGTTTGGCTTTCTTGTCGGAAAAATAAAAGACCCTCTGATGGATCATGTCCTGGCTTTCTCCGATAATACCATCGATTGACGCTCTTTTGAGTATCCCCCGTATTTCCTTCTCCGTCAGGTGCCTTGAGTGTTTGCGGATCCCGAGGAGCTTATTAATAACTGCAGTCGAATAAGAAAGAACTCTTACAACGGGGAAAAACAGGATACTGAACCAATGAACGAAAGGAGCAACCCTGACTGCTATTTTTTCAGGATTACTGAGGCCTATGGTTTTGGGGACCAGTTCCCCAATAACTATTGAAAAATAAGTAATTACGATTACTGTAAGCGCCAGCGATATCTCCTGTGCGGAATTATGGATTGCATCAAACTTCATAAAAAAGGGAGCAATGTCACTGGCAATGCTTACACCTCCGTAAACACCGGTTACAATTCCTATCAGGGTTATTCCCACCTGAATGGAAGAAAGGAAATTCTCTGAGTTGCCAAGCAGTTTCAACGCACTTGCAGCTCCCTTCCTTCCTTCGCTTTTCATCTGTTCAAGCTTCGGCTTGCTGCTGGAGATGATCGCTATCTCCGAAAGGGAAAACAATCCGTTAAGAAAAATCAGTAATGTAATTACAATTAATTCCATGTAGTTACAGCGGCCATTTTTGCAAGTATCCGTTGTCGGTTAATCATTGTAATGCAAAGATATTGCATTTTGTGCTTCCTTTGCCAAATCATTTCCTGACTTGTGACAATTAGTGCGTCAGGTATGTAATCAGACTCATTTTAACCAACCTGATCGAGTCCAGGTAGTTATCGGGATGACGGCAGGAAAGGCGGAACTGATTGTATTCCTGTAAGCCAATATCGCCGATTCTTGAACATTTCATCATGTTTCAAGTCATTTTAATCTCAATATGGTGTCTGATATGCAGATATTTAATGCTATAACTTTCCCCTCCTTCGCAAGGAGGGGTGGCCCGGCTACTGCTTTTTATACCGGACTGGGATTTACTTCCGGGCCAGGGTGGTTATTTCCATGGAGAGTAGTTTAACAGGAATTAAGAACATTTATCCTCTCCTTTAAATGCATTTCTTATTTCTTTAAGTATGTATTCAGGATCCTGAAATACCAACCTGTTTTCAAATCGAAGTACAGTAAGGCCGAGACCCTCAAGAAACTTGTCCCTTATTTTGTCTTTTTCAATCTGGATATAATCACTATTAGGTTCTCCTCAACCACCCCGGCCCGGGATCCGATTCCGGCCCGTACAAAACCACTGCCCGGGCCACCCCTCCTTCGAAAGGAGGGGAAAGTTACGAGTTCAGATATCCGCCTGTAAAGAATATACTAAATACCTGATTGACACCGAAATCTTCTGAACTTATTCTCAAGTCGACAGGCCTCTTTCAACGCTCAGAACAAAAATATGCGTTAGTGCGGTAAAACCCAATTTTAAGATTTATTTACTACACATATTCAGTGTGTTATAAAACAAAACCGCATTAATTTCACGAGACGTCACAAGTCAGGATATTGCATTTTGTGCTTCCTTTGCCAAATCATTTAAATCTGCCTGTATTTGTGCAATAAAAAATCCACGGATCCCGGGTTCCGGGTCCGTGGATTGAATTTTAATGAAATAGTCCGGGATAATCTATTCGGAAGTTTTCGGTCGAAAAAGATCCCTGACGTTGATCCCGACAGCGACTTCATGATTATTATAAACATTGAGCTCAACAGAAGTTGCCATATTAAAGTTATAGGCAAAGCTTATTCCTCTTGTAATCTTGCCGCCCAGACCAAAGCCGATTATCGAAGGATCCCTGAAAGAAAGGCCGGCCCAGAGGTTATTCTGGTAGATTACCCTCGTGGCTATTCCGGCCTGATTCCTGATATATCTGCCGCCTCTTAAATAAATCAGGGGATTAACAGCCCACCTGTCATCGAACCTGTAGAGGTATGCCGCATGAACCTGGTAATTGGCCAGGGGCTTATAGGTCACATCAGCATCACTGTACTTTGCATCGCCGAAATTAAGATTGGCGAACATTATCCCTGCCTCCAGGTCCCTGAAAAGATAAACGGCAGAAAAGTCGGACATGAATTTCAGCCTGGACCTTACATCATCACTGATCATCACCGGATCGATATTATATTTTGGATCATTGTAATAATCAGTGAAATTGATAGTGTTATTATAGATCCCGGCTGAAAGGGCAAGGAGAACCTTGTGTTCATCCGAAACTTTAAGGTTATAGGAGTAAGTTCCCATAAGATAAAGCTGGTTATATATGCCGGCCTTATCATATATCAGTTTCCCTCCATAAGCTGCATTGGTCATAATCATATCGCTGTATGAAAGACGAAGGGTTTTGGGTCCTCCTTCAATTCCGCTCCAGTCGCTTCTGTATCCGGCAACCAGATTGCCGGGATCGGAGTGGCCTGCATAGGATGGTGACAAAGAATACTTATCCAGAAAATAGTTCTCGGAAATCGGCATCTGCTGGGCTGCAAGAAATACCGGAACAAGAACAAATGCTATTGATACAAATATCTGTTTCATAAATTGGTTTCTCATGTTATCTGACAATATTTACAGTTCCGGTGATCGTTTCCGGCTTTTCAGTCTTAATTATGAAATAATAAGCTGCCGGCGGCAGGTTCACACCATCTGATGTTCCGTCCCATTCATTGTGGTAGTCGGAAGAGGAAAAAACAAGCTTCCCCCATCTGTTAAAAACCCTGACATTGCATCTTCCGTATGATTCGAGTTCCGGGATCTCCCACAGATCGTTGAATCCGTCATTGTTGGGAGTGAACAGGTACATAATATTTCTGTGGGTTGAAATAACTTCGACCGTAATGGTTGCTTCCGCTTCCAGATAATTCTCATCACCCGGCTGATAGGCCGTGATAACAGTATTTCCCCTTGAGACACCCTTAAGGGTTGTTCCTGTCATTTCGGCGACCGCGGGATCAGAACTTTCAAAGCTTATGGCAAGCCCTGAAGAAGCGGTTGCTTCAACTTCGAAAGTTTCATCTACAAGTATGCTTTCCGGATAAACAGTAAATGAAATAGTCTGGGGGATCCTGGTAATTGTCAGAACACCGGGAACATAAATAAGATCATAGTTATCGTCTTCACCGCCGGAGATATCAATATCATAATCGCCAACAGGAGAATCAGCATTTGCATTTGTGAAAGCTACCGGCAGAACATCGAGCACCGAATGGTCTTCGCCATAAACAAAACCTGAACAGGATATTGTCAGTTCCGGATTTGGAGATTGAAATGCCCTTGTCTTATCTTCGGCAGTCACGATCAGCTGTGCTTTTGTAACAATCAGAGTCACGGTTACATTTTCAGCCGGATTGAAATTTCCGTCACCAGGCTGCGATGCCGTGATATCAACTGTTCCTGCTCCCCTGAGAACGATCATCCTGTCATTTATCTGAACTATTTCCTCATTTCCACTGCTATAGTTGACAGGCAGTCCGGAAGAGGCAGTTGCTCCGGGACTGATTGGCATTGATCCATAAACCGCAGGAGCGATATTCAGGAAAGAAATGATCTGGTCTGCTTTATTGACAATTAGAGTTCTGCTGATGCTTTCCGCTGCTTCATAATTTTCATCCCCTTCCTGGATTGCAGTGATTTCAACAGTTCCGGTACCGGTGATCTGCAGGAAGCTGCCCGATACCGTAGCGATTGAATTGTTGCTGCTCACATAAACAACATCAAGTCCCGAAGAAGCAGTTGCTGCCGGATCAAAATCCTGATCACCATAAATCCGTGGTTCCGGTTGTACGAAAGTAATTGTCTGAGAGGCTTTGCTGACAACAAGTGTCTGAGCCTGAGGCATGGCTTCATTGTAATTTATATTGCCCGGCTGCATGGCAGTAATAACTGCTGCTCCGGCGCCTGTAATCTGAATGAGGTTCCCATTGATGATAGCCACTGACGGATTGCTGCTCGAATAAGTTATGTTGAGACCTGAAGATGAGATTGCTTCGGGACTAAACGGCGAATCTCCGAATACGGATCCGGGCAGAGTGTTAAATGTTATTGTCTGGTCTGCTTTTATCACCTGAAGAGTTTGCTGTACCTCGGCAGCGGCATTATAATTTACATTCCCGGGTTGTGATGCGGTAATAATTGTGCTTCCGGTCCCGGTAACGTGGATCATGTTGCCGGTTATCAAAGCTACCTCATGGTTGCTGCTTGAATATGAGATGTCCAGACCTGAGTTTGAAACAGCCGCCGGACTAAAATCGGAAACGCCGAAAGCAACGGGTGAAAGAGCTCCAAAATTAATTGTCTGACCGGCTTTGTCAACTACGAGAGTCTGCTGTTCGTCAGCGGCTGATTCATAATTGCTGTTCCCGGCCTGGGAGGCTGTGATCTGGGCAGTACCTGCGCCTGTTATAACAATTGTTTCTCCCGAAATGACAGCTACTGATGTGTTGCTGCTGGAGTATCCTACAGTCAGGCCCGAGGATGCTGTTGCCGTAAGAACAATGGGACCATCTCCGTAAACATGGTAAGGTATTGCACTGAAAGTGATCAGCTGGCCGGCTTTTCTGACAGTCAGTTGTTGCTGGACAACAGGAGCCGCGTCAAAATCTTCATTCCCCTCCTGGGCTGCGGATATTACAGTGGTTCCTGCTCCAATGATATGGATCATATTTCCTGAAATAACAGCCACTGAAGGATCTGATGATGAATATGTAACGGGAAGAGAAGAACTGGAAGTTGCTGCCGGGTCAATGTCAGGATCGCCATAAGTGACTTCAGGAAGAGCGTTGAACGTGATGGTCTGGCTTCCTTTGTTAACTGTAAGCAGCCTGCTGACCTGTGCTGCGGCATTGTAATTCTCATTACCTTCCTGGGAGGCAGTGATAGTAGCAGTACCTGCAGAAACGGGATGAACGAGATTTCCTGCTATTGTTGCTACAGATGGATTGCTGCTGGTATAGGTTACCTCCAGTCCCGAAGAAGCTGTTGCTCCCGGATTAAAACCGGCATCGCTTACCAGTTTTGCCGGCAGGGGACTGAAAGAGATGGTCTGATCTGCTTTTGATACTGTAAGCGCCGAAGTAACATTATTTGCAGGATTATAAAGGTTGTTGCCTTCCTGAGAAGCTGTTATTGTAGCTGTTCCAGCTCCGGTAATCCGGATGTTCACACCGGAAATGGTTGCGACAGAAGGATTATCGCTTGAATATGTAACTGCAAGTCCCGAAGAGCTGGTTGCCCCGGGATTGAAATCGGCATCCCCGAATGCTTTTGAAGGAAGAGCAGGAAATGTAATAGTCTGATTGGCCTTATTAACAGTGAGAGTTCTGATATATCTGGCCGGGGCATAGGTCCCGTTACCTATTTGTTGTGCCATAATAAGACTTGTTCCGGTCGAATTGGCTGTCAGTGTTGTACCGGATATCAGACCGACTGTTGTATTTGAACTTGTATAGGATACCGGCAGACCGCTTGATGCTGTTGCATTCAGAGTTATCGGAGCATTGCCATAGGTCATTACCGGCAATTCCGGAAATGAGATCGACTGTATCAGGAAGTTGACTGGCTGATCGACAAAAGAAGGCAACAATCCTCCTGCTTCTGAAGTGACATCTCCCTGGGTATATGATATCAATACAGTTTCTGAGCCTGTTAACGGGACAGCCAGGGTAATGACTATCGAATAAGGATCACCCGGTTTAAGAGAAACAGAACTTATTGTTACTGGAGTACCGTTTACTTTTACCGTGAATTGAGATTCCTTGCCTGTCGGATCAGTCATAGGCTTGTCAAACTGAATCTCGATATTTCCGCTCCTTGCTGCCAGAATAAAGTTCGGAACTCCCGGAGGATTGACATTTACAGTAATTGTGGAGGCAGGCGAATCACCAGTGTTATCGTGTATGTAGAAATTAAAGTTCCCTGCTCCGTTTCCTGTTCCTCCGTCGGCAATGTATATCATATTAAGATCAGGATCGGTTATCTGTGCGGGCACTGTTGTTATCTCAGCCCCGGGAATGCCGGAATTGTACTGGTAAAGAGATCCCTCTGCGGGCAATGATGTCACGAATGCGGTTTTCGCACCGGCATCTCCACCCGTGTATTGCATACGGATGGTCCTTTCCTCATTCTGCTCCATCCAGACAGTTTGCGGCACTCCGGCAAGAGGAGGATTAGCGCTGGTTGTAAACCTGTTTATCTCTGACCACGTTGTTCCCGTTGAATTCGAGGCAAAGACAGCCCAGTAATAGGTGGAGTTCATGGTCAGACCGCTTATGTTGTAGGAAGTATTCGCACCGGCTGAATAATCAGTTGAATTACTGATATCAGAATTTGTCGAGATCTTCAGAAGATAATTACTTGCATTGCTTGCGGCAGTCCATTGAAAAGTCTGCGATGAACCGATAACAGCATTCTGGGCAGGGCTTACCAATCCGGGAATACCCGGTTCAGGCAGTGTCATGTTCTTTGTCAGATAAACTCCGTCATAGGTTGCCGAACTGTTGATATTATATGTCGAACCAGATCTTGAAAAGAGAATTGCCTGTTCTGAAGTAACTGCATCCGAGATGTGGTGAGCAAACTGAATGCCTGCACTGCCGGTCTCATTTTCCAGACCGATTGTTGCGGAAGAACCATGCGCTCTGGCAGATGTATTATCAATTATGGAGCGGTACTGTATCTGGATATTGTTGGATCCTTCATATAAAATCACCGAAAAGGTCCCCATTAGTACAGGACTGGCATAAAATCCCATATTTGTCCACTGAATGACACACTTCCTGTTTGGAGCTGCTCCGATAGTGGTATAAAGGATTTTCCCTGAAGGATCAATAACAATATCATCCCAGAAGGCAGCAATGTAATTATTCGGAGAACCTCCCGAGGGGATAGGGTCCTCGGTATAATCATAAGATCCTGTTCCGAACATTACAAGACCATTCGATGTCACATGAAACTGGCTGTAATTGTTGCCATAATAGTTAAAATTAAAACCGATGTTATACGGTCCCCATGACCGGTCGTCATAATATCCTTCATAAACAACATTACCCGGATAGATGGTTTCCGGGGGCTGAGCAATTGTGAGGTTTCCTGAAATAACAAGGAACAGGAAAATTAAAATTGTATTTTTCATAAGGTCAGGTTTCAGAGGTTATAGTTCAGCCAGTACTTTTCTTCCGGTAAAAGCACTTATGCTGTTTACCAGGACGAGCCCTTCAGGAACTGATGTAAGCTCAGATGAGTGAATAGTGATGACAGCGTCAGGTTGAAGATTGTCCTTCCAGTCTGAAAAATCTGCAGAATAATCCCTGACATTATCCGGAATGATATTCATCTCATCAAATATTATGGACCCGGGCTTTGTAAGAAGATACAAGTGAACTTCATCATAAGCATCTTTTTTCATTTCGGCCGCTATCAGCTGCAACGGATTCCCTTTGTCCGGAAGGAAATAAACTTTCGCGTCTGAATTCCGGCTGATAATCCCTTCACTTTCTTCCGCCACAAGCGGATCAATAACGATCAGTTTGTTCATCTGTCCCCTGACAACCGCCGGGGAGAAACAAAAAAACAGGCATAAAAAAATGCCTGTCTTTAAAAAATAACCTAGTGCTCTCATAATTAATATGTTAATAAATAATTGTTACAAACAGTCCGTACAAAAGCAACAGCCAGTCACTTCTGTCCGGAATAAGCAATGTATTCTGCATTTGAAAGTATTGCGACTTTTCTGAGCTTTTATCAAACCAAATAACAACAATGTGATTGAAATATTATATCACATTGTTGTCGGTTTAACAACATTTAACATTATTCACCCCGGAAGGCAGGAGGATTGGGGTGAACCAGACCGGGAGATCTGTGATTTCTAGTTCGTAAATCCGTACTTTTTAAGCCAGTTCAGGCACAGATCCGGCCATGCCGATTCGGTTCCCTTTCCGGCAGCAAGGCCGTATCCATGGCCTCCTTTCTGAAAGATATGGTATTCGGCCGGAACCTTGTTTTTCACCAGAGCTTTATAATATTCGATGCTGTTCAGGACCGGAACCACATTATCGTCGCTGGAATGAACGATGAATGCAGGAGGTGTTTCGGCATTTACCTGTTTTTCATTTGAGAACCGGAAGACATTTTTCTCTGTCGGATCAAGACCAATCAGGTTGTTCCTTGTCCCCCTGTGTGTAAAAGTGGTGTCCATAGTAATGACAGGGTAGATCAGTAATGAGAAATCAGGCCTGGCGCTTACATTGTCCTTCACGTCATAAACCTTTTCGGAATAGTGTGTGGATATAGTGGAAGCAAGGTGTCCGCCTGCAGAGAATCCTATCACTCCAACCCTTGACGGATTTATCTTCCATGCGGCAGCATTCCTGCGGATGACTCTCATGGCCTCCTGTGCATCCTGCAGCGGACCGATGGATTTGTCAGTCATGATCTTGTCGGAAGGAAGCCTGTATTTAAGGATTATTCCGGCTATTCCGTTGTCATTAAGCCATTTTGCAATGGCATGTCCCTCATGGTCGAAGGCAAGGGTTCCGTATCCCCCGCCCGGACATATTAAAACTGCAGCTCCGTTGGCCTTTTCAGGATCGGGAAGATAAACGGTCAGATCGGGTGTTACTACGTTGTTTGCACGTGTCACCCTGCCGTCGGTGGTTATGATGTTTTCAACATAGGACGGATCATTCTTTGAACCTGGAATTCCGTCAGGCCAGAGTTTCAGGACCTTTGGCTGAGCAAAGCCTTCCAGCATCAGCAGGCCGCTCAGCAAAACCGTTGTTAATATTCTTGATTTCATTTATCCGGAACTTAGGTTGTTGTCAATGTTACCATGGAACCCTGGGTGATTTATAATAGTTAATTCCCATTTCTTCGAAGAATTTCGCGTGTTTGGCCAGGCGGAACTTGTATTCATCCCAGTTTCTCAGGGAAGAGGGGGTCCAACCTATTTCAGCAACGCCGGGGAGTCTGGGGAACATCAGATACTCTATATCTTCGAGGTTGGTAATGGTTTCAGCCCACATCGGCGCTTCTATGCCTATAACGTTTTCCTTTGTCACTCCGGGAACGTAGGTTGCAGGATCCCAGTTATAGTTTTCATCAACTTCTATATAGGCAGCCCAGTGCAAGCCGATATGCGTTGTGCTGTCATACTGCATGTCTATATAAGTTTTTTTGGCAGGCGCCATCAGTACCTTTGCTCCCTGAGCCACGGCTTTTGTTGCATTCTCCACGCTTGCCCAGCACTGTGCAACCGAATTGGGTTTAAGCGTTGCCAGAGCTATCTCGTCCCAGCCAACAACCCGTTTTCCGTATTTAGCAACTATATCCTGAACCCTGTTGATAAAAGGTATGTAATCTTCAAGCTTTGTAGAATGAGATTCATCGCCGCCTATATGAAAAAATGGTCCGGGAGTAAGTGCAGATATCTCTCTCACGACATCATCAATGAATGTATAGGTTATTTCTTTTTTGGTGCAGAAAGAACTGAACCCGACTTCGGTTCCGGTATAAAGATCCGGGGCCTTGCCGTCGCAGTTAAGCTCGGGATATGAAGAAAGAGCTGCATTTGTGTGTCCGGGCATGTCTATTTCCGGGACTATTGTAATGTAGCGGTCGGCAGCGAACCTGACAATGTCGGAATACTGCTCCTGTGTATAGAAGCCGCCTTTCCCTCCTCCTACCTGTGTACTGCTTCCATGGATTGTGAGGTTTGGCCATGATTTGATCTCGATTCTCCATCCCTGGTCGTCGGAAAGGTGAAGGTGGAATGTATTGATCTTATAGAAAGCAAGGTATTCGATTACCTGTTTTACATCCTCCACACCGAAAAAGTGACGGGAGACGTCGAGCATCATACTTCTGTAGGGGTATTCTGGCTGATCGGTTATGGTACCGGTCGGGATAATGAACTGACCTGGTTTTCCGGAAAGGGTATCTCTTTCAGCTATCTGTCTGATGGTCTGAACTCCTCTGAATATACCGGCTGGTTCCGGAGCCGACAGTTTAAGCTGCTGCCTGGTTATGTCAAGCGAGTATCCTTCCTCACCAAGGTTCTGGTCTGCGCCCGACAGGGAAAGCACGATACTGCCTTTTGCAGGTTCTGAAACAGCCTCATTAACCGGAATTGCCAGACCCGTTACGGCATTAAGCCTGTCTGCCAGGTACTGCCCGGTTTTCATAAGTTCATCCGATCCGGCATCAACCACTATGGCCGTTTTTGAATTCAGTGCGAAGGCTTCACCTGTCGCGGTAACTGTAAGGGGCTGCGGTATGATGGCGGCTTTTGTAAGGTCGGTAGGTTCTTTGGGTTTGCACGAAGCAGGGATGATCATGGCTGCGGCTAAGGTCAAAACAATGAATTTGATTTTTTTCATTTCCTTATGCTTATTATTATTAATTCTTTACAGGGTTGTCTGCTCTTTTATTGAACTCTTCCTGCAGGGCTTCGACCGTATTATTGTCCTTCAGGTATCTGATAAGCTCTGCAAGCTGGCCGGCTTCGGTGTCGAGCAAAAGTTCACCCAGCCTTTTATTCGGAACAGCGACGTCGCTGGCATAATGATTGGGATAGTCGGCATACCACCAGATCCCAGTGTATCCGAAAGGTAGTTTATCGAGCTTGCCCTGAGTAAGGCCTGACTGTGACTTAATGGCGTCCTGGTCAACAAGGTCGGGTCTGATGACATACATCATCGAGGTTTCTTCTTCACCCGCATGACCGTCGATTTTAGCTTTTTTCAAAGACTTTATCTCAGGCCCGGCTACGGGATCGTTGCCATCCCTGAAAAGCACAACAATGTAATCCTTGCGGCTGGCCAGCTGCGACTGGCAGAAATACTGAAGGAAACTTGTGTTACCTCCGTGTCCGTTCTTTAATATTATCTTTTTCAAACCATTCCTTGAAAGTTCCTCACAGGTTTCCTCGAGCAATTTCCACAAAAGTTCATTACTGTAGGCAACTGTTCCCGCCTGATGCCGGGCTTCGAAAATCTGTCCTGCGAAGTAGGGTGGAAAAACAATTGCATATTCCTTCTGAGCCGCTCTGAATGCCGTTTCCCTTGATTCAAACATATCGGTGCCAAGAGGAAGGTGGGGTCCGTGTTTTTCAATTACACCCATGGGTATTACACAAACGCCTCCCGCAAGGGCAACAGCTTCGCTGAAACGTGGTGAGGTTATCTCCTCCCATTTATATGGAAGTGAAGTCTGACCATCCTGCTGCGACATGACAACGGTGGCCGGAATCAACAGAATAAATAAGATAATAGCTTTTTTCATCATAATGTAGTTTCAAGTTTAATGGTTTGATCAATAAGTTTACTTTTAGTTCAATTTACCCCCTTTCCCGTTTCCCCCAAGGGGGAAAGGCTTTGCTCCTTCCCCTGTGGGGGAAGGTTGGGAAGGGGGTCTATTTACATAAATCTGAAATTCATCTTAACATGAAAAACAATCATTTAATTTAATTATCAGGTATTTATATGAGCAAGCCTGTATGGCCTGATTTCAACTTTCTGCCACACCCTGTTTGTAATGTATGGCTCATCCTTCAGGCTTTCGTCAAGAGCTTTTCTGTCGGGGAATTCGTAAACTATCATCGACCCGATCATGGTCTGATTGTCATCGAGGATGGCACCGCCCAGAAGAAAATTTCCCTTCTTTTTCAGTGCGGCTATCTTTTCGAGATGTTCCGGACGAACTTTCATTCTTCTTTCATGGGCATCCTGGTCGGTTCCGTCATAGGCAACAAGAAGAAACTGCATAGTTGTATTGTATTAAAATAGTGTGCTTTCAAAAATAATGAATAATCGCAAATACTCCGGATGATGCCGGCACTAAATTAATCATTGATTATATTTGCACTGCCTCAAACTTAACTTTCAAAGCTGATAAATGGAGAAGAAGAAATACAGGACGGGGGTTGTATTGAGCGGGGGCGGGGCAAGGGGCTTTGCACATCT
>ERZ1645192.2258-NODE-2258-length-15972-cov-10.531947_pt1 | contig 15972 bp, 10 predicted proteins | sample MGYA00575354_ERZ1645192 | MGnify/ENA primary metagenome ERZ1645192 (study PRJEB40844, sample SAMN11349763) | freshwater sediment metagenome | isolation source: river sediment | host: Sediment | place: India: Faizupur Khadar , New Delhi | collected 2017-02-21 ... | reverse complement strand
CAGGGCGGTACCGCTGCGCTCGTGGCGCCGGGGTGGCGCAAGCGTCGGGCCTGGGTCCGGGCCTGGGTATGGGGAGGGGCCGGTCAGCCCCGCGGCCTGGCTCCCGCCGGTCGCGGCGCCCAGCATGAGCCGTTCCGCCAGATAGCCCTGGGGGGACTCGCGGTTGACCCAATAGGCACCTGGCGTGGGGTTGGGGTCCCACAGCAGGTCAAGCTGGTGGCGGTCCACCTTGGCGATGGCGCCCTCCAGGTCCGTCACGGGAATGAACTGGATATGCTCCAGGTCCAGCGGACCGGTCTTGGGCGTGGGTAGGGTGCCATCCGTCGTCAGTACCCCGACCTTGAAGAGGGCCTGGGGTTCGCCGCTAAAGATAAAGGCGAAGGACAGGACCATGAGGATCGGCATGAAGATGTTCCAGCCCAGGCCGGCACGGTCGCGGTAAAACTCCCGATTGCGGGCGACGAAGATGGCGAGGATGCGACGCCACATGGCGGACTCCTGACGATCGTGAAGGGGGGCCGGGCCTCAGGCGCGCAGGTCATGGCCGGTGAGCTTGAGGAAGAGGTCTTCCAGATTGGGGGAGGCGACGCGCAGCTCGCGCAGGTCGGCGCCCACCCGCGCCAGGTCCCGCAGCAGGTCTGGCACGTCCGCGGCGAAGAGCTTGATCTCGCCGTCATGGCGCAGGGCTTCGTCCGGCAAGGGGGTTGCCGCGGGCCAGGCGGCCTCCGGCAGGCGGACGACGGTGGCCGGGAAGTGGGCGCGCACCAGATGCGCCGGACTGCCCTGGGCGATGATCCGGCCGTGGTCGACGATGGCGATCTCGTCGCAGAGGTGCTCGGCCTCCTCCATGTAGTGGGTGGTAAGCAACACGGTGGTGCCTCGGGCCCGCACCGTCTCGATCAGGCCCCAGAAGTTGCGCCGCGCCTGGGGGTCAAGGCCGGTGGTGGGTTCATCGAGGAAGACCAGTTCCGGGTCGTTGACCAGGGCGATGGCCAGCAGCAGGCGTTGGCGTTGGCCACCGGAGAGCTGGCGGGTGTCGCGGTCGAGGAGGTCGCCCAGGTTGCACAGCCGGATCAGCTCCTCGCGCGGGGCGGTCCGCGGGTAGAGGGCGGCGAACATGGCCAGGGATTCGGCCACGGTCTGGAAGTCCTGGAGGGCGGTGGCCTGGAACTGGATGCCGATGACCTCCCGGTAGGCCCGGTCCAGGGGGCGGCCACGGTAGAGGACCTCCCCGGCCGTGGGCGTCAGGATGCCCTCCAGCATCTCCAGGGTGGTGGTCTTGCCCGCGCCGTTGGGTCCCAGGAGGCCGAAGCACCGGCCGGGGGTCACGGCGAAGCTGATCCCGTCCACGGCGCGGACCCCAGGGTAGGTCTTGACCAGGTTGCGGGCGGCGATGAGGCTGTCCATGGTGCGTGGTTTCCCTTGATTTCCAGGCGTGGCGGTTGCGGCGGCAGGGCAGCTTAGCGCCGCTTCGGGTAGCATTGTCCCAACCCTGGCCGCGATCCGCCAGCGGTCCTCGTCTTATACCGGAGAAGGCACGCATGACCATCCTCATTATCGGCCTGGTGATTTTTCTGGGCGTCCATTCCCTCGGCTTTCTCGCCCCCGGCGGGCGTCAGGGCCTGATCGATCGTCTCGGCAACAACGGCTGGCAAGGCCTGGCGGGCCTGGTCGCCCTGGCCGGACTGGTCCTCATCGTCTGGGGCTATGGCCAGGCGCGGGTCGCGCCGGTGCCCTTATTCGCGCCGCCGGTCTGGACCCGCCACTTGGGCCTGCTGGTGATGCTTCCGGCCTTCCCCCTGTTTTTTGCCGCCTACCTGCCAGGGCGCATCAAGGCCGCGGTGGGCCACCCGATGCTGACCGCGGTCATCCTCTGGGCCCTCGCCCATCTGCTTGCCAACGGCAACCTGGCGGATCTGGTGCTCTTCGGCGCCTTCCTGATCTGGGCCCTGGCGGACCGGATCTCCCTCTTTTTCCGGGTCGCCCCCCCGGTCCAGGGGGCACCCCCCGGCAAGGCCAACGACCTAATCGCCATCGTCCTCGGGCTGGCCTTCTACCTGGGCTTCCTGTTCTGGGCCCATGCCTGGCTCTTTGGCGTCTCCCCCCTGGGCCTTGATCATTAAACCGCCCAACACCTCGACGAACTAGTGGATATTTGCCGTTTAAGTCTCTGATCTGTCATGTTTCCACTCCCTCGGTTGGCCCTCAGGGTGGGCGGAGTTATGACCAAGGCCTATGTGTGGGGGTCGATCTGCTGCTCGATATCCCCATGCGAGGCTCCTATGCCGCCCTGGTCCTCATCTATGCCGCCGGGGCCCTCTGCCTCATCAGCCTGGGGCTCATCGTCGCCTCCCGGTGGCGCACGGAGGAACTGGTGAACGGCGTCCACAACCTCATCTCCTGGCCCCTGCTCCTGCTGTCCGGGGTTTGGTACTCCATGGAAGGCACCAGTGGCATCGCCCGCTTCCTGTCCGATCTCGCCCCTGACCCATCTGGTGACGCCGCCCGCCGGGTCATGATCGACGGCGCCCAACGGGTGGACATCCTGCCCCAGGTCGCCCTCCTGGCGGCCCTGGCCCTGGTCTTTATCGGCATCGCCGCCTGGCTGTTTCGGTGGGAATAGCCGGTGGCATGAAGCCGAGATGGCCTTTCGATCATTGCGTCGGGAGATGGTTGCCTTGACCGAGAATGGGAAGCAGGCCGATGCGCCGGGTAATCCCGCCGCCCTGGAGGAGTTGGACCAGGTGATGTATGTGGTCTCGTCCCGGGCGTGGCTGGCGTTAGGCACCGTTGGCCTGCTGCTGGCGGCGGCGATCACCTGGGGTTTCCTGGGTAATGTACTGACGAAGGTCCCCGGCCAGGGCATCCTCATCAGAAGCGGCGTCCTCTTCAATATCGTGGGCGTGTCCTCGGGACAAATTCTCGACGTGACGGTGACGGAGGGACAGGTCATCCGCCGTGGCACGGTGGTGGCGCGACTGGCCCAGCCGGAAATCGAGGCCGAACTGCGCGAGGCCCAGAGCCTCTTGACCAAGCTGAATGAAGAAATGGCCTTCCTGGAGGCGGAGCAAGAACAAAAGGTCGATCTGGTTTATACCTACATCGGCAAGCAGCGTGCGACGCTGGAGGAGTCGATCCGGCTCGGTACCGAACTCGTCAAGGAGTTGGGAGAACTGGTGCTCTACTACGAGCAGTTGCGCTCGGCGGGGACCGTGTCCCGCTTGGACCTGGAAAAATGGAAGAGCGAACTCCGCCAGGCCCAGATCAGGCTCCTCCAGGACCAGCAGGAACTCGCCGGTTTAGACGTGACGCGCCACCAGACCGATACCCAGATGGAGCAAAATCTTCTGGATTTGACGAAGACCCGGGTCCCCGTGGAGGAGCACGTCTTGTCCCTCCAGGAGCGCCTGAGAACTTTTTCCGAGGTCAGAAGCCTGCACAGCGGCGTGATTGTCGAGCTGCATCGGAATCCCGGCGACCGGCTCCAGGAGGGGGAGTCCGTGGCCACCATCGAGATGAGCCCCTGGGAAGATGTCGCGGGCGCCGAGGATGCGGACCTGTTCCGCGTCAAGGCGGGCAAGCCCCTGGTGGTGGCCTTCATTCCCCCCTTTCAGGGCGTGGAACTGAAACCGGGGATGCCGGTGCATGTGATCCCCGAGACCCTTTCGGAAGACGAGTATGGCGTGATGTTGGGCGAGGTTCAGGCGGTATCCCGCTATCCGGCCTCGCCAAAAGGCATGATGCGGGTTCTGGATAATCAGGAACTGGTGGAGACGCTCACCCTGAACGGGGCGCCGGTCATGGTGACGGTGACTTTACGGGAGGCCCCGGACACCCCATCCGGTTATCGCTGGTCTTCCGGCCGGGGCCCTGCGACCACCATCGAGTCCGGGACTCAGTGCATGATCCGCGTCATCGCCCGAGGTCAGACCCCGATCGAGCTGATCATTCCCTACCTGAAGGGGGTTTTCGGATGAGCCCCCTGGGGCCTGGTGCCCAGACCCAGGGCCCGCGGTCCGCCGGGTGGGTCGGCGCCGTCTGGTCCCGCTTACTCGGCATGTCCGCGGCCATTGCCTTTGCCCTGGTCGCCGGAGTACTGCAGGTCATCCCGGGGGTGGCTCAACCGGGTTATACCAAAATTTTCATCGATAGCATCCTGGGTCCGGAACGCGCCGACTGGTTGCGACCGCTCCTGCTGGTCATGGCGGGCACCCTGGCAATCATGGCGGCGTTAGGCTTCCTGCAACGCCAGATCTTTCTCCGCCAGACCTTGAAGGGGGCTATCGGCGGCAGCGCGGCCTTCATGACCCATGCCCTCCGCTTGCCCTATGCGTTTTTTACCCGCTTTCATGGTGGCGAAGTCGGACTGCGCGGCCAATATATCGAGATCATCTCCAAGATTATCGTTGAGGATATTACCGCCACGGCCGTCAGTCTCCTGACCATCGCGCTTTACGCCCTGGTCATGCTGCAATTCGATGTCTTGCTGACGATGCTTGGCGTCTTCATGGCCTTGCTCAATCTCGTCGTCCTGAAGCTCGCCTCGCGCAAGAGTCAGAAGCTTTTCACGCGGTTCGTCGCGGAGCAGGGCAAGGCCCGCGCCGCCGCGATCCATGGCCTGCAAATCATCGAGACCCTCAAGGCCTCAGGACGCGAGGGTGAGTTCTTCCGGCGGTGGGCGGGTCTCAAGGCTTATGCCAAGAATATTGGTCAGCAATATTCGATTTGGGAGATGTCGCTGCGACAAGTCCCCATTCTCTTGACCAGCCTGTCCATGGCGGTGGTGTTGGGCGTCGGTGCCCTGCGGGTGATGGATGGGAGTCTGAGCATCGGTATGTTGGCGGCCTTCCAGGCGCTTTTGATCGCCTTTATCGCGCCGGTGCAACAGTTGGTGAACTCCAGCGCCAATGTTCTGACCTTGCGAGGCTACATCGAGCGGGTTGAAGAGGTGACGCGGCACCCCGTCGATCCTCTTTTTCTGAGCGCCAGGCCGAAGGGGCTTGTGCTGCCTGGGGTTGGGGTCCGGTTGGGCGGGGAGTTCGAATTGCGGAACCTGACCTTCGGCTATGCCGATACGGAACCGCCGCTGATCCGGGATTTTTCACTCAAGGTCGCGGCCGGATCGCGGGTGGCGCTGGTGGGCGGTTCGGGGTCGGGTAAATCGACCATCGTCAGACTGATCGCGCAACTCTACCGGCCCTGGTCCGGGGAAATCTGGTTTGACGCCATCCCGCGCTCGGACATCCCCCACGCCGTCTTTGCGAATTCCGTCGCCTTCGTGGACCAGGAGATCTTTCTCTTCGAGGGCAGCGTTCGCGATAATTTGACCCTGTGGAACCCGGCCATCCGGGATAAGGATATCGTCCAGGCCGCCAAGGATGCCGCGATCCATGAGGTTATCGCCAGCCGGCCCCAGGCCTATCACGCCGAGATGCAGACCGGTGGCGCGAACTTCAGCGGTGGTCAGAAACAGCGTCTCGAGATAGCCCGGGCCTTGGCGATCAACCCTTCCATCCTGATTCTGGACGAGGCCACCTCCGCCCTGGATGCCGAGACCGAGGAACACATCGATGCCTGCCTGCGTCGCCGAGGCATGACCTGCCTGATCGTTGCCCACCGGCTCTCGACCATCCGCGACGCTGATGAAATCATCGTCATGGACCGGGGCGCGATCGTCGAGCGAGGGACCCACGAGGAATTGATGGCGGCGGGCGGTCACTATGCCCAGTTGTTGGAGACCTGAAGCGGGTCATGAACGAGACTCTGCTCCTGGCGTCCGGGATGACGGACTCCGCCGCAATCCTAGCCTTGAGTGGCAAGACCCCGCTGCCGCTGGTTGATCCCACCCTGGCCTGGTCAATCCTGGAGGGGCGCGCCGAGGTTTACGCCGTGCGGATGCGCGCTGGCAAGCCCCATGGTGCCCGTCGCCATTTGTGCACCTTATTGGCCGGGGATCTGGCGATCAGCCCGGGGCTGAGCGACACCGGGCTGGCATTGCAAGTCGTCGGCCTGCCGGGAACGCGGGTCGCCCGCCTCGATCGGGAACGACTCCTGGCCTGGGCGGAGGGTCCAGCCGCCACGGAGGAGCGGGAGGTCCTGGCAAAGGCCATCGATCGTTACCTGTCTGGCCTGTGCGCGGGACTGACGCGGGATATCAGCCCCAAGCCCAATCTGCGGCGGGAGTTGGTCAGTGGCCAATGCCTTGAACTCGGGGAAACCCGGGTGTTACGCCCCGCCCAAGGGGTCTGGTGGTTACATCGGGTTCCGTCACCCGAGACCCCCGGGCGTGAGTCAGCCCACGCCCCGCTCTATCTGGGTATCCAGGAAGTGGCGACTCCCGCCTCAGGCCCGATCTGCGTCTTGACCGCCCAGACCTGGATCCTCAACCCGGAGACGGGGGCCAAGGGGCAGGCGGTGTTGCTCGATACCCTGGCCATGCTTGCCACCCCCGGCTGGTTAAGGGCCTTCGACGCTTTCGCCACCCTGTTTTTTCAGTGCCTGGATCTGGAGCTGCGGCTGGCGGATGTCGATAGCCATAACGCCATTTCAAGCAAGGTCCAGGCTGCTGGCCGCTCCAGAGCCAATGGCCTGGCGCAACTGCAAGGGGTGTTGAGCACGGAACGGCCGGGAGAGGGACCGCCCTGCGAATACCCCCTGGCCGCCGCCTGTGCCAGGGTGGCCGAGGCCGCTGCTATCGAGTTGCCCGCGATGCGCTTTCGTGGCGATGAAGGCGTCGAGGATATTGCCCGTTTCTGGGGCATCCAGCAGCGTCCGGTGACCCTGCGCGGAAAATGGTGGCGCCGGGATGGCGGGCCTCTGCTGGGTTTTTGGCAAGACAGCGAGGTCGGCGGGGTAGTGGTCGGCGAGGTGGTACCGGCGCGACGGCCCGTCGCCTTGCTGCAACCCAAGCCAGGTTGCTACCTGGCGCATGATCCGGCCACCAGGGAGAGTGTTCCGGTAACCGCGTCCCTGGCGAAGGCCCTCTCGCCGCGGGCCTATTCCTTTTATCGACCCTTTCCCGGAAAACCGCTTGGCTTCGCGGATCTGTTTCGCTATGCCGCCCTGGGTTCCCGGCGGGATTTTTTATTTTTCCTCTACAGTGGTATTGCCATAGCCCTGTTGGCCGTGCTGCCCCCGATTGGGGTGAAGGTCATTTTCTCCGATGCCATCCCCACGGCCAACCGGGCCCTGCTTGGCGAGGTCGTGGCCCTACTGGCGGTCGTGGCCATCGCTGTCTTTACCATCGGCTTGGCCCGGCTCGCGGCGGTGCATCGCCTGAACGGGCGTATGGATTTTCAACTGGAGCCGGCTCTCTGGGAGCGGTTGATCGGCTTGCCCGTCGGCTTTCACCGTGGCCAAGGCCCTGGCGAATTAGCCGATAAGGCCGAGGGGCTCAATGTCATTCGCCTGCAACTCTCCGGCTCCTTCCTTAACGCGGTACTCAGCGGGATCTTTGCCACATCCAACATCTTCATGCTTTTCGTCTTCAGTCCCCAACTGGCCATGCCTGCCCTCGGCATGCTGCTACTGGGTGCCTTGGCCGGGACGGCAATCAACCTGCGGCAACTCAAGAGCTGGCGCGCGTATTACGCGCTGCAAGGCCGCATTACGGCCATGTTGGTGCAGTTCTTCTCCGGCATTGCCAAGATTCGCATGTCGGGAGCGGAGGACCAGGTCTTTGGCCTCTGGGCCGCGAAGTTCGCCACCCAGCAGCACCGGATGCTGCGCGCGGGCCGGGAGCAAAATGTTCTCTTGGTCTTCAATATGCTATTCCCCCTGGCCGCCATGATGGTGCTGTTCCATTTCGCCGCCAGTCCTCCGGACCCCATGGTCAAGACGGGCTCTTTTCTGGCCTTTTTGGCGGCCTATCTTTCCCTGGAAACGGCTTTGCTGTCCATTACCTCCTCGGCCGTTGCCTTCTCGTCCATCTTTCCCGTGTACCAGCGGTTGAAACCCATCCTGGATACCCTGCCCGAGCCCTCCGGCGCCAAGGCCGATCCAGGCCCCTTGATGGGCAAGATCGAGCTCGCCCAAGTGCATTTCCGGTATGGGCCCGCGGGGCCGGCCATCCTCGATGGGGTGGATCTGGAAATCAAGCCGGGGGAATTCGTGGCCCTCGTCGGTCCGTCGGGATCGGGAAAATCGACTATTCTCAGGCTGTTGCTCGGCTTCGAAACCCCGATATCCGGCTCGGTCCGTTACGATGACCGCGACTTGAAGGACCTGGATATCTTCAAGTTGCGCCAGCAGCATCTCGGTGTTGTGCTCCAGGATACCGCCCTGCTGCCCGGCGATATCCGGTCAAACATTCTTGGGTTGAAGAATCTGAGCCTGGAGGCTGCCTGGGAGGCCGCGCGCCAGGCGGGCCTCGAGGATGACATCAAGTTGATGCCCCTAGGCATGAGCACTCCCGTTGGCGAGGGGGGCACGACCCTGTCCGGGGGGCAAAAACAGCGCCTGGCTATCGCCCGCGCCCTGGCCGGCAACCCCACTATCCTGCTGCTCGACGAGGCCACCTCGGCCTTGGACAACCAGACTCAGTCCACCGTCTCGGCGGCTCTTGATCAGCTCCGCGCCACCCGGGTGGTGGTTGCCCATCGGCTTTCGACGGTGCGCAACGCCGACAGGATTCTGGTGCTGGACGCTGGACGGATCATCGAATCTGGCAATTATCACGAATTGATGGAGCGTCAAGGCCGGTTTTCCGCCTTGATCAAGCGCCAGGTTCTGGCCCTATGAAGCACTTGTATTACCGATAATTTCCCATCTTATGTGCGGCATCGTTGGCATCCTGAATTATCGTGGCGAACCCGCCCCGCAACTCTCGTCCTTGCGGACGATGACCCAGGCCATGCGGCATCGTGGGCCGGATGATGAAGGCTACGTAGCCTTCGACGCCCATGGCGGGGCTTATCCCTATTATGGCGATGACTCGCCTGAGTCCGTTCGACATTACCATTCTGACTCAAGGCCCGTGGCGGAGGGCGTATATACCTCCAGCATCCTGGCGTTTGGGCATCGACGCCTGAGTATCCTCGACCTCACACCGACCGGCCATCAGCCCATGAGCTATGGCGAGGGTCGTTACTGGATCGCCTATAACGGCGAGGTCTATAACTATCTGGAAATACGAGAAGAATTGTTATGTCTTGGCTATGAGTTCAAGACCCGGACCGATACCGAGGTTATCCTGGCGGCCTATGATCAATGGGGGCCTGATTGTCAGCAGAGATTCAATGGGATGTGGGCCCTATTGATTTACGATCGAGCTCGCGAGGAGCTTTTTATTTCCCGGGACCGGTTTGGTATCAAGCCGCTTTACTATTATAAAAATCAAATGATGTTAATTTTTTCATCGGAGATCGGGGCTCTCCTCGCGCATCACGAGGTGGTGACTTCGCCCAATAGGCCTTATCTTGAGAACTATCTGGAAAATGGTTCGACGGAATGGCTGAACGAAACCGCGTTCAATGATATATACCGTTTCCCTTTTGCGCATTTCGCAATTATCCGATTAAAGTCCCGGTCCGGCGATTTGAATGCCGTTCGGTATTGGGATTTCGTCCCTGATTTGTCAGGCGAGCGTTTCAATGAAAAAAAGGCCGGGCTTTACGCCCAGGCTTATCATGATTTATTGAAGGATGCGGTTCGTTTGCGATTGAGATCAGATGTCCCGATGGGCACGGCGCTCTCCGGCGGGCTGGATAGCTCATCCATTGTTTACCTTGTCGACCAGCTGCTCAAGGAGCAGGGTCGGGAGAATTTGCAAAAGACATTTTCTTCCGTTCATAACTCGTCCGCGACCCGGTTGTACGATGAAAGTCATTATATTGATATCATGACGCGGGAATTTGATTTAAATTCCCATAAGGTCGAGCCTGGCGTGGCCGAGGTTCCAACCCATCACGGACGAGTGATAACCCATTGGGAGATGCCCTCCGACTCCTCGGGAGTGGGTGGTTTGTTAACCTATCAACTCGCCCGGGATATCGGCTGCCAGGTGACCCTGGACGGGCAAGCCGCCGATGAGCAGCAAGCGGGATACCTCTATCATCGCTTTTGTTTTCTCCAGAATCTTTCCCTGCCGAGGGCCATTCAAGAGGGTGTTGCTCTCCTGACAATCATGGGCGCTCGGGAGGTGATAATTTTCGCTTTTTTATTCAGAATGTTATCGGTTTTGATGGGCGGTCCAAGACTGGCGGCTCTTTTGAGAAGGTACGGCAATAATCCCGATAGCTTTTATCGCACGGTTGGTAAAAATATCGAAAAATATACCGCGCCCCTGAATGCGCTTCTTAAAGCGGATCTTATGACGGAACATGTCAATAATCTTCACTGCTCGGATGCGAGATCCATGTATCACTCCCTTGAGTCGCGGATGCCCTTTATGGATTATCGATTGGTCGAGATGATGGCATCCATCCCGGCGTCCTATAAATTCCATGCCGGCTACTCAAAATATTTCGCCCGGCTGGCTTTCAATAAAAAATTGCCGGATGAGATTGTCTGGCGCAGGGATAAAATGGGCTGGGTAATGCCCGAGCGCTATTGGTTTGATGGACCACTGGCGGGATGGATGAAAAATATCATTAAGTCCAGCGCCTTCCTGAAAAGTCTGGATGGCGGGGAGTCCGAATTTTCAAGTTCAGTCCCCTACGGCGTTCGTAAGCTGAATCTTGCCGTTTGGTACGAATGCTTTTTTGGCAACCTCGCCGTTCGTCCTCGCTCGAGCGGGGCGCGGGGCTGATCGGGATTCCGAACGGTCCCGCAGCAGACTCAGAATGGCGGGGGCCAGCGTGGCGACCTCCCCCTGACCTATGGTCATGATGAGGTCGCCGGGCTGGGACCTGTCGACCAGGTGCCTGGGCACTGCCGCCGCATCGGGTTCGAACAGTATCTGGCGCGCGGGTAGGGGAACCCTGTCGGCCATCTCACGCCCATTGGCTCCGGGAATGGGCTCTTCCCCGGGTGCGAATACCTCCAATACCACCACCTCGTCCGCCAGCCCCAGCGCCGCGCCGAATTCCTGGATGAACATGGCGGTACGGTAATAGTGGTGGGCCTGGAAGGCGACCACCAGGCGCCTACGCCCCGCCAGCTCCCGAGCTGCCCGCAGGCAGGCCGCCAGTTCCGTGGGGTGATGGGCAAAGTCGTCATAAACCCGAATAGCGTCAGCTTCGCCCCGGAAGTCGCAGCGGCGGTGGGTACCGGAGTAGTGCCCGAGACCCGCGCTGGCATCCTCCGGGGAGTAGCCAAGCGCCATGGCGGTGGCCAGGGCCGCCGTGGCATTCAGCACATTGTGCGCACCCGGAATTTGCAAGCTGATGCTTGGCAAGTACCGGCCGTAGCCGAGAACCCTGAAGGTCCATCTCCCACCGCCCAGGCGGTGAGCGTCAATGTGGAAGTTGGCCTCCGGCGAGAAGCCGTAACTATGCACCCTGACTCCGGATGCCCGGACCTTGGCGATTACCTGCGCGGTAATCGCATCATCCAGGCAGGCCACGATGAAACCCTGGCGGGACCCGATATCGAGGGCGAATTGCTCAAAAGCCGCGATCAGGGCCTCGAAGTTGCCCCAGTAATCCAGGTGGTCCGGCTCAATGTTGGTAATGATACCCGCCACCGCTCCGAGTCGCAGGAAGGCCCCGTCACTTTCGTCGGCCTCGCTGACAAACAGGTCACCCGAGCCGCGGTGCGCATTGGCGTGGGTCGCCAGCAATTCCCCGCCAATGGCAAAACTGGGATCGGCGCCGCAGTGCCGGAGCGCCACGGCGAGCATGGCGCTGGTGGTGGTCTTGCCATGCGTGCCCGCTACCGCCACGCCCCGGTCGCCGGCCATCAGGTTGGCCAAGGCGTCGGCGCGATGGAGAACGGGAATGCCGCGTGCCCGGGCCAGGCGCAACTCGGGGTTGTCGGCGGGGATGGCGGTGGAGTAAACCACGGTTCGGGGTTCGCCAAGCTGGTCCGGGGCGTGACCGACATACAGGGTCGCGCCCAAGGTCTTCAATGCCGCCAGGCGTGGGGAGTCCTTGGCATCGCTGCCCGTAACCCGCAGTCCATCGGCCAACATGATCCGGGCCAGCCCGGACATGCCGCACCCCCCGATCCCAATGAAGTGGACGGGGTCCAGGGTGACACCCCGAGGTATCTGGGGTGTGCCCGCGCTCATGGCGTATCTCCCGCCCGCCAACTCATGGCCAGCGGTTGCCTGGATCGAGTTGCGCCGGGGATGCCCTCTGTTCAGCCTCGGCCATGGCTAGCGCTAAGTTCTGATACGGCTCGCTGGAAGGCCAAGCCCCGATCCGCATAATCCCGAAACATGTCCCGGGAGGCGCAGCCAGGCGCCAGCAGGACGGTGTCGCCGGGTCGGGCTATTCCCGCCGCGGCCCGTACTGCCCGCGCCATGGCGGTTTGGTCGCTGGTGGAGATGTCCAGGATGGGGACCTCGGGGGCCTGGCGCCCAAGGGCGGCGCGGATGAGGCCGCGGTCCTTGCCCAACAGCACCACGGCCCGCAAACGGGGGGCTGCTCTTGCCACGAGCTCGTCGAAGTGCTGTCCCTTCGCCTGACCACCCGCGATCCACACCACCGGATCATGGAGGGTCAGCGCCGTCAGGGCCGCATGGCCATTGGTGGCCTTGGAGTCGTCAACGTAATGGACATCGCCGATCTGGCCGAGGGGTGTCAGGCGATGGGCCGCCGGCGTGAAGGCCTTCAGGCCCTGCCGGATAGCCCCGGCGGGTACCCCATGGGCTCGAGCCAGGGCGGCGGCCGCCAGGGCATTGGCGATTTGGTGGGGGGCGGGGGGCGTGACATCGGCGAGGTTAGCCAATTCCTCCGCTTGGTGGTCGGGGTTCGCCGTGAAGGCCCGGTCGATCAACAGATCCTCGACGACCCCGAGCATGCCGGCGGCGGGTACCCCTAGGGTAAAGCCGACCGCTCGACAATTCCTGGGGAGAGCGGCGGCGCGCACCATCTCTGCCGTGGCGGGATCGGCGCCGTTATAAACGCAGGTCTCCTGGGTGCGGAGATAGGCGGTGGCCTTGGTAGCCGCGTAGCGCGGGTAGTCGCCAAAGTAATCGATATGGTCCGGGGCCAGGTTTAAACAGACCCCTGCCTGGGGCGAGACCGAGTAAACGAAGGGCAAGTGGGGCGCGCCCACCTCCACCGCCAGCACCTCGTAGGGTTCCGGGGCCACCACGGCGTCGATCAGGCTGATGCCAGTATTGCCCACGGCTGTCGTCCGCCGCCCGGCGGCGGTCAGGATCGCTTGCAGCATGAGGGTGGTGGTGGTCTTGCCGTTAGTCCCGGTGACGTAAAGCCAGGGAGCCGCCCCGGAAGCGGGGCGTAGCCTCCAGGCCAGTTCGAATTCCCCCCACACCGGGGTGCCACGGGCGGCGGCGGCCAGTATCCAGGGCGAGTCCAGGGGGATACCGGTGGAGACGATCAGGACATCCCCTTGGGGCAGTTCCGGACCGGCGGCCAGGCGGACGTCGGCCCCCAGCCGTCCCAAGGCTTGGGCCCGGTCTGATTGGGTTGACCCGGCGGCCTGGTCGATGACGCAGACTCGCCCGCCGCGGGCGAGGAGTGCCTGGGCAGCGGAGAAGCCGGCGATGCCCAGACCGGCCACAACCATGTTCAGCGACTCGGGGGGGCGGTCCAGAGGGTAGCCCGGGCCCAGCTTGGCCGCGGGCCAATAGGGCAGGACAGGCACGCCACTCGGGGCAAGGGGGTGGAACATTAAGGTGATCCGGGGCGCCAAAGGAAACCAAGCACTCGGGGGAGGCAAGGTTGGGGGTCGCCAGGCCCGATAAAGCCGTTAGCGGCAAGGCCTGACGGAGCGGGAATGAGGTTAGCATTGAAGCGAGTGGTGCTCAAGGCAGGGGGTCCCGTTCACGGCGAACTGGAGCGTGTGGCCGTTCGCGGGATGGGGGCATCGACCACGCCCGCTTGCCGCAAGATGCGCCCTAGTGAACCTGTCCACACGATACAATGGGATGAGAGGTTGATGGGATGCGTCCGATGCCAGTACAAAGGAGGTCAGTGCTGTCCCGATTCAGCATCTGTATGAATTTCCGGGTTAACACCGATGAAGCTTTCGAGTTCTACCCCCGCCCGGGTCCTTGCCTCTACGCGCGCGGGGGTGCATGAGCAATCGCCTAAACCTATGTCCCCATCGAGATACCCCCCATCGGCAGCCACCGACTGGAACTGGACACTGGCCGACGATCTCGCCCACCGGTTCGGCGACTCCTTCTACAACTTTGACGAAGGGCAGTTGCGTCACAATTGCGACGAGGCGTTGCGAGCCTTTCGAACGGTCTACCCCCGCACGCAAGTGGCATACTCGTACAAGGCGAACCACCTGCCCGCAGTATGTCGAACGGTTACCGATGCGGGCTTGTTCGCCGATGTGGCATCCGAGCTTGACCTCTGGCTCGCCAGGCGGCTTGGGGTGCCCGGCGAGCGCACTGTTTACACCGGAACAACGCGATCGGCCGATTCGCTGACAGCGGCGCTGGCCACGGGATGCCGGGTCAACCTCGACTCGTTGCGGGAGGTGCGGCTTCTGCTGGAGGCCCGGGATCGGCTACCTCCGGGGGTTCATCCGATCGGGCTGCGATGCGCCCTTTCCTATGAGGAGGTTCCCGTCCAGCGGCTCGGCATGGATCCGACTGGCGAGGAATTCGCGGCGGCTGTAGAAGCGATCCGCGCCAGCACTACGCTTCGACTCGCCGGGCTGCATGGCCACACACCCGGACCCAGCGTCGCCGCGTTCGCGGCCCGAGCCAGCCAGCTCATTGCGATCGCCAACCGCTGGATTCCAGACGACCTAGACTACCTTGATGTTGGCGGCGGATTCTACGGCGGCGTACCGGCCTGGTCGCCCGAGGTCGATGGGCCACCGCCAAGGTTCGCCGACTACGCCGAGGCTATTCATGAGCCGCTGCTGGCGGCATTCGGAAGGGGCACTGATGGCCCACTCGTCATCGTCGAGCCCGGAACCTCGCTCGTCGCCAATGCCTTTACGTACGTCACGCGGGTTCTGGCCGTCAAGCGCGTCGGGCGGCGTCGAGTTGTTATGGTTGATGGCAGTCTGCTCGACACCAGCCCTAACAGCAGGCGGGTCGACTTCCCTGTATCGATGCTGCGGTCGGTCGGAAACTCCCTGGATGAAGCGGGACGAACAGGCGGCTCGGGCAGAACAGGCGAAGCAGTACGAACGTGCCGCGGGGCGGTGCCAACTGGCGACGCGGATCCCAGGCACGAATCCCTTGCGGCAGAGGGTTTTGACGTTGCCGGGAGCACCCTCATCGAGGCTGAATACATGGCCTTGGATGTTGCTGGGCCGGTGTCCGAGGGCGACTTTCTGGTGTTCGCCAACGTGGGTGCCTACTCGATCAGCATGGGGACCGAATTCCTTAGGCCACGGGTAGCGGTGGTGCAGAACCGCGAGGGTGATTGGCGCGCGGTACGCCAGGCGGGCACCCCGCGCGAGGTGTTTCCCGAAATCGGCTGAATCCCGACGGCGCGGTAACCCGATGTGAGAATAATGTGAAATCAAGGAAAAAATTCCGCCATTTGAGTCAATCAGACCCCAGATGGGCTGATGTCCAGATAGGCAACAGTCAGGCCAGGCTGGGGGATTTTGGCTGTCTTGTAACCTGTATTGCGATGCTGAGCGACTACTTTGACTGTTACCAGGCTCCGGACGACATTGCGTCGCATGCGGGGTGGTTTACCGATGAGGGTAAATTGATCTGGATAAATTCGGAATTCCCCAACTTCTCGTTTCGCTGGCGGGAAGGAAATATCATCACGAACAAGCCGGCCAGAAACGATGAGTTGATTCAGGCCTATCTGCCGAATGCGAATAACAACGAGGCGAAAGCGGCTCTGTTGGCGGTTGCCCATAACTCCCATTGGGTGCTGCCGCTGGCCTATGATGCCCATGACCGGGATTATTTGGCGA
>ERZ1645192.2257-NODE-2257-length-15984-cov-11.893904_pt1 | contig 15984 bp, 15 predicted proteins | sample MGYA00575354_ERZ1645192 | MGnify/ENA primary metagenome ERZ1645192 (study PRJEB40844, sample SAMN11349763) | freshwater sediment metagenome | isolation source: river sediment | host: Sediment | place: India: Faizupur Khadar , New Delhi | collected 2017-02-21 ... | reverse complement strand
GTGGACGGCCGGTGGGGCAGGCGGATGATCAGCTCGGCCTCGGCCGGGGTGTAAAGGGCGCGCACCAGGTCGTGGAAGACCGGGGTCCAGGGGGTGCGCACCGGCGCCTGGTCGAGGCGGCGGCCGAGCGCGCGGTAGAGGTCCTTGCTGGTGCGGTGGCCCATGAGGTTGTCCGGATCGGGTTGACGGTGGGCCCAGTAGAGCATGCTTTGCCGGCCGCGGCAAGGGGGTTGCCGGCCCCCCGGCCGGTCGGGCGGGCACAAAAAAGGCCCGGAACCTTGCGGTTCCGGGCCAGTGTTCACTGGTTCAGAGTGAAGGCTACCAGCGCTCGGTGCCGATGATCTCGCTCACGTCGCGGCAACTGCGCCGCTCGCTCACCGAGAGATCGTCAACGGAGCGTACCCCGCCACGAACGCTCTCCAACGTGCAGACCAACTCTCTTCCCTTGTCATCGTTGACCCAGACGAGTCCTTCGTATCCGATCATCACAGCCTCCTGTGGATGGTGTGTATTAGGGGTTCCTAATGCCATGCCTGAACAGTAAGCCCGATCCGTGCCGGGTCAAGACGGGGGCCGTCTTTTTTTGCACCGCCCGCTCAGCGCAGGGGCCGGATGCGCACCTCGATGTCCGGTTGGTCGCGGAGCAGTTCCACCAGCCGCTGCGGGTCGGTGTCGCCGTAGTGGTAGGGATAGAGGATGCGCGGCCGGAAGGAGCGGGCCGCGTCCGCCACCATCTCCGGGGTCATGGTGTAGGGCAGGTTCATGGGCAGGAAGGCGATGTCCACGTCTTTGAGCGCGGCCATCTCCGGGGTGTTCTCGGTGTCGCCGGCCACGTACAGGCGGGTGTCGCCGAAGTCGAGCAGGTAGCCGTTGCCCGCGCCCCGCGGGTGGAAGGGCTGGCCGTTGTCGCGGCGGTGGACCAGGTTGTAGGCCGGCACCGCGGTGACGGTGATGCCGCGCACGGTACGGGTCTCGCCGTTTTTCAGGATCAGCCCGCCCTGCACCCGGTCGGCGCAGACCGGCGGCAGGACGATGTCGGTTACCGGCGTGCGCACCAGGGCGAGCGCCGCCTGGTCCAGGTGATCCGCGTGGTCGTGGGTGAGCAGGACCAGGTCCGCCCGCGGCAGGGCGGCGTAGTCGGCCACCTTGCCGTACGGGTCGACGTGGAGGACCGTGTCCTTGAAGGTGAGCATGAGGGTGCCGTGACCGAGGAAGGTGAGGTCCAGCGGGCCGGCCGAGGTGGCGATGCGGTCCGTGGGCGGCCCTTCGGCGGCCGTGACCGTGGTCGCATCGGCGCACAACAGCAGGAGAACAAGGGGCAGCAGGGCAATGACGGGCATGGGGTGTTCCTCCTCCGGGGTCAGGGAGCGGCCCGGCCGGGCGCGACCCCCTGCACCCCGGCCGGATGGCGATGGCTGTCGGCCGGCGGCGGGTCCAGGCCGGCCCGGCGGCGCAGATCGGCGGCCCGTTCCGGGTCAAGCCCCGCCAGTTCGGCGGCCACGGCCCGGGCGGATTCCCGGTTGCCGGCGGCCAGGTAGGCCAGGCCGAGCTGGGACCAGGCCTCCGCGTCGGCCGGGTCGATCTCCAGGGTGCGGCGCAGGGCGCGGATGGCGTCGCGGTGGCGACCGAGCCGGCCGTAGGTGAGGCCGAGGTTGAACCAGGCATCCAGGTGCCTGGGGTCGAGGCGCACGGTGCGGCGGTAGCTGTCGATGGCCGCGCTGCTGCGGCCGAGCAGGCTGTAGGCGGTGCCCAGGGCGAACCAGGCGTCGGCGCTGGACGCCTCGGCCGCGGTCCAGCGGCGGCACCAGGCGAGCAGCCCCTCCCGGTCGCCGCTCTGTTCGAGCACCATGGCCCGCCCGGGCCAATCCGGTCCGGCCTCCGCTCCAGCTGCCGGGGCCGGTGCGGAACCGAGCGCCGGGGTGGAATCAAGCGCCAGCAGCTGCGCCACCGGCCGGGCCAGCCAGTGGCCGTCCTGCCGTTCCAGGCTGGCCACTCCCGCCAGTCGGCCCTGGTCGTCGAACAGCCCGCCGCCATCCGCCCCCGGGGAAACCGCGGCCGTGGTCTGGATCGGGTTGGTCCGGCCGTCGCCCGCACGGATGACCCGGCCCGGGGTCGCGGTCGCCTCGAGCCCGCGCGGCCGGCCCACCACGTACACCGTGGCGTTCGGACGCAGCCGGCCGAGGCGGGGCCGGGAGGGCGTGCCGATGGGGTCGGCCGGGGCGAACAGGCAGAGTCGGCCGTCCCGGTCGGCCGCGACCAGGACCGCGGCCGTGCTGTGACCGTCCTGGCCGATGCGCCAGGCGCCGGCGGTGTCAACTTGGCGACAGCCGGCGCCGATGCGGCCGGAGGGCAGGACCACGCCGCTGCCCGCGCCCACCGATGCGCCGCCGGCAAAGGCGCGCACCGTGACCACCGCGGGCCCCGCCCGGTCGAGCAGCTGGTCCGGGTTCAGGGCGGCGGCCGGCGCGGTCGGCCAGCAGAGCGTTGCCAGCAGCAATGCGATCAGCCGGACCGGGTCTCGCATCTCTCCTCCACGATGGGGGCCGTGACGGCCCGTTGGCTTTGGCGGGTATGGAGGCAGTATAGCCGAGAGCGGCGGCGCACGGAACCGCGATCTCCACTGATCGTGGTCCGGACAGGGGCTGGGGGACGGGCGGGAACAACGGGCGGGGCAGCAGCGGTGGCCGGACCCGGCTCCATGGTGTGCGACCCGGCCTGTGGCCCGCCTTCAGGGACGCGCGGTCAGCGGCCGCAGCATTTTTTGAACTTGCGGCCGCTGCCGCAGGGGCAGGGGTCGTTGCGGCCGGTTTTGACGCGTGCGGCCGGCCGGTCGGCCGGGATGATCCGCCCGTCCAGGTACTGCCAGCGGCCGTGTTCGCGGACAAAGCGGCTCACCTCGTGCAACTGCACCGGTCGGCCGTGGGCCCTGCCCTCGGCCAGGAACTCGACCAGGCCGGTCTCATCACCCGGGCCGCCGTCCTCGCTGCGCAGCACGCGCAGGCTGTGCCACCGGGGCTGGTCGTCCGGGTCGAGGCTGGCCGGCCGGGTGGACGTATGCCAGCTGGACAGCAGGTAGGCGCGGTCACCCCGGACAAAGGCGGTGAAGCGCGAACGCATGAGCGCCTCGGCGGTGGCCGGGGCGGTGCGGCCGGAAAGGATCGGTCCGCAGCAGTCGCCGACGCTCAGCCCCGAGCCGCAGGGGCAGGGGAGGGTGCCCGGTTCGTGATCGCGATCGGGCACGGGCTCAGACCTTCTGCTCCACCCGGGCAAAGCAGGGGATGCACAGGGTGCGGCCACCAAAGCGGCGGGTGCGCGATTCCATGGTCGCCTCGCCGCAGTCCGCGCACACGAGGCTGTCCAGCACCCGGGCCGGCCGCGGCAGGGGCTCGGTGCAGTCCCGGACGAAGAAGACGTCCTCAGCCGGCAGACGCAGCAACCGCTCCTGCAACGCCGTGCGCAGGGTCGCCAGCCGCTCGCGGTCCGCCGCGGTGCAGTCCGGCCGGCCGCTTTTGGCCATGAGCGCGGTGAACTCCTCGCGCCCGTCGCCCCAGGCCTCGGGGTTGAACAGCAGCCGGATGGCCCGGCCGTCGCCGCGGTTGTAGAAAGAGAAGGCCATTTTGCCGTAATCGCGGTGGAGCAGGTTGCCCTTGCCATAGGTGCAGCCGGTGAGGAACTGGATGGCGTCCACGCCGCACATGTCGGTTTCGCTGACGCAGACCAGGTCGGCCGGGCCGGCGCCGGCCATCTCCTGCAGGGCGATCTCGGCGGCGCGCATGCCGATGGCCAGGCCGGGGCAGCTGTGGCCGTGAAAGGCGATGGTGGCGTTTATGGTCTGGGGGTCGAGCTGACAGCTCATGGGGTCTCCTGGGTGGAAGGGTGGTGGTGGTCCGGTTCCGCGTGGTGGTGTTGCTCGGCGCGGGGCACCACCAGCGGGCAGCCGTTGATGCGGTGGATCTCCACCGGCAGGCCGTAGACCGCCTCGATCATGGCCGCGGTCACCGCCCGGGTCGGGCCGTAGCTGTGCACGCGGCCGTCTTTGAGCATGAGCACGGTGTCCGCGTAGCGCATGGCCCGGTTCAGGTCGTGCATGGTCATGACCGCGCCCATACCGTGGCTGTCCACCACGTGGCGGAGCAGCTGCATGATCTCGAACTGGTTCTTCAGGTCAAGGGCGCTGGTCGGCTCGTCGAGCAGCAGCAGCCGTGGTTCCTGCACCAGGGCCCGGGCCAGGCAGACCTTCTGCAGTTCGCCGCCGCTCAGCTGGTCGATGCGGCGCAGGCCGAGCGTCTCCAGGCGCAGGTGGCGCAGGGTCGCCTCGACCATGCACAGGTCGCGCTCCCCGGGCCGCCAGCGCAGGTGCGGGGTGCGGCCCATGAGCACCGCGTCGAACACGGTCAGCCGGGCGGTCTCGTGCTTCTGGGCGACATAGCCGATGCGGGTGGCGATCTCGGCCGGACGCAGGCGGAGCACGTCCGCGCCCTCCACCGTGACCACGCCCGAGCGCGGGGTGAGCATGGCGTTCAGGCACTTGAGCAGGGTGGTCTTGCCCACCCCGTTCGGGCCGAGGATGGCGACCAGCTCGCCCGGCCGCACCTGGAAATCGATATCCCGGAGCAGGTCCGCGCCGTTGTAGGCGAAGTGGAGGCGGCTCGCGTCGAGGATCATCGCCGTCCCCCGCGCAGGATGAGCACCAGGAACACCGGCGCGCCGAGGAAGGCGGTGAGCACCGACACGGGCAGCACGTGCGGGGCCAGGAGCAGCCGGGCCACCGTGTCGGCGACGAGCAGGAGCAGGCCGCCGGCCAGGATCGAGGCGGGCAGGAGAAAGCGGTGGTCCGCGCCGATCAGCCGGCGCACCATGTGCGGCACCACCAGGCCGACAAAGCCGATGATGCCCAGGCACGAGATGATCGCCGCGGTCAGCGCCGAGGCGACGAGCATGCCGGCCATGCGCACCCGCTCGACCCGCACCCCGAGGCCGCGGGCGGTCTCGTCGCCGGCGTCGATGGCGTTGTAATGCCAGCTGCTGGCCACGAAATAGGCACAGGCGACCAGGGTGGCCGCGGCGAGCACGGCCAGCTCCCGCCAGGAGGCGCGGGCCGTGTCGCCGAACGTCCAGAAGACCATGGCCGCCAGCTGCACGTCGTCGGCGAAGAACTGCAGGAACATGGTGGCCGCGGTGCAGAAGGCGCCCAGCGCCACCCCGGTGAGGATCATCACCTCCGGGCTGGCCGAGCGCAGCCGGGCAACGGCCACGATCACCGCGGCCGCGATCAGGCTGCAGACAAAGGCCGCGGCCGTGGTCAGCCAGGGGCTGGTGATCTGCACCGCGCCGACGCTCGAGGAGGTCATCACCCCGCCGCCGAGCACCATCACCGCCAGCGCCGCGCCCAGGGCGGCGGCGTGGCTGATGCCCAGGGTGAAGGGCGAGCCCAGCGGGTTGCGCAGGATGGACTGCATGGCCGCGCCCGCCGCGGCCAGGCCGGCGCCGGCCACCACGCTCGCCAGGGCCTGGGGCAGGCGGATGTTCCAGACGATGGTCTCGACCTGGCGGGTGGTTTCCAGGCCGAGCAGGGCGCGGGCCACGGTCGCGAGCGGGATATGGGCCGCACCCAGGGACACCGCCACCACCAGGGCCAGGGCGAGCAGCAGGGCCAGGAGCACGACCAAGCCGGTCTTGGCGGCGAGGTAGCGCTGGTATTCGGCCGGCAGGCGGCCGTCGTCGAAATGCATGTCAGCGGAGCGGCACAGCCCGGAAAGCGTGGCCGCCGAAGCGTCGGTTCATCTCCGCGAACAGCGGCTTGCCGACCATGAACGAGAAAATCCCGTCGGCTTTCGCTGCCGGGTCGATGTCCGCAAACCGGTCCGGGTACAGGAGCGTGCCGATATAGTAGGCATTGGCCAGGATGGATTCCAGGTTCTGACCGTACCAGTTGTAGGGCAGCAGGCCGTACACCCGGCCGGAGCGGACCGCGGCGAGGGTCCGGTAGGCCGGGTCGGTGCGCAGTTCGTGCAGGCCGCCGGCCGACTCGCCGAGTTGCAGGGTGGACAGGTCGAGAAAGAGGTGATCCGGGTTCCAGGCGATGAGCTGTTCCCGGCTGATGTCGCGGACCCCGCCATTGGCCGTGTCCCCGTCCCGGGCGGCGAGGTTCTCCACGTTGACCAGGCGGAAGGGCGGGTAGGCCGGCTCGGTGGACTGAAAGCCGTGCGGCCCGGCATAGGCGATGCCGCCGACATAGGCCGCGGGACGCGATTTCGCCGGGACGTCCGCGGTGCGGTGCTGCAGGTCGGCCATGGTGCGGTCGAAGAAGCTGAGCACCGCCTCGGCCCGCGCCTCCCTGCCGAGGACCGCACCCATGAGCCGCAGGGCGGCGGCCAGCTCACTTCTTCGCTCGTGCAGGTTGCCGGCGCGCAGGGCGACGACCGGAATACCGGTGCGACCCTGCAGCTCGTCCGGTTCCGGACCGGAGGTGCCGCGGCCGGTGCCGACCATTTTGAAGATCACCTGCGGCGCCGGGTCCAGGGTGAGGATCAGCTCCGGGTTGTCCTGGCCGCGGAAACCGCCGAACACGGGCAGGGTCTTGAACCGCGGGTTGGCCAAGGCATAGGGGCGGGCGTCGAACTGGGTGCGTTTGCCCTCGATGTCGTCCACGGCCACGGCCAGGTCCTGGGCCTGGAGATAGGTGAGCAGGCGCAGACAGCCGGAACCGGAACAAATGACGCGGCGGACCGTGTCCGGCACGGTGACCGTGCGGCCGTCCGCATCGACCACCTGGCGGGCCTCGACCGGTGCGGTGCAGAGCAGGGTGCAGACAGCGAGCAGGCAGAGCAGGCGCATGGTTCCTCCACGGGCGGATCGTCACACGAATTAAAATTTAGATGTTACGATAGGGCTGTTCTATGCGGGAATGGCAGGGGCGTCAACCGGAAAGTGCTGCGCCGGGAGGTTGCCGGGGTGCGGCCGCCTCGGGCAACTCCGGTTGCGTTTCCGCCCGGCAGAACCTATATTCTCACTGTTGTGCAGTCATCCCGGTTCCCCCTGGTGGAGGCCTTGTATCCCGTGAAAAAACCTGTTGTCCTGTTCAGCCTGACGGCCGCGAGCTTCCTGCCGGCTGTCGCCCGCCTGGCCGGGTCCGGCCTGGCCGAACCCGTGGGCCTGCTCTCCGATTTGGCCCTGGGCGGGCTCGTCTTCTGCCTGGCGCTGGCCGCGCCCGCCTGGCTGCGGGTCGTGCTGGTGCTCCTCTGGGCCCTGTTCCAGGCCACGGCGGTGGAGCTGTTCGCCGCCATGCAGCGGCTGCCCACCTGGCAGGACCTGCACTACCTGGCCGATGCCGAGTTCATGCGGGCCAGTACCGCCGGCCTGAAACTGGCCCGGCCGGTGTTCGTCGGCCTGCAGCTGCTGGCGGCGCTGGCCCTCTGCGTGCTGCCGGCTCGCCTGGTCCGGCCGCCGCTTCTTGGTCGGGGCCTGCTGGTGCTGCTGGCCGTGCTGCTCGTGCAGGGGCCGGTGAGCCGCCATTTTGACGAGCAGCCGGTGGCGGCCCGCTACAACCCGCTGCACTGGTTCGTCGAGGATGCGCTCCTCTCGCTGCTGCGCGAGGAGCCGGGGCCGATGGGCGAGGAGGCCCTGCCCCCGGCCCTGCGCACTCTGGATCTCGACGGCGCTCGGCTGATCGGCGCGGGGCGGGCGAAGAACGTGCTCATCGTTGTGCTCGAGGGCGCGACCGGCCTCTACCACCCGGAGATCCGCCGGGCCATGGGCGTGGGCCTGGAGAGCTTCGACATGAGCGAACTGGCCCGGGCCACCGCCCGGGGCATGCTCATCCCGGATTTCACCGTGCACAGCCACCAGACCATCCGCGGGCTCTACGCCGCGCTCTGCGGTGATTTCAGCAAGCTGTCCTGGGACACGCCCAAGGCCTTCGAACTGCTCGCCGACCCGGCCCGGGCCGAGCAGTGCCTGCCCGCCCGTCTCGCCGATCAGGGCTGGTCGACCCACTTCCTCCAGGGTGCGGGCCTGCAGTTCATGGGCAAGGACAAGGTCATGCCGGCCATCGGCTTCGGCGAGGTGCACGGCAGCGAATGGTTCACCGAGCCCAACCCCTTCCCGTTCGAATGGGGCGCCTCGGACGAGGTCTTCTTCCGCGGGGCGCGCCAGTACGTCAAGCGGCTGCAGGACGGCAAAAAGCCGTGGCTGCTCACCCTGCTCACCGTGGGCACGCACCAGCCCTACGCGGTGCCGGATGCGCTCGCGGCCCGCTACCCGTCACGCAAGATCGCCACCGTGGCCGAGATGGACCGAACCGTGGCCGCCTTCATCGACGGCCTGCGCCGGGACGGGGTGCTCGAGGACACCCTGGTGATCGTCACCTCGGACGAGTCCCACGGCAGCGACCTGGCCGACTGGGTGAGCAGCTGGGGGCTGGGCATCGTGCTCGCGCCCGAGCAGGAGCAGTTGCCGCGGGTCAAGAACGGCGGCTACGGCCTGGTGGACCTCTCCGCCTCGGTGCTCGACTACCTGGGCCTGGATATCCCGGCCGCGACCGTCGGCCGCAGCCTGTTCCGCGACTACCAAACGGCCCGCGACATGGTCTCCTACACCGGCTCCAAGCTCCGCTGGGTGACCGCCGACGGGCTGCGCTACGAATGCACGGACAACGGCAGCTGCCGGGTGGGCGCGGCCGCGAGCATCCTCGGCAACGCACCCGCGGACTTCCACCGCGACCGGCAGGGCGGCGGCGCCCTCATCTTCCCCATTGCCCGCACCCTGGACAATCGGCTCACCGCCGGCCAGGCGACGCGCACCCTGCAGTTCGCCAGCGGCGAGCTGCGCAGCCTGCCGGAGAAGGTCACCAACGAATGGAACGACAACCTGATCGGCGCCCAGTACCTGGATTTCCCGGCCCGTTCCACGGTGCACGTGTCGGTGCGGGTCAAGGCGGTGCGCGCCGCCGCGGAGGGCATCAACCTGAACCTGCGCATCAAGCAGTGGGAGATCGACACCAACGACATCCCCTTTGCCAACTTCCCGGTGCTGCACGCCGGCGACGAGGGGCGGGTGGAGTTCTCCTTCTACAACGTCAAGCGGCGCCAGTCCTTCTCCTTCTTCCTGGTGGGCGAGGGGCGCGACGCCCAGGTCCGGCTGGACGACTTCAGCATCCGGGTGGACCGGAGGAGCGTCTGAGCTGGAAAGCCGGTTCGGACGGCCACACTCCACCAGCGGCGGATCCCGGTTGCGGGGTTCGCCGCTTTTTTGTGCGGGCCGGTCGGGGGCGGGTCAGTCGTCCGGGTCCCGGTCGCGCAGGTGCCGGGCGGCCTGGGCGATGAGCGAGGCGCTCACCGGCGCGGTGATGAACAGGAACAGGGTGATGAGCAGTTCGTGCAGGCTCAGGCCCGGACCGCGGGCGCTGAAGAAGAGCAGGGAGGCGATGAGGATGGAGCCGACCCCCAGGGTGGTGGCCTTGGTGGGCCCGTGCAGGCGGGTGAACAGGTCGGGCAGGCGGGCCAGGCCGATGGAGCCGATGAGGGTGAAGCTGCCGCCGACAACGAGGCAGCAGGCGATGATGGCCTCGAGCATGGGTTTGTCCCCCTTATTCGATGATGTCGCCGCGCAGCAGGTACTTGCACAGCGCCACGGTGCTGATGAAGCCCATCAGGGCGATGAGCAGGGCCGCTTCGAAGAAGATCCCCAGGCCGGCGTGGATGCCGTAGACGATGAGCAGGGCGATGGTGTTGATGTACATGGTGTCCAGGGCGAGGATGCGGTCCGCCGGGTCGGGGCCGCGCACCAGGCGGACCAGGTTGAGCAGCAGGGCGAGGCCGATGCAGGCGAAGGCGAAGACCAGGGCGGCGTTCAGCATGGGAAGATCTCCCGCAGCGGTGCTTCGTAGCGGTCCTTGATGCGGGCGACGAGTTGGTCCGCATCGTCGAGGTCGAGCACGTGCAGCAAGAGGGTGCGCCGGTCCGCACTCAGGCTGGCCGAGACCGTGCCCGGGGTGAGCGACACGGCGTTGGCGAGCACGAACACGGCGAACGGGTTGTCCAGGGAGAGCGGCAGGCGGACAAAGGCCGGCCGCAGCCGCGAGGTCGGGCCGAGGATGAGGCGGGCCACGGTGAGGTTGGCCAGGGTGATGTCCCAGAGCAGCATGAGCAGGTAGGCGAGCGCCTTGCCGGGCCGGCAGACGCACAGCCGCTCGGGCCGGAAGCGGGCGGTGAACAGGGGCACGAGCCCGGCGAGCAGGGCGCCGAGCAGGATGTGCCCCGGGGCGAGGGTATTGTTGAGCAGCAGCCAGAGCACCAGCAGGCTCGCGCTTAAAAGGGGTTGGGGCAGCCAGCGGTTCATGGACGGTCCTCCCGGGTGAGCACCGCGCCGGTGTAACCGGCCGGGGCGAGCAATTGGGCGGCGGTGGCCTCGGTATAGCGGGTCACCGGGCCGGCGCAGACAGTGAGCACGACGGCGGCCCCGAGCAGGACCACCACCGGCGCGAACGCAAGCGGCCGCGCGCCGCCGCCCTCGGCGCGCAACCCTTCGGTCTTCCAGAACAAGGTGCTGCCGGCCCGGCTGAGGGCGACCAGCGCCACCAGCCCGGCGGTGAGCACCACGGCCCACAGCCAGGCGGTGCCGCCGGCCGGCGCGGCGCGCAGCAAGAGCACCTTGCCGATGAAGCCGGAGAGCGGCGGTGTGCCGGCCGCGGCCATGGCGCCGAGCAGGTAGAGTCCGCCGAGCAGGGTCGGCTGCCGCACCGGCGGCCCTGGTTCGAGCCGGTCGCCGGTGGTCCCCCGCTGGGTGCTGATCAGCTCGGTGAGCAGGAACAGGCCACCGGTGACCAGGGTGGTGTGCGCCAGGTAGTAAAGGGCGGCACTGATCCCGGCCAGGTTGCCCAGGCCGATACCGGCAAGCAGCATGCCGGCGGAGACCACCACCTGCCAGGCGATGACCAGGCGCAGCCCGCGGCTGCCGAGCACGCCCACGGCGCCGGCGGCCAGGGTCAGGAGGGCGAGCCAGGGCAGCAGGGCGGCGACCGCGCCGCCGGCGCCGGTCGAAGCCGGGAAGATGAGGGTGAACACGCGCAGGAGGGCGTACAGCCCCACCTTGGTCATGATCGCGAACAGGGCCGCCACCGCGCCGCCGCTCTCGGCGTACAACCCCGGCAGCCAGAGGTGCAGGGGCAGCAGCGCGGCCTTGAGGCCGAAGACGACGAGCAGCAGCAGGGCAGCAGTGTGCAGCAGCAGGTCATCCGCCGGCGCGGCCGCCACCCGAACGGCCAGGTCGGCCATGGTGAGCGTGCCGGCGGCCGCGTAGAGCAGACCCAGGGCAACGAGGAACAGGCTCGAGCCGGCCAGGTTGACCACCGTGTAGTGCAGCCCGGCGCGGGTGCGCTCGCGGCCGTGGCCGTGCAGGGCCAGGGCGAACGAGGCAAGGAGCAGGATCTCGAAGAAGACGAACAGGTTGAACAGGTCGCCGGTGAGAAAGGCGCCGTTCAGGCCGACCAGCTGCAGCTGGAAGAGCGGGTGGAAATGGCGGCCGCGCCGGTCCTCGCCGTGGATGGCGGCAAGCAGGCTGCAGCAGGCGAGCACCGCGGTGACCAGGAGCAGCAGCGCGCTCAGCCGGTCGAGCACGAGGACGATGCCAAACGGGGGCGGCCAGTCCCCCAGCCGGTAGCTGCACACCGCGCCGCTGTCCGCCTGCAGCACCAGCAGGATCGCCAGCGGCAGCAGCGCCGCGGTGGCAGCGAGCGACAGGGTGCGGCGCAGGGCCGGGCTGCCGCCGGTGGCAAAGAGCAGGGCCACGGATGCGGTCAGCGGCACGAGCAGGGGCGCGATCAGCCAGTGGTTCATCGCTCCTCCTCCGGGGTGTCGGCCCGGCCGTCCACCTGGTCGCTGCCCAGCTCGCCCTGGGCGCGCAGGGCCAGGGTGATGACAAAGGCGGTCATGCCGAAGCTGATGACGATGGCGGTGAGCACCAGCGCCTGGGGCAGGGGATCGGCGGTGGGCCCGCCGCTGCCGGCGATCGGCGGCGCGCCGCTGACCAGCCGACCGGTGGCGAACAGGAACAGGTTGACCGCGTAGGAGAAGAGCGACAGGCCGATCGCCACCGGGAAGGTGCGGCCGCGCAGCACCAGGTACACGCCGCAGGCGACCAGCACGGCCACGGCCACAGCTGCCAGGGCGGCCATCAGGACGCCTCCCCGGCCCGCAGGCAGCGCCGGTTGAGGTCGCCCAGGGTGGTGAGCACGAGCATGAGCGCACCGACCACCACCAGGTAGACGCCGAGGTCGAAAAGCATGGCCGTGGCCAGTTCGAACTCGCCCACCAGCGGCAGCTCGAAATGGCCGAAGGCCGAGGTGAGGAACGGCCGGCCGAACAGCCAGCTGCCGAGGCCGGTGAGCAGGGCGATGGTCAGGCCCCAGGCGATCAGCCGGTGGTAGCGCACCGCCCACTGTTCCCGGGTCCAGGCGATGCCGCTGGCCAGGTACTGGAGGATGAGGGCGGCGGTGGTGATCAGGCCGGCGATGAAGCCGCCGCCCGGGGCGTTGTGGCCGCGCAGGAACAGGTAGACCGACACCAGGAGCGCCATGGGCAGGAGGAAGCGGGTCATCTGCGCCAGCACCAGCGGGTGGCGCTCGGCCGCCGGCTCGCGCCCGCAGCCGCAGGGCCGGCCGCAGGGCGGCAGGCGGAGGCCGTCGAGCAGGGCGTGGATGGCAAGGGCGGCAATGGCCAGCACCGAGATCTCGCCCAGGGTGTCGAAGCCGCGGAAATCCACCAGGATGACGTTGACCACGTTGGCCCCGCCGCCGCCGGGCAGGCTGTTGGCCAGGAAAAAGTCGGCAATGGTCGCGCCCGGCGGCCGGGTGAGCACGGTCCAGGTGAGCAGGCCGGTGGTGGTGCCCAGGGTGAGCGCCAGCATGAGGTCGCGCAGCCGCCGCCGCGGGGTGGATTCCACCGGGGTGCGCTGCGGCAGGAAGAACAGGGCGAGCAGCAGCAGGATGATGGTCACCACCTCGATGGCCAACTGGGTCAGGGCCAGGTCCGGGGCGGAAAAGCGGACAAAGGCGAGCGCGCACATCAGCCCGACCACGCTCAGGGGAATGAGGGCGAGAAAGCGGCGCCGGTGCCAGCGCACGGTGAGCACCGCGCCGGTGATCATGGCCAGCCCGCCGAACAGGGTGAGACCATCCAGCGGCACCGGCGGCGGCCCGATGGGCGGCCACAGGCCGCGGACGAGCGGTGCGGCCATGGCCGCGGCCGCGGCCAGGAGCAGGAGCGCCAGCGAGCGCTGCAGCGAGCCGTTGGCCGTGGCCGCGGTGCAGCGTCGGGCCGCGCTGTAGGCGCCCTCCACCAGCCGCGAGAACAGGCTGTGCGCGTCCACCGGCGGAAAGAGCTGGGCGTGCAGGGCGAACAGCTGGCGGCGCACCGCGTACAGGCTGATGCCGAGCACCAGGGCGGTCGCGCTCATGGCCAGCGGCAGGTTGAACCCGTGCCACACCGCCAGGTCAAAGGCGGGCAGGGGAGAGCCGAGCACGCTTGCGGCGGCGAGCCTGAGGAAGGGGGCCACGGTCAGGCCGGGAAAGATGCCGACGATCAGGCAGTGGGCGACGAGGATCACCAGCGGCAGGCGCATCAGCCGGGGGGCGTCGTGGGGCGGGTACCGGGGCAGGTTGACCGGCTCGCCGTTGAAGAACACGTCGTGGATGAAACGGGCCGAGTAGGCCACCGAGAAGACGCTGGCCAGGGTGGCCGCGGCCGGCAGCAGCAGTCCCACCGGGGCCAGGCCGCCCAGGTGCACGGTTTCGGCGAAGAACATCTCCTTGGAGAGAAAGCCGTTGAGCAGCGGCACCCCGGCCATGGCCGCGGTGGCCACCATGGCGAGCAGGGCGGTGCGCGGCATGAAGCGGTAGAGGCCGTTGATGCGGCGCATGTCGCGGGTGCCGGTCTCGTGGTCGATGATGCCCGCGGTCATGAACAGCGAGGCCTTGAAGGTGGCGTGGTTGATGATGTGAAACACCGCCGCCACCGCGGCCATGGGCGTGTCCAGGCCGAACAGGAGCACGATCAGGCCGAGGTGGCTGATGGTCGAGTAGGCCAGCAGTCCCTTGAGATCGTGCTGGAACAGGGCCATGTAGGCGCCGAACAGCAGGGTGACCAGGCCGGTGCCACCCACCAGGAAGAACCAGGGGTCCGTGCCGGACAGGACCGGGTAGAGCCGGGCGAGCAGGAACACGCCGGCCTTGACCATGGTGGCCGAGTGCAGGTAGGCGCTCACCGGGGTGGGCGCCTCCATGGCGTGGGGCAGCCAGAAATGGAAGGGGAACTGGGCCGACTTGGCAAAGGCGCCGGTGAGGATGAGCGCCAGCATGGGCAGGTAGAGATCATGGCCGCGGATCAGCTCGCCCGCCTGGAGGATCGAGGAGATACGGAAGGTGCCGGCCATGTGGCCGAGCAGGAGGAAGCCGGCCAAGAGCGCCAGGCCGCCGCCGCCGGTCACGGTCAGGGCCATGTAGGCGCCGCGGCGGGCCTCGGCGCGGTGGTGCCAGAAGCCGATGAGGAGGAAACTGCTCAGCGAGGTCATCTCCCAGAAGACGAGCAGCAGCAGCAGGTTGTCGCTGAGCACCACCCCGAGCATGGCCCCCATGAACAGCAGCAGCAGGCCGAAGAAGCGGCCGATGCGCTCACCCTCGGCCAGGTACTGGCTGGCATAGAGGATGACCAGCAGGCCGATGCCGAGCACGAGCAGCACGAACAGGGCGGCCAGGCCGTCGAGGCGCAGGTACAGGTCGAGCCCGGCCGCGGGCAGCCAGGCGAAACCGGCGCTCACCGGGGCGCCGGCGAACACGCCGGCGAGCGGCGCCAGGGCGGCGACGAGCGCGGCCAGGGCGCCGCCGGCGGCGGTCCAGGCAGCGGCCGCGGGACCGAAGCGGTGGCCGACGCGGGCCGGCGCCAAGGCGGCCAGGAGGGGCAGGAACAGGACGAGAAACAGGTGCATGGGCGTTCAACAAATAAAAAAAACGATGCAATCAAGGGGGTTAAGACCAGGGCAAACAGGGCCGGCAGCAGGGCGCGCGGCTCAGGAATAGAACCACACCACCGGCGTGAACACAACAAAGATCGCCGGTTGCGCCCGCGCATCGCCGGCCGCCGCCCCTGCCGGCGCTGCTCCGCATCGGCCGCAGCCCGGCCTCGGCATCCTTGACATTTAGCGGGTGAGCGGGTGTAGTGAGCGCGGCGCCCGCAGCGGGCGACCACCAGGGAGGCGCATGGCAGAGCGAAAAAAGCCCCGGCCGCCGGCCGAGGTCACGGACATCATCCTCGAATCCATCTCCGACGGGGTGTTCACCGTGGACCACGAGTGGCGCATCACCTCGTTCAACCGGGCGGCCGAGGAGATCACCGGCGTGCCGCGCGAGGAGGCCATCGGCCGCTACTGCTGGGAGGTGTTCCGGGCCAACATGTGCGAGGGCGACTGCGCCCTGCGCCGCTCCATGCAGGAGGGCCGCTCCTATGTCAGTTCCTCCACCTACATCATCAACTCCGAGCGCCGGCGTATCCCGATCAGCGTGTCCACCGCGCCCCTGCGCAACCAGGCGGGTGAGATCCTCGGCGGGGTGGAGACCTTCCGCGACAACACCGTGGTCGACGCCCTGCGCCGGGAGTTGAGCGGCAGCCAGCGCCAGGGCGACATGGTCAGCGCCAGCCACCTGATGCGCCGGCTGTTCGCCATCCTGCCGCAGATCGCCGAGAGCGACGCCACCGTGCTCGTCGAGGGCGAGACCGGCACCGGCAAGGAGCTACTCGCCCGAACCCTGCACGACCTCAGCCCGCGCCGCGACCGGCCGTTCGTGGCCATCAACTGCGGCGCCCTGCCCGACACCCTGCTCGAATCCGAACTGTTCGGCTACCGTGCCGGCGCCTTCACCGGCGCCGAGCGCGACAAGCCCGGCTATTTTGCGCTCGCCGAGGGCGGCACCATCCTGCTCGACGAGATCGGCGA
>ERZ1645192.2254-NODE-2254-length-16000-cov-8.167890_pt1 | contig 16000 bp, 13 predicted proteins | sample MGYA00575354_ERZ1645192 | MGnify/ENA primary metagenome ERZ1645192 (study PRJEB40844, sample SAMN11349763) | freshwater sediment metagenome | isolation source: river sediment | host: Sediment | place: India: Faizupur Khadar , New Delhi | collected 2017-02-21 ... | reverse complement strand
ACCCTCCCCCTATCCCCCTCTTGAGGGGGACAAGGGGGAGGTGTTGAGGAAGCCGACGACGCAGCCAACAAAGTTAGGCGAAGAATGCGGCTTGGTCATTCGCTGTAATTCCTTATCAACCTGGAACCATATATAAAAAGGCCTATGGCATAGACCACAAGAACGCCCAGAGATACCCAGGCTTCCGTATCCATGACTGCCTTCCGAATCAGGATATTGGCATGCGTCAGGGGTAGAATTTGGATCACCGGTTGGAATATAAAAGGTATTTTGTCGATGGGGAAAAACGTCCCGCTGAAGAAGGCCATAGGCATAATCAGAAAATTGGAATAGGTGGCTGTATCTTCGTGCGACTTGGCTCGCATCCCGACGATGACACCAAGATTGGCAAAGAGAAAACTGTTTAAAAATAAGGTTAAGATAAATATCGGGCCGGGGAAGAAATCGGGACTGGCGATAAACCCGACAGCAACAATCAATAAGGAAGCAAAAAGTCCCCGGACCATGGCGGCCAGAACCTCGCCGGTCATGACGGCGGACGGTTTAACAGGCGCCTGAACGAAAATCTGAAAAGTCTTGAAATAGATCCGGTCGATAGCCAGGGCGCCCGCAACCCAGTTGTAGGAATTGTTCATGGAACTCATGGCGGCCAGTCCCGGAATGAGAAACGCCAGATAATCCCCTTCCCCTATTCTGACACTGCGTCCCAGACCGAAGCCGAAGGCGATAAGGTAAATAATCGGCACAAGCATTGTCGAAAAAAGATAACCGAGCCGGAAGAGCTTGCGACGGAAATGGATCATTTCTTTTAAAAATACCGGATACCAGGCGGCGTTGATCATTCGATGCGTTCTCCCGTCAATTGAATAAAAACATCTTCCAGATTAGTCTTCCGGATAATCACATTCCCTGTATAACCAGCGGCGATTTTATTGGCGTCATCGCGCGTTGGGCAGATTTGCTGCTGCAACTTCCCTTCTGCGTCAATGCACTCAACAATATACCCGCCGATGCTGTTTTTCAGATTCCCTGGCGTATCGAGGGCGATCAGTTGCCCGTGACTCATTATGCCCACGCGGCGGCACAGAGCATCGGCCTCTTCGATATAATGGGTGGTCAGAACGACTGTCTGGCCATAGATGCCTGTTTTGCGAATCATGTCCCACATCTGCCGCCGGATCTGCGGGTCCAGACCAATTGACGGTTCGTCCAGAAAAAGAACCGACGGCTGCGACAACAGGGCCCGCGCCAGCAGAAGCCGCCGCTGCATTCCTCCGGAAAAACCGGATACGACCGTGTCGCGTCTGTCCCACAGATTGACCATCTTGAGGCAGTCTTCGATTTTTCTCTGCCGGTCGGCAACATTGTGGAGCATGGAGTAAATGGTGAGATTTTCCCGGGCCGTCAGGTCCCGGTCGAGATTATTTTCCTGCGGTACTACACCGATGCGCTTTTTAATCTCGAAACTTTGCCGGACAACATCAAAGCCGTCGATGATGCAATGGCCGGCGTCGGGCTTCGTCAAAGTCGTCAAAACCTTGATGGTTGTTGTTTTCCCGGCTCCGTTGGGCCCCAGAAGGCCGAATACTTCTCCTTGATCTATCGTCAGATCAAGGTTGTCCACAGCGCGGACGCTGCCGTAATTCTTGGTAAGGTTCTTTATTTCGATCATAGCGCCGCCTCCGGGCAGATAAGATTGATGCCATTGTGGCGGATGACGGACACATCCAGACCGTACATCAACCGGATATTTTCCGGAGTCAGCACTTCAGCGGGAAGTCCCTGCGCCAAAACCGTCCCTTCCACAATCATCACAACGTGGTCGGAAAACTGCATGGCTAGATTCGGGTCGTGAAGTGTCATGAGCACCGTCAAACCATTTTTCCGCACAATGTCCCGCACTTTACTCAAGATCAGAATCGAATTGCGAAAGTCGAGGTGAGAAGTCGGCTCGTCCAAAATCAGAAGCGGTGTTTCCTGGGCCAGCGCCCGGGCAGTGAGGACAAGCTGGCGTTCTCCGCCGCTGATTTTAGTATAAGGGCGATGACGCAGGTGACTGATGCCGATCTGCTCCATGGCGCAATCCGCCGCCTGAACATCTGATTGCGAGGGTGCGGAAAAGAGCGCAACATGAGAGGCCCGCCCCATCAGCACAATATCGGCAACCTTGTAGGGGAAAGGAGGATCGTGTTCCTGAGGAACAACGGCGATCAGTCCCGCCCGCAGAGCTGCTGAGAGCTTCGTAATATCACGACCGCCATGAAAAATCGCTCCCTCATAAGGATGCCACAAACCGGAAATACACTTAAAGAGGGTTGTCTTGCCGGAACCGTTCGGCCCGAGGACGGTCGTCATCCGGCCTCCGGGAATTTTGCAGCTTACCCCTTTGAGAACATCCTCCCGCTCGCTGCGACGGGAATCTGCGGAGGAGTGATTAAAATATAGCTTTTCAATGTTCAGCATATTCCTTTTATCTCCCCCAGCTTTCGCTTCCGCCCTGCTTCATCAGGTAAATAAAGAATGGTGCGCCAATCACGGCCGTAATGATACCTACCGGAATATCAATATTGGTGAGGCTGCGCGCCACGGTATCGGCAAAAATCATAAAAGCCGCTCCGCCCGCCATGCTGAGGGGAACCAGGCTGCGGTGATCCGGTCCCGTCATCATCCGGACAAGATGCGGCGCCATCAACCCAACCCAGCCAATGATGCCGCTCACGGAAACGGCGACGCTCACCATCAGAGTTGAGGCGGCAATAAAGATGATCCGCTCCCGCGTCACATGAATACCAAGGGTCTTTGCCTCCTCCTCGCCCATGCTCATCACATTCAGCCGCCAGCGCATCAGCAGGAGCGGGATAAGCCCCAGAGCAATCCCTACGGCGGCAATGCCGACCACGCGCCAACCGGCCAGGGCGAAACTTCCCATCAGCCAGAAAACGATGCTCTGGAGCTTCTGGGGATCCACCAGAAATTTAACAATGGAAACAAGAGCTGTAAAGAAAGCCGAGATGATCACCCCGGAAAGGATCAAAGGGAGGCGTGACACATCACCCTGAGTCCGGGCGACGGTAAAGGTCAACAGGACAGATAAAATTCCGAAAACAAAAGCGGCGATCTGCACGGGCAGGTGCGGGAAAAAGCCCACGGACAGAGCACAGCCGAAAGCAGCCCCCGCGGAAACACCGAGAATGAAGGGATCCACCAGCGGATTGCGGAAAATTCCCTGCAAAGCGACACCCGAACCGCCCAGCGCTATGCCGACCAGTCCGGCCAAAATGATCCGCGGCAGACGGATATCAAACAGGATAGCTTTCTCCCCGCTATCCAGGGCGATGGGATTAAAAATCGCATCGAACAGATAGGTTAGAATATCGAACGGTTCAATTCCATACGCACCGATAAACAGCGCCAACCAGCCCAGCACCAGGGGCGAAACCAGAATAAGCAGGGGAATGATCTTTTTAATTTTCGATTCAGTCTGCAATCCGGCTCACGCTCCTGTAAGAAATACCGTAGACCGCCCGGTAAAAGTCATCGGCGGTCTTAAAAAAATTCACATCCCGGAATTCATCCGGATATATTTTCATGGCCATCCACAGGGCGACAACGGCCAGCCGCGGCGACCAGGTGCCCCATTGCGGCGCCTTGTACACCTGCTTTTTGCCAATCGCCGTCACATGCCGCCACTGGGAACTTGCGAGCAGGTCGCTAACATTGTACTTTGCTCCCCCCCAGATGAAGATGACATCAGGATTCCAGGCTACAACCCGCTCCATGGAAACATCAAGGCTGCGCTCCTTCAGGACGGCCGCCGGATTAATGCCGCCGGCAAGGCCGATCAGATCGTTGTTGACGCCTTTAGCTCCGGAAACGGAAGTCTGCTTGCCCCCCAGCCAGATAACCTTCTTACGCTTTTGCGGCGGCACCTTCCGGCAGCGCTCCCCGATGAGGAAGAATATTTTGTTCATCCGGTCAATACAGCTCTCCACTTTTTTTTCTTTTCCAAACAACCTGCCCTGCAGCCGCATCACCTCATAAAGTTCCGCTATGCTTTCCGGGTAAAGGGCGACGACCTTTAAACCCTTCTCTTCCATAAACCGGATCGTTTCCGGATTGAATGCCCACGTAACTACCAGTTCGGGCCGCAATCGCAGCAGAGCTTCAATGTTGACGTCAAATCCGCTCCCAGCCGAAGGAATGGTTCGCGCGATATCCGGCTTGACGGCAAGCAGCAGATCATTGGTATAGGCATACCGGCTGATCCCCGCCACTCTGTCCCAGACACCCAGCGCAGCGGTCAATTCATAGGTTTCAAAGAAAACGGCGCGCCGGACGGGCAGATGAATATTGACCCGCCGTCCCAGCTTGTCTTGAAAGGTAATTGTTTCGGCGCATGCTGCCGAAACCAGTGCCGTCAACAGGAGGATGACCGCAACCGGCGCCGCTATCCATTTTTCCATTTTATTCATACTCAATCAGAATTTCAGTTCCACCTCGGCCAGCCATAATCTGCCCGGCGACTCGTATGATTCATAATGGCGTTCATCGGCAATGTTGTTGACGGAAAAAGACGCCGTCGCGTGCCTGCCGATCTTGTAACCTATTTTTGCATCGGCGGTGACAAAGGAATCATAGGAACCCGGCACTCCATCGACGATGTCCTTGTTTTCATCGTCGGTGAAACGTTTGCTGACATAACGGCCAACCACCGAAGCAAAAAACGACCCGAGTTCCAGTTCTGCGCCTGCGTTCAGCATCCGCTCCGGCTGATAAGTCAATCGTTTGTCTACCGTCGTCGGTTTGGCGTTGTTCTCCTTGATCCGGGCATCCGTGTAGGTGAAATTGCCGAAGAGCTTCAGTTCTTTGCCGATGCGCTGCTCAATTTCCAGCATAACTCCTTTACTTTCCGCCTTGCCCGCATTGATGTAATCGGACTGGGTTGCCGACACGGTTTTCCGGTAAATCAGGTCCTTTAAATAATTTTCAAAGTATGTTGCCGAAAACGTGGCGCCCTTCCATAATCCCTGCGTCCACCCGGCATCCCAGGAGGTAACCTTCTCCGGCGATAAACCGGGATTGCCGCTGTAAGTAACACCCGTTGACGATACCCACGTCCGGTAGAGTTCATACATCGTCGGCGCCCGGAAGGCCTGGCCGGCGGAGGCCCTCAGCGTCGTCGCTTCCAAGGGCTTGTAAACCAGCGAGGCCTTGGGACTGAAGGAAGAATCGCTGCGGGAATCATAAGTATTGGCGAAAGCGCCGGTTCCGAACTGGTTGGCGTAACCGTCAAAGGTTTTCCACCAGTCCTCCCGGAATCCGACGTAAGCCGTCAAATTGGGCAAAAGCGAAATTTCATCCTGAACAAAAATAGAATAAGTCGTGTCTTTGCCGCCGGAATTATAAGTTAAGCCTGTTTTGGAATCCTCATCTTTATAGTAGGTCAGATTATGCTCCTCCGTATTGGACCGCCCGGCTCTGTAAGATGCGCCCACAGTCAGCAGATGTCTGCCCAAAAGGGGAATTGTCGCCTGCAAATCGGCATAATAATTTTGATTGGGGCTGCTGGAGACTTTGCCGTTCAATCCGGATAAGGTTGCATAAGGGGAGCTTGTATTGGGCGTCGTATACCAGTTTTCCGCCTGATCGTTGAGAGCAAGCGAAAGCTTTGTTTTTGCTATACCAATCTCCGTTTCATAATTAATGCTGTAGAGCATCGTCTCCGTCATGCCCGATCCCGACGTAAAGGAACTTTCCCTCACGCTTCCGTATGAATATACGGGATTCCCCGCCGCATTTCTTAAATATGTATGAGGATCATCGTAATTGTACCGGTATCGTGTGCGCATCACCGAGGTTCTCAATTTAGATACATTGGAAAAATCATAGCCCACCTTGATATTCAGGTTGTCGTCCCACCAGGTGTTGTCTCCTTTGTCGCCGATCAGATAGCGGGTCGCTCCCTGATTCGTGGATGTGTAATCCCAGCCCGTTATTCCCGCCGTCGGTTTCGAGGAAGCAACGACCATATCTTTGGCATAGCCATTGGTGCTTTTATATCCGTAGCTTAAGAACAATCTTAACTTGTCCGTCGGTCTGTCGCCGTAGGATAGATAGTATTTTTGCAGGTCATCAAGACTTTCCCCCCGGTGCCAGCTGGTTCCGTAGCCGCTTTGCACGATGAATTCCCGCTTATCCGGCATTTTCGTCAGAATATTCACGACTCCCCCCATGGCATAACCGCCGTAAAGGCTGGAAAAGGGACCCTGGACAACCTCGATTTGCTCCACATTTCCGGTGGACATGCCGGTAAGACTTACATCCCCGGTGTAAGCGCTGTTGAGCGGCACTCCATCCTGAAGAATCAGCGTCCTGTTCTGTCCGGGAATTCCGCCCAGTGAGACAGACGACAATGTATCCATCATATTCACCCGCCGGTCAAAGACGCCGGGCAGGGCGTTTAGAGCGCTATCCACAGTCTGAACGTTTTTTCTTTTTAAATCCTTTTTCGTGACTATCTTCACATTACCCGGCGCCGACGCCGCCTCCTTTGCAGTTCTCGTCGCCGTAACCACTATTTCCTCGAATTTTGTTACATTCTTTACTCCATCGCTACTCGCCGTGTTTTCTTCCGCCAGGGCAGTCGAAGCAATCATCAACAAAGATACCAACAGCAAAAATCGTCGGAACATAACCTGATCTCCTCTTGTTTACATTCCACCCTCTTTCTGCTATGAAAACCGTCAAAGGGTGATTTGTGTTCTGGAGTTACCCTTTCGGGGCAGGGGAATCCCGGCCAAGGTTAGTACCCTGCCCCACTATTTAACCTACCGGAATTTATTTGCTTTATCACCCCTTTCTCTGTGCCGCCGCCGGGTTCGCATAATCTGGTGCAGCCCGGTGAAAACATGCGGGAAAAGTTCGATTCCCGTAACACTTGATAGTTATTGTAATTTATCGTATCATGAATACCAAATTGGTATTACTGTGCTACGAACATATTAAATATAACACATTCAAGTCAAGGTTTTTTTGGATTTATTAATTTTTTCCGGCGGGATAAAAGAATCTAGACAATATTATCTTATTAAGATATTGGTCCGCTTCATACAACTATTCCGTAAGCATCATATTTAGAGGTAAAAATTGACGACTTTACAGGCAGTAATAATGGGTTTAGTTCAGGGCCTGGGAGAATTTCTACCCATCTCCAGTTCAGCACACCTGGTTCTTGTTCCCTGGTTTTTTAAATGGGAGGATCCGGGCTTAACATTTGATATTGCATTGCATTTCGGCACACTCGTCGCCGTAGCGCTCTATTTCTGGCAGGACTGGCTGCGATTATTTTCCAAGGGATTTACCGATGTTAAAAGCGCCGACGGCAGGTTGTTCTGGTACCTTGTTTTAGCAACTATACCCGGCGCCGCCATCGGTTTTGTACTGGAGGAACACGCCGAAACAGTGTTTCGCAATCCAATATTAATCGCTTTTATGCTGGTTTTACTGGGAGTTATTCTGTACTGGGCCGACCAGCGGGGGAAGAAAAAGACGGATGTTTCCCATCTTACATTGCCGACCAGTTTTTTTATCGGCCTGTCTCAGGCGCTGGCGATAATTCCCGGCGTTTCGCGCTCCGGAATCACAATGACCGCAGCCCTGCTCCTGGGCATGACTCGAGATGGAGCCGCTCGCTTTTCGTTTTTGCTTTCCGCGCCGATTATTTTCGGCGCCGCCGTCATCAAGGTACCTCATGTCATTTCCAATCCGTCGCTGATTACCGCTGAATTCATCATCGGCATGGTGGTCTCCTGCATCACAGGCATCGCCAGCATCGGCTTCCTGCTGCGCTACGTACGGACCAAAACTTTTCTGCCCTTTGTCTGGTATCGATTTATTCTGGGCGCGTTGATTTTTTCCATGGTTATTTTCTGGCAATAAAGAATTATCGCCGGAGTCGGATGTAAAATTGGCATTGTATGACGCAATCACCTATGATCCTTATATTATTGCATATTATTCCTGTATTGCAAAAAACATATCGATAAGCAGACAGCTTTCTTCTCTTGTCTGCTATCTGTATTTGACCTGCAAAAAAATATATGGTAAGCACTTGAACGTTATTTTAGAGAGCAGAAGCATTGAAGCGTGGGTTTATTCTTTTTCCTAACATCGCAGCTGACATTCTTGGTCAAACATAGAAAGTGTGAAATAAGATGCGTCCGGAAGTTCTTATCAGTGAAGTTGCTTCCAGTGTGAAGGGAAAATTTCTGCATCAGGGAAATAAAAAGTTTGTAAAATGGGTTGTAGCGTCCAGTTTGATGAGCGATATTCTGACGACGGATGAAGAGGACATTCTCCTGCTCAGCAACCTAAACACCGTCCAGGTCGTACGCACAGCAGACATGATCGGCGCCCATGCCATCATGATCGCCGGCGGAAAACCTGTTCCCCAGGACATGCTTGATCTCGCCCGTAAACTGGATATATCTCTCATCTGCACCGAATTCCCCATTTTCGAAACGTGCTTTCATCTGGCGCCACTCTTTAATGAAGAAGAGAAGTAATCTGTTATGTTACCATTCCCCGGAAATGAAACACCCACTACCATCCAGGAAGTCATCCTGCGCCTCAAGGTAAAAGATGCCTCCAAAAAGCAGGTATTCACGGCCCGGAAGACCGATTCTCTCCGTCATATTCAAAACATGATGCGGGTGAAAGGCATCTCCGCCGTGCCCATCCTCGACGACGACCTGCTGGTCGGCATGATCAGTTTGCGGGATATTATTACCGCCCTCGACAAATCCTATATTGATGATTTAGCGGAAAAGCACATGGCGAAATCCCTCATCATCCTTGAAGATGATATGCCCCTTTCCTACGCCATTCCCTTCTTTGACAAGTACTCCTACCATCGGTTTCCGGTGGTCGACAAGGATAAGCGCCTTTCCGGCATCCTTTCCAGCCGCGATATTCTGCTGGCGCTGCTGCGCGAATTAAACAATGAAATCATTGAACTGGAGAAAATGATCAACGCCGAGCCCGCCGATCAGCTCAACAGAATCAAACGGGAATTTATCGTCAAGAAATTCGACTTTGAAAACGCCGGCCGCGCGTCGTTTGAATTGAAAAAAATTCTAAAAAACATCAACGCGCCGCGGCAGACCATCCGGAAGGCTTCCGTCGCCGCCTATGAGCTGGAAATCAATATCGCGATCCATTCCGAAGGCGGCATCCTCACGTTTGAAATTGATGAAAAAGATATTGTTATCACCGCCAGAGACAAAGGACCGGGAATCGAAGACATCAACCTGGCCCTCCAGCCCGGTTATTCAACGGCCAGCGACTGGATTCGTTCGATGGGATTCGGCGCCGGCATGGGGCTGGCGAACACCAAAAAGGTTTCCGACGACTTTGTCATCGAATCCAGTCCCAAAAGCGGTTCTTTAATACAATCAACCATCCATCTGCACCCGGTAGAAGAGCTGGAAGCCATACTAAAGTTTTCATAATCCACTGTTTCCTGCTTTACAGACTTTGACGGCGCGGAAATCAAAAAGTTGACAACGCAGCCGCTTGTTTTTGTGCTGCTGCCGGCCCGTTGGCGGAGCCGGCAGCAGCACCATGGATGTCCGGCAGGCAAACCTACTTCATTTTTTCGATCTCTTCTTCAACTTCCTTTGCTCCCTCGGAATAGAACTTTTCTTCATCCGGGGCCAATTCATGAAGAAGCCGGAGAAACTCTCCCGCGTGCACCCGCTCCTCATCGGCAATATCTTTCAGGACCTCAATGGCGAGCTCGTTGTCTGTTGACTCGGCAAGCTGCATGTACAACTGGATTGCTTCATACTCAGCCGCGATCATGAAGCGTATTGCCCTGACGAGCTCTTCATTCGTTAACTTTCTGTCCTTCGCCAACCCTGAAAAAGGTGATCCAAATTCCGGCATAGTCATCCTCCTTTTCTTGTTTGTTGTTTATCTTTCTCCGAACATAAATCCCGGCGTAACCTCCCTCCGGCATCCTTTTGACGGGATCACCGGAAAATGTTGCCTTGCAATTTTTTGCGCATCCGCAACTTACATTAACCAATACCGTTTATTCCAGGATACAGCAGCGGTGTTTTCAGCCTGCCTACCGTTGCAGGATAGCGGTGAGGTAAGCCGCATAAAGCACCAGGAGCAAAACACCCCGCCTTCTTTCGATGAAGCCGAGACGGTTCGGATATGTGAAAACCAAAGCCACAAAACCAAAGACCAGCGCAATAGCCACCTCACTCCAGGCAACGGTTACGGGGTGGATTATAGCGAGCACGGCAATGATAAAAATGCCGTTAAAGATGTTGCTGCCGAGAATGGTCCCCAGGCTTAATTCATCGTGGCCTCTGAGCCGGGCAATCACGGTTGTTGCAAGTTCCGGCACGGATGTGCCAACGGCGACGATGGTCGCCCCGATAACAAAGTTATCTACGCCGAAGGATATCGCAAGCTTTTCCGCCCCCGACACAATGAGATTTCCCGCAAGAACCAGGAATGCAAGACCAAAAATACAGGAGAGAATAATCAACCACCATCGATGTTCACCGAAAACATCGTCTGCGGCGCTTTGTTGTTTTCGCGCCTCGATAACGGCGGCAATAAGCCAGACAACAAACGTGCCCAACATCAGAAAACCGTCGACTCTGGAAAGTTTGCCGTCCAGGAGCAGAACTCCCGTGATCACAGGGACCAGTAACGCCACTGAAAAATCCCGCTTTACGCTGTCACGGGTAGTCTGAATGCCGGATATCACCAACGCCAGGGCAAGGATCAGGACAACATTTACAACATTACTGCCGAGGGCGTCACCAAGCCCGATTTGCGGGGTTCCCGCCAGGGCGGCATTCACGGAAACCGACAACTCCGGGCTCGACGTAGCTAAGGCGGCGAAGGTTGCGCCAATGATGCCCGGAGAGATGCGCAGCCAATGGCCTAGACCGACAGTGCCGCGAACAAAAAGTTCGCCGCCGATTCCGGCGCACACAACGCCCAGGATCAAAGAAAGATATTCATTCATGGCTTCCCGAGACAACAATCGAATATAATTCAATTATTAACTAATTAGAGCATTGCAGCGCTGTTTGCCTGACGCTACACCGCAAGCCCTAGCCATATTCCGGCAACACATTTGTCAGTTGCTTTGCCATCAGGATAAATACCCCGGACAGCAGCAGATTGAGCGCCAGGCTGAGCATGGCTACCGTCACCAGAGGCCCGCCAATACCATAACTTACCGACAGCACCAATACTCCCGCTCCAACCTCTCCACGCGGCCACATCCCGATGGCGACGGCAAGTCGTTCGCGCCAGTGCGCCTCCCGCCGGTAACAAAAAGCCGGAAACATCTTGCCCAGATTAGCGAGAAAGGTAATAAGAATCACGTGCAGGATTATCTGCTTCCAGCCCATCGGCGGCTGGGCGGCGCTTATCCGTCCGATTTGCTGGGTACTCCCAATATCACCCGCAGCATTTTCCGAAGCGGGAACGCCGGCGCCGCGCAAAGTAGATTCCAGCGATTTCGAAGCCGGCTGCTCAACACTTGTTGAACGCACATTCGGAATCATCGGCATCGACAAACCAACAAGAAGCATGAAAGCTGCGGCAACGATAGTGGAAACCCGCCGCTCCGCCGCTGTATTAATAATCTCATAATCTTCTTTTGTATCAAGCGACTCTGCTGCGTCGGCATGACGCTTCGGATAGGCGATTACGCAGCCAAGAACAAACGCCGGCAAAAGAACTTCTACATGAACAGGAACCGATTCATCGGTAATTTTGGAGCCATAATAAATCAATTCACTGGCGCCGGTTATGATCAAAGCATAAAAAAGCACCCACGGCCAGGTGACGGGAATACGAAATTTATGCAGGAATACATAGGCCACAGAAAGCATCGCCACTATCATGAACATAATCATTCCCAATTGCCAGGCCAGACCGACCATTAGCATTTTCAGCGGAATCATTAGCAAAACGGTGTCGAGATCATCGAAGATGGCCAGAATTCTGGCTTTATGAAACAACCAGGTTGCGCTCAAGCCGGCGGCTGCGAACATCGAAAACAGTACCCCTGCCGAAGTCGGTGCTGCAAAACGTCCCGCAAGCAACGTCTCTTTCCATGCGGCCGCTGTTTCCCAGGTGCCCGGCGGCAGTAAAATAAACACAAAATATAGAGCGACAAATATCCACGGCAGGCTTGCTGCAGTAAAGGCAACGACATAATCCCAACCGTATTTGGAGAGCCGGGACTTATCAATGTTAAATTCGTAGCCTACGCGAATCATGATGAATGAAAGCGCTGCCATTGTAAGGAAACGGACAAAATCACCGACAACTGAATATGCCTCACCAATGGAGCCGGGCAACCACTGTGACCCCGCAAGTCCCAGCAAAAGGAGCATGGAGAAAAGAAAAACCTTACGCATTACTTCTCCCGTCTTATAATCAAAAGCAGGTGCGCCGTTAATTCCCAACTTTCAGTGATTGAGCAAACAACAATGTCAGTATTTTTTATTTAATATTAATCTCCTTGATTGATATTAACAACCTTTAAATTCAGTCCTCATCAACAACTTCCGGATAATACAATAAAAAAAGTAATGTTTCCTGGCGGCCCGCCGCTCAAACGGAATAATCTTTGGAACAACTTTAGAAAAGTTTTATCGTGAATTTCAGCAGATGCGCGGTACCAGTTCGCCGGTGGGCAAATCAACAACTCTTTCCCCGCCGATGGAGGTTTTCAGGACAACGCGTCCCTTGCCGCTTTCCTCAACATTGCCGATAATGGCGGAATTCCTGCCGAATTCGTGTTCTTTCATCACCGCCAGAACTTTGGCGGCTTCAGCCGCCGGGCAGAATACGACTACTTTACCTTCGTTGGCCAGGAACAGCGGATCAAGCCCCAGGATTTCACAGATACCGCGGACATTTTCACCAACAGGAATATCCTGCTCGGAAACGTTGATGAGGACACCGGCGCTTGCGGCAATTTCCGCCAGAATCGCCCCCAGCCCTCCGCGGGTGGCGTCGCGCATACAATGAATTTCCGGGCTGGTCCGCAGGATTTCCGCAATAAGGCCATTGAGAGGAGCGGAATCGGAAATGATGTCCGCTTCAAGCCCAAGGTTATCTCTGGATTGCATGATGGCCGAGCCATGATCGCCGATTGTACCGTTGAGAATTACCACATCGCCCGGCTGAATACTTTTCACCGAAAGAGGTGCGCCATATTCAATAAGACCAATGCCGGATGTATTAATAAAAATTCCGTCCACCGCTCCCCGGGAGACGACCTTTGTATCTCCGGTTACTATCTGAATGCCCGCACGGGCGGCGGCACTCGCCATGGACTGAACAATTTTGGCCAGCGATGCAAAAGGGAATCCCTCTTCCAGAATATATCCGGCGCTCATAAACAGCGGTTTCCCGCCGCATACGGCCAGATCATTTACCGTGCCGTGCACCGCCAGGGAACCGATATCTCCTCCGGGAAAAAAGACGGGACTGACAACATAAGAATCGGTTGTGAAACAAAATTTCTGGCTGCCAATGGAGAGCACCGCGCTGTCTTCGAGCCTTTCCAGGTAGGAATTTTTAAAGCTGGGAAGAAAGGTACCGGCGATCAACTCATTGCTTAAAAGTCCGCCGCTGCCGTGTTCCAGTAAGACTTTATCGTACTTCATTTTTACCCTTTCTATTTTTTATCAATGAGGCCGCAACAACAGCCTGTCCCAGCGCAATACCGCCGTCGTTGGCCGGAACCTGTTTGTGGAAATAAACTGAAAATCCGGCATTTTCCAGTTCGGTCACGCTTTTACTCAGAAGAATTCGATTTTGAAAACATCCGCCGCTTAAAGCAACACGTTCGATGCCGGTTTCCCCTTTTATTTTATTGGCCATTGCAGCAAAAGCGCGGGCCAGTGTCCAATGAAAAGAAGAGGATATTTTACTTTTCCCTGTCCCACGAATTATTTCATCGACTATAGATCGAATTGTCGCCGACACATCAAGGATAAAACATCCTTCATCATCATCACGGTTTATTGCAAAAGGAAAAGATGCGCCGGAAGTATCGTTTATTTGTCCTTCCAGCACCATCGCCGCCTGCCCTTCAAAGCTCACCTGACGGCGCAAGCCCAGCATCGCCGCGACTCCGTCAAACAACCTGCCCAACCCCGAAGTAAGCGGGCTGTTGATTTTATTTTCCATGATTTTATCGAGCAGTTCGCCGCTTTTTCTATCGCTGACAACCCCCAGTGTTTCCGCTACAGACAGCCATGACTGTCCGTAGGCGTTCTTCAGCAGGCTGGCGGCGATGCGCCAGGGTTCGCGGATAGCCTTTTCGCCGCCGGGTAAAACAAAATATTCCAGATGTCCCCAGCGCCGGAATTGAGTCTCATCGGCTACAAGGAACTCTCCTCCCCAGGCATTACCGTCCAAACCAAAGCCCGTGCCGTCCATCGCCAGACCGATCACCTCTCCGGAAATCTGGTTTTCCGCCATACAGCTGACGATATGGGCATGATGATGCTGGACGCGGATAACTTCCACCGATTCGAGTTCAGCGGCAACTTTTGTTGAATAATAGGCCGGATGATAATCGCAGGTGACCACCGAAGGATTTGTCTCGGTAATTCTCTGCATGAGAGACAGGCTTTCATGGAAAAAATCCCGGGCCTGCGGCGTTTCCAGATCGCCCAGATGAGGGCTTAAGAAAGCAAACTTGCCCTTCAAAATGCATTGTGTTGCTTTGAGCTGCGGACCTAAAGCCAGAATTTCGGGAAAAGATTCGGCAAGTTCTACAGGCCGGGGAACAAAACCGCGCGAGCGCCTTAACATCTGTTGTTTATCACCGGCGACCATAACAATCGAGTCATCGCAGCGCACCAGAATGTCGCGATTGTGGACGAGAAAATAATCGGCGATTCCCTTTAACCGGTGAACGGCTTCGCGATTACGGATACAGATCGGCTCATCGACCTGATTGCCGCTGGTCATCACCAGCGCCGCAAAATCTTTCTCCAGCAGAAGATAATGCAGCGGCGTATAGGGAAGCATTATGCCGAAATGGGGAACTTGTGGAGCCACCTTCTCCGAAATTATGCCGCTGCTTCTCTTTTTTAACAGAACAATCGGCCGCTGCGGTGAGGTCAATAATTTTTCTTCTTCGCCATTTATCTGCGCCAGCCGGTGGGCACCCGCAAGATCGCAAACCATAATGGCCAGCGGCTTTTCCTCCCGGTATTTGCGTAAACGCAGCCGCGCCACAGCCTCATCGTTTCCAGCATCCACACTTAAATGAAAGCCGCCCAGTCCCTTGACCGCCAAAACTTTGCCTTCTTTAAGCAAACCAACGGCAGCCGCAATCGGATCAGCGGTGTTGAGTGGAATTCCTTCTCCATCGAGAATTTTTAGCTGAGGGCCGCACACGGGGCAGGCATCAGGTTCGGCATGAAAGCGCCTGTCGGCAGGATTGTCATACTCAGACTGACATTGCGGGCACAAGGGAAAACAAGACATGGAGGTATTAACGCGGTCATAGGGAATTGCTTTGATAATCGTCAGTCGCGGGCCGCAGTTGGTGCAGTTGATAAACGGATACCGGTAACGGCGATCATGCGGGTTGGAAAATTCCGCAAGGCATTCCGGACAGACAGCCACATCGGGAGCGATGTGCACGTCTCCATCACCGCGAATGTCGCTGGAGATGATCCGAAAGACGTCCTCGCTCATTATTTCAATATCAAGCGCTGATACGCCGGTCAGAGAAGCCAGCGGAGGCAGATTGTTTTGCACTCCATGGAGAAAAGAATCAATAGCGGACGCAGCACCTTCAACTTCGACCAGTACACCATCCGGACGGTTCTGTACGAAACCGCCTAACCTGTTTTGAACCGCCTGCCGGTAAATAAACGGTCGGAAACCAACACCCTGAACAACACCGGAAAAAAGAAAGCGAACCCTTTTG
>ERZ1645192.2252-NODE-2252-length-16018-cov-7.741402_pt1 | contig 16018 bp, 14 predicted proteins | sample MGYA00575354_ERZ1645192 | MGnify/ENA primary metagenome ERZ1645192 (study PRJEB40844, sample SAMN11349763) | freshwater sediment metagenome | isolation source: river sediment | host: Sediment | place: India: Faizupur Khadar , New Delhi | collected 2017-02-21 ... | reverse complement strand
GGCGATGTGCCGGTATCGCTAGGTGGCGGAAAATGCCTCGCGGGTCAGGTTGAGCGGCGCGCCGTCGGTGCACACGACGTCGTCCTCGATGCGGATGCCGCCGTACGGCTTGAACGCCGCGACGCGGTCCCAGTCGACGGTGTCGCCGAGGCCCTTCGCCTTCAGTTCGTCCAGCAGCATGTCGATGAAGTAGATGCCGGGTTCGATGGTCACCGCCATCCCGGGCGCGAGCGTGCGGGTGAGGCGCAGGTAGGGATGGCCCTCGGGCTTCGCGATGGTGCCGCCCGCGTCGGAGGCGGCGAAGCCGGCGACGTCGTGCACCTGCAGGCCGATGCCGTGGCCGATGCCGTGCGGGAAGAACGCGCTGGAGACGCCGCGCGCCACCGCGTCGTCGGCGGCGATGCGCAGGATCCCGGCGTCGCGCAGGATCCCGGCCAGCGCCAGGTGCGCATCGAGGTGGATATGCCTGTAGTCGGCGCCGTCGCGCACCGCATCGCACATCTTGAGCTGCGCGGCATCGACTGCATCGATCATCGCCTGGAACTCGTCGCCGCGGTCGGCGGAATAGGTGCGGGTGATGTCGCAGGCATAGCCGCCGAAGCTGGCGCCGGCGTCGATCAGGAAGCTGCGCGCGGACTTGGGCGGCACCCGGTCGCGGTCCGTGTAGTGCAGCACCGCCGCGTGCTCGTTCAGGCAGACGATGTTGCCGTAGGGCAGGTCGTTGGCGTCCTGGCCGGCGGCCTGGCAGTAGGCCAGGTGGATGCCGAATTCGCTGGCGCCGGCCCGGAACGCGCGCTCGGCGGCGCGGTGCGCGCGCGCGCCGATGCGGCTGGCCTCGCGCATCATCGCGACCTCGTACGGGGTCTTGAACGCGCGGTGGTACTCCAGGTAGGCGATGACCGCCGGCGGGTTGTCGGGGACGTAATCGCCCAGCGCGCTTTGCGCCTCGCCGAGGATCGCGCAGCGCGACGGGTCGGCCGGCAGGTGGCGCGCGGCGTCCGCGGCGTCGCGCACCACCACGATGTCGAAATGGTCGGCCCAGTAGCCGCCCGGCGCCTCGGGCACCACGTGCCAGTAGTCGTGCGGTTGCAGGAACACCAGCTTGGGCCGCTGCCCGGGGGTGGCGACCAGCCAGCTGCCGGGCGCCCTGGTCACCGGCAGCCATGCCTTGAACTGCGGGTTCACCGCGTAGGGATAGTCACGGTCGTCGAAGGCCTGGTAATGCAGCGTGCCGCTGGGCACCACGAGGTGGTCGAAGCCGCCGCGCGCGAGCGCCTCCGCGGTGCGGGCGAGCAGGGTGTCGAGGTGCGCGGGATACAGGGCGGCGGGCATGGATTCCGAAGTCGTGCAGGGTGAGCCCGGATTCTGACCGATCGGGCCTTGCCCCGCTGGTGCCGATGGTCAGTGCCCGTCGCCCTCGGCATGGTGCGTCCATTCCCGGAGTCGGCGGGTCACGGCGGGTGCCAATCCGAGGAAACGCAGCCCGACCCAGGCCTGCCCGTTGGCGGTGCCGGCGTCCTGCCACAGGACATGCGCGCCGACCTCGAGCGGCTCCTCGGCATCGGGCAAGGAGAAGCGCAGTTGGTAGAGGCCGTCCTCGGCCAGCGGCGCGCGCGCGATCAGCAGCATCCCGCCGACCGAGAGGTTGCCCAGGTGGCCGATGCTCTCTTCCGTCATCGCATCGACGACGTCGATCAGCCCGCTGACCGTGCGCCGCGGCATCCGCCGCGATTCGCTACCCATGGGAAGCCTCCTGGCCGCCAGCGATGTGTTCAAGGGTTGCGTAGGTGGACTGCCACGCAAGCTCGGCGGGGTGCGTGTCGGCCTCGACCAGCGCGAGATCGCCGGCCGCAAGGCGGCGGCAGAGATCGTCGAGCGTCGCATCCTCGGCGCGCATGCCGCGCCGGTTGAGCAACAAGGCTTGGCCGCTGCGCGGGCTCACCCAGGCCAGGCGCCGGCGCACCGGCGCGTCGCGACCGGCGAGCCGGAGATCCACCCATTGCGCTTCCGCCAAGCCCGCCAGGCGATCCCACGCCGCCTGCTGCGACGCGGTCCGGGGCGAATCCTCCCCGGCCGCGATGGCACCGCCCTCGTCCCCGAGGCGGGTGCGGGCGCGCAATTGCACGACCAACTCGGTCCGCGATGCCAGCTCGTCCTCTTCTTCGGCGCGTCCGTTGGCCAGGGCGCGCGCAATCATGCCCGCCTCTTCGGCGTGGTAACCGACCAGCGACAGCGCGGACTCGAGGCGGCCGGTGAAACCCGGCTCCGCCGGGCGACCGGGCGCGAGGGCAGCCTCCACGATGGCCTCGGTGGCATCCCGGAGCTCCTGCCAAGCCGTTGATTCCTCGCCGCTGCGCAGCCACGCCAAGGCAAGGACATCGGCCCAGGCATGTTCCACCAGCATGCCGTGGAAGCGAGGGAGGCCGCGCCCCGCGAGGATGCGCGCGATCTCCGCGTTGGCCTGCTGGCGTGCCAGGCCCAGGCGTTCGCGGCCGCGCGCCGCTTCCACCTGGCGACGCTCGGACATCTCGTGCTTGCGGGCGGCGGCTTGCAGGCCGGCCTGCAAGGCGTGGTTGGCGGCGACGAAGCTGTCGTGCTGCGCCTGCCCGTCTTCCAGCACGGTACCTACCGCGCGCTGCAGCAGGCCGAGCAATTGGGGATCGAGGTCGTCGTCCGCGAGCCAGTTGGCACCCGCCAGCGAGACCGCATCGAGGACCCGACGCGCGGGATGCCTGGGGTCGACGAAGAACCCGTGGTCGCGCAAGGCCAACTGCAGCAGCGGCAAGCGCAGGCGCTCGACCAGGATCTCGCCCGGGCTGCCCTTGCGCAGCAGTCGTTCGAGCTGGGCCTGGAACAGTCCGAACAATTCGAAGCCGTCCGCATCCGGATCCGCGAGCACCACGCCGTGGCCGCGCTGCTGGCGCGCTTGCGCGAGCACGGCGTGGCGAACTTCGGTGAGGTCGGCGGCCCGGGCCTGGGTCGAGCGCATGCGTGCCAGCGCCGCCTGTACGTCGGCAGCCGGGAGTCGTTCGCGGACGCGGTCGTCCTGCTCCCCGGGGCGCAGCTTGGCGAGCAGCTTGCGACGCATCGCCAGCAGCGACTGCAGTTGGGCGAAGCGGCCTTCGGTCGGCGCGATGCGCGGGGATGCCGCGGCTGCGGGCCTGGGTTCCTGCGGTCGCTCGCCTGCGGTGGTTGGCTGGTCCGGGCCGCGCGGATCGGCAGCCGCCGTCGGCGCATCCAGGTGCATCCGGTCGTTGGCTGCGGGCCGCACCCGCACCGGGATGAAGCTGAGGTGGGGCAGGACGCCATCCCCGGCCAGGCGCGTGTTCAGCGTTTCGAGCAAGGCTGGATAATGCGCCAGCGCGATCTTCTCGAAAGTGCGATACAGCACCACCCGCGCTTCCAGCGCGAGGCCGAGCGCACCGGCGCTCGCGCGCAGCGCATGCGACAGGGCGGTGGGCCCGAGCGGCAGGTGTTCGGCATCGAACGCCGGCGCCGCCGCCAGGACGCCGTAGCGATAGCCCATCAATTGCAGGGCCAGGCTGTTCCGCGATTCGCAGCGGGCTGCGCTGCTGGCGATCAGCCCGTCTTCGTCCAGGTCGAGGTCATCGACCAGGCGCAACTCGCCCGCCTGCGGGGTCGCCGCGGCGGCACCGGCCGGGCGCGGCGAGCGGCCCGTGCCGATCGTCATCAGGCCGGCGTGCACATGGCGTTGGAAGGCCGACAGCAACTCGCCGCCGCGTTCGCGCAACAGGCGGGACGCGGACGACCATGCGGCCAGCACCTTGGGGTCGCGATGGGCATTGGCTTCCCGGTTGTACTCGAGCTCCGTTTCCATCAGCACGACGCGCAGCTGCCGCCCGAGCTCGGTCTCGGCAGTCAGTGCCTGGTTCTCGAGGATCCGGCGTACCCGGCGCGACGCTGCGCCATCGGCTGGCTGGATCGGTGGCGCAATCCCTGTGTCGACCATTGGCGTCCCCCCGGCGCGCTGGCGATGCGGGCATGGTAGTGGCCGCGCCTGATTGCCTCAATGTTCCACGCGATTCAATCCAGGAACAGGCCAATCACGTCGTTGGCGAAGCGCCGGCCGAGTTCGGTCGGGCGCAGCCAGTCGGGATCGGGTTCCAGCCAGCCGCGGGCGTGGGCCGTGGCCAGGTGGTCGGCGATGGCGGCGCGCGGCAGGCCGGTGCGCGCCTCGAACATCGCCATCGGCACGCCGGCGTTGAGGCGTAGCGCGTTCAGCATGAAATCGAACGGCAGCCGGCTGGCGGTCAGCACCTCGTCGCCGCCGATCGCGGCGGGCGTGCCGGCCTTGGCCTGGTACTCGGCGGGATGCCGCAGCTTCCAGCGCCGCAGCACCTGCTGCGAGGCGCCGAGGGTCAGCTTGCCGTGCGCGCCCGCGCCGATGCCGAGGTAGTCGCCGAACTGCCAGTAGTTGAGGTTGTGCCGGCACTGGCGCCCGGCGCGGGCATAGGCGCTGACCTCGTACTGGCCGAAGCCGGCCGCGGCGAGGCGGGCCTGGCAGGCCTCCTGCATGTCCCAGGCGCCGTCCTCGTCGGGCAGGCCGGCCGGCGTGCGCACCGCGAACACCGTGTTCGGCTCCAGGGTGAGCTGGTAGTGGCTGAGGTGCGTGGGCTGCAACGCGATCGCGCGATCGACGTCGGCCAGCGCCATCGCCAGCGACTGCCCCGGCAGGGCATACATCAGGTCGAGGTTGAGGTTGTCGAACCCGGCATCCTGCGCCGCCTTGACCGCGCGTTCGGCGTCGCCCGAGGAATGGATGCGGCCCAACCGTTGCAGGCAGCCGTCGTCGAAGCTCTGCACGCCGAAGCTGAGGCGGTTCACCCCGGCGGCGCGGTAGCCCGCGAACGGACCGTGCTCGACCGTGCCGGGGTTGGTCTCGAGGGTGACCTCGACGTCCGGCGCGAAGCGCAGCCGCGCGGACGCCTGCTGCAGGAAGCGGTCGATCGCCGCCGGCGGGAATAGCGACGGCGTGCCGCCGCCGAAGAACACGCTGTGCACGGTGCGGCCCCAGGCCAGCGGCAGGTCGTGGTCGAGGTCGGCGAGCAGGGCATCGACGTAGGCCTCGAACGGCAGTGCGCCGCGGCCTTCATGCGAGTTGAAGTCGCAGTAGGGGCATTTGCGCACGCACCAGGGCAGGTGCACGTACAGCGAGAGTGGCGGGGTGGTCAGCACGGTCGCGGAGAGGCGTCAGGCAGTCGTGGAACGGCATTGCGGGAAGCGCGCCATGGACGGCGCGCGGCGGCGCATCGAACGGGACGTTCGCAAGAGCCGGGCAACAATGCCGCCCGCGGCTGCGTTCATGACGCTGCTTGGAGGCGTTCCCGCAATGCGGCCAGCGCCTGCCCACGATGGCTGTCGCGGTTCTTCACGTCGGCCGGCAGTTCCGCCGCGCTGCAGCCATGCACGGGCGAAAAGAACACCGGGTCGTAGCCGAAGCCGTTGCCGCCGCGGCGTGCGCGCAGGACGCGGCCTTCCCAGCGGCCCTCTGCGACCAGCGGCATCGGGTCGTCGGCGTGGCGGACCAGCGCCAGCACGCAGACGAAGCGCGCGGTGCGCGCCGGGTCGTCGATGCCGTCGATCTCGCGCAGCAGCTTGTCGATGTTGGCGTCGCTGTCGCCGTGGGTGCCGGCGTAGCGCGCCGAGTACAGGCCGGGCGCGCCGTGCAGCGCGTCCACGCACAGGCCGGAATCGTCGCCCAGCGCGGGCAGGCCGGTGGCGCGGGCTGCGTGGCGCGCCTTGAGGATCGCGTTCTCGATGAAGCTGAGGCCGGTCTCGTCGGCATCGCCGACCCCGAACTCGGACTGCGCGTGCAGGGTGAAGCGGTCGCCCAGCAGGTCGCGCAACTCGGCCAGCTTGCCGGCGTTGCCGCTGGCCAGCACCAGCTTCACGGCGTGGCCAGCGCGGCCTGCTGCGCGGCGAACAATTCGCCGCACCCCTTCTCCGCCAGCGCCAGCAGCGCGTCCAGTTCGTCGCGGCGGAACGCGTGGCCCTCGGCGGTGCCCTGCAGCTCGATGAAGCCGCCGCCGTCGTTCATCACCACGTTCATGTCGGTGTCGCAATCGCTGTCCTCGGGATAGTCGAGGTCGAGCACCGGCACGCCGCGGAAGATCCCGACCGACACCGCCGACACCGCGCCGATGATCGGATCCCTGGCGATCTCCTTGCGTGCCTGCAGCCAGCGCACGGCGTCAACCAGGGCGACGTAGGCGCCGGTGATCGCGGCGGTGCGGGTGCCGCCATCGGCCTGCAGCACGTCGCAGTCGAGGGTGATGGTGCGCTCGCCCAGCGCGGCGCGGTCCACGCAGGCGCGCAGCGAACGGCCGATCAGGCGCTGGATCTCCAGCGTGCGCCCGCCCTGCTTGCCGCGGGCGGCCTCGCGGTCGCCGCGGGTATGGGTGGCGCGCGGCAGCATGCCGTATTCGGCGGTGACCCAGCCCTCGCCCTTGCCGCGCAGGAAGCCGGGCACGCGGTTTTCCACGCTGGCGGTGCACAGCACGCGGGTGTCGCCGAAGCGCACCAGCACCGAGCCTTCGGCGTGGCGGGTGAATCCGCGTTCGATGGCGACCGTGCGCAACTGCTCGGGCGCGCGGCCGCTGGGGCGTGCGAAGGACATCGGCGATCCGGTAAAAAACGGGGCGGTAGATTACCATTCGCCCTCCATCGCACCGGCCCTCCGCATGATCCGCAGCATGACCGCCTTCGCCGCCGGCGAGCGCAGCACCGACTGGGGCGTGCTGGGGGGCGAGTTGCGTGCGGTCAACCACCGTTTCCTGGAGCTGGGCCTGCGCCTGCCCGACGAACTGCGCGCGCTGGAACCGGCGATGCGCGAGCGGGTCGCGGCGCGGGTCGCGCGCGGCAAGCTGGACCTCGTCGTCCGCCTCCGCCAGGCCGCCAGCGGCGATGCGCTGGAGGTGGACGATGCGGTGGTCGCGCGGCTGGCCGACCTCGCCGGCCGGCTGGGCGGGCGGTTCCCGCAGCTGCAGGTGCAGTTCACCGAATTGCTGCAATTCCCGGGCGTGCTGCAGGCGCGCGGGATCGAACCCGAGGCCCTGCAGCGCGAGGCGATGGCCTTGCTCGACGCGGTGCTCGACGATTTCGTCGCCGCGCGCGAACGCGAGGGCGCCAAGCTCGCCGCGGTGATCGTGGAGCGCGCCGACGCCATCGCCGCGATCGCCGGCGAGGTGCGCACGCTGGTGCCGCAGATCCGGGCGGGGCAACGGCAGAAGCTGGAGGCGCGGCTGGCCGACCTGGCGCAACCGGCGGACCCAGGCCGGGTCGAGCAGGAGCTGGTGCTGTGGCTGCAGAAGCTCGACGTGGACGAGGAGCTCGATCGCCTCGACAGCCACCTCGCCGAGTTGCGCCGCGTGCTGAAGCAGAAGGAGCCGGTCGGTCGCCGCCTCGACTTCCTGCTGCAGGAGTTCAACCGCGAGGCGAACACCCTGGGCAGCAAGTCGGTGGATGCGCGGACCAGCAACGCGGCGGTCGAGCTGAAGGTGCTGATCGACCAGCTCCGCGAGCAGATCCAGAACATCGAGTGAAAGGCAGCTGAGCCCATGCGCGGAACCCTGTACATCGTCGCCGCGCCGTCGGGCGCCGGGAAATCCAGCATCGTCAACGCGGTGCTGGCCCGCGACCCGAACATCAGCCTGTCGATCTCGTTCACCTCGCGCGCGCCGCGCCCGGGTGAGCGCCACGCCGAGCACTACCACTTCATCGAGGCCGCCGCGTTCGAGGAGATGGTCGCCGCCGGCGACTTCTTCGAGCATGCGCTGGTGCACGGCGACTGGAAGGGCACCGCGCGGCAGTCGGTCGAGCCGCAGCTGAGCGCCGGCCGCGACGTGCTGCTGGAGATCGACTGGCAGGGCGCGCGCCAGGTGCGGTCCAAGATCCCCGACGCGGTGAGCGTGTTCATCCTGCCGCCGTCGCGGGCCGCGCTCGAGGAGCGCATGCGCAAGCGCGGGCAGGACAGCGAGGCGGTGATCGCCCAGCGCCTGGCCGCCGCGCGCGAGGAGATGAGCCACTACGGCGAGTTCGACTACGTGATCGTGAACGAGGTGTTCGAGACCGCGGTCGCCGAGATGTGCAGCATCTTCACCGCCAGCAGGCTGCGCAAGGACGCCCAGGTCGCGCGCCATGCGCGTCTGATCACGTCGCTGCTGGTGGATGACCCGAACCAGCCCGGTTGACCGCGTAAGTTTCTGATTTTCAAGGCAACGTCTTGCGTCGTCGGCCGGATGCGGCTAGACTTCGCGACCCCCTGATCCCTTCAGCGGCGCGACTGCCGCAGGACACACATGGCCCGTATTACCGTCGAAGATTGCCTGGAAGTGGTCGACAACCGCTTCGAGCTCGTGATGATGGCCGCCAAGCGCGCGCGCCAGCTGGCCGGCGGCGTGGAGCCGAAGCTGGACAACAGCGAAGCCAACGACAAGCCGACCGTCCTCGCCCTGCGCGAGATCGCCGCGCGCCAGATCGACACCGATTACATCGATGCCGTCGAGAAGGCCGAGCGCGAGCGCAAGGAGCGCGAGGCGTTGGAGTGGGCCGCCGCCGAGGTGGTTGCCGGCGACGACGACATGAAGGGCGACGACTGATCCCGCGGCTCGCCGCGTGCAGGCCTCACGGACGGCTCCTTCGGGGGCCGTTTTCGTTGGCGCGCGCGGGTTTGCCGGCATCGCGCCACGGGGTTAGGCTCCGGGCATGAGTCCCGGCGATCCCGCCCTCGCGATGCCGTCCACCCCTGCGCCCGGCGAGGCGGAGGTGCCGGACTACGTGCAGGCGCTGGAAGCGCAGGCGGCCTACCTGCCGGCCGCGCAACGCGCCGTGCTGCGCCGCGCCTGGGCGGTGGGCGCCGCCGCGCATGCCGGGCAGACCCGCAAGTCGGGCGAGCCCTACATCACCCATCCGGTGGCGGTCGCCGGCGTGCTGGCGTCGCAGGGACTGGATGTCGAGACGCTGGTGGCGGCGATCCTGCACGACACCATCGAGGACACCCCGCTCAGCCGCGGCGACATCGCCAGCCAGTTCGGCGAGACCGTCGCGGACCTGGTCGACGGCGTCACCAAGCTGGACAAGCTGCATTTCCGCGACCGCCAGGAGGCGGCCGCCGAGAGCTTCCGCAAGATGCTGCTGGCGATGTCGCGCGACCTGCGCGTCATCCTGATCAAGCTGGCCGACCGCCTGCACAACATGCGCACGCTGGGCGCGCAGTCCACCGACGCGCGCATCCGCATCGCCCGCGAGACGCTGGACATCTACGCGCCGATCGCCCAGCGCCTGGGCATGAACCTGATCAAGTCGGAGCTGCAGGACCTCGGCTTCCGCGCGTTGCATCCGTGGCGTCACGCGGTGATCGAGAAGCGCATCCGCAGCCAGCCGCTGGTGCGCCGCGAGGCGCTCGCGCAGATCGAGGCGAAGCTGGCGCAGCGCTTGGCCATGGAGCGCATCGAGCACCGGCTGGTCGGGCGCATCAAGACCCCGTGGAGCATCTATTCGAAGATGCGCGCGGAAAACCGCAGCTTCGCCCAGGTGATGGACGTGTTCGGCTTCCGCGTGGTGGTCGGCAGCGTGGCCGAGTGCTACCACGCGCTGGGCGCCGTGCATTCGGTGTTCAAGCCGCTGGACGGGCGCTTCCGCGACTTCGTCGCGATCCCCAAGGCGAACGGCTACCAGTCGCTGCACACCGTGTTGTTCGGGCCCTACGGCTCGCCGATCGAGGTGCAGATCCGCACCCGCGAGATGGACCTGGTGGCCGAGCGCGGGGTCGCCGCGCACTGGGCCTACAAGCACGGCGAGGAACCCGGCAACAGCGCGCAGACGCGGGCGTCGGCGTGGATCGCCAACCTGGTGGAGAGCCAGCGCGGCACCGGCTCCTCGCTGGAATTCCTGGAGAACGTGAAGGTCGACCTGTTCCCCGACGAGGTCTACCTGTTCACGCCCAAGGGCGACATCATGGCGCTGCCGCGCAACGCCACCGCGCTGGACTTCGCCTATGCGGTGCACACCGACGTCGGCAACCACGCGGTCGCCGCGCGCGTGGACCGCAAGCTGGCGCCGCTGCGCGCCAAGCTGGTCAGCGGGCAGACCGTCGAGGTGATCACCGCGAAGTCGGCGGGGCCGGCGGCGCAATGGCTGGAGTTCGTGGCCACCGCCAAGGCGCGCACCGCGATCCGCCAGCAACTCAAGCAGCTCGAGCACGAGGATGCGGTGCGCCTGGGCCACCACATGCTGGATCGCGCGCTGGGCGCGCAGGGCACCTCGCTGGACCGGCTGCCGACCCCGCGGCTCGAGGCCTACCTGGCCGAGAACCGCTATCCGCGGCTGGAGGCGATGCTGGCCGACATCGCGCTGGGCAACCGCATGCCGGTGCAGGTCGCGCTGGCGCTGGCGCAGGAGCAGGCACCCAGCCTGCTGCAGCCCGATGCCGGCGGCGTGCCGCAGGACCGCATCCTGATCACCGGCGCCGAACGCGGCGTGGTGAGCTTCGCGCAGTGCTGCCTGCCGATCCCGGGCGACGAGATCATGGGCTACCACAGCGCCGGCAAGGGCATCGTGGTGCACCGGCTGGAATGCCCCAACGTCGCCGAGTACCGCAAGTCGCCGGAACGCTGGGTGCCGATCGGGTGGGACCGCCAGGTCTCGGGCGATTTCGATGCCGCGCTGCGGGTGGAGGTCGACAACCGGCCGGGCGTGCTGGCGCAGGTGGCCGCGGCGATCGCGCAGGCCGATTCCAACATCGACCGCGTGGAATACCTCGAGCGCGACACGCGCATCGCCGCGATCCGCTTCTCGATCGAGGTCGCCGACCGCAAGCACCTCGCCGAGGTGATGCGACGGATCCGCCGCCTCGGCGTGGTCCACGGAGTGCAGCGCCTGTAGCGCCGCTACACTGGCGGCCCCTCGACGAGGCGACCGCCATGCCCCGCACCGCCATCCACAGCGACCGCGCGCCCGCCGCCATCGGTCCGTATTCGCAGGCCACCCGCGCCGGCAACCTGGTGTTCTTCAGTGGGCAGATCCCGCTCGATCCGGCCACCGGCGACCTCGTCGGCGGCGACATCGCCGCGCAGGCGCGGCGCGCGTTCGACAACCTCAAGGCGGTGTGCGAAGCCGCCGGCGGCACGATGGACGACATCGTCCGGGTCGGCCTGTACCTGACCGATCTCGCGGAATTCGCTGCGGTCAACGCGGTGATGGGCGAGTACTTCGCGCAGCCCTATCCCGCGCGTTCGACCATCGAGGTGTCCGCGTTGCCGAAGGGCGCGCGCTTCGAGGTCGATGCGGTGATGGCGCTGGCCTAGGGCCGGGCGAGGGCGCAGCCGCCGCACTGCCGGCGCATCTCGCGCGGGAGGCGCCCGGTCCAGCGCTTGAACGCGCGGCGGAAATCGCGCGCATCGTTGAACCCGACCGCCGCCGCGACCTGCACGATCGGCAGCTTGCCGGCGACCAGCAACTCGCAGGCCACGCGCTCGCGCACGCCGTCGTGCAGCGCGCGGAAGCTGGTGCCGGCGGCGCGCAGCTGGCGGCGCAGGGTGCGCTCGGTCAGGTGCAGTTCGGCGGCGAGGTCGGTGAGTCGCGGCGTGTCCGCGACCTGCAGGGCCAGGCGTTCCTGCAGGGCGGCGACGATCCCGGCGGGCGGCTGTTCCGACGGCATCTGCGCGCGGCATACCGCGACCAGCTCGCGCAGGGCGACCGGGTTGGCGGCCGGCATCGGATGCGCCAGCCATTCGCGTGCGATCACCACCCGGCTGTCGGGGCGACCGAATGCCACCGGCGCGCCTAGCACCTCCGCGTAGCGGGCCGCATGCGCGGGGGCGGGGTAGGCCAGTTCGATGCGCTTGCCGGCGAAGCCCTCGCCGAGCAACGCCCGGCACAGGTTGTGGCAGCTGGCGAGGAATTCCTCGCAGAGGTAGGCCTCGATCGCGGGTTCGTGGGTGCGCGTGCGCAGGGTCACCGCGATGCCGTCGGCATCCTCCACCACCGCCAGGTCCAGCATGGACCCCGTGACCGGCGCGAAGCGCACCGCGGTGCGCATCGCCTCGCCGAAATTCGGCGAGGCCATCATCGCCAGCCCGAGCAGGCCGAATTCGCCCAGCGACTGCCGGCCGCCGAGCAACAGCCCGAGGCCCTCGCCGGGCAAGGCGGCGAGCGCGCGCTGGATCACCCGGCAGGCTTCGCGGTAGGTGAGGTAGGGCGGGCCCTGCGGTCCGGTGAAATCGCGCGGGCCGACGCGCATGCCCTCGAACCAGGGTGCGATCGCGACCCCCGTGTCCAGGCCATGGGAGACCAAGGTCGCGACGATGCCGCTCTTGATGCTGGCGCTGCCCGATGGCGCGGGATCAGAAAGTCGACGATGCGGCATGCGTCACTCTATTGTCCGGTTTCGCCCCCATTCTAGGTCGAATGTCCCCTAGTCCGACACCCGCGTCTTGACGACACTGAACGCGTCTCTTGGGAGGGAAGACCGTGGCGAACAAGATGCGACTGGCGGCAGCCGTGGCGCTGGCGCTGGCATTGCCGGCGTGCGAGAAAGTGTCGAGTGTGTCCGATTCCGCCTCGCCCGCGGGGGAGTCCGGGTTCGCCGCCGAATTCCGGCAGCAACTGCTCGACGCCAAGCCCGGCGATGTCATCCAGGTGCCGGCGGGCACCTTCCACTTCGATCGCAGCCTGAGCCTGCGCGCCGATGGGGTCACCATCCGCGGTGCCGGGCGCGACAAGTCCGTGCTCAGCTTCAAGGGGCAGAAGGCCGGTGCCGAGGGGCTGCTGGTCAACGCCAACGACTTCACCATCGAGCACCTCGCGATCGAGGACAGCAAGGGCGACGGGCTCAAGGTCAGCGAGGCCAGGGGCGTGACCATCCGCGGCGTCCGCGTCGAGTGGACGGGCGGGCCGAAGACCAGCAACGGCGCCTACGGCCTGTACCCGGTGCTCTGCCACGATGTCCTGATCGAGGACGCGGTGGCCATCGGCGCGTCCGACGCCGGCATCTACGTGGGCCAGTCGCGCGACGTGGTGGTCCGCAACAGCCGCGCGGAACGCAACGTGGCCGGGATCGAGATCGAGAACACGGTCAACGCCGACGTGCACGGCAACATCGCCACCGGCAACACCGGCGGCATCCTGGTCTTCAACATGCCGGCGCTGACCCAGCAGGGCGACGCGGTGCGCGTGTTCGCCAACAAGGTGACCGCCAACAACACCGGCAACTTCGGCGCCAAGGGCACGCCGGTGGCGAGCGTGCCGGCGGGCAGCGGCATCGTGGTCAATTCGAACGACAACATCGAGATCTTCGACAACGACATCGCCGACAACCAGACCGCCAACATCATCATTTCCAGCGTGTTCTCGACCGGCTACAAGGCGGACAAGGCTTCCGGCGAATTCGATCCCTACCCGGAACGCATCTTCGTCCACGGCAACCGCCTGTCCGGCGGCGGCGACTCCCCCGACGGCCTCGACCTGAAGGCGCTCAAGGTGGCGATGTACGGCCTGGGCGGCCGCCTGCCCGACGTGCTGTTCGACGGTTACGTGAACCCGGCACGCGCCGGCGGCCCGCAGATCTGCCTGCGCGACGTGTCAGGCGTGGTCAACGCCGACGGCCCCGGCGGTTACAAGAACCCGTCGAAGGACGCGACGCCGTACGCGTGCAGCCTGCCGTCGCTGCCCGCCGTCGACCTCAAGCGCGGGTGAGCGAAGGGATGCTGCGTCGATTCATCGCCGGGCTGGCGCTGTGCGTGCTGGCCGCTTGCGCGCGCACGCCGGAGCCGGTGCGCTTCCATGCCGAGGGGATGCCGGCCACGCTGGCCGACTGGAACGTGGTGTACGTGGCCGATGGCCGCCTGCGCCTCAACGCGCGGGTGGTGCCGTACGACCTCGCCACCCCGCTGTTCACCGACTATGCGCACAAGCTGCGCACGGTGTGGATGCCGGCGGGCACGCAAGCCGGATACCGACCCGAGGCGACCTTCGACTTCCCGGTCGGGACCATCCTCAGCAAGACCTTCTACTATCCGCGCGGCGAGGCGGGCACCGTGCTGCGCAGCGCCGATCCCGGCCCCGACCTCGCCGATGGCGGGCTCGCGCTGGATGCCGTCCGCCTGGTCGAGACCCGCCTGCTGGTACGGCGCGCCGAGGGCTGGATCGCCTTGCCCTACGTATGGAACGAGGCGCAGACCGAGGCGCGGCTGATGCGCGGCGGCGAGTTGCTGCCGCTGACCCTGGTCGGCAACGACGGCAGTCGCCAGCAGGTGGACTACGCGGTGCCCGACCAGAACCAGTGCGCGGGCTGCCACGGCACCGACCTGAAGTCCAAGGCGGTGTTCCCGATCGGCCCCAAGGCGCGCCACCTCAACCGCAGCTTCGCCTACGAGGATCGCCGCGCGAACCAGCTCGCGCACTGGCAGGAGGTCGGCTACCTGGGCGGCGTGCCGGCCGGGTCGCTGCCGGCCGACGCCCGCTGGGACGACCCGAAGGCGCCGCTGGAAGCGCGCGCGCGCGCCTACCTCGACATCAATTGCGGCCATTGCCACAGCCCGCGCGGTGCGGCACGGACGTCGGGGATGTGGCTCGACGCGGCCACCCGCGATCCGCTCCGGCTCGGCCGCTGCAAGCTGCCGATCGCCGCGGGCAAGGGCACCGGCGACCACGCCTACGGCATCCAGCCGGGCGATCCCGATGCCTCGATCCTGCCGTACCGCATGGCCAGCACCGATCCCTCCGTGATGATGCCGGAGCTCGGTCGCAGCGTGGTCCACGTCGAAGGCGTGGCGCTGCTGCGCGCGTGGATCGCGGCCATGCCCCCATACGACTGCGGCGGCTGATGCCGCCGCGCCATGCCTTGCTGACACGAACCGGGGAGGGAGATGTGATCAAGCAGCACCGACTGGCGGCCGCCATCCGCCGCACCATGCTGGCCTCGTTGCTGGCGTCGACCGCATGGTCGGCGCACGCGCAGGACGCCCAGGCCGCGAAGCCGGACGCCACCACCCTCGACAAGATCGTGGTGACCGCGCAGAGCCGCGAACAGGAACTGCAGGACGTGCCGATCGCCTTGCAGGTGGTCGGCGCCGACGTCATCGAGAGCACCACCTCGACCGACCTCGGCGACCTCGACATGTTCATCCCGGGACTGGAGGTCAGCGACGACCAGCCCACCCAGGCGCGCTTCGAGCTGCGCGGGCTGAGCACCGGCGACTTCGGCATCGGCACCGATCCGACGGTGGGCGTCTACGTCGACGGCGTGTACGCCGGGCGCGGTGGCGGCACCGTGCTGCCGTTCCTCGACGTGGAGCGGATCGAGGTGCTGAAGGGGCCGCAGGGCACCCTGTTCGGGCGCAATACCGCCGCCGGCGCGATCTCGATCATCACCAAGCGCCCGTCGCAGGAGCGCGAGGGCCGCCTGCGCCTGCGCCTCGGCAACGACGAGCGTCGCTCGGTCGACGGCACCCTGAACCTGCCGGCCGGCGACGCGGTCGCGCTGCGCTTCAACGTGCTGCACGACGAGACCGGCGGCTGGCTGCGCGACGCCGCGACCGGCGAAGCCCTCGACGGCGGCAAGACCGATGCGCTGCGCGCGGCGCTGGGCTGGGACATCAGCGCCGACACCCGCCTGTTGCTGACCTGGGACCACGAGGCGATGGATCGCCGTTCGCGGCCGACCATCGGCATCGTCGACCTCGATCCCGCCACCGGCCTGCCCGAGTATCCGGCGGATCCCGCGCACTACCGCGACCCCTTCGACCAGCCGGCGTACACCGACGTGGCCGGCAACGACGAGACCCGCGACTTCGATGGCCTGACCCTGCAGCTGGAGCACGACTTCGCCTGGGGCCGGCTCACCGCCACCACCGCCTGGCGCAACTTCGACACCCTCAACCGCGCCGAGGAAGACGCGACCCACCACGCCAACCTGTTCATCGACACCGCCAACATCGAGGACAACACCACCTGGTACCAGGAGCTGCGCTTCAACGGCGGCACCGACCGGATCGATTGG
>ERZ1645192.2250-NODE-2250-length-16022-cov-25.257656_pt1 | contig 16022 bp, 11 predicted proteins | sample MGYA00575354_ERZ1645192 | MGnify/ENA primary metagenome ERZ1645192 (study PRJEB40844, sample SAMN11349763) | freshwater sediment metagenome | isolation source: river sediment | host: Sediment | place: India: Faizupur Khadar , New Delhi | collected 2017-02-21 ... | reverse complement strand
AAGCACTTTCCGATTTCGTTTCTCGACTGCGCGGGTCATCTGCAGGATCTTTTCCTGGATGTCTGCCCGATCCCAGCCGTTGGTTTGAATCAACCCATTGACAACAGTGACAATGGCCGGCGTCAGCGAAGTTTGCGACAGCATGTCGACCAGGTGCCACGGCGAATGCGCTTTACGCAGGCATTCGATGGTAATTGTTTCCAGGCGGGCCAGGGCTTCTTTCATCAGGCGCTGTCCGACCTGTGGGTCGCTTGATTCGATATAAATCCGGTTGATCGGCTCGGTCCCTGAGGCGCGTACCCGCAGGTAATGGCGGTCGCTGCCGGCCTCATCGATCAGCTGCATTTCTACCAGCTCGTAGCGGATGCCGCCCAGGTATTCCACCTTCAGGCCACCCACCCGTACTTCCGCGGCCGGCGTCGTTTCTGCCAGGTCAAGGTAGTAGTTGATGAAGCCTTCCTTGGCTTCCAGCGGCGCATCCACATCCGCACGGCCAGCGCGCGAAGTTGGGTCGGTAGACGTGCCAAACGATTCCCACAGCCCCGGCTTGCTCACCAATTCAGCCCAGATATCCTGCAGGGTATTCAGCGGCTTGTCGGCGCGGGTTCCATAATAAGCCATCATGTCCATGATCAGCAGGTTGGCCCACGGCCCATCTTTATCGGTAATGTGGCCGCGGGTTGTCAGGCCGGAGGATTCTTCCCCACCAATCAATATCCGGTCGCGCCAGTCTGACGGCAGCTGTTTCAGCGTGTTGTAGGCGCTATCCATCCGGCGGATTTCTTCAATGTATTTGATGCCCACCGGTACCATAAAGGCATATTTCAGCACGCGCGACGAAATGTCACCAATGCGGGGCTTGTAGATGATCTGGCCGATATAACCGGGCAAAACGCCTTCAGCTGGCCGGTTTTCCTCATTCCCCGGGATCATGCCGGCGATTGGCTCCAACAGGGGTGACCCGGTTTGAGTGGCGATCACCCGGCCGGTCAGACCGCGCTCTACGCCCAGGTAATATGTGAGCATCGGCAGGATCTGATTGGGGCGCAAGTAAACGCCGCCTTTGTCAATGACGCCGTAACGGTCAGCGTCGGTATCCATTCCCATGCCGAGCTGGGCGCCAGTTTTGGCCACTGTTTCTTTGAGCAGATTGTTGTAGGGTTCTTCCGGGTTGGCGTAATCCTGCCCGCCAAGCTCGGGGTCGACCTCGGCATGAATGACAGTGTGCCGAACTCCGGCTTCGCCAAGCAGCCGGGTCAGATAGCCGCGTCCGGCGCCATGCATTTCGTCAACGACCACCATCTTATCCGCAAAAAACGTCCGGATGCGGTCAAAGTCGATCGGGATGCGGGCATTGCCCTGTCCGTTTTCCTTAATCCAGCTCACATATTTATCCAGCGGGTCAAACCTGCGCACCAATCCGCGCATCTCCGCCGCGTTCACCTGGGCTGATCCGCCTTCCTGGTCTTCCAATTGAAGTTCATTGATGCGGAAAGCAATGAAGTCGGTGACGTTGGTCGGAGCCGGGTACCCCAGGCGTGGGTTAAATTTGATCCCCTGCCACTCTGGCGGGTTATGGCTGGCGGTGGCGATGATCAACCCGGCCACATCATCTGTGGGCAGGGCTTCGGTCTCATAGAACGCCAGGGCGGGGGTGGGTACATCGCGCGTGGCAATATCCACCCGGAAGCCATTTGCCAAAACAGTCTCAGCCACCCATTGAATGACCACGTCCGAGTTGCGGCGGGTATCGTGGCCGAGAACCACGCGCTTCCCACTCAGGTCTTCAGCGCCCACAAACGCGGGCACCAGGCGGTTATTCATAAAATCACAGACGGCCTGCACGACTTGCCGGGCGCGCTTTTCGGTAAAGTCGCTGCCCCAGCGCCCACGCACGCCGGAAGTGCCGAAACGCAAATACTTTCGGTCGTAAATCTCGCGCAGCAAGCCTTGTCGGCCGGGGGCACCCAGCAGCAGCGGGTCATTGGTGCGTAGGCGCAGCGCGTAGAGGCGCTCGAAGATATTGCCAATTTGAATCACACGATATGCCATGAAGCGGTCTGGATCCTGCTGCGGGTCCAGGGTTTCCAAAAGCGGCAGCACCTCGAAGGTTATGTCTTCTCTGAGGGGGTCGAAAGCAGGGCTGCTCAAGTAAGACCGGGCGATGCTGATCGCCTTGCGGCGCATCGCACCCGACCGGGGCAGGTAATCCTTATCGATTTGCTGGCGGTAGGCTTCGCCGTTTTGGCCTTTGGGCAGGTAAAGCTCCAGGCGGCCTTGGGTTCCGGTGGCTGCCAGGGTTAGCAGCAGGCTGATCACCCGCGAAGATGTCAACAGGTCTTGGCTGATCTGCTCCGGGTGCTTTGCCAACCAGTCCTCAAGTTCACCTAAGAAGTCTTCCATGGCGGCAATCGCCGGCTGCCATTTTTCCGGCTGGTCAGCTTCCAAAATATTGCGGTTCAGGGCGTTAAAGCGGCTGGCAAGGCTGGCGCGAAAGCTGCTATCGGTGGTATCGACTTTCATTCGTTAGACTCCTCATCTTGTGGGCGGTCAGGTTCGGGCATCAGACCGCCTTCGGCTACATTCAGCACTTCAATTTTCGCATCCGGCGGGGTGCCGGTTTCTTGTTGAATCAACCGGCAGATTTGCCATGCTTTGGCGGCCACCTCAGCCGCGCTGTGGCGCGGGTCAGTTTCCAGCATCAGCCGGTATTTGGGTTCAGTACCCGAGTAGCGTGAATTCAGACGCACCAGGCCAGGCAAGTCTTGGTGAAGGCGCGCCAGCTGCGATTTCAGCGCGTTCATCTCTTCCAGGTCGGGTTTGCGCGCCACGTTGCAGGAGGCCACCAGCTGCGGATATTTTTGCATACTTCCAGCCAGGGCGGCCAGAGAGCGCTTTTCCTGGCCGGAGAGGGCGCGCAGCATATAAATAGCCGTTCGCAGTCCATCACCGGTATGGTGCGACTCATCCAGCAGGATGATATGACCGGATTGCTCCCCCCCTAAGCCGAAACCGCGCCGGGTTGGGTTTTCTGCCTCAAGGGTTAACAGCGCTTCGGTCACATATTTATCGCCAACTGGTGTTTCGATCAATTTAAAGCCGCGGCTGGTTGCGTATTGGCTGAGCGCGCCGTTAGCCATGATGGTGGTGACCAGTGCGTTTCCGCGCAGGAGGCCTTGTTGATGTAGAAAATCGGCCAAAATTGCCAGCATATGGTCGCCGTCAATCAGGCGGCCATTCTCATCCATCAGAATAGTACGATCGGCATCGCCATCAAAAGCAATCCCCAGGTCTGCCTGAGTTTGGCGGATCAGCCCGGCCAGCGCCGCTGGTTCCGAGCGGACGTGTTCTGAGCCGGCTTGCTGATTAATGACCGCCGAGGGGTCAGCGTGAATGGCAATGACTCGCGCTCCTAGCCGGTTGAAAATATCCGGTGCAGCCCGGCTGGCAGCGCCGTTGGCGCAGTCGAGCACGACAGTCATCCCGTGCAGGTCCAGCCCGTCTGCGCTGGCTAACAAATCTTGCAGGTATTCTTCATACAGTGCGCTTTGATCGCTGACCTGATGCGGGCGGGTTGAGGCCAGCCGGGTGAAGTCTTGCTGTTCCAAAAGCTGTTCAATCGCGGCTTCCTGCTCTTCGGCCAGCTTCATCCCCAGATGGTTTAGAAATTTAATCCCGTTTTCGGCGGCGGGGTTATGCGAGGCGGAGATGACCGCTCCGGCACTGGCGCCGGTGTGGCTGATGAGATAGGCGATAGCCGGCGTGGGCAGGACCCCCAGGTCTGCGACGTCGGCGCCGGCGTCAAGCAAACCACTGGCCAGCGCGTCGCGCAGCTCCGGGCCGGAAGGACGTGTGTCGCGTCCAATTAAAAAGCGTGGACGGCAATTTTGCGCGCCGCAAAGCACCTGCGCTGCGGCCCAACCCAGGCGGTAGACAAAGCCGGCCTCCATTGGCGGCTGGCCGGCTGTACCGCGGATGCCGTCAGTGCCGAAGTATTTCAGTTTACTCATCTTATCGGGCCTTTCCACCGTTATTCCAGAACCAGGTCTGCCACAACGGGGAGATGGTCTGAAGCCAGTTCAGCTGTATCCCCTGAAACCACCCGACAGGAATACTCCAACAATCGACTGCGTGGGTAGAAAAAGATATGGTCAACGCAGCCGGCGCTCCCATGCGTGGGCATTGGGTTGGCAGGAACCAGCCGGGTGAAGCCATTTTCTTCTTCCAGAAGTGTCTTTATGGCAAATTCATCTTCCGGAGCGTTGAAATCGCCCATCATGATCAGCGGAAGCTGCGGGGTGAGAACGTGAACCTGCAGCAAGGCTAAAATGCGCCTCATTTGCTCTGTACGCACCGTATGGGCGGCGTTGATCGTCTCTAAACTGGCGTTTTCATCGCGTTCGCCCACCAACGTGGTCAAATGAAGGTTTACGATGAATGGGAAAGGCGCGCTTTTCAAACGGCTCAGGATGACGTAACGCGGGTCGGTATCGCGCGTTCCCTCGTAAAATAGCGGCTCGAAAATGGGGATATTGCGCGGGCTCCCATCCTTGTGAACGTTTCCGAGCCGACTGAAAGACAGGCGCGAAAACAGGGCATTGCCCTTTGACCAATCGTACCAATCGTTGAACAAGCCATTGACCATGACGTCTTTTTTAACCTGCATGTGGGTTTTCATTGAGAGCGTCTCGCCGTAAAAAGTGTGGTTGAAGCGCCCTTCGCGCCGAATGCGGGTCAACATATTATGTGAAATGCCGTCGGCATCTACATATTGCGATAATTCCTGCACAGCCAACACATCTGGGCGGATTTCGGTGATCAGCTGCTGCAAAGCTTCAGATTTGTGTGAGGCCGGCACTTCCATTCCCGAGAAGTTTTTAATGCCTCCCCCAAGGTTGAGGGTCATGACGCGAATTTTCATCATTCAATGGCCATTCTTTCTATTTGTGAGCGAATTATACCAAGACCCGTCAGCCTCCAGAATGTCGATACGTTGGGCAGGTGCGGTGGATAAGCCTGGGGCTTGCGCTCACAGCGCAGGCCGGTAGAATCCAAATGGAAAGTACTGAGGCTGCCATGATCAAGAAAACCGATCGCGATGATGAAATTACTCCCAAATCTTTGTTCCTAAGCCGGCGCCAGTTCCTAAAAACCATGGGGTTTACCGCTGCCGGTGCCTTTCTGGCGGCCTGCGCCGGTCAGCCGCTGACATTCAACGACCCAAACAAGTTTGCTGATGAACCCACCCCGCGCGATACCGCGCTTAATTTCAATAATTATTATGAGTTTTCGCTTTCAAAAGCGGCGGTGGCCAAGCTGGCCGGCGAACTGACGCTCAGCCCGTGGTCTCTGCAAGTGGATGGGCTGGTGGAAAAGCCAGCAGTCATTGATATGGCTGCCCTACCGGATGCCTTTAGCCTGGAAGAAAGGGTTTACCGCATGCGCTGCGTGGAAGGTTGGTCCATGGTTCTGCCATGGACGGGCTTCCCCCTCCGGCAGTTGTTGGATCAGGTGATGCCACTCCCCGAAGCGCGTTACGTCCTCTTTCAGTCTGTGCTGCGGCCGGAGGAAATGCCGGGTCAGCTTTCGTTGGATGACTATCCCTGGCCTTACACCGAAGGGCTGCGCCTGGACGAGGCCAGTCATGATCTGACCCTGCTCGCTGTCGGGCTGTATGGCGACCCGCTTGCGCCGCAGAATGGCGCGCCAATCCGGCTGGTTGTGCCCTGGAAGTACGGTTTTAAAAGTATCAAAGCACTCACGCGCATCAGCCTGGTGGCGGACCAGCCGCCTACTTTGTGGAACAGCCTGGCACCCCAGGAATATGGGTTCTATGCCAACGTTAACCCAGCCGTGGACCACCCACGTTGGACGCAGGCTACAGAAATTCGGTTAGGAGACAGTCAGCGTCGCCCCACCTTGCTGTATAACGGTTATGACGAAGTTGCTGATCTTTATGCCGGCATGGATCTGAGCGAAAATTTTTAGGCTGTGCCCAATGTTGACCGGCGGCAAGGCTGTTGACCAGAAGCTCAAACGGAGGCTGTGTTTTGAGTGACCTAATGGGCAAAGCTGGCCAACGAGCAGCCAGGCTGGCCCCGGCCTGTGCAACAGCTGGCAGCCTGCGCTTGGTGCGGCCGGGCGGCCCCTCAACGCCGTACTACCTGACAACCGGTATGGGGGGCGTGGCCAGTTGCTGGGCTGGCAGTGACGGAGGAGACGCACCGGGTTTACAGCGGCGCAGCGAATAGATTACTTGCGTTATAATCCGGACTTGATATGAATAAAGAAGCTGACAGCTCACTCCAGGGACCGGCTCCCCGCGACAAAAAGCGCAAGAAGCGCGCCTGGTGGATAGCACTGGCAATTGTGGCAGCCCTGGTGGTCATTGGACTGGCGCTTTATCAGGTGCCGGCCATCCATGATCGGGCTTACTATCACCTGACCACACTGCGTTCGCGCATTTACTATACCTTCCGACCTCCCGAAGAATCAGAATTTCAGCCTTCAAGCGATTCCACGCTGGATTTAAGCGCTTTGGCGGCCACGGCCAGCCCAACGCCGACCATTCAGCCGGCCACGGGAACAGCGCAGCAGGAAACCCCGCAGCCAACTGCGACCTTGCAGCCGACCGCTGTAGCGACGCCACTGCCCGAAGCCGTTTACCTGGAAGGCATTAAACAGGAATATCAACGCTTTAACAGCTGCGGCCCGACCAATCTGGCTTTTGCCCTGCGGTATTGGGGCTGGGTAGGTGACCCGATCGACATCGAAGCTGTCCTCAAGCCGCGATTGGAAGACCGCAATGTGACGCCGGTCGAAATGATGACTTACATCCAGGATCACACCGAATTGGGCGCAGTACTGCGCTATAACGGAAACATTGAACTGCTGAAGCGCTTTGTGGCTGCCGGCTTCCCGGTGCTGGTGGAGCGTGGATACGTCAACCGCGATGATGGCTGGATGGGGCATTATGGCGTCATTGATGGCTATGACGATAGCGTGGTGTTGGGCGGTAAGTATGACAATGTCATCGGGCTGAGCGAAACCCCCGGGGCAGTCCATATTCCCGATTCTTTCAACGGAAATATTTGGGTGACGTACGACAGCCTGCAATCCTATTGGGATGAATTTTCCGGTATTTACCTGGTGGTATTCCCAAAGGATCGTGAAAGTGAAGTCATGACGTTATTGGGCCCTGATGCAGACCCTGAATTCAATTTGAACCAGGCCATCAGCACGGTTTCAGCACGGCTTGAAAGCGTCGAGCAATCGCAGCGCTATTTCACCTTATACAGCCTGGGCGAACTGCTGGTGCTCAAGCAAGACTATGCCAACGCCGCTGCGGCTTTTGACGAGGCTTTTTCAGTATATGGATACTTGCCGCCGGAAGACCGTCCCTGGCGGATGCTTTGGTATCAGGTGGGGCCCTATGAGGCATATTATCAGATGGGCCGCTATGACGACGTGGTAAGTTTGGCGTATAAAACCATTACCGATACGCCGCAGCCGGCACTGCCCGAGACTTTCTTGTGGAGCGGCCGGGCCAATGTGGCCTTGGGCAACACCTCCACCGCCATCTTTGATTTCAAACGTGCCCTGCAATGGCACCCGGGATGGCCGCCGGCCGTGCAGGAACTGGAAGCGCTCGGCGTTGATCCGCAAAGCTGAGCGAGGCTGGCTTTCAGCCTGAAGCAGAATTCGAGTCCCTTATGTCTGATCCTAAGAACGATTTAAAAAAGCAGCTTGCAGCGCCATCCATTTGGCGCCGGCCCTGGGTATATCTGGGGATTCTTGCTGGTCTGATTGCAGCGGCTTTCGTGCTCTATCAGCTGCCCTTTATTCATGATCGGGCGTCTGTGTATGTCGAAAACTTGTACTCCAACATCTATTATCGCCTGAACCCGCCTTCCGAAGCTGTTTTTGACCCTTCACAGCAGGGCACGGTCAGTGCACAAGTGGCTGCCACCATTACCGCCATGGCTCCAACCAGCGAACCGCTCCCGACCGGCACAGCTTCACCTGAACTGACGCCAACCGGGGCGGCAACGATGCTGCCCACCTTCACGCCCATTCCGGTGCCGGCCGCCTACACCTTAGAGGGCATGGGGCTGGAATATCAGACCTTCAACAACTGTGGGCCCGCCAATCTTTCGATGGATGTCACCTATTGGGGTTGGCCGACCACCCAGGATGTGACTGAATCGCGGCTGAAAAGCCACCCAGACGACCGCAATGTCATGCTCACTGAAATGCTGGATTACGTCAGGACGTATACCGAGCTGGACGGCCTCATTCGTTACGGCGGCACCATCGAGCGCATCAAGCCACTGATTGCGGCTGGCTTCCCGGTATTGTTGGAACGAGGTCATACCGATCCGAAAGACGGTTGGATGGGCCATTACAGCATCATCACCGCCTATGATGATTCCAGCCGGACGGTGACCATTCCAGACACGCTTTTGGGCGTGATGACGCTCTCATACGACGACCTGGCCCTGGATTGGGCGCATTTTGACGGCATTTATCTGGTAATTTTTCCCCCTGACCGGCAAAACGAAGTGATGACCTTATTGGGCGAGGATGCTGACCCGCAGGTGAACCTGCAGCGGGCGGTGGAGCGCGTCTCGGCCAACCTGCAGACTGCCAGCGGGCGTGAACTGTTTTTTGCCTGGTATAGCCTGGGTTCACTCAAGGTGTTGCAGCAGGACTACCCGGCCGCGGCTGAGGCTTACGATCAGGCTTTTAGCTTGTACGGGCAGCTGCCGGTCAGTGAGCGGCCCTGGCGCATCACCTGGTACCAGGTCGGGCCCTATGAGGCGTATTACTACACCGGGCGCTTCCAGGATGTGGTGAGTTTGGCACAGCAGACGCTGGACAATACGCGCGAAGATTCGCTCCCCGAAACCTGGCTGTGGGCCGGTCGGGCTGCTTTAATGTTGGGTGATGAAGACAAAGCCCGAGCATACCTGCAAGGTGCGCTCGAATGGTACCCGGGATGGGACCTGGCTTTGGCAGAAATGGCAAAACTTGACGCGGGAAGTTAATTCAAACCGCGTAATACGCTGGACGGGGACCGGCGCCCAGAGGGCACGCCGGTTCGCGCTCTTCACAAAAGCTCATGGAAAAACAAAAATTCAAGAAGAAATTACAACATAAAAAATATTGGCAGCGTCCTTGGTTTTGGGCAGCACTGCTGTCGGCTGTGGTGCTCCTGGCATTCGGCCTTTATCAGTTGCCGGTAGTGCAAAACCAGGCTTATTACCGTGCCGCGCAGCTGCGTGCGCGTCTTTTTTACTTTTTCAACCCGCCTGCAGCGCAGGCGTTCAACCCCAGTCAGCAGGGCACGCTGGACGCTGGCGCAGTGGCTACGCTGACCGCATTGGCCCCTACGCCGACTGCCACGCCGACACCTTTGCCAACTGACGCTCCTACCCCTACGGCGACCGTCACAGCGACGGCGACAATTGCGCCGACACCGCTGCCCAAAACGGTGCAGCTGAATGGGGTCAAGCTGGAACTGCAGGGTTTTAATAACTGCGGTCCGACCAACCTGGCAATGGCCCTTTCATACTGGGGCTGGAAAGGCGATCAACACGTCACCGAAAAGATCCTCAAACCCCGCCGCGAAGACCGCAACGTAATGCCTTACGAGATGCTCGATTATGTTCAGAGCCAAACGGACCTGATGGGTATCGTGCGCTATGGCGGCAACCTGGATTTGGTCAAACAATTGGTGGCGGCTGGCTTTCCGGTCGTGTTTGAACGTGGGTATATGGACCGGCATGAGGGCTGGATGGGCCATTATGGGATCATCACCGGCTATGATGATGTCAAACAGGAAGTAACCATCCCCGATTCTTACCTGGGTGAGATTAAGATGAGTTACGACGATGTGCGTATGTATTGGGCGCAGTTTGATGACATCTATCTGGTAATCTTCCCGGTCTCGCGTTCGGAAGAGGTTTACAAAATATTGGGCCCACAAATGGATGAGGCCTACAACAAAAATTTCGCTTTGGAGCAGGTAACCAACCGCCTTTATCAGATGGAAGGCCGTGAACTGTTCTTTGCCTGGTATAGCCGCGGATCGATTCTGGTCGAGATGAATGATTACTACGGGGCATCGCAATCGTTCGACAAGGCTTTTGAAGTGTATGCTGCCTTGCCAGAAGAAGAGCGCCCCTGGCGGATCACCTGGTACCAGACCGGCCCGTTCTTTGCATATTATTACACCGGCCGCTATCACGACCTGTACGACCTGGCCAAACAGACGCTCGATAAGACTCCTGAAGACGCCATTCCTGAAACCTGGGTGTGGCTTGGGCGGGCGGCTGTGGCGCTGGGGGACCGCGAAGAAGCCGTCTATGATTTTCGTCAAGCGCTGTTTTGGCACCCGGATTGGTGGGTGGCAAAGGACGAACTGATCGCGCTGGGCGAACCCGTGGATTGATCGGCGGCCCGCGCAGAGTGCCTGGGCTGCAAAATTGCTAAAGAAATCACGAGAGGCCTGGCCCGATGAGCACCTGCACAAAATTTAATGCAAAAATGTGGGATGAGTGGAGCTGTCAGGGCGTGGAATGGACCCGGCCCATCAGCCATGAAGCGTTTTTGGCGGCACAAAACGGCCAGCCAGCTTTGCAGCTGACCCCTCAAAAATTACTCCCCCTAAATTGGCTGCCGCCACGCGGGAGTGCCATTTTGGGGTTGGCCAGCGGCGGCGGTCAACAGGGCCCACAGCTAAGCGCAGCCGGTTACCGGGTGACCATCTTGGACATTTCGGAGAGACAGCTGATTTCGGAGCGGATGGTGGCTGAGCGTGAAGGTTATACCATTGGCCTGGTAAAAGCCGATATGACCGCCCCATTTCCGTTCGCTGATGGCGCTTTTGACGCCGTGATTAACCCGGTTTCCAATTGCTATATTGAAGACCTGGCGCCATTTTGGCGGGAAGCATTCAGGGTACTCAAGCCGTCTGGCGTGCTGATGGCCGGCTGGACCAATCCGATAGTCTACGCATTTGATGATGCCAGCCTGGAGGACCCGCATCTGCCGCTTACCCTCAAGTTTGCCCTGCCGTATAACGGTCGTGAGCAAGCCGAAGCTGGCCAGCCGGTGACCATGGATTCAGGATATCAGTTCAGCCACACTTGGGAAGAGCAACTGGGTGGTCAGCTGCAGGCGGGCTTTCTGATCAAAGACTTTTATGAAGACAGCGACGACCGCGAAAAGTTGAGTTATTTTACCGCCCTCTATGCTGCCAGCCTGGCGGTCAAACCGGGCTGAACCGGGCACCCGCCTGGCTTGCAGCCCGGGTGCGGATGCATATGGGGCTACCGGCAAGCTTTCAAACTAATTAAACCTGTCTGCCAATTGCTGCCTGCAGCAAAAAAGCCAGGCGGGCTGCATGCTTTCAGCTCGCCTGGATGTTGCCTGCGGATGGCGCTTTAGAACAAGTTGCCATCCAGAAATGGGAGCAGCTGCTTCAGCAGTTTCATATTCCCATTTTTTACCAAATCGCCAGCTAGCTTGTTCAGGCTGCTGCTTTTCAAGAAGGGCGCCAAGGCCGGCAGAGTGGCTGAGCGCTTTTCTTCCGGCAGGCTGGCCAAGATTTCATCCAACGCTTCTTCATCCAGAAACGGAGCCAACATGACCAGGGCGTGCGTGTCTTCTTCGGTTTGCAGCTGACGCAGGATCAAGTTTTTCAAACTGTCTCCTTCTATAAACGGCGCCAGCGGCACCAGCTCGGCCAGGTTGCCCTTCAAGTCTTCCCGGGCATGCACCCAAGTCATCAGATCTGCGCTTTCGAGGAATGGTGCCAGCGGGACAACCTGCGAAATTTCATCTAGATGGGAGCGCTTTGCTAGCTCGAGCAGGCGTTTGGAGCTCAGGTAAGGTGCCATGGCGTACAAAGTCTCCACAGCGATCTGTTCATCCGGCGCATTGTCCAGAAGGTTTTCCATCTGTGAAGGTTTTAAAACAGGGGCGACCTTTGCCACCTCATCCAGGCCGATGGTTTCATCCTCCGCCACTTTGTGTAGGATGGCCGTTTCTGGCTGATCGCCTAAAAGCTCTTCCATGCCCACGCCCAAGATTCTGCACAGGTCGGCCAGCTTGGAAATATCCGGCATGCTGTTGCCGCGCTCCCAGTTGCTGACGGCCTGATAGCTTACCAGCAGCTGGTCTGCCAGCTCCGTCTGCGTCAGGTCTTTGGCTTTTCTCAGCGCCGCGATCTTTTGTCCGATTATTCGTGTGTCAAACATTTCATTCTCCTTCGTTTCTTCTGCCGGTAAATCACCGGATGGGGGGCTTGGCTTAGCCCGGGGTTGCCCTCAGTCTGGGCGTTGATTACAACCGCATTATAGAGGACGGTGCTGCGGAATCCAATCAAGCGCTGCTTGAATTGACCGCTTTCAAGCAGCGCTTGAGCCGGTATATAATACCGGCATGGTTAAAATTCTTCACTTCGCAGATGCGCATATTGACATGGTACGGCAGGGCGTGTTGGACCCAGACAGCGGGCTGCCGCTGCGAGCCATGGATTTTTTGAAATCGCTCGACACCATTGTTGCAGCAGCGATCAATGAAAAGGTCGACCTGGTCATTTTTGCCGGCGATGCCTATCGCGACCGCTCACCATCACCCACCTACCAACGCGAATGGGGCCGGCGGATGAAGCGCCTTTCGCTCGCTCAAATTCCGACCCTGCTGCTGACCGGCAATCATGATATTTCGCCGGCCCAGCTCAAGGCGCATGCCCTGCAGGAATACGAAACGCTTAAACCCGACTTTATTCATGTGGCCAGCAAACCCGGCCTGCTTGGACCGGATGATCTGAACGGCGTTCCGGTGCAGGTTGTCGCTTTGCCGTGGGTTAGCCGTTCCGGGTTTGCGGCAACACTGAACGCTGAAGGCGACGAAGGCGGAGACTTAACCCTGGAACTGGCCGCAGAAATTGACGGCTTACTGAATGCCGCTATCTCAGAGCTGGATCCGCAGCTGCCGACCATCCTGGCCGCGCATGCCTCGGTGGAAGGAGCGAAAATCGGTCAGGAGAGGTTGATCATGATCGGGCGGGATGTGGTTCTGAAGCCTTCCCTGGTGAAAAACAAGGCTTTTGATTATACGGCTCTCGGTCATATTCACCTCTTTCAAGACCTAAACCCGGGGGCTCAGCCACCAGTTGTGTACCCCGGTTCTATCGAACGGGTCGATTTTGGCGAGGCTCAGGATGTGAAAGGTTTTGTGATTGCCGAAGTTTCCAAAGGCGCAGCGCGGTATGAATTCCGGCAGCTTGAAACCCGGCCTTACCTTGACCTGCGGGCGACATTGACTGATGAGCAGGATGTGATGGAGAAATTGTTGGCTGCCTTGCCAGACGAGGAAGCCTTGCAGGGAGCCATGGTTCGGTTCACCATCGCCTACCCGCGCCAACTGGAAGCCCTGATTGATGATCAGCGCCTGCGCGAGCGCGGCCGCCTCGCGCTGCAGTTTGTTATTTCAAAAAAGCCGCTGGATCAGGCGCGCGGCCGGATCGCCTCCGATCAGGAAACGGCCACCCTGACTCCGTTGGAGCTCCTGGATCTTTACTGGAAAGAAAACCCGCTCATTGGCATGGATCAGGAGCGCGTGCATAACCTGGCGAGTGAGATTATCCGCCAGGTTGAAGAGGGCGAAAGCTAACCCCCCCCAGCATTTTTCAGACCTGACGGATGGCATCCAGCATTTTCGCCAGACGGGCGGTCGCGCTCACATCATGCACGCGCACGATATCCGCACCATGCAGAATCCCGTAGGCGTTGGCGGCCAGGCTGCCCTCAAGCCGCTCATCAGGAGGTAAATTCAGTATGTAGCCGATAAATGATTTGCGCGAAACACCCAATAAAAGGGGGTACCCAATGGCGCGAATCTCATCCAAACGGCGCAGCAGCTGTAAATTTTGTTCGGTCGTCTTCCCAAAACCAATGCCCGGGTCCAGAATGATCTGACCGGCGGGGATACCTGCCGCCAGGGCGATCTCCACGGAGGCATTCAGCCCACTCACAACTTCTTGAACGATATCGCCAGCCGGCAAGTCGACATAGCGGCCTCCCAGCGCGGTGATTTCGGTGTGCTGCGGGGCTGAGCGGCGATTGTGCATCAGCACTATGCCGGCATCGGCTGCGGCGGCTAAGGCGGCCATCGCCGGGTCTGCCCGCAGGCCCCAGATATCGTTGATGATCCGGGCTCCAGCGCGCAGGCAGGCCTCAGCCACGGAAGCTTTGTAAGTGTCAACGGAAATCAGTGCCTCCGGCAGCTGGCTGTGAATCAGCTCCACGGCTGGCAAAAGGCGGGCCAGTTCTTCATCAGCGCTAACGCTCTCGGCCCCGGGCCGGGTAGACTCTGCGCCCAGGTCCAAAATGTGGGCACCGCCGGCAATGAAGCTGCGGGCCTGAGAGAGCGCCGCGGCCAGAGGCTGCTCCGCCTGGTAGAGCCCGTCGCCGGAGAAGCTGTCGGGCGTCAGGTTCAAAATGCCCATGATGTAAGTTTTTCGGCCCAAATCGGGCAGCAGGTCGGCGATCATGCGGCAGCTTTCAAGGCAGCACCGGGCGGGCTTCGACGAAAAGTTCGACTTCGGCAATTGGGGCGTCAGCAGCGTTGAAGATCAGGAAGCGGAACGGGAGGTTTTGAGATACTCTGATGGGTGGCACGGCTTCCCAGCGGCGCAGGCCGGCGACGCGGCCATCTTCCGTGTAAGCCACGCCAACAACCCACACTGAGCTTACCGGGCGTTCCTTGTCGGCAAAGAAGATGCTGCCGCTCACCTCCGCCTGGTTGCCGTCATCGCTAATAGTGGTTTTCGGGCCGACTACAGCGGCATCCGCGTAGCGCAGGTGCCAGTTGGTCACTGGCAGCGAAAACTCAAGGGTTGCCGCCGCGCTGAATTCAGCCGGCGTTGGAGGCATGAAATAAGTGACTGCTGGGAGTGTTTTGCCGGCAGGCAGAATGTTCAATGGCAGGACGGCCGATTGTTGGTAAACCTGGCCAGAAGCGCTATCGGTGAGCGTGACCAGCGCGGAGACGTTCTCGAGCGGTTCACCGCCAGTGTTGGCAATCGGTACGAAGCAGTAAACACCTCCGGCGCCGTCACGGTAACAATCAGTATCGAGGGATTGCTGTGCTGGCAGCGGAGTGCCAGTAGCGGGCAGGTTGGGCAGGGCGGGGGTGGCGCTGGGCGCAGGGGTTGGCGTAACCGGTATGACCAGCACGGTTCCGATGCCCATGGCGTTTGGGATCACGGTTGGGTTGGCAGCTTTTAACTGGTCCAGCGTGATTCCATATCTGAGCGCGATGTCAAACATGACGTCTTCTTCGCCAACCACGTAAAGCACCGGAGCGCTGGTCGGTTCCGCGGTCGCGCTGGGCAGGGGCTCTGCGGTTGAAACGAGCGTGGCTGTAGGGGAAGGCGTATCCGAAGGGTAGGGACGCAATGTCGCCGATGGAGCCGGTGTAAGGCTGGTCAGTGAAGTAAACGGCGAGGGGACATCGGTCGGCAGAGGGGGCTGAGCGCAGCCAGCGACTGAGAGAACGATCAAGAGAAGGATGGCCCTGCAGATGTGCTTCACGGGTACATTATACCAATGCTGCACAGTGGGGACGGAAGGTATGAAAAATATTAGAAATGATATACAGCGGTGGGCAGGGGTAAATATGGTAATATAATGTTTTGTTATCAAGCAGGAAGAGTGAGAATTATGCCAGTTTACACATACAAATGCGATACTTGTGAGTATCACTTTGATCAATTTCAACACTTCACAGATGATCCGCTTACCATTTGCCCAAATTGCGGTTCGATAACTTTGCGCAAGGTGTACCAGCCAGTCGGGATTGTTTTCAAGGGCAAGGGTTTTTACGCCACGGACAACCGTTCACCTTCCGGTCAGAGCTTCACGAACAATCATAAGACAGACAGCGCCGAAAGCTCGGGAGGAAACGGCTCGGGCCACAAGGCTGAAGCGCCTGCTTCGACGGCAGAAAGC
>ERZ1645192.2249-NODE-2249-length-16029-cov-6.329285_pt1 | contig 16029 bp, 16 predicted proteins | sample MGYA00575354_ERZ1645192 | MGnify/ENA primary metagenome ERZ1645192 (study PRJEB40844, sample SAMN11349763) | freshwater sediment metagenome | isolation source: river sediment | host: Sediment | place: India: Faizupur Khadar , New Delhi | collected 2017-02-21 ... | reverse complement strand
TTGAAAACCGTTGTGCCGCAAGGTACCGCGGGTTCGAATCCTGCTCCCTCCGCCAATTTCTCCCCTGAAATCAGGGAATTAGGGACGGTTCCGAAATCTGCCAACGGTTTACCAAAAGTATCGCCAAAACCAGGGAACCAAATTACGTTGTCGATCTTGGGTGCCAGCACGGTGATTTTCCGGTGGGCGTACCTCTGGGTCATCTTGATTTCGGTGTGCCTGAGGAGGGACATGATCTCCTCCAACTTGAACTCCCCACTGTTCATCAGCAGGGTGGCATAGGTGTGCCGGGTAGCGTTGTACAACTTGATGTACGGGTACCCTGCCGCCTTACAGGCGTCATTCCAGATGTCCGACATGTGGTGGGAGTACTTCCCCCCGGTCCTGGGGTTCACGAATACCAGCGGCGACTCGTGTGCCGGGATACTCTCAAACAGGTTGCGGAGTGACTGGGTCATCGGCCCGGGCTTCGGTTTCTTGCCCTTGACCGGGACCTCCTGATCAGCATGGTCGAAGGTCTTGATGAACATGATGTGGTCCGAGCGGATATCCGTCTTCCTGAAGGCACGGGCCTCACTGGTCCGGCACCCGGTCAGGATCATGAACATGAAGATGTACCGATCCTCCGGCGGGATCTTCGCCCAGATCTTCCAGAAGTCAGCCAGCTCCAGGGTCTGGATGTCCGGCGGGATGATGGTCTCGGCCCCCTTGAACCCTGGGAACGTGGGCACATGGGGTATGTAATCCGGATAGGCATCCCTCAGCATTGCTGAGAGGGTGTCCATGATGTTCTTCCTGGTTTTCGGTGCGTAGCCGTTCAGGCTGGTCTGGAGCTTTCTGAGCAGGGTCTTGTCGATCAGGGGCAGGTAGCGGTCACCGATGAATGGCTTGAGGTGTTTCTCGATGTTGTCCCGGCATCCTCGCCAGTAGCTCAGCCCGATATTCGGCTTCTTGTCTGCCAACCAGTTGTCGGCATATTGGTAGAACTTCACGGGGCTGTGTTGCCGGAACTCCAGGGGATTGAATGCGTCATCCTTCAGCTTCCCCATGATCACCGACAGTAGGAACTCTGCATTGGCCTTGGAGCTGAGTGGCATCCACTTGCCAAGAACGGGCACACTGGCAAAGGTGTGCCGCTTCCCTTGCCACCATAGCTCCACCCACCATTCTTTTTTGCCATTCCTCACCCTGTCGCGAACCCTGCCGGCCGACATAAACCATGCCCCCACATGATGATGTTTAGGTAAGAGTGTACGAGCAGACTTGTTGACCGTCAATGTTAAAGATCCCCGATGATCCGGGGAGTCTGTCCGTACCTTGATTCCCGAGGTGATCGCAGATGGAGCAACGATCACCGGCCCTGGAGGGGGCACCAACCCCCCTGAAACAAGAGGAGCTGGTGTCCCACATAGACGTTCGGCTGTTACCAATGTGTATGTCTCCTGATAACAGGCCGATCAACCTAGCGCTGATGATCCGAGATCGAAGAGCAGGCCGAATCGCTGAATATGACCCGTACGATGAACGGCTCGACCTTACGCTCTGAAAGCCCAAGAAGAGCCATGGGCTTCAGGGAGCCGATGATATCCTCCAGCGGGAACTGGGGAATCTGGTCGCACTGGTCGGCGATGATCATTCCCCGCCATCCGTTAAATGCCTCGAGGTGTTTGCGTACGAAGCAGGCCTCACCGACCACTATGGGCATATCAATACCACCCGAGAGAGATTCCGCATCGTATATGTGGGCGGCCATGCTTTCCTCCCCAACACCATGCGTGAAGAAGTCAATGTTGGTTTTCCATTCTTTCGCCGCTGGGTGGGAGCCGGTCAAGATCAGGGTGTAGAGGGATCGGGCGTTCATCACCCTCGCCGCCACGGCCACCCGGTCAAGGAAGGTGCCGGTTCTTTTGTCATCCATGATGCATGCCCTGCTGGTGAGGATCTTACTCACCGCATCTGCCTGCCTGCTTTTCCAGAAGCCGTGGAACGGTATTGGTACAACGGGTTGTAGGGAAACGTGGTCTTCGTGATAACTTGTTATCATGTGATGCTCCTTTAGGTTTATTCTGCCCATGATGAGCAGTGGTTGGTGGTTCAGGATACCCAGATACCCAGGTGGTACCCACATGCTGGGTACCCCTCTGGATGGGCTTCAGTGCTTGATTCTCCGGGAGAAGGTACCCAAAAAGGGCGCATCCCCCGTGAGAAATGCGGAGGGGGTCTTCCGCATCTTAGTTCGTCAGTAAATATAAGAGAAAGCTAATGGTTGCCACCTGAACTGATGCTGGTTTATTCACGCGTAGAGGTGTCGTTTTCTGGGTACCTTGACCACTTTGAAGGCCTTAAATCACGCACCAATGCGGATCTACAGGGGTACCCAGGGTTTGTGTATCTCATGGGTTTTTTGTGTATCTCACCAGGAAATGCCAAGGGAGTACTGGCCGACGGACGATTTCACCACCTCGCCTGCGGTGATGAGGTTCCCGAGTGCCGTGTCGAAGGTGCGTAGCCCGTACCGTTCCGAGTGGACCCGGTTCTTGAGCTTGCCCAGGGGGAGGCTTCCGTATTTCTGGAGCGCCCGGCGGATGGACTCTTCGAGTCGGGCACCCGTGTTGATGGCGTCAATCGGAGCGAACGCTCTCCTGACCTTAAACTGCCACACACACAGATCGATGACGATGCGGACGATCTCTTCATCCACTACCAGCTTGCCGGAGTTGATGGCGAGGAGGCACATCAGCCGGAGGGCGATGGTGTCCAGCCGGGTCGCAAGCTCCGAGTCCGGCAGGGCCAAGTACCACTTCTCGAAGATGTCCAGGGCCTCGGGCGTGATCGCCAGCTTTGGCCGGTCCTTGATCACCGATGTGACGAGGTTGACCAGCTTCCCTTGGAGGGTTGCCCTGGCTGTCGGATCGACCGGCCGTGGAATAGCAAAGCGCCGTTCCCCTTCCACCGGCACGATGAACAAGCGGTTCAGAAGACCCAGGTCCAGCATGGACGGATCGAAGAGCACCTCATATGTTCCGGTGGTACTCGCCGCCAGGAGGCTGAGGTTGATGCCGCTGATCTTCAGGTGGGAGGCCTTGAGCGCATTCTCATAGTCGTTCCCCTCGTACAGGGAGGCAAGGCAGGGCAGGAGGGTAGAGCCATCGATCTTCATCTTGGAAGCCAGGGCCTTGAACTCGTCCGCATGAAGCAGAAGGTTAACCGGAGCGGCGGCAACAGGTGGAAGGCCCTGCCTGATCCCGGCAACCACATTGGCTAGGCCTTCGGACGAACCCACCCCAGTACAGAGGTTGAACCCGGGGAGCGATGCCCCCTTGAAGAACCCGATCGCGGCTTTGAGTGCGGTTGATTTTCGGGTCTGACCAGATGCCCCCAGAATCACGGTGAAGAGCCGGGGCTGAACGGCCAACTCGGTATCGAGAGAGACCGATCCACCGACGACGCTCCCCAGGCAGGTCAGGAAGCTCATGAACAACGCCTCCCTGCTGGCCTCGATATGACGGGAATACAGGTCGGCGAACTCTCCCGCAAGGCCTGTGATGACGTGGTCGGGGAAGGTGATCGGTGCGGCCCTGGTTGCCGTTGCTGGCCCGAGTACCGCCGGTGAAGCAGACCATGGGTCACGGTTCTCCTTGGAGTACACCTGTTCCACTGTCGCCCTCACCTCGGCCTCGGTGTACGGCTCCTGCTTCCCCTTGGAGTTAGTCGCCGGGCACCTCTTCCTGAAGGAGTTCATTGTCCGCATCGTATCTTCCTTGATGAGGCCGTGGTCCCTGAGTTGGCAGGCCAACCAGAACCCGGCATCGTTGCGACCTTCTCCTCCAGCAACCTTGTCAACGGCACGCTTCAGCAGGGTACTGGTGTCTGCCCCTCCTGCCTCGACCACCTCCGGGTCGCCGGTACTCCCTAGGGTGTCTGCCTTCGGCGTCATGTATGAGCGAACCGAGTCCGGCATCGATGACCATGGATGAGGGGCCAGTTCACGGAGAAGGACATACGGCGATGTTGGATTGTTGAAGACGACGTAGCCTCCGTCACCCCGGAGATCCAGACCGGGGAACAGCCGCCCAAGCTCTTCCTTTGAATGCCCGTTGAGGGTCGGGATCTCGAAGCCGGGATGCGTGAAGTAGACGTGATACCCCCCGGAAGGCGTCTGAACATGCGGATCAAGGCCAAGGCTCCTCATCGTTTCCGGTCCGTGCGGCTGGTCGAAGTCGAGGACAACGATCCCGCTGATCTTGCCGGTGATGGCGGCCCATCCGGCACCCTTGAGGCTCTCTCCCCACTGCGTCAGCTCCGATACCGTTGGTCTGCGGGTCTGGTACTCCTTCCACGGGAAGAACGGCTTCTTGTCGGGCCTGACGGGTATCACCGAGTAGCCCTGCTTGTAGGCGGCGTCAGGTTTCAGTTGTTCCCGGGGAACCATCACGCCTCCGCTTCCAACTGGTCGAGGACCTCGGTGATCTTGACCTTGATCTCCGGTGGCATCGGTGCGGTGCCGCAAAGCATCTGTGCCATGTAGCTCCTACTGACCCCGCACAGTTCTGCGGTTTGCCAAGTGGATAGTCTTCCCCGCATTCTCTCTCTCAGCGGGTGTTCGAGTGGTTCGGGTATTCTGATCATCATTTCCTCCATATAGGTGGTGTTGGTGGTGCTTATGGTTGGTTTTTAAAAAAGACCTGCTGATGAGGTCTGGGACGGGATTCCTCTGGAACGTCATTGGGTTACGTGCAGTCTTCGGTGCTTGCCTCCTTGGTAGATGTGATGCTGGGTGATGAAGCCGGGGAGTCGGGGTGATTCGGTGAGTGGATCTGCCTCTGACTATATAGTACGAAATCACGCACCGTTTTCCGCCACCTTTTGAAAATTTGTTTTTGCAACCTCCTGCAAAGCAAGCACTGATGAGGCTTGGTGAGTGAAGGGTCCTGGTGGCCGGTGGTCCGTTTCAACCACCGTATACTGGGATACACGTTTGAGAGCGGAAAAATGTGCACTTTTTGACACGCATGTCTGTAAATACTTGGCACGCATCTTCCGCTTGGCACCATATCCCCAAATCCCGCCGAAACTTACGACCCATGTCGGAGGTCGATGTTACGCTGTCATTCGGGGCAATATCGGCTATGGGAGAAAAAATTTTTTTTGGGGGCTTCTCTGGTGGGGAGATCAACCAGTATCAGCGAAGCCGCCCGCGCACACGTATGGATGGATATGGGACCCAACGGGCGTGGCGGGGGTCCCTGCGACGGGTGCCCGGGGGGGTGCCAGCATATAGCGGTTCGGGTTTTCAAGAAAATCTGTCGCCATCCACCGGGGCATCATCCCTTCGTTGCCGGTGAGTTGATTGCTCCGGTCAGTTCCTCTCGATCATCACCGCGACCTGATGACTTCCGTTAACCATCAATTATCGGAAGTAAAAAATGCGGAACGTGAGAACAGCACCGGAGCAGGACAGGCCTTGATCTGCGGGCAAACAATCCAGGGTAGAGCATTGCATTAATTGAATATTTCTGTTGCTTCAAACCGAAGCCACATCGTCATTATGAACTAAATGAGCATAATAAACATTTTCCCATACGTCTCCGTAACCAGTGGCAGTGACTACGAAAACGCCACCCCTGCCACACCCAAACCGCCCATAAGATGGCTTCCACCCTTGATACAGCCTGGGTACCCCTCCAGCACCTTGAAATGCTGGTGCCATCGGATGAGGTGGGAATGATGAATGGTACTGTCCGAGGCAGGGACACCCCTTGGGAGGTCTATTAGGCGGTTGAAAATGGCCTTCCGATGGATTGGTGGAGGGGTGATCTGGAAGATGGGGGAAGAGCAGGATCTCCTCCCCCAGATGGATGTCGCTGGGCTGGAGCTACCCTTCAGTTTGTCCTCTTACTCAGCCAGCAGAGCCGCCGAGTTATGAACAACCGATCCCGCTTGGTAGTACCCCAGGCATACACGTACTGTCTTGTGGCCGGACAGCGCCATGACATCCCCGAGGGGCTTCCCCTGCCTGCCAGCCTCCGTGATGAATCCGGACCTCAGAGAGTGACCGCTGAACAGGTCGGGATCAAGACCCGCCTGCTGTACCCGGCTCTTCACGATAAGTGCTACGGCCTTGTCCGAAAGTCCCTCGCCGATAGCGCCACCCTTCCTGATGCTCCTGAAGACGAAGCCCTCGGTGATGCCGCTGATCTTCAGCCATGTATCAAGGGCAATGGAGGCCCGGCCCAGGAGGGGAAGGTCCATCCCGTGGGCATCCTGATCAGTCTTGGAGAAGGGTAAATGATAGATGTACCCGCCATCAACCTGGGCGAGGTGTTCCATCCTGGCACTGGCGACCTCTGACCTCCTCCGTCCCCCTGTGGAAAAGGCGAAGAGAAGGATGGCCTTGTCTCGGGTGTCAATAAGGGAAGATCCGCATGTTGACAGCATGACTTCAAGGATGTCCCTGGTGATCGCCCGCTTCTTGGTTGCCATCTCCCCCTTCTTCGCCGATGCCCTGCGGGCTTTCGACAGCAGGGAGGTTACCTCTTTGTCACGGCAGGGGTTTGGCATCCTGTTCAGTTCATGCAATGCGGATAACGATGCAAGTCTCCTGCTGACGGTGTTCAAGCTATGTCTTCCCCTCCTGGCCTTCACACCCAGGCGTACCAACTCATTCTCCTTGTCCACATTCATCTCGAAGAGATGCTCCACGATGAACTGGATCAGCAGGGTGGGTGGAGTAGGGAGGTCCATATCATGACCCACCGTGAGCTTCACCCAGGCCATGAAGTACTCGATGTCTCCCTGGTGTGCCTTCCGTGTGTTGGTCGCTGTTCCGGCTTCGAGGATCTCCCTGACCTTGCCGGACATCGCCTCCAGATCCATGCCGTTTGTGCCTTGGGCAATCAGTTTTACCTGACTCATTTGCACCCTCCTTTGAATTCTACCTGTAAACGGGTTGTAGCATATAAATATGAAATATGAAATATGAAATTCGTTGACGCATTCCCAACCATATGGTAGGAAGTGGTTAAGAGGAGAAATAAGCCATGGACCGCAAACGCAAGAACCCCGGCAACATCGAGCCGAACCCAGCCCAGGGCCAGAAGGGCGACTTTGAGAGGCTGACCATCACAATGCCCATGGACATGGTCGAGATGCTGGAAAAGATACGGATGCAGAGGAAGAGGGCAAAGCAGAAGAACACCACTATCTCCAGCCTGATCCGGGAGGCGGTGGTTGAATGGTTGAATAAGAACGCCAGGGAGGACAGGGATTAGTGCTGACGAATGGTGACATAGAGGCCCTGTACCGAGGAAGTTTCGCCGGGCTTGAGGGCAAGGGGTTTGATTACTGGGTAGGAGTGTTCCGCAAATATAAATTCAGCATGTCAACCGCCGAGGAGCTTGCCCAAGAGGTGTTCTTAAGGATTCTCCGCTCGGCTGGTGATATCAGAAAGGACGCCCCGGGTGAGTTGGTCATGCTCATGAGGACGATAGCCAGGAATGTTGCGGCGGACTTCCGCAAAAGCATAGCAGGGAAATCCACGCTTGAGAGTGAACCCGACGATGAATCTGAATCAATGGTCGTCTCCTTCCCTGAGGGCAAGCACGAAGTAGTGGCGGTGCCAGCAGATGCTGAAGACCAGTTGATCGAGCAGGAAACGCTCAAGGAGAACCTTGCCAAATTGACCAGCCAGGAGGCCCTGGTGGCAGACGCTTACGCCCTATCGCCTGGGCCTACAATCACCCAGCGAGAGGTTGCTGTCAAACTGGGAATCACAGAGGACATGGTTCAGAAAAGACTGAAGTCAGCTCGGGAGAAACTATCCGTAGTTAATCAGTAGTTTCAAAAACCCCTTGGCAATATTTTCATTGGGCAGGGGATCGTTTGACATGATAAGTTCCTGGTGATATTACCTGTTAATATCCATCAGTTATATATCCAGTCAGTCATGGCGCTGAGACTGGTTGGTATTACAGGGGGATCTCGCCAGACCGCAAAGCCTTGATCCACTACGAGGAAGGTCATGCCCGGCAAAGAGGCTACAGCACGCATCAAGATCAACAAGCTGCTCGAAGCGGCTGGATGGCGTTTCTTGCCCGAGGGAGAGGCGCCTGCCAACATACAGTTGGAGCCAAAGGTCACAGTTAAAAAGACCGACCTCGATGCGATGGGGGATGACTTCGAGAAGACAGCCAAGGGCTTTGTCGACTTCCTCCTCCTGGATGCCAAGGGTTATCCAATCATCGTCCTAGAAGCAAAGGCAGAGAGTAAGAACCCCCTCGTCGGCAAGGAGCAGGCCAGGATGTATGCCAAAGGCCTCAACTGCCGCTTCATCCTCCTGTCCAACGGCAACCTTCATTATTTCTGGGACCTCGAACGTGGCAACCCCTACATCATCACCTCGTTCCCGACCCAGGATTCGGTGTCGGGTTATAAGAAAGTTGTACCGAACCCGCAGCGACTTGTTGATGAGCTTGTACGGGAGGACTATATCGTTCTTACCCAACGTCCCGGCTATGCCTCAGAGGCGGCGTGGAAGAATGAAGCCGAACGTCCTGACTTCATAAAGGCCAACAAGCTGCGCTTTCTAAGAGGATACCAGCTGAAGGCTGTATACGCCCTTCAAGATGCCGTGAAGAACGGTAAGGATCGGTTCCTCTTCGAGATGGCAACCGGTGCTGGAAAAACTCTTACAGCGGCTGCTATCATCAAGCTGTTCCTCCGGAGCGGAAATGCCAACCGGGTGCTGTTCCTGGTGGACAGGTTAGAGTTGGAGGATCAGGCCCGGAAGAATTTTGTTGTATATCTATCATCTGACTTCAAGACCGTGATCTACAAGGAGAAACGGGATGAGTGGAGGAGGGCGGAGATCGTTGTTAGCACGGTCCAGTCCCTTTTGTTCAACAACAAATACCAGCATCTGTTCTCACCCACCGACTTCGATCTGGTAATCTCCGACGAGGCACACCGCTCAATAGGAGGCAACGCTCGTGCGGTGTTTGACTACTTTGTTGGTTACAAGCTCGGTCTTACTGCTACGCCTAGGGACTATCTGAAGCGATTCGATCATAAGAAACCATCTACAGGTGATCCACGCGAGGCAGAGCGACGTTTATTGCTCGATACCTACCGTACCTTCGGATGCGAGAATAGTCTGCCCACCTTCCGTTATTCACTGCTTGATGGCGTGAAGGAGGACTTCCTGATTAATCCCACGGTGGTCGACGCGCGAACTGACGTTACAACCCAGTTGCTCTCGGAAAAGGGTTTCATCGCAAAATTCACCGACGAAGAAGAGGAAGACCAAGAGGAGACCTTCAAGCAGCGCGAGTTCGAGAAGCGTTTCTTTTCAGAAGCAACAAATCTGGTCTTCTGCAAGACCTTCCTGGAGAACGCCCTGCGTGATCCAATCAGCAACGAGGTGGGCAAATCTATTATCTTTGCAGTCAGCCAGAACCACGCTGCCAAACTGACGCAGATCTTCAACCAGATGGCTGACCGTATGTTCCCCAGCAAATACAACTCAGACTTCGCTGTGCAGGTAACCTCACAAATTCCCGATGCCCAGAAGTTCGCAATTAACTTTACCAACAATAACCTCCTGGGGTCAGGCAATTTCATCCCTGCCTACAAGACCAGCAAGGCCCGTGTCTGCGTGACTGTCGGCATGATGACCACCGGCTATGACTGCCAAGATATCCTCAACCTTGGCTTGTTCCGTCCGATCTTTTCCCCCACGGACTTCATTCAGATCAAAGGACGTGGAACCCGCAAGCATGATTTCCTGGAACAGCTCTTCGATGACAGCATGAAGGGCACAATTAAACAGCCCCAGAAGAGGGCGTTCAAACTCTTCGACTTTTTTGCCAACTGCGAGTACTTCGAGACGGAGTATAACTACGACGAGGTGTTGAAACTACCAAAACCAGTAACCAAGGGTGATGATGGTGGTGGCGGGACCGGGCCGGGAGAACCAGGCGGTACTTACAACCACCTCGGTCCGGACATCATAGCCGCGATCAAGGAAGAGACCATCGGCTATAAGGGGATGAAGATCGACCGCATGTTCTTCGAGCAGTTCGAGGATACCGTGCGAAAGAATGAAACAATCGCGAAGGCGGTCGAAGAAGGCCATTGGGAACGGGTCATCGATTACGTGAATCACGAGATTTTTGACAAGCCGGATCAGCACTACACCCTTGAGAAGCTGCGGAAGGCCTCTGCGGTGGATCGCCGCCTCACCCTCAGGGAGATCCTTGAGAAGGTCTTCGGTCTCATTCCCCGCTTCAAGTCCAAAGACGAGCTGCTGGAAGAGGAGTTCGCCAAGTTCGTCGCAGATTATAAGCCCGAAGAGCCTCAGGCCATACCGGCCATCAAGACCTACTTCAAGGCATACGTCACCAGCAACCAGATACGCCATATCATCGAGAGCCGGCAGTTCACCGACCTCGCCACCAATCCGATCTTCTCCTCCAAGGACTACAGGGCCGTCCCGGAGAAGTACCGTGCTCTTGTCCCAGAATACGTGAAGGACTATGTATCCCTGAACCAGTTCACCGCTTAGAGGAGATACCATGCTCGACGCCGACACCAAGCGCCGCATCGATACTGCCCGTGACATCCTCGTCGGCAAAGTTCCTGACCCCAAAAGCCAAGTAGAGCAGATCACCATCGCTCTGATCTACAAGTTCATGGATGACATGGACGCAGAGAGCGAGGAGATGGGTGGAAAACGGAGGTTCTTCGCAGGGGAGTTTGCTCAGTACGGGTGGGTAAAGTTGATGCGTTCTGGTCTGGGAGGTCATGAAATCCTAAGGCTCTATGCTGAGGCGATTACAAGGATGCCAGAGAACCCAGGCATCCCACTTCTCTTTCGGGACATCTTCAAGAACGCCTACCTGCCCTATCGTGACCCAGAGACCCTGCGGGCGTTCCTCAAGATCATCGACGAATTCTCGTACGACCATTCAGAGCGACTGGGGGACGCCTTCGAGTATCTGCTCTCGGTTCTCGGTTCCCAGGGCGATGCCGGGCAGTTCAGGACACCACGCCACATCATCGACTTCATCGTGGAGGTCGTAGACCCGAAGAAGAACGAGACTGTGCTCGATCCTGCATGCGGTACCGCTGGGTTCCTGATCTCCTCCTTCAAACACATCCTCAGGGCAAACACCGATGCCAAGGGATACAACATCCTGACGCCCGATGAGAGGGGCCTACTCGCCACCAACTTCAAGGGGTACGACATCTCTCCTGACATGGTGAGACTTTCCCTGGTGAACCTGTACCTGCATGGCTTCAACGACCCACACATATACGAGTACGATACGCTCACTAGCCAGGATCGCTGGAACGAGCATGCCGACGTGATCCTCGCCAACCCACCCTTCATGTCGCCGAAAGGCGGCATCAAACCACACAACCGGTTCTCCGTGCAGTCCAAGAGAAGTGAAGTGCTATTCGTGGACTACATGACAGAGCATCTGAACCCATCTGGGCGGGCTGGGATCATCGTGCCGGAGGGCATCATCTTCAAGGATCAGATCGCCTACAACCAGTTGCGGAAGATGTTAGTGGAGGAAAGCCTCGTAGCAGTGGTATCTCTTCCAGCGGGCGTGTTCAACCCTTATGCAGGCGTCAAGACCTCGATCCTAATCCTCGACAAATCCCTGGCGAAGAAGGCTGATACCATCGCTTTTTTCAAGGTTGAGAATGACGGCTTCGGGCTTGGTGCGCAACGCCACCGTATCGACAAGGATGACTTGCCCCAGGCTCACAAGGAGATCGCCGAGTATATGCGTCGTCTGCATGCGCGAGTGATGTTGGACGACTTCAAGCCGACGCTGGGACTGGTCGTACAAAAGGATAAGATCGCCACAAAAGGCGACTACAATCTGAGTGGGGAGAGCTACCGGGAGAGTGGTCCGCAAACAGGCTCGTTCCCGTGGCACAAGATTGAGGCACTGGTAAGGACCGTTACGCCACCTGCGAAGATACAGAAGACTTCCTTTGGAACGGCTGGACGCTTTCCGATTATAGACCAATCGCAAGAGCACATTGCGGGATGGACGGATGATGAGGCCGCAGTGATTTGTCCTGAAAGGCCCCTTGTGATTTTCGGAGATCACACCTGCGCGGTGAAACTGATTGACGGTCCATTCGCTCAGGGTGCCGATGGCATCAAGATCCTTGAACCTGTGGAGTCCCTTGATGCGCGCTATCTGTTCCATGTCCTCCGCACAAGGCCGCTGGAGAGCGTGGGATATCAGAGGCATTTCTCTCTGTTGAAAAAAATGGAAATCCCTCTCCCTCGGCTGGAGGTACAGCAGGAGATCGTGGCGGAGATCGAGGGCTACCAGAAGGTCATCGACGGTGCACGAGCCGTCCTCGACAACTACCGCCCCCACATCCCCATCCACTCCGACTGGCCAATGGTAGGGCTAAGTGAAGTTTGTGAGATAAAATCTGGTGGGACCCCGAGTCGTTCTGAGGATACCTACTGGAATGGCAAAATCCCTTGGGTGGGATCAACTGTATGCAAAGACGCAGAAGTAACACATGCAGAGGAGTATATCACCGAGGCAGGGTTGAATAATTCGGCGGCCAAGCTTTTCCGTAAAAATACGACACTCGTTGCTCTCGTTGGGGCGACGATCGGTAAGACTGGCTTGCTTAAATTCGAATCCACCACAAACCAGAACATTGCAGGCCTCTACCCAAAATCCATGGATATATTAAATCCGGTCTTTCTTTTCTATGCCGTTCAGCTTCTTTATCCGGAATTCATGAAGCTCGGTGAGGGGAAGTTTCGAATGGCGAACCTTTCGTTTGTCAGAGAACAGAAAATTCCCCTCCCACCCCTAGATATCCAGCAGGGCATCATCGCTGAGATAGAAGCTGAGCAGGCACTGGTTACCGCCAATCGCGAGCTTATAGTCCGCATGGAGAAGAAGATTCAGGCCACCCTTGCCCGCGTCTGGGGCGATGGAGAAGCCCTACCACAGGAATCATGAACAAGAGCGATCTGACTGTAGTAGGCATCGATGTCGGAGGGGAACAGAAAGGGTTTCACGCTGTGGCCTTGCAGAACAGCTGCATTCTGGCGATCAGTCAGAGCAAGGATCCCTCTCTCATGGTGGACTGGTGTCTTGGTGTCTCTGCCCACATCATTGCCGTAGATGCTCCCTGTAGGTGGAGCCTGGTAGGCTCATCACGTTGGGCCGAGAGAGACATAAGAGTAGGTGGGCAGGTCATCCAGTGTTTCAAGACACCGACGCGTGAACGCGCACGCAATCAAAGCTCAGGTTTCTATGGCTGGGTGTTCAACGGGGAGAAGCTCTACCAGAAACTTTCTCTGTATTACACTCTCTTTGATGGCGCGTGGCACGATGGTCCTATGGTCTTCGAAACTTTCCCCCATGCAGTGGTATGTGCCTTGGAAGGAAAGGTGGTAGGGGCTAAGAACAAGAGTATGATCCGACGGAAAGCTCTCCGTGATCGAGAATACGACGACAGGCAACTCCCAAATATCGACTTCGTAGACGCAGCTCTATGTGCCTTGACCGCCTACACCTTCCTCAATGAGAGCTGGCAGTGCTTCGGTGACAAGCAGGAAGGTCTCATTGTGATTCCTGCCCCAATTGTTTGATAAACGTGAACCTCTGTCGGTTCACAGGGAGACGCTTGTTCAGGTATGATCTTCAACTAACCGTATGTGTCAATCTCTGGTGTTCAGACACAAAGGTTCTCTTGGCTGCTCGTTACTGATGGGGTGTCTCGTATGAGCTAGTACAAAGGGTAATTTTCAAGAAAAGACTTGACCCTGTATAGATGATATCATATACGATATCAAAATAAGCTAACGCGGAATCGTTTCTATGCCGAACATACTCAAAAGAGTAGGTAGTATTCTCCAGAACAGGAAGAACGTGTCTTTCAAAGACCTGGAGAAAATACTCCTGTACTTTGGGTACAAGGAAGGGCAACCGAGTGGGGGGAGTAGTCACTACGTTTTCAGGAAACAGGGAAAGACCCCAATAACTGTACCGTATAAAAGACCCCATGTTGGGTCGCTTTACGTTTCTAACATAATCGAGTTATTGGGCCTGGAGGAATGGTATGAGGCGCAAAAGGACCGTAAAAGATTTTCTTAAATTGCCATACACCAAAGAATTGGTAGAAAACGAAGACAGAACATTTTTCATCAAGGTAAAAGAGCTTCCGGGTTGCATGTCTGAGGGTGACACGCTGGAAGAGGCTTTCTTGATGATCAGGGATGCGATGGAAGTATGGCTTCAGGCGGCCATTGAAGACGGAATCGATATTCCATTACCTGAGTCTATGGAGAAAGAGTACAGTGGGAAAGTACCTCTCCGCTTGCCCAAGTCGTTGCATAAGAAAGTTGCTGAGAACGCAAGACGGGATGGTGTAAGCCTTAACACATACTTGATATGCCTGATATCAGCCAAGGATTCTCATCACTCAATAGTAGAGGAAGTGAAGAGTGTGCTTTCTCAGAATACACCAGACTGGAGATTTATGATGGGAAGCGGAAGTCTTTCCTGGGAGGAGTCGAAGGCGACTATAAAAGGTCTGCCTAAGCCTGTTCAGCTTGGAAGCGTATTTGTATCATGCGAAGCTTTGCCCGGATCAAGAAAGGTTTTAGGTCTTATTCCTCGCAGTTCTATTTTGGGGGGAGGTAAGTGATGGCAAAGAAAGCACCCGAAGTAGCAAGCGATACCTACGAGAAGTTCTGCAAAACAATAAAGGTGTATGATCTTACAACCGAGGCGCTCTCTTATAAGAGAACTGGCTATCCGAGCGATGACTCTACATTGAAGATGAAGATCTTCGGGAAAGCCTCAGACTGCAAGTTTACATATGATGGATCAGGCTTTCTCGTTATCAAGATCCCTCTTGGATTTAAGGTCAACAAGGCCAACAAGGACGGTAAGACAAAACGGGAGATAATTTTCGACATGAAGGTTGTCTATAATCTTATCTGCCAGACAGAAATAAAGATGGACAACGAGACCCTTGAGAGGTTTGCTGAAGAGCATCTACCTCTTTTGTTCTTCCCGTACTTTAGAGAGTTGATCCATTGCTCACTCGTTAAAGCGGGATTACCGCCGCTGATGGTTCCCTTTATGGAGATCAAAGGCAAGGGGAATTAAGATAGAAACCTAGCGCTGGTAAGCATGGGGTGAGTTGGAGGTGGTGCACGGCTTCCAGCTATATTGTTGTGGAAGCGGCTATCTGGCTGTAAGCAGTCTTTCCCTCAATGGAATAATGACCTCCAGATCCTCATTCCCACATACATCATCAATCCTTTAATCCCTGTGACGGTATCGGTAGAGTATCAGCCTACCTGCAAAGCAAGGATGGGAGCCGGTGGCTACAGCATTAGGGGAGGTGGCCGAAACACCTCCCTGTTACATCTGGTCAACTAGCAGCATGATCCTATGCTGGAAGGGTTTGAAAGAAAGGTCTTCTGCCAACCATTTGACAGCCGGTACTTAGAATAATCAGGAGTCATCCCCTGCTGTGGAGTTACCTCAAGGATGCCGTTCTCCTGCAGGGTCTTTATGCTGGCCCTCAGCTGTTCGGGGCTTAATTCAAAAGCCTTTGCCTCGATGGGGGTAAAGTCCATGGGCGTGGTATTGTACACCTTCTCTTCTTGCCCTCTTTCTCGTATGTCCTCTTTTGTAGGAACCTGATCAAACAGAATATCGCATCTTGATCCAGGGCAGCGAATGCTGGTGAGTAAATCATGTTCGCCTCAATGAAGGCACCCCTCTGCCAGTGCAGGCGGTGAAGCTGAAGTTCCAGTACGTTTGGTGCCGTCGTGACCTTGCTGCCCACATCTTTAATCTCTGTCATTCTTCTTCCTCCTTTTCTTTTTTTTGCCAACGGTTTGACAACGGTCATTTTCTGTGGTAAGTTCTTGAAATGACTGGAAAGGGGCAGTGATTCCGCAAGGTTCGAATCCTGCTCCCTCCGCCAGGGCTGGAGAGTTGGCCGAGTGGACGAAGG
>ERZ1645192.2248-NODE-2248-length-16037-cov-5.020711_pt1 | contig 16037 bp, 14 predicted proteins | sample MGYA00575354_ERZ1645192 | MGnify/ENA primary metagenome ERZ1645192 (study PRJEB40844, sample SAMN11349763) | freshwater sediment metagenome | isolation source: river sediment | host: Sediment | place: India: Faizupur Khadar , New Delhi | collected 2017-02-21 ... | reverse complement strand
ACAAGAGATCAGCTATTTTTCACCGTGAGGTTGAAGATTTTAATGGCTTGATATACACGTATATAAATACTGCAATGGTGTATTCGCAACTGAAAGATTATGTCAGATCAGAGGCAATGCTCGACTCTGCTATGGCGATTGCTTCAGAAATCAAATCGATGTCAAGACTGGCCAAAGTCTACAGTTCATATGCCTACCTGTACGGAAAAACCGGTAATTACCAGAAAGCCTACAATGCTTACAGAATACTCGACTCACTGAAAGATTCGATTTATTCTGAGAATATGAGCCGTAACACCGCAGAGATGCGCACCTTGTACGAAACGGAGAAGAAAGAATCCGAGATTGCCCTGCTTCAGAAGGAGAACCTCATCAATACCCTGGAAATTGACCGTCAGAAAAGCCGCAACCGCACCCAGATGATTATCGCAGCGTTGGTCTTATTGCTTTCAGCCTCAGCTTTCACCCTATGGTATGTCAGGTCGAAATACAGAATGCGGGTTGCCGCTGAACATGAAAAACGAATGATGCAGAAAGAAGCCTATACTGCCGTGGTGAATGCCGAGGAGAGTGAACGCAAACGCATTGCGATGGAACTTCACGACGGACTCGGGCAGTTGCTTTCAGCAGCCCGGCTGAATGTATCGGTTCTTGAAGATGTTGCCGGCAAGGATGATATGGAAGTGGTTACCAATGCGGAATCGCTCATTGATCAGGCAATCAACGATTTAAGAAATATCTCCCACAACCTGATGCCTTCAGCGCTGATCAGGCTTGGACTCATTGCTGCCCTTCAGGATATGGCAGCCAAGATCGATTCAGGAAAACAGGTGAAAGTTGAAGTAACCGCCTCCGGGATTGAGCAGCGCCTGCCTGAAGACTTTGAAATTGCCCTTTACCGGGTGGTACAGGAGGCAGTGAACAACATACTTAAACATGCCGGAGCAACCATCATCAGCATCAACCTCAACAAAGAAGGTGAATCACTTAAACTCAACATTTCAGACAACGGAAAAGGAATGCCGGAAAATGCGGTTAAAAACAGCAAAGGCATAGGCTGGGACGACATCCGCAGCAGGGTTTCGCTCTTTAACGGCAACATGGATCTTTATTCAAGGCCCGGGGCAGGAACACACATCAATATTAACTTCAGCAAACTGGCAATATGAGTGACGAGCAGAACAAGATCATAAAGGTACTGATTGCCGATGATCATCAGATGTTTATCGATGGATTGAAAGCCTTGCTCAAACGCGAAAAGAGCATTCAGATTACCGGAGAAGTCAGCAACGGGGCCGATGCCTATGAGTTTATCCGCCAACAGCCCCCCGACCTGCTCATCACCGACATCAGTATGCCCGGTATGTCGGGGGTTGAACTCACCCGACTGGTTAAGCTCAATTTTCCTGAAGTCAAAGTATTGGTTCTTTCCATGTACAACGACCGGGAAATCGTAAGCGAAATACTGATGTCGGAAGCAGAAGGCTATATCCTCAAGAATACCGGACGGCAGGAACTGCTCAATGCCATTCACCGTATTGCCGACAACAGCACCTATTACAGCAACGAAGTACTCAACATCATGATGACCCGCATGAAGAAGCAGAAAGCCATAGAGAAAAATACGGCCGTGCTTACTTCACGTGAAATCGAAATTGTGAAACTGATTATGGAAGAGTTCTCAAGCGAGGAGATCGCTGAGAAGCTCTTCATCAGTAAACGGACTGTTGATACACACCGGAAAAACATCATCCAGAAAACAAACACCCGGACACTGGTCGGGCTTATCAAATTCGCCATTGAAAACAGCCTGGTCGAATTCAATCAGTAGTATTACGTAGACAAAATACCTAAACTTCCGTATTACACTGTGTATTCCCTTGTGGTAGTTTTGTGAAAAACAGAAGCTGCCATGAAAAGTACCGAAGACAATTTCAAAATAACAGCGCGTGAAAAGCAGGTATTGAGTCTGGTTGCCCGTGAATTCAACACCACCGAGATTTCAGCCATGCTCAGCATCAGTGCCCGTACTGTTGAGACCCACCGCAAAAACATCCTGAGAAAAACCAATTCACGGTCACTCGTAGGACTGACCAAGCAGGCCATCAGGCTTGGTCTGCTGGAGGATTTCGTGTTTAAACCACAAAACTGACAGTGTTCTGCCTTCCTCTGATATTCAGAAAAGGCAATAAATTATCCTATACCCTCCGATCAGGTCAGCGGAAAGCATACCTAACAATACGTATAAAAATTACCGAGTAATAAGGAGTTCTGAACAAGGCAACTGACGCTAATTTTGTACAATACCGGAAGTCGGTTTAATCAACAAAGTATTCATCATTAAATTAACCAGTACACCATGAAAACAAGATTTCTCTCTTTGCTTTTTGCCTTCACTCTTTCCGTATTTATGTTCACATCGTGTGATAAAAAAGAAGATGAAACACCGGAAGACAACAACACGACCAACACTTTCAATTACAATGATGCTTTCGGGGTTCTGGTAGCCGTCAAGAGTGTTTCTTATACATCTGTCGGCGGATTTGAGGTCCCGGTTGAGGTAAATTCAGGATCGGCCTTTTTCCCGACCGATGCCGGCGCAACCACCTTTACCGATGCCGGAACAGTGACGCTCGAAGGGAAAAGCCTCAACAAAATTCAGAACAATATTTATTCTTACACCAACTACACCGATCCGCTAATACTGTCAGATATTGAATGGAGCGTAAGCGGTAGTGCAAGTGTACCGGCGTTTAACAAAGCTGTAAGCCGTCCGCTTCCGACTTTCAGCGGTTACTCAAGCCTGCCTGTTACCATCAGCAAGGCATCGGGAGTCAGTATCTCACTGGGATCAGCCGTTTATGCCGCTGACTCTGTGATCGTTATGATTACCAGTTCGAACGATGCTGTGTTAAAATCGGTGGCAGGTAATGTAAGCAGCGTAAACTTCTCAAGTGCTGATCTTTCAAAACTCGACAAAAGCAATGTTGGGTCCATCTCGGTAAGCCCTTACAATCTTACCACGGAAACCATCAGCGGCAAAAAATTCTATTTTGTGAATGAATCCAGTTATCTCAGAATGTCGGTCAACATCACCGACTAATTGGTAATGTGTTTTTCTATCATCGAAACGCCCTCCCACAAGGGCGTTTTTTTTTACCCGGACACAGGGTTTCTTTCAATTCCGGCTTGATTTGCGATCTCTTTTAATACCTTTACAACACAGAAAATCATTCAACGATCTGGACATACCAAACCACCGGTCTGTGACTAAAACAGCGCTGTTTTTCCTAGCTTTACTTATTTGTTCACTGGTCAGCAATGGCCTTGCTTCACAGGAAATTACAGGTCGTAAAAACCTCTTTGTCACTGTTTATGGGCCGGAGGAAGGATTACGGCAGAGTATGGTCAGCCAGGTACATCAGGATTCCCGCGGTTTGTTGTGGCTGGTTTCCGGCGACGGGCTGCACTGCTTCGACGGAAACCGGTTCACGGCATTCAGAATTCCCTTCAAAGGGGTATACAACAACAACGATAACATGATGAGGCGGATGGTGGAAACCAGTCCGGGGAAATTTACCATAGCCTCCTCCTCTTCATTGTTCAGTTTCAATTCCTGTTCAGGCAGATTCAACTTCATGCTGCGCGAAGTATCGGTTTACTTCGCCTTATTAAACATTACCATTGAAGGCAGAACATTGCTCTGGACCCTCAGCAGGAAATTCTTTCTTTCGGGAGAAGAGGACATTTCGCCGGTCAACCTCCGCTTCACGGATGATTTGAAACCACCTGTCAATTTTGTTCCTATCCAGGGAATGAATACCGGGGTCAACGATTTTATAATCCTGGGAAAGGATGGCATCATCACTACCCATCTCATGCAGGAAGGCCGGGAAACGGTCTACCAGAGCCGGTGGTTCAGTATTCCTGAATGCCGCGCTATTACCCGCGATCACGAAGGCAGGATTTATCTGCTGACCGGAGAAGGTTTGTATATTTTCCTTAAAAACGGCCAGCGACAAAAGCTGTTCACACTAAAACAGGGCCACACCGGAGGATTTCTGGCCGACAGCAAACAAAACATTTGGTTCTCCGATGTGGAAAACAAGAAACTCTATCTGTACAAGGATCGTGAGCTTCGCGCTGTTTCGCTGACGGTTCAAACCGGGAAGTATACCGACACCCTGAATTGCAGCATCAAACACATATTTGAGGACAAAGAACACAACCTTTGGTTCGGGACCGATGGCTTAGGTTTGCTGAAATATGATCCATCAAGAATCGTTTTCAGCAGAGCAGAAACAGGATTCACCAGGTGCCTGACCTCATTCGGCAACGACATCATTGCCGGAACCTACCACAACGGACTCTACCGGCTGTCGGCAGATCTCAGCAGTATTTCAAGAATTAAACCCGAACTGTTCGGTAACGACGATTACATCCTTGATCTGGCAACCGACCCTTACCATCATTTGTGGATCGTGAGCCGTAAAGGCCTGGTGGTTCTTGATAAGGATATGGATATTGTTTTCCGGAAGGCTTTTGATAACCTCAATTCCGGATTTATCTTTCAGACAGATTCTACCCTTTGCCTGCAGAGTGATACAAGCCTGTATGTCTTTTCTGCAAGAAACAAGCCAGCTCTCATCTCCCGTCAAAGCTTTATTGCAGTTAATTCGATGTTGTGGCATAAAGGAATACGTTGGACCGGAACACCCATCGGGCTGAACTACAAAAAATGCTGGCCTGGTGAAATGTTTCCCGGAACAAACATCGGGGGAAAATGGATTTCTTCTAGTGAAGTCTATAACCTCAGGGTCATCGGAAGCGAAATCTGGGCAGCGACCGGTAATGGAATTCAGGTATTTACCAGTCAGGGTGTGCCCCTGAATATATACCCGGCATTGGCAGAACTGAAGAATGAAACCATTTACGAACTACTGACCGACGAACTTGGAAGAACCTGGTATTCAGGAATACAGGGAATTGGTTATCTATCTCCGGACCGGAATAAACTTGTAAAATTTACCGTCAATAACAACATGCAGGCTTATGAATACAACCAGAAAGCTGCCTGCACAGGGCAAGAGGGATGGCTTTATTTTGGAGGGATTAACGGAGTGAATGGGATTAATCCTGATTTACCGGTAAACAACCTTGTATCAGCCGAAGTTAAACTCTTCTCACTGATTGTTTCAGACACCGCCTATACAAAAGGGATTCCGGATGAAAGCCCGGAACTTGTGATCAGCCGGAAAATGCCCCACATTGGCGGCAGTGTTTTTACAACCGATTACCCTGATCCGAAAAACCGTGCCTTTTCGTTTTTACTTGAAGGTTATCAGCAAAACTGGACCAAACCGGTAAGCGACCCCTCGTTTACCTACCGCAACCTGCCTCCCGGTCACTATCGTTTGCTGGTAATTTATTCCAATCCTTCCAAAGTTTCGGGCAACCCAATTGAATTGCTCAGATTTGAGATAAAACCAGCCTTCTGGCAGACAATCTGGTTTCTGATGCTGATGCTGATCCTGGTGGTAAGCATTACCATTTATGTAGTTAAAAGGATTCAGGCAATCAGGTTCAGCAACAGGATCAGAGCCCTTGAACAGGAACATGCCCTGGAGAAAGAAAGGCTGAGGATTTCGCAGGATATGCACGATGAAATCGGGGCCAGCCTGACAAGAATCTCCATACTGAGCGAACTGGCAATGAAAGAATCATCCAATTACACTGATACAAGCGGAACCGTGAGTAAAATTGCAGAAATTTCGGGCAATGCCGTTGATGAGCTGAGTGAAATCATCTGGGCCATGAATCCGAAAAACGATAGCCTCGATTCGTTTGTCGCCTATGTGCGCCGATACACATACACCTACCTCGAAGAAACGGGAATCGTGGTTCAATTCCATTTCCCGGATGAGATCCCGTCAGTTCCGATGTCATCAGAATTAAGGCGCAACCTGTTTCTTACCCTTAAGGAGGGGCTTCACAACATCGTGAAACATGCTGCAGCCAGCTGCGTTACCCTCTCCCTGAAAGTCACCAACAAGAGCCCGGAACTGACCCTGAAGGACAACGGACATGGATTTGATCCCGATGCAGCAGGCAAATCAGGCAACGGACTCACCAATATGAAAAAACGGATTGAGGCCTGTGGGGGTACCTATAAACTGATCAGTTCACCTGGCAATGGAACCACAATCTGCTTCAGTGTATCGCTGTGAACACGAAGTTTCACACAAAAAGGTGACAACATTTTGCGTGTCAGTAGCTTAACTTTGTACACATTAATCTCATCCTTCCCATGTCTGAAGAAATCAAGGTAATTATTGTTGAAGACGACCACCAGGTAAGAGAAGGCCTTCGTCAGCTCATCAGCGGATCGGACGGATACAACTGTGTTGCAGCCTGCTCATCTGCAGAAGAAGCCCTGGGTCAGATTGCCGGTCATCACCCGGCAGTGGTGCTCATGGATATCAACCTGCCCGGCATGAATGGCATTGAGTGCGTGGTTTGCATAAAAAACTCATGGCCCGATATTCAGGTGATGATGCTTACCGTTTTCGACAATACCGATGAAATCTTTAAATCTCTGACTGCAGGTGCTACCGGCTATCTGCTGAAGAAAACACCTCCTGCAAAATTACTGGAAGCGATTACGGAACTGGTAAACGGAGGTTCTCCCATGAGCGGAGAGATTGCCCGAAAGGTTGTACAGACTTTCGCCAGTCCGGTTCGGCATTCACTCCCCGATTCAAACCTCACTGTCAGGGAAGAAGAAATCCTGAGCTACCTGTCGAAAGGATATCTGTACAAGGAGATTGCCGTTGAGCTCTTCATCAGCATAGAAACCGTCAGAACCCATATTCGTAAGATCTATCAGAAACTCCAGGTCAGAACCCGGACAGAGGCTCTGCTGAAGTGTATGAAAGCATAAGCTACCAATGACTGATTTAACTAACGTCCACAGTATGTTTGATTTAGCAAAACACTGATTGCGCGCGCCTGCCCTGTCTGCATGGGCAAACAGCCTGCCCTGTCTGCCTGTAGCATACAGGCAGACAGGGCAGGTGCGCGCAAACGGCTTATTACTGATAAATGGTGCAACCTCTGTCATCTGCCCGTTACGCACAATTTTTTTGAGTGAACCCTCAGAATTTCAAACCTGCTGTTCGTCAGACTGGTGCATTAGTAAAGAAATCCGAGGCCATTCTTCTACTTGCCTCAATCACATTCTGAAGCCTGTAAATTACCTGAACCTGAAGGTCCGATTCCAATCCCGTCAACGTTGGCGCCCCCTTCGCTAACCATCATACTATTGCGATCAACAGATTTCCAACCAATCAGCAATTTACCTTCTTTACTTACGATCATAACAACTTTAACGATTCAGAAGCAGATGATCCGGCTTAAGATTATTCTGTCTGAATGGCCAGCCGGAAGTGATCATTCCATGGATATCCTGTTGAAACAATATCACATCAAAGGGTGATTGACAGCCCTTCTATTCAATACGACCTTTGTTCGTAACAAGAAAAAAGGATCATGAAAAGAAAATTACATCAGCTTCTCGCTTTGTCACTGTTTCTTCCGGCAGTTTTATCAGCCCAGATTACCATTACATCCGATGATCTGCCAACCATCGGACTGCAGGTTATTACCGCTGTTGATGATGTTACGCAGATTTCACCCGGCAATCCGGGTCTGAACCAGGTATGGGATTTTTCGAACCTCTTGCCCACAAAGTACGACACCCTGCTTTATCTTCCGATGGATGGCAAACCAAACGCCGGGGCTTACCCGGGAGCAGAAATGGCGATAAAGCACCTCAATGGAGATATGCAGATTGACTATGATTACGAATATGTCAGATATTCACCTGAAGGATTAAGGTATGTGGGAGATGAAGACCTTGTGACCATTTTCGGAGATTACAAAATGGCTATCCACATTGCAACATCCCCCAATCCCATGCAGCTGAAACTTCCATTCACTTACGGAGACACCTATACCCAGAATTCTGTCTACGACTGGACCCTGGCTGTCAGAAATGCAGGGGTCACTACCGATTCAACACGGCAGATCAGCCACATGACCATTACCACACTGGGCGATGCCAGTGGCATTATGATGACACCATACGAATCGTTTCAGGCACTGAGGGTAAAAGTAGATGTAGTTTCCCAGGATTCAGTATTTACCTGGTCAAACGGAGCCTGGGTCTTCAGCAGTGCCGAAGTTTCCGAGTTTTCGAACTACTGGTGGTACACCAACGATTATTACGAAGTCGGATACTACAACCTTGATGATGTGAAAGGCAGCACCTTTAAATTTTTCAAATCTGAAACAGTGGTCGGCAACTCCTACATAGCATCTGACATAGGGCTTAAGATATACCCGAACCCTGCATCTTCTCAACTCAATATTTCAGCTGATGCACGTTTTACCTATGCTGAAGTACTTGATGCAAGTGGTCGGGTGGTTTTGTCATCAGATTATCAGCCATTTATTAATGTTGAATCATTAAATCCCGGGCTGTATATTCTCCGTTTGCATGAAGGCAATAAGGTGGTCAGCACCAGGTTTGTAAAACAATAGACAGATTTCATCTTCAGATTTTCATTAGATCATTAACCCTAAAAAAGCAAATCATGAAAAACCTGCTTCTTCTGCCTGCCATTCTTCTGTTTCTGCTGGCTTTCGCCTGTAATCCGGTAAAAGAAGAAAAATCAACGCTTCAGACAACCGACACGCTATATCAGCAATGGGTTGATGCCTGGAATGCTCAGGATATTGATGCCATTGCCAGCCAGTTTTCACCGGATGGAATCGTAATCACCGACACCGCCCTGATCGGCCTGGATGCTTTGAAGTCAGGATTTATTGAACCAGCGGCCCCCATGCTGAGCAATCTTGCCTGCAAGAAAATAACTGAAGCCTTCAGCAGCACGCTTGCATTTCAATCTGGTTCCTATACACATGACTGGATAAAAGGTGACTCACTGGTGGGTCAGGCAAGCGGCTACTATTCCATCTTCTGGAAGAAAACCGGTGAAGGTTCATGGAAAATTTCAGCATTTCAAACCAACTGATGATGGAATGTTAACTGTGGTTAACATTCTTCCTCTGATTCAGCATTCATAGCATGAGGCAATCATCATCCTCTAATTATTATGGACAAGATTTAAAGCATTACGGTGATGAAAGAAAGACTGAAATTCATTTTTGCTGCAACGGTGCTTTGCAGTACCATGTTCCTGACCACAACTTCCTGCAACAGCAGTGACGATTCAGACGAGACTCAGCAATCCACCTATTTTTTCAAATGTAAAATAAACGGAGCAAACTTTGAGGTAACCACCCACCTGTCCGATTTCGATGGAACAAACGCCAACATAGGAGGTCAGCAGGTTGATCCGGCAGATCAACGTATTTCGCTGATCAACCTGTTTGCCGGCAACCTGGCTTCCTCAGGGGCAGGCACCTTTACTCCGGGTTCAACAACCGAAGCCCTTTTCCGTGATGTGAACGGCACAAACTATTATTACCAGAGCGGTTCATTTGAAATTACGGATTTCAATGCAGCAAACAGTACCGTGAGAGGAGGCTTTTCTTCAATTACCTTCTCATCCGGGGCTGAAACCCTGGTGGCGACTGAAGGGTCCTTTTATGTGTATATGTTTCAGTGAGAACCTGCATTCAGGTCGGTTATGAAACATCTCCGACCTGCAAACGATGAAACCCTGAAAAACTAATTAAAAACATCCTGAAATAATCACATCATGTACCAAGAGTATTCGTCGTTCATCCCATAAGATTCATACAATTATCCTATCCTGACCAGACTTATTTTTACCCACAACAATTACACTGAGCAGGAGAATCAGTACAAAACAGATTCTCCTGCTCTTTTCTTTAACTCTTTTGGAGTTCAGAGTGTGATCCCCATCTTTTTCATCAGGAAGGTGGCATTCATGTTCCGGGCAATGCCTGGTTTCAGTTTATAATCAAAGTGCAGTTCATCGCCTGCGATCTCCGCTTCAAAACTGTAATTTACCACATGTCCTGGAAATGCCTGTGCCAGGGTTCCCAGTTCAAGATCGTGGGTAGCAATACAACCCGAAGCATTCAGGCCGATCAGTTGTGTCAGCAGGGCCTTGGATCCTGACTGCTTATCGGCTGAATTGGTACCTTTCAGAATCTCATCAAGATACACGTACAGCGCCTCGCCCCGGTTAAGCCTGTCGATGATCTCTTTTAGCCTGAGCAGTTCAGCGTAGAAATAAGATTGGCTGGCGCTCAGCGAATCCGTTGTTCTCAGACTGGTAAAAAGGCCTGCAGGATAACACGAAAAGGATTCCGCACAAACCGGAGCACCAGCCAGAGCAAGTACCAGGTTGACCCCGATGGTACGAAGGTAGGTACTTTTACCAGCCATATTTGCCCCGGTAATGATGTTAAAACTGCCTTCCCCGGCAACTGAAATCACATTGTTGACCCTCAGGGATGATGGGATCAGCGGGTGGCCGGCACCGGTAGCCTGTATGGCCAGCTTCTCCCCATTGATTTCAGGAAAAATAAAATCAGGGTTTACAAAGGCGAACGATGCAAGCCCGGATAGGGCTTCAGCATCTGCCAGCACGCCAAACCAAACCGGAAAATCAGTGCTGTGCGACTGCTGCCATTTCTCAAGTCGTATCATTTGTCTGATGTCCCACAAAAGCAGAAAATTGAGGGCCAGACCTGCCAATATATTCAGCCGGGTATCCAGAGATGCGGTGATGCGGCCCAGCCTGCTGATCTGCTCACTGGCTTTGTTTCCGGTGGTTTTCAGCTTTGAAGCGATTCCAGTGAAGAAAGCACTCTTTAAATCTGCATCTTCTATCATACTGAACCGGGCCGCATATTTCTCAAGCAGTTCAACTTTCCGCGAAAGCATGGCATGCCTGGCACTGATCAGCCTTGTGTAAAATCCGGTAACAATCAGGGGAAGCAGGAGGAAAATCATAAAAACCTGAATGCTGATGAGCCCTGCAGCAAGTGTTACTACAGATGTAATTGAAAGAAGGGGTATCAGGGCAATGGCAAGCCTGAATACCGGCTTGTCAAACTCGGGTTTTGTATGCAGCCACGACAACAGGTTCTCAATATCCTGCTTCTGCTCATCTGCCACCAGCCCCAGGGCCCTGAATCTCAGCCGCCACTCAGCAAGCCGTGACAATTCATCCACCGCCTCCTGCCGGTTGAGGATTTCATCTTTCTCAAGAAGGGGTTTCAATAACCACCTAGCGAGCATACGCTTCCCTGCATGGGTTGTACACCGGTTCACCAGCTGAAATACCGAATGCTCACCGAATATGTCCAGATCGGTTGCAAAGGGGTGCGCTGGATCGGAAAAATCCGGGCTCCCATCGAAACACCGGTAGTTTCCGCCCGATGCCGACAATTCAGCCTCAACAGATTCAATGTAAGCAAAGTTAAGCTTCTGCCTGGCCTTCAGTTTTTCGTTATACGCTACCAGAACAATGAAAAGTATCATGCAGATCACAAAGGGGATCCACCAGACAGTCGAGACTGAAAAAGCTATCACTGCGAAACCAGCCGAAAAAAGAAAAGTGGCTATACGTCCGTAAATAAAATACCGCAACTGCCGGTTGTGCCAGTCGCGGAGATGAATGGCCTCAAGCAGCAGTTTTTCAAGCAGGTCCCTGTTATTCTCTTTACTCACTTTCCCAGGTTTTGAAAGGCTGCTTCGAAAGGTTGGAATTCAGGTACCTGGGTTGTCCGGTTACTTCACGTCCAACCCATTCAGGTATTGGGAAAGTCTCGGATTCTGAGGTCACTTCAATCTCTGCAATAACAAGCCCGGCATTGTCACCGAGAAACTCATCCACCTCCCAGGTATATCCTTCAAAATCTACCTTATACCGCATTTTCTCGATCAAAGGGCCTATGCAAAGTTCATCGAGCATTTGTGCAGCATCTGTTGAAGGTATTTCAAACTCAAACTCCTTCCGGGTGAGGGTAGATATTCTTGATTTAATGGTGATGTAGCCTTTTTCAGCCACTGTTCTCACCCTGATGATCTTGTCGGGCATTGCAGCCAGGTATCCTTGTCGGTAAAATACCGGTTCGGCCAGTGATCTGTAGGCAAATGAGTTTACAAGAAATTTATGCTCTATTTCAAGATTCATAGTTCGCTGAATGCTGTCTCAGAAATCAGAGACAAAGAAAAAAGACAGGGCCCGGAAGGTCGCGGGCCCTGCAAAGAAGCTCATTTAATTAACGGTGTTCACTTCAACAGGCATGTTGGTTTGTTCTGCGCCGGTCTTCACCCTGGTTTTCGGGGCAATGGTCAGTTCTTTGATGATATTGCCGGCACCGGCATATTTATCCACAATAAAGAGTACATAGCGGATGTCAACACTGATGGTGCGCTGAAGTTCCGGTTCGAACGCGATATCGCCGCTCATGGCTTCCCAGTTGCCGTCGAATGCCAGGCCAATCAGTTCACCTTTACCATTCAGTACAGGGCTTCCCGAGTTGCCCCCGGTAATATCGGTTGTCGACAGGAAGGCAACAGGCATCACACCATCGGCCATAGCATACGGTCCGAAATCCTTCTTTTCATAAAGTTCCTTCAGTTTTGCCGGAACCACAAATTCCCAGTTGTCGGGATCTTCTTTTTCCATCACCCCTTTCAGCGTGGTGTAGTAATTATAATGAACGGCATCCGCGGGAATGTAGTCGAGAATGGATCCGTAGGTAAGCCTCATGGTTGAGTTGGCATTGGGATAGAATTTCCGTCCGGGTTGCATTTCGCGCAAACCTGCCACAAAAAGCCTGTTTCCACGCTCCAGCATTTCATTGGAGGCTTCCATGAGCTTCTGATTTTCACGGTATTTTTCAACCATAACTTTCATCAGGTTGTAGGCCGGATCCTTTTCCAGTGCCTTAAGCGAAGGTTTGGCAAGGAAAGCATTCACTTTCATCTGGTCGGCGAATACTGATTTCCTGAAAATATGATCGGCCAGTTTACCAAAATCGCCTTTAAACTTAGCCACCATGTCGCGGAAAGCTACCGGCTGCTGCTCAACAGGAACATTCTGGAAATACATCTCAAGCATGGCTTTCAGCAGCTTATAATCTGTCGGCTGATTGTAATTTTTAAAATGCTTTTCAGCACTCTTGCCAAGGCTCTCCTTCATTTTGGCAATCTTTTCTGCAGAAGGTTGTTCAGCCTTCAGTTCGTTACCCAAAGAACTGAACGACTGTGCCAGCGACATGATTTCTGCTCCCCGTATTACCGATTCAATAAAGTACCAGCGCTGAAGGGTATATTGTTCCATTACTTTGTAGGCGGCTTCAATATCTGAAAGAGCAGATCCATACTTGTCCTTTCTGTCGGCAGAAGCATTTAGCCATGCTGCAAATTCAGCTTCAATCTTCTGCTTGTCGTCGAGCACTTTCAGCCTTTTCAGGCCGCGGGTCTGGCCGATAAAGTATTTCCAGTAGTTGGAAGTCTGTGCGTATTTCGACGAATATTTGATTCCTACCTCACGGTTGGCGTCCATGTCTTCACGCATGATAGCGAGTTTCCGCTCCCTGATCTTCACAATGGTAGGGTTGCTGGTTTCGATCGCCAGCTTCACACCCCAGGAGGTAAGATACCGGTCGGTACTGCCCGGGTAACCCATAATCATGGCAAAATCACCTTTTTCGTAGCCATTGAGGGAAACGGGCAGGTGGTGTTTCGGTTTGAGCGGAACATTGGCTTTTGAATAATCGGCAGGTTTACCGTCAGCACTGGCATATACCCTGAACATTGAAAAATCACCGGTATGGCGCGGCCACATCCAGTTGTCGGTATCAGCTCCGAACTTGCCGATGGAGGAAGGTGGTGCTCCTACCAGTCGTACATCACGAAATACCTCATAAACAAACAGATAGAACTCGTTTCCATTGAAAAATGAGGCTACACGCGCCTCATATCCTGTGCCTTTGGTAGCATCGTTCTGTATTGTTTTCGAGAGCTCGGCAATCTTCGCACTGCGTTCTGCTTCAGTCATACTGGCCGTAAGCTGGCTCAGGATATTCAGCGTAACGTCTTCAATCCTGACCAGGAACCTTGCGGTTAAACCTTCGTTGGGCAGCTCCTCGCTGAGGTTCATGGCCCAGAATCCATCAGCAAGATAATCATGCTCTACGGTACTGTGCGACTGGATTGAACCGTAACCGCAATGGTGATTGGTGAGTACCAGGCCCTGGCTGCTGATCATTTCACCTGTACAGCCATTGCCAAACTGAATGATGGCATCCTTCAGACTCGAATGGTTGATGCTGTAGATCTCCTCCGGTGTAAGTTTCAGCCCCTCTTTCTGCATGTCAACATAGTTGAGGCGTTCTACCAGAAGTGGCAGCCACATACCTTCATCAGCCCGCGAAAAACCGGTGATGAGGACAAAAAATAAAATCAGTATTCGTTTCATATCAGTGGTTTATTGGTTTTTAAACAAATTTTTCTCCCTTTTCAATCATCACATCGTTTACAAACTGTCTGATCTGCTGCTCGTCACTCTTACGGCACACCAGCAGGATTCCATCGTCTTCAACAACAATGTAATCGTCCAGTCCCTGAAGCACCACCAGTTTGTCTTTCGGCATGTTCACAATGCAGTTGTTGCTGTTGTACATCAACACATTCTGTCCTACCACGGCATTCTGATATTGGTCTTTCCTGCGCGTTTCATACAATGACCCCCATGTTCCGAGATCGCTCCAGCCAAAATCCGAAGAAAGTACATACACGTTATCTGCCTTTTCCATAACACCATAATCAATAGAAATGCTTTTGCACACCGAGTAGGTCTGCTGTATAAAAGCCGCTTCTCCGGGGGTGTTGTAGAGGCCTGATCCGGCTTTGAAAAGCTGGCTTACTTCCGCCAGGTACCTGTCGAAGGCCGCCATGATGGTCTTGAGCTTCCAGATGAAAATCCCTGAATTCCACAGGAAATCTCCACTGCTTAAAAACTGCTTCGCCATTTCAAGCTGCGGCTTTTCGGTAAAGGTTTTCACTTTTTTAATCCGGCTGTCAGCAGCATATCCGGTTGATTCATCAAACTGAATATAACCATAACCGGTGTCGGGACGGCTGGGTTGTATTCCCAGGGTCAGCAGCCAGGGGTTCTTTTCCGAGGCTTCCAGAGCGGCAGTAATTACTTCAGTGAAAACATCCTCCTTCAGGATGATGTGATCCGAAGGAGCGACAACCACATTGGCTTCTGGATTGAGTTCAAAGATGCGGGCATTGGCATACGCAATACAAGGTGCGGTATTGCGCCTTGAAGGTTCGCAGAGTACCTGAGAATCCTGAAGTTCAGGCAACTGCTCCAAAACCTGACGTTTATATATCTCATTGGTCACAATGAAAACATTCTCCGCCGGACAAACCTTGCGGAAGCGGTTGAAAGTGGATTGTATGAGGGTCTCGCCGGTACCCAGAATATCGATAAACTGTTTCGGGTGGTTTTGCCTGCTCATGGGCCAGAAACGGGCACCAATACCACCGGCCATGATAATACAATAGTTGTTTTTGTTCATAATTCCGGGTTGATTTAAGTTAAGGGCAGGTTTATGGTGGTGAATCCCTGCCTTGATTAATACTCTGTCGGATCCGTTTCCTGTTTGACAGGAATTACCGGAGCCAACGGGCTGAAAAGATATACCCTTCTGTTGCTGAGGCATTCACACCGGTAACGCTTTCTCAGCTTTGCTCCCCGCTTGAACAGACGACCATCAGGAAGTGCGAATATAGCATTGTCAGGGAGTTCGCTGATCAGTGTGGCGGCAATATCCTCATCAAATACCCTCAGTGCCTCGGCCAGAGCAATATTCGAAGTGCTTGATGCCGAAGGATTGATGAGATACCTGCGAAAAGCCTCTTTCAGGTTCTCCGGCAATACTCCGGATTCCAGAAAAGGCTTTGCCAGCTCACGGTAAGCCTGCTTCCAGGCTTCGCCATGTGGCTGCTGACG